>Ga0157377_10000980_pt1 | contig 12025 bp, 14 predicted proteins | sample M55metaG_FD_121116 | JGI IMG/M metagenome (GOLD analysis project Ga0157377, IMG submission 121116) | Miscanthus rhizosphere microbial communities from Kellogg Biological Station, Michigan, USA - M5-5 metaG | ecosystem: Host-associated > Plants > Roots > Rhizosphere > Soil | place: USA: Michigan...
AACGTCGGGCTGACGTCGAACTTCCAGACGAGGCCATTCAGGATGCCGTCGACGACGCCGGGCTTGTAGAGGTTGAAGAAGTCGACGTAGATGTAGAGGAACATGAAGCTGGTCCATGCGGCGGCGATCTTGGCCTGCACCGGGATCGGCGGGCCTGTCAAAGCGCTGTTGATGGGGACAGGTCGTGTCTTGTTCATGGTTTGCTCCTTCGTTCGCTTGGTGAGCCGTCCGCCTGACAGCGGTGGCTGGTGTACGAGTGGCGCTGTGGTGGGTCGTGACACCTGGTCCGACGTTCAGACGGTGATCACGACCTTGCCGCGGGTGTGGCCTACTCCGACGTAGCGGAGGGCGTCGGCTGCTGCGCTCAGCCGGTAGGTGCGGTCGATGACCGGGGTGAGCTCCCCTGCCTCGAGCCAACCGGCGAGTGTGCGCAGGTCCTGGCGCTTCTGGACGGAAGTGAACGGCTTCAGCGTCTGGCGGGTGACCAGCGATCGCACGCGAGCCTTGACGAACCGGCCCAACGGGCCGACCCAGCGTCCACCTCGGCCGCTGTTGGGGATGAGCGTGCCGGTCGGTGTCAGAGCGTTTCGTACCGTCTGCAGCGGTTGCGCTTCCACGTTGTCGAGGATGACGTCGTAGCGCCGTCCCGCCTGGGTGAAGTCCGTTCGCGTGTAGTCGATGACGTGCGCGGCGCCCAGGGCCCGTACCAGCTCCACGTTACGGGTGCTGCACACCCCGGTCACCTCTGCGTCCAACAACTTGGCGATCTGCACGGCGAACGTCCCGACGCCCCCTGATGCGCCCGTGACGAGCACCGTGTGCCCCGGTTGCACGTGCGCGATGTCGCGCAGAGCCTGCAGTGCGGTGATCCCCGACGTTGGCACCGTGGCCGCCTGCTCCATCGTCAGCCTCTCGGGTTTGCGGACGAGCTGGTCCGCGGGCACGGACGCGTACTGCGCCAGCGTCCCGGCGGTGCTCCAACCGAACACCTCATCACCCGGTTGGAGGTCCGTGACCGCCGCGCCGACGGCTTCCACCACGCCGGCCAGGTCTCTGCCGGGGATGGGGTGGCGTGGCCGACGCAGACCGAACGCCAGCCGCACGATGCTCGGCACGCCAGTCATCACGAAGTAGTCGCCAGGGTGGACCGAAGCGGCGCGGACGCCGACCAGGACGTCGCCGTCCCCCACGACCGGCCGGCCCACATCGGTGTACTCAAGCACCTCGGGAGGCCCGTAGCGGCGTTGCACGACAGCCATCATCCCCGCGTCGGCCAGCAAGGCGTCGCCGGCCAGGGCTTGGTCGCGGTCGCTGGTTGTTTCCATGGTCATCTCTAGCTCCTTGACTTCGAATTGCTTATGTCATAAGCGTAGGGCATAAGCGTACGGCATAAGCTATGATGGCGTCAAGGGCACCAGAGGAGACCACCGATGACACGCTTCACGACTCAGAAACGAGCGCCGCTCACCCGGGACCGCGTGCTGCGCGCGGCGCTGGAGCTCGCCGACGAGGGCGGCACCGCGGCGCTGACCATGCAGCGGATCGGGCGGCGGCTCGGCGTGGAGGCGATGTCGCTCTACCGACACGTTCGCAACAAGGACGACATCCTCGATGGGATCGTCGACCTCGTCTTCGCCGAGGTGGAGCGGCCGGCCGATCGCTCGAACTGGCGAACGGTGCTCCGTGCCCAATCGATCTCGACCCGCGCGGCCCTGCGCCGGCATCCCTGGGCGATCGCGCTCATGGAATCGCGGATGACGCCCGGCCCGGCGAATCTCCGCACACACGAGGACACCATCACCGTCCTGCTCGACGCCGGGTGCTCGGCGGTCATGGCGACGCACGCCTACAACCTCGTCGACAGCTACGTTCTAGGGTTCGCGCTCCAGGAGGTGAACCTGCAGTTCAGCAACGCCGAGGAGTTGTCAGCGGTGGTCGCCCAGGTGCCTGCGGATGCGTACCCGAACCTCGCGCGTGTCGGCAGTGAGCTGCTCGCGTCCGGCTTCGACTACGCCGACGAGTTCGAGTTTGGGCTCGACCTCATCCTCGACGCCATCGGGCGGGTCCTGCCGGGAGCCTGATCGCCGGGGCGACCCAACCAGGCCGAAGGCGAGCAGGGGAGCGCCGGCGACCACACGAGGTGACACGGCGGGCCAGTCGACCCGGGCCACCGAGGCCGTGCCGATCGCTCGAATGGGAGTAATGGGAACAGCGGGAACCACTCCCCTTTCCATCCGTCTGCGAGCGCGATATGGTCGATCCCGGAGTTACTTGAACGAATGACGTACACCTGACTCCGTCCGGCATGTCCAACCTGATTGCCTGCCGGAGACACCAATATCTAGTCCGCGCCACGCTCAGATCGCACCGACCGTCGGCAGAAACGATGGGAGTCCTCTGGATCAGGAGACCGAAGGTTCGAATCCTTCCTCGCCAGCCAATCTTCTGAACGTAAGACGGCCCTCGGATCGTCTCCGAGGGCCGTTCTGATTCTCGCGTACCCCACGCCGTACCCCACTAGGCAGTCTCGACCTTTCGTCCGACGATGCCGTCCATGCGGTCGGCCGTCCGGTCGAGCATCGCGGGCGTGACGTGGGCGTAGACGTCCGCCGTGGTGCTGATGGTCGACTGACCGAGGAGCCGGGAGACGACGATCAACTCCTCCCTGGCCTGGAGGTGGAGTGTTGCGGTGGCGTGCCGGAGATCGTGGAAGCGCTGACGCGGTCGTTCTGATCTCAGGGTCGAACGGAGCGACGCGCGGTCCTTGTTACCAGAGCGGTGCAGCCGCCTTGATTACTTCACCGTGCTGGCGACGGCGAGGCGACCGTCCCGAGGCTCATGTCGGGCGGCCTTACTGCGGCTCCACAGGTACGCGCCGACCCCCAGAAGGAACGCGACACTCAGAAGAGCGCCTGGTCCCAAGAACGCTCCGGCCTCGGCAGAAAAACCCGTGTGAGCTGCCGAGTACCCGCCGGTGACGAAGGCGAGTCCGGCGATCACGCCGAGAGCGCCAAGCACCCTCCAACCCATGGCGCCCGTCAGGAGTGACATGCCGAGCGCGAGGAGCGTCACTCCGTTGAGGATGTTGAAGAAGCCGCTGAGCCCCTTCTCGATCCATCTGACACCGTCCGCGACGTAGAACGCCGCTGGCTTGTCGGCGGCGGGCGCCGCAACCCATCCGTCGATGGTCGCCTTCAGAGCGACCCCGTCCACGGCCATCTGGACAGCGAACACGGCAATCACGGTGATCGCGGCAAGTGCGCCGACCGATGCGAACGCTCGCGCGACGCCATCCTGCTGAGCAAGGACGTACGCAAGCGTCAGGAGCGACAACCCGATCAGCGCAGCGCCGAAGAACTGACCGATATGCACGGCCGTCCAGATGTCCGATACCGCGTACTCGAGGAACACCGTCGCGGAGTCGTTCGGGTCGGTATGTCCCGCATGCAGCATCCCCATCGCGAGCTCCAACAAGATGCCGAGAGCACCGCTGGCGGTACCCAGACGAAGTAGCCACTTGTCCCTATTCGCGGGAACAGTCCCGATCCCGGTCGCATTCATGACAGATCCCTCCTCGCCTTCTGGCGTGCCACGGCCGCAACGTGCAACCGCCGCCACCACCATGAGTTCGACTCGGAGGAGTGCCATCCGGGGCGTCCCCTGATGGACTTAGGGTTGTCCCCAAAACGCGAGATCGGTGCATGCCCTGATCTCAAAAAGGGGGCTGACCTGCCACGATTGACGCGATGAGGGTGCGGTGGCTGCAGTTCGCGGTCGGAGCCTTGGGGCTCGGTTTCGGCGCGGCGACCGAGGCCATCCAGATCGGGCTCGGCGTCAACGCGGAGCGGGTCCTGATTGACTTCGTGGTGGGTGAGACCTACCTGCTCGGCGGTCTCTTCGCGTGGGGACGCCAGCCGCGGAACCGGACCTGGCTGCTGATGGTCGGCGTCGGGCTCGGATGGTTCGTCGGGAACCTCGCCGGCTCGACCGATCCTGTCCTCCATGCGATCGGCATCATCTTTGCCGACCTCGACGCGATCTTCCTGAATGCGCTGATCCTGGCCTATCCATTCGGCTCCATCGAAGGGCGGGCAGATCGGTTCGTCGTTGCGACGGCCGCGGTCGGCCTGACGGCCGCGAACCTGCTGTTCTACTTCACGGGCAACCTGGCACCAAATCTTGTCATCGGCCTGTTCATCACGGCCGCCCTCGCTGTCCTGGTGCCACGGCGGTGGTGGCTCGCCCCGCCCCAGTTGCGTCGCGTCCTTGGACCGGCCGTCCTCGCGATCTCCGTGGTGCTCCTCGCTATCGGCATCGCCATCGCGATCCGGCTGATCGGGATCTCGGGCGAGGCGAGTTCGGTCTTGCTGTCGATCCGCGACATCGGGGTGCTGGCGATTCCTATCGGGTTCGTCGTCGGGTCGTTCCAGCTCGTCGAGGAGGAGCTGCGAATGTCGCGTGCCAGGATCGTGGAAGCGACGGATGCTGAGCGGCGGCGTTTGGAGCGCGACCTCCACGACGGTGCCCAGCAACGCTTCGTGTCGTTGTCGATCGCGCTCCGAGTGCTGCGCTCCCGGCTCGGGCCCGACGTTGCACCGGAAGTGGCGCGCAGCATGGACAGCGCATCCGAAGAATTGAAGGCGGGAATCACCGAGCTCCGCGAACTGGCTCACGGTATCCACCCGGCGGTGCTGACGGGAGAGGGCTTGGCGGGCGCTTTTGCGGCGCTGGCGGAGCGATCGTCGATCCCGATCGACGTGATCTGTCCCGCCGAGCGGCGTTTCAACCCGGCGGTCGAGGCGACCACATATTTCGTCGCGTCAGAGGCCCTCGCCAACATCGAGAAGCACGCGTCGGCGTCGCGCGCCTCGATCACCGTGGCAATCGACGGCGACCGACTACGTCTTCAGGTCCAGGATGACGGACTGGGCGGCGTCGACGTTTCGAAAGGAACGGGAATCGTGGGTCTTGCCGACCGCGTGTCGGCAGTGGGTGGACGCCTGGACGTGACGAGCGGACGGGGTCGCGGGACGACGATCGAGGCGACGATACCGCTACCGAGGGAGCCTGCTGCACGCGCAACCGGGGAGGAAGCAGGAGATGTCGGGATAACCCTGTCGTCAGATTCGCCAGGCGCTGACACGATGACGAGATGAGGACCCTCCTGATCGTCGATGACAGCGCCGCCTTCCGCCGGCAGATCCGCACGTTGTTGACCGGAGAGGGTTTTGACGTCGTCGGAGAAGCCGCGACCGGCGCGACTGCCCTCGTAGCGTGTCGGGAACTTCGGCCGCATCTCATCCTGCTCGATATCGGTCTTCCCGACGTCGACGGCTTCGATCTCGCAGACCAGCTGATGCACGAGACGACGGGCGATCCCGAGGAGCGCGTGGTGGTGCTCACATCATCTCGCGAAGCCACGACGTATCGTGCTCGACTCCAGAGGACTGCGGCGACGGGCTTCATCCCGAAGGATGAGTTGTCCGGACAGGCCATCGACGCACTGCTAGCGGCCAGGTCGGCGTGACCGAGTCCAAATCCATCAGCGTCGTTCTTGCAGATGATTCGGTCCTCCTGCGCGAAGGCATGGCACGGCTCCTGGTCGAGTCGGGCTTCGACGTGGTCGGTCAAGCGGGAGACGCACCAACCCTCGTCCGACTCGTTAGGGAGACGCGACCATCGGTCGCCATCGTCGACATCCGCATGCCCCCCGGGCACACGGATGAGGGACTGAGGGCGGCCAAGGCGATCCGCCAAGAGCACCGTGATCGAGTAGCCGTCCTTGTCTTGTCGCAATACCTGGAGACCGCGTTCGCACTCGGCCTTGTCACGGAGGGAGAGGGTGGCCTCGGGTACCTGCTGAAAGACCGGGTCGCAGACGTCGACGATTTCGCGGAAGCGGTCCGCCGGGTGGCGCGCGGTGGTCTCGTGATTGACCCGGATGTCGTTGCGCGCCTCGTCGGTCGTCGGCGCGAACCGGGTCCCGTGGACGAGCTGTCGGATCGCGAACTCGAGGTCCTGTCGTTGATGGCTGAGGGTCGCTCGAACCAAGCGATCGGCGATCACCTCTACGTGACGCAGAAGACCGTCGAAGCACATATCGCTCACATCTTCGCCAAGCTCGGTCTTCTCCCCGCGACGGACGATCATCGGCGGGTCTTGGCCGTACTCGCGTATCTCCGCGCCGGGACGATTCCAGTCCACGAGCGGCACATGGGGTCGTTAGAGAAGACGTTCGGTGACTTGTAGCTGGCGCTTCATCACTTCGAGCACCTCCCGCTCAGCGATAATCGGCGAGCGGCTCGGGGTGCCGAGCAACACCGTGAAGTCCCGTCTCTTCAGGAGCGTCCGATCGGCCAGCGACAGGCGGTCGAGCGCCCGCTCCATCAGGTCGAGGTCGGCGGTCCGGTCGTCGTGTGGGCTCGCCGGGGATGGCATCTGCTCCCCGTCGTCGGGCAGCGCCCAGAACGAGATCTCGCGGACGATCCGACGCCGGCGTACGCGAATCGCGGTGCGGCACGTATTGACGACGATCCGGCCGAACCAGGCCGCGAAGTGGTCGGCATCACGAAGCTCCGGCAGGTTGCGCCAGACTCGAAGGAAGATCTCCTGCGTCGCATCGCGTGCATCGGCCTCGTTGCCGAGGATTGCCAGCGCGGTTCGGAACGTCGGGACTAGCCGCCCGTCGATGAGTGCGGCGAACGCCTCGTGATCACCTCTGCAGGCGCGCTCCACGAGCGGTGCTTCGCCCGCTCGGATCGCCGGTGCCACCAATACCCTCTCCACGATCGTGTGAGTCCCTCGCTCTGCCGTGTACAGAGGATGACTCCGACCCCATAGCGGTGGTTGGTGCAAGTCAGTTCGGCGGCCCGAGTTTCTCTTCAGACACAACCCCGTTGGTCGATTGTCGCCACGGTCGGCTACACGAAGGCGCCGGCTCCGCGATCCATGCGTCCGCGGTCTCGGGTGTCACGCCCTCGCCGATGAGGCCGGCGCGGGTGGCGGCTCGACGCGCCTGGTCGATGCGATCTGACGTCGATCGTCGGGGCACACGATGAGTCCGCGGTAACGGCCGCCAGCTAGGCTGTCACCGCCCCGGCTCCGGTCCCGGACCCGCATCCACCTGCAAGCGGGCCAGCCGGTCCGGGCCAACCAGGGAGGCTCGACCCGAGGCGTAGACCTCGTGATGTCGCCCCCGTCACGGCCCCTCCGTGTGCTTGGCGATACGGCTTTGCCGTCACGCTCTCGAGGACCCCCATGCCCGATCGTCCCCCCAGATCGGGCGGGTGTGACGGCCGAGCACCCGGCGCAGCGGAGCACCATCGCCGTAGCGATTACGCCGCGCGCTCGTTCGACTAAGCTGCGAGGGTTCGCCGAGCTGGTCTCCCCAGCGCAGGTACGAACGGCGGGCCCTCGCTGCAGTCCCGATCCGAGGCCGTTTGACGCGATGCCAGGGGACTAGTCGCGGCAGCCGTGCTCTTCCTTGCCGACGAATTGGCCTAGTCCCGAGGGAGCTGGCGGCCCGAAGTTGCTGACGTCGTAGCCTAGCGAGCCCTGGTTCACGAAATTCCCAAAGCAGTTCCCCGCGTCGGGAGTACTGCCGCTGTTGCTCCCGCTGCTGGCCACCGACACGGTCGGAGTGATCAAACCGAGCGCGAGCACCGCGGCGACAGCCGCGATACCGAGTCTCTTCGTAAGCATCCCTCGTGCCCCTTCCTGGCGACCCCGACGGCCGTCCGAGGCTACGTCGGCGTGCGCGAACGCGTCAACCGCGAGAAGAGTTGACGCGGCGACTCGACGCGAACGCGACGGTCGGCGCCTAGCCTGTCACCGCCCCGGCTCCGGTCCGCGACTCGCGATCCTCTATCCCCCAGAGTCAGCTTGTCGCAGTGATCCACAGCGCTATCTGCATGCGTCGGTGGGGTCTGGCAATTTCAGTACGCTCTTGCCATGACTCGGCTCCCGTCGCTCGGTCCGCGGGGAGAGGGCTGGGTCCTGCTGCAGGTCGTGCTGATCGTGCTCGTCGCCGCCGCCGCGTGGTCGCTTGGGCCCGACTGGTCCGGCCCGCTGCGAGTCGCCGGCTTTGCGGCCGGGATCTTGTCGGTCGCCTCAGGTCTGTTCCTGATCTTCCGTGGAGCGACCGACCTTGGGACAGCGCTGACGCCTGTACCGCGTCCACGCGAAGGTGGTGAACTCGTGGAGACCGGCGTGTACGGCGTCGTCCGCCACCCGATCTACAGCGGCCTCATCCTTGCTGCCTTGGGCGGTGGCCTCATGCAGGCATCGCTGGCCGCTCTCGGGCTGACGCTGTGCCTCATGCTCGTCCTTTGGTTGAAGTCAACGGTCGAGGAGCGGTGGCTCGAGCTGCGTTATCCGGGCTATGACGCGTACCGCGCACGCACGGGCCGGTTCATCCCGCGACTACGCAGGTCTCCCAGCTGAACGGCCCGGCAGGAGACTCCCGCCCACCGCGACGACGAAAGCTAATTCAGGACGAACCAGGCCACGGCGGTTCGAGATGTGACCGCGCCGTTCAGGTAGATGCGGAGCATGCCCCCCGACGGGATATCTGCCCTCACGCTCGTCACGAAAACCCCGGGTCGATACGAATTCAGGATCGCGAAGCAGAGGGGAAGGCCGGGAAGACTGCCCTTAAAGCGAAGGTCGACATCCACATACGATCTGCCCGCAGCGACGTAGACGCGGCCGCTTCGGCTTTGCAGCCCGACCTTCCCGCGCACAGTGAGCCCGTATCCGGAGATGTCCCCGACGGCGGCGATCAGCAACGCCACGGGGATCGTCGGCGACGCCGCGAACGCCCGCGCTGGTCGCACCCCACTCCGCCGATGTGTGTCCCAGCACACCGGTCCCGTAAAGGCTCGTCCCCTGGACTGCGACGTCGGATGGGTCTTCGTTGGACCCAGCGCTGCTGTGGACGACCAGTTGTCCGTCGAGGTCCGTCGCGTCGTTGGCGGTGTTCGCTTGACCGAGGATCAACGGGTCTCCGTTGGCTGCACTCGCATCTTCAGCAGGAAGCACAGCGGCCGCTGCTGTCGCCGCGGCCGCTCCCAGCACCGCAGCCAGGATCGCGCGTCGGCTGGTCAGTTCCTCAGCTGTTGTGTTGCGCGTTCGCTCCATCGTCGATGACCTCCCAAACCTCGGCACTCCCACGGCCGTTCGACAGACCGACGCCCGGCGGCGCTGAACATTGCGGGGATGGCAGCGATCGGTTCCGATGCTCGCCCGTGGCCGACGCCGCTGACAGAGCCGTTCTTCCCGAAGCGCGTTTGACGTGTCCGCTCGTCAATCCATCGATCAACCTCGTCGAGCAGATGACCGATTGTCGGCTCGAGGGGATCGTCCTCAAGGATCGGACGTCGACGTACCGTGACGGCACGCGCGCTGGGTGGTCGAAGGTCAAGGACCGAAGGTGGCACCAGCGCGAAGCGTGGCGCTTCGACCGACGATAGCAACGCTTCCTAGACAGTCGAGGCGTAATGTCCGACGGTATCGGATCGGGCCGCCCGGCCCAGTCACACGCGGGAGGTGTTGTGTGCGACGACTGTCCCTAGCCATGATCACGTCGATGGCGCTCCTGATCGTGGTCGCCGCGCCTGTCGCGGCTTCGGTCAAACAGCCGACCGGGCCCCGGGTGAACTTGTTCCTTGGCAACCAGTCCTTCCCCGCATCGACGGCATTCCACATCTACGATGGGTTCGCGTTGCTAGGTACAGAGCCGGCAATCGGCCGGTACTCGGTCACGCTGACCATGGACGGCACGTCGCGACCGTTCGACTTTAAGACGACCCAGGAAAACCCTGATGGCTCACTGATCAAGACCTGGTACTTCAACTTTCCGGCCGGGATGACGGGCGCGCATACATTCACGAGTCATTTCCTCGTCCCATGCGGCTCGACGTTTACCCCGTGTAACGGACTGGCACCCAACACTGTCGTGGACGCATTCGACCTGACCGCGACAGTCACCTTCACCTGATCTGACCGTTCGCTGTCGGCCTACCCCGTCTCCACCTCGAACGCGTCAGGCTCGACGCCCAGCCATTCAGCGACCGCCGCCCTCGTGCCGTCCAGCGCGGGGCGGCGGTCCTTGGCGTCCTCGACGTGTCGTCGGAGGCGGGCTCTAGGTTCGACCAGAACGTCACGGCGTTCCGCGCGCATGAGTGATGACTGAGGCGTCGATAGCAACGGGATTCCGTACTGCATCCGAGGTCTTCGATCACTGTCGGATGCTGACCTCGAACAGGCGATCCTCAGATCGACGCACAGCCTTGGAGCGGGGGACATTCTCGAAAGAGGCCGGGCGTCGCCGAGCAGACCGACAGGCGACCCTGATGATTCGCCTTACGTGGGCGATCATGTTCGTGACGGCCACTGTGGTCGCGATGACCTTCGTTCTCATCGTTCGCGGGTCGTAGATCCGAACGAGCGACCATTCCCGGCCGACCGGGCCAAGGTCCTCGTACCCCGCCCGTACCCCCGACGGCGTGCTACAGAGGGGTAAGCCACGGACCGGAAACCACGCGCTGTACGTTCAGATTCGCTAGCCGTGTACTGCTGATACGAACTCTGGATCAGGAGACCGAAGGTTCGAATCCTTCCTCGCCAGCCAATTTCCTGAACACGAAACGGCCCCCGGAGGCGACTCCGAGGGCCGTTGTGAGGCGATCCTCGCCTACGGGCGACATCGCGGCCCACAAGTACACCCTGAGCTCGGAGAGTCGAGTCGCTGCGCTCGGCCAGGGTCTCGGCGAGCTCGAGGCCCGCGGCGAGCGGGTGACGGGCATCGTGATGCACCCAATGTCGCGACCGGCAAGTTCGTGAAGATCCTCGGTCTGTGGTCGTCCCAGTCCGAGGTCATGACGTAGGCCCCGGCCGGGTCGTCCGGCCGGGGCCTACGTCCAACTGGTCGCCAACGGTCGGTGGTCCTCGGGTGGTTTGTTGTGGCGTATCGTCTGCCAATGCTCCAGCCGATGTACGACAGCGGTTTCGATCTGCTCGGGGTGGGGATCATCGCGCTCGGATTAATCGGGCTTGTGCTCGGCTTCCCCATCATCCGCCGGATCACCCATGGCCCGGATGACAACTCGGATCATTGGCGCTACCGGCGGTAGACCTACCGCCCTAGCAGAGCTTGAAGGACCGAAACTCGACCTACCGTCACGGGACACGAGTAGGTGGTCGAAGGTCAAGGATCGGAGCTGGTACGAACGCGAGGCATGGCGGTTCGACCGGCGGTGATTAGGGGAAGTCCCGGATTTCCTATTGCTCGCCGGCCGTAGACGGTTGACCTTCGCACCTGCCCTCGTCGCGCATGTTGAGGGGATGTCGATGCGTCCGGCCCTAAACACGATCCTCGTTGGCGCAATCGTCCTTGTGTGGTTCGTCGGCGCACTGCTGTTTGTCACAGGGCCGAGTTACCCGTTGCATTCCGAAGGTGAAGGCATGTTCCTCCGCTGCCACCCACGCCACGGCCATACGCCACCGTCGGATTGCCCGCCTTGACTATCGAGACAGCGCGGCCCAGTCCGTACGGTTACGAGCAGCTGATATGCGGCACCTGTTTCTAGTCCTGGCCGCGATCGCGATCGTGTCGGTGGTCGGATTGTCGGTCGCGGACGTGGTCGCGCCGAAGCCCCGACACTGGACGCCGGGCCAAGCGATCACGCTGTGTGGCCCACAGGCGTCAAGGCCCATCCCGTCCGACTGCCCGACGGTCACAGTCGAGACGGTTCCCGAGGTTTCGCACCGTCCTTACGACCCCAGACCCTGAGCTAGCCGGCCTCCACGTCGAAGGCGTCAGTCTCGACGTCCAGCCATTCCGCGACGGCCGCTCTCGTCGGGGCGACCGCGGAGCGGCGGTCTTTGGCTCCTATCGACAGCCACGGGTAGCCGAGGACATACCAGTGGCCGTCCACCGCCGGGAGGACCCGATACACGGGTCCATCGTCGCACGGCCCAATACATCACACGCCCCAGTAGGCAGGGTCAGCGTACGTGCTCAAGT
>Ga0157377_10000994_pt1 | contig 11956 bp, 12 predicted proteins | sample M55metaG_FD_121116 | JGI IMG/M metagenome (GOLD analysis project Ga0157377, IMG submission 121116) | Miscanthus rhizosphere microbial communities from Kellogg Biological Station, Michigan, USA - M5-5 metaG | ecosystem: Host-associated > Plants > Roots > Rhizosphere > Soil | place: USA: Michigan...
CGAGATCCCTTTGCAGCTCGCTGATCTCTGCCCGCATCTGGACGCGCAGCTTGGCGTCGAGGTTCGAGAGCGGCTCGTCCATGAGGAACGCGGACGGCTGGCGCACGATCGCCCGGCCCATCGCAACGCGCTGCCGCTGGCCGCCCGAGAGCGCCTTCGGCTTGCGCTTGAGGTACGGCTCGAGATCGAGGATGCGCGCCGCGTCGCGCACCCGCTTGTCGATCTCCTCCTTCGCCACCTTGTGCAGCTTCAGGCTGAACGCGATGTTGTCGTAGACCGAGAGGTGCGGGTAGAGCGCGTAGCTCTGGAAGACCATCGCGATGTCGCGCTCGCGCGGGGTCAGGTCGTTGACGATGCGGTCGCCGATCCGGAGCGTGCCCTCGGTGATCTCCTCGAGCCCGGCGACCATCCGCAGCGCGGTCGTCTTGCCACAGCCGGACGGTCCGACGAGGACCATGAACTCGCCGTCCTCGATCTCGAGGTTCATGCCGTCGACGGCGCGCGTCCCGTCTTCGAAGACCTTGCTCACACCATCCAGCGCCACCTCGGCCATCGTCGACCTCCTCGTCTTCGGCCGTCGCGCGAACCATGTTACGACGCCGGATCGCGACCTGTGTGCCGCAGCGCGCGGAGCGTCAGCTCAACTCGACGCGATCGATCGTGATCGGCGTCCGCGGACGGTCTCCCGGATCGCGGTCGACGAGCGAGATGCGGTCGACGACGTCCTGTCCGGACGTGACGCGACCGAACACGGTGTGCTTGCCGTCGAGCCAGGGGCACGCGTCGGCCGTGACGATGAAGAACTGCGAGCCGTTCGTGTTCGGCCCCGCGTTCGCCATCGCGAGCGCGCCGCGGGCGATCTTGTGCTCGTTGAACTCGTCCTCGAACGTGTAGCCCGGCCCGCCGGTGCCGTCGCCCGTCGGGCAGCCGCCCTGGATCATGAAGTCGGGGATCACGCGGTGGAAGGAGAGCCCGTCGTAGTAGCCGTCGGCCGCGAGCTTGGTGAAGTTCTCGACCGTCTTGGGGGCCTCGCCGGGATAGAGCTCGAGCTCGACGGGCCCTTCGCTGGTGTGGAGCGTCGCCTGTGTTGTCATGCGGCCGACGCTAGCAGCGTTCCTTCGAGGCCCCGCCGGCAAGGGCGAACCCCGCGGGTGCTTAACGGTCCGCCAACATCTGCCCCTTTGGGCACCTGCGTACACTGAGCCGATGGCGACGATCGATGCGCCTCTTCCGGGCACCCGCGCGCAGGGAGATGCCTCGCTGGAGCTCGCGAAGAGCTGGCGGAAGCTGACGCGTGCGGCCACCGTCGTGGCCGTCCTGACTGCGCCCGCGTTGTTCGTCTGGTTCACGTACCAGAACAACTGGAACTGGTGGCAGGCCCTGCTCGCCACGCTGGCGGTCGTCATCGTCTTCCGCGGCTTCGCCGACCTTCTCTTCCGTCGACTGATCCCGTGGCCCAGCCTGTTCGGGCTGGAGAGCCAGACCCTCCGCGAGGAGGACGTCGTCGGGCGCCGCCGGGCCTGGTTCTGGCGGTTCTGGTTCAAGGTCGCGGTCCTCTTCATCACGGTCGTCACGATCGTCTGGATCTTCCGCGGCGGCTCGTGGCTCGACAGCGTCGGGTTCATCTTCGACGGGATCGGCACCATCCTCAGCTCACCCACGCTCTGGATCCAGGCCGTCTTCGTCTTCTTCCTGTTCTTCGCCAACTTCGCGATCATGTTCGGCCCGCTTCTCCTCATGAACATGTCGCAGATGCAGTCGTTCGAGCCGGGCGACGCGGAATGGGGAGTCAAGCTCGAGGACGTCCGCGGACAGGTCGAGGCGAAGGAAGAGGTGCGGCGCGTCGTCGACATCTGGCAGTCGGGAGAGCAGTTCGAGCGCGCCGGCGGCAAGCGCGAGCGGGGACTGCTGCTCTTCGGCTCGCCGGGTACGGGCAAGACCATGCTCGCCAAGGCGATCGCGACGGGCTTCAACTCGCCGTTCATCTCGATGCCGGGCTCGGGCTTCGCCGCCACCTTCATCGGGATCGACGCGATCATCGTCCGGCTCCTCGCACGCCGGGCCAAGAAGCTCGCCCGCAAGTGGGGCGGAAAGTGCATCGTGTTCATCGACGAGATCGATGCCGTCGGCATGCGACGGCAGTCGCTCGGCACGGGGGCCCAGGGGTTCATCCCGCTGACGAACGGCGCCAACGTCGAGGACTTCCTCTTCTACGGCCCTTGGGGCTCCCGCGACCCCTCCGGCGACCTGATCGTCGAGACGAGGGCGTGGCGCGACCGCCTGTTCGAGCAGCGCGCCCCGGTTTCCTACGGTGTGCCGAGCGGCATGTACGCACGGCTCGGCCAGTTCTACAACTTCATGTTCCCCGGCGCGATGGGTGGAATGGGCGGTGGGCTCGCCCTCAACCAGCTCCTCGTCGTCATGGACGGAATCGACAACCCGCCGTGGATGCGGCGCACGTTCACGAGCAAGCTGAACACGATGCTCGACGCGAGCTTCATCATCCCGCGCCGGATCGGCAGCGCGAGACTGCGCCTGCCGGCCGCACGGCCGCGGAATGACCAGATCTACTTCATCGGCGCGACAAACGTGCCCATCGACCGCCTCGATCCCGCGCTCATCCGGCCTGGACGCATGGGCCGCCACGTCTGGTTCCGGACACCGACCAAGGACGATCGGCTCGACATCCTCGAGCTGTACATCGGGAAGGTGTCCCACGACCCGGAGCTCGACTTGCCCAATCGGCGCGACGAGATCGCGCGGATCATGAGCGGATACTCGCCGGCCATGATCGAGCAGGCGACCTCGATGGCGTTGACCATCGCGCACCACACCGGCCGGACGGCGTTCGCGTGGGACGATCTCGTCGAGGCGGTGACGACCCTCGACGCAGGCACCGCGATCGGGTCCGAGTACGTCCCCCACGAGCGGCGCGCCGTCGCGATTCACGAGGCGGGCCACGCAGTGGCGGGCCACGTCTACATGACGAGCCGCGAGTCGACCCGTCTGACGATCAAGAAGCGCGGCGACCAGGGAGTCGGCGGTCACCATTGGATGATCGAGAAGGAGGAGCGTCTCTTCTCGTTCCAGCACGAGATGTTCCAGGACATCATCTGGGGGCTCGGCGCGATGGCGGCGGAGCGCGTGGTCTACGGCGAGAACTCGAACGGTGTCGGCGGCGACGTCGCAGGTGTCACCGCGCGCTCGGCGATGATGGTCGGCCGGGCGGCAATGGGCCCGCAGCCCTTCACCGTGACGCCCCGCGACGACGAGACGGCGGAGGAGGCGCACAGGCGCGTCCTCGACCGGTTCGAGAAGATCGGGCTTCAGATCATGAGCCGCTCCGGGGGCGGAGGCCCCTTCGACGCAGATCCGATCGCCGGCGTGCTCGGCGATCCCGGGAAGCGAACCGTCGCCGCGCAGGTCATCGGACAGGCCTACGTCACCGCCCACAACCTCGCGATTCTGAATCGGGGTGCAATCGAGCGGATCGCGGACGCGCTGGAGGACAAGCGCGAGATCATGGGCGACGAGCTGCTCGACCTGCTCAACTCGCAGGGCATCAGGATCCCAGAGATCGACTACGGGGACGAGTCTGCGTGGCCGCCCCTCGAGTTCTCGGCCGCGATCGGCCGCGGTGGCCCGGGGACGGCGCCTGTTGTCCCTGCGCCGCCGACAGTGCCCGTTTCGAACGGTGACCCCACATGAGCGACGTCGCGTCGCAGGAACGAGTCGTCGACGCCGAGACTGCCCGCGGCGCGGACAGTCAGAAGGCCAGCCGCAAGGATCGGGCGCGCCGATCGAGCTACAGCCGGCGCTTCGCCGTCATCTACGTGGTGCTGGCACTCATCACGGGTGTCGCGGTCGGCGCGCTCATCGTCGAGGCGCTGCGCGACCCGGCTCCGTCCGAAGCCGTCCCAACCGGTACGGCGCAGCTCCCCGTGTCGGAGCCCGGCGAGCTCGGTGCCATGCAGATCGCCGACCAGGTCCAGCGCAACTACCGGCTTCCGAACGGCGACGAGCTCGTCAACGTCGTCGCAAGCCGCAACACGCTCCAGGACGGAAACCTCGGGTACCTACGTGTCCGCTTCCAGGTCATCCGCCCCGGTGACGGCTTCAAGGACAAGGACTCGCTCCTGGTCCAGCCCGATGACGCGATCCAGTACTCGCTCTGCGGTGCCGGCCAGAGCTGCGCGATCCCGGGGACGGCGTCGACCGATCGCGGGATCCTCGTGCGGCGGATGGGCCTCGAGCTCGCGCTCCGGACGCTGAAGTTCGACCCGAGTGTCGACAACGTCACCGTCTTCCTCGGTCCGATCCCGCCGCCTCAGGGCGTCGATGCCGTCGTCCTGATGTACCGACGCAACGTGCTCGAGAACCAGAACCCCGGGCTCCTGACGCAACCCCTCAGCCGGACTCTCCCCGGCGCCGAGCGGAGGATCGAGCCCGGCCTCATGCCTGCGGACGTGGCGCGCCGCGTCGACCAGCTGACGCGCTCGAATCTCTACTACGGCGTCTACCAGCTGATCGGGGGCCGCGACGCGCTCCTCCAGCTGCAGCCCTTCCCGAAGGGCTAGTGCCACCGAGTGACCCGCGGCTCGCCCGCGCCAAGGGGCGACTCGATCGGCTCGACTGGTGGCCCCGCCCGGTGCGGCTCCGCGGCGTACGGATCGTCGTCACGCCGTGGCTCTTCCGGCTCCGCCCGTGGCGCCGCTACGACGGCTTCGCGACGCACTTCGTGATCTTCCTTCGCCGTGCCAACGTCGGCGACGACCTGATCACGCACGAGCTCTGTCACGTCTGGCAGATGCAGCACCGCCCCCTCGCGATGCCCCTGAGCTACCTCCGAACGGGCTACGACCGGAGCCCGTACGAGCGCCAGGCGCGCGAGGCCGCCCGGCGGACACGCGCTGCTTGACACCTCCGCCTGTTAGACATCGCGCGTGCAGCCGGCGGTGTACCGGGTGACGCACCAGCGGCTCGCCCTGTCCGCGGTCCGTCTAGGCCTGGCGGCCGTCGCCTTCGCCGGGTCGATCGCCGCGGGCGCCGATCCTGCGGCGGCGGGCGTGGGTCTCGCGCTCGGAGCGGGGATCTGCGCGCTCGCACTCGTCACCGACCGGCGGTGGCTGCTCCTCGGCACGCCGAAGGCCGATCCGCTGCCGAACGACGTCCGCCGAGCGTCGCTGGCGCGCGCGATCGCCGACGGAATGCTGCCGAGCACCGTCGGCGTCGCGGTTCTCGCGGCGGTCTCGCTCGTCTTCGAGCCGATCCTCACCGCGGTGCTCGCGGGAATCCTGGCCGGCATGGGGATCGTGAGCCTCGTCTCCTGCGTGGAGGTCGCCTTGTGGGAGCGCCGGAGCGACTCGCAGCTCTTCGCCGACGCCGACGTCCACACCCGCCGCTACGTCACGTCGTCGAGCGTCACGTAGGGCACGTCGTCACGCGGATGTCGCATCCCGCGCGGCGACGAAGGCCTTCAGGGCGATGTCGACGTCCGCATCCGTGTGGGCCGCGGACATCTGCGTGCGGATGCGGGCCGTGCCGAGCGGCACGACCGGATAGGAGAACGCGACGGCGAAGACGCCGTTCGCGACGAGCGCCTGGGAGAACCGCGCCGCCTCGGAGGCGTCGCCGATCATCACCGGCACGATCGGGTGGTCGCCGGGGAGCACGTCGAACCCGAGCTCCGTCATCTGCGCGCGGAACGAGCGCGTGTTGGCCCAGAGGCGGTCGCGGAGGTCGTCGGAGCGCTCGATCAAGCCGAGAGCGCGGAGGCTCGCGCCGACGACGACGGGGGCGACGCTGTTCGAGAAGAGATACGGCCGGGCGCGCTGGCGCAGGATGTCCACGACCTCCTGCCGGCCGGACACGTACCCCCCGCTCGCGCCGCCGACCGCCTTGCCGAGCGTCCCGGTGAGGATGTCGACCCGCTGGACGACGTCGAACTGCGCGTGGGTCCCACGCCCCTCAGGCCCGACGAAGCCGACCGCGTGCGAGTCGTCGACGAGCACGAGCGCGTCGTGCCGCTCGGCGAGGTCGCAGATCTCGTCCAGCTTGGCGGCGTAGCCGTCCATCGAGAAGACGCCGTCGGTGGCGATCAGCCGGAACCGTGCGTCGGACGACTCCTGGAGGCGCGCCTCGAGCTCGTCCATGTCGCCGTTCGCGTAGCGAAGCCGCCGCGCCTTGCAGAGCCTGATCCCGTCGATGATCGACGCGTGGTTGAGCTGGTCGGAGATCACCGCGTCGTTCTCGTCGAGCAGCGCCTCGAAGACGCCGCCGTTTGCGTCGAAGCAGGAGCCGAAGAGGATCGTGTCCTCCGTGCCGAGGAACTCCGACAGGTGCTCCTCGAGGTCGCGGTGTAGCTCCTGGGTGCCGCAGATGAAGCGGACGGACGCCATGCCGTAGCCCCACCGGTCGAGCGCCTCGTGCGCGGCGGCGACCATCTCCGGATGGTTCGCGAGGCCGAGGTAGTTGTTGGCGCAGAGATTGAGCAGCGCCCCGCGCTCGGCGACGCCGACGTGCGATCCCTGCGGTGTCGTCATCACGAGCTCGCGCTTGAGCAGCCCGTCCTCCTCCAGCCCGGCGAGCCTCGCCCGCAGGTCGTCGCGCACTGCGCCGTACATGTCTACGCCGCCTCCCTCCAGTCGAGCAGCACCTTCCCTGAACCGCCGGAGCCGGCGATTGCAAACGCCTCGTCGTAGTCCGTGTACGCGAAGCGGTCGGTGATCACTGGCGAGACGTCGAGGCCCGAGTCGATCATCACGCTCATCTGGTACCAGGTCTCGTACATCTCGCGGCCGTAGATCCCCTTCAGCGTCAGCATGTTGAAGATCACCGGGTCGAGGTCGAGCTCGACCGCGGCTGTGGGTATCCCGAGGATCGCGACGCGACCGCCGTGGGCCATCTGCCCGATCCCCGTCCGGAGCGCGTCGGCGTTGCCCGACATCTCGAACATGACGTCGAATCCCTCGGTCATCCCGAGCTCACGCTGGACGTCGGCGAGGTCACGCTCTCGCGGGTCGACGGCGAGCGTCGCGCCCATCCGCCGCGCGAGCTCGAGCCGGTTCGGCTCGAGGTCCGTGACGACAACGTGGCGTGCCCCCGCATGGCGCGCGACGGCGACCGACATGCAGCCGATCGGCCCCGCGCCGGTGACGAGCACATCCTCTCCGAGGACCGGGAACGTGAGCGCGGTGTGCACCGCGTTGCCGAGCGGGTCGAAGATGGCGGCCACTTCGTCGGTGACGCGTGGCCAGTGGTGCCACACGTTCGTCATCGGCAGCGCGACGTACTCGGCGAACGCGCCGGGCCGCTGCACGCCCAGACCGATCGAATGCGCGCACAGGTGGCGACGGCCCGCCATGCAGTTGCGGCAGCGCCCGCAGACGACGTGCCCCTCACCGCTGACACGCTCGCCTGGAACGAACCCTGTCACGTTCGCGCCGACCTCGACGACCTCGCCCACGAACTCGTGGCCGATCACGAGCGGGACGGGAATCGTCCGCTGCGCCCACGCGTCCCAGCGGTGGATGTGGACGTCGGTCCCGCAAATCCCCGTCGTGCCGACCCTGATGAGCACGTCGTTGATCCCGATCTCGGGCTCGGGGACATCCTCGAGCCAGATTCCCGGCTCGGCGCGGCTCTTGACGAGCGCCTTCACGGCGGAGAATCCTACGCCCTCGGGGCCGGCCGACGGAACCGGTTGACGCCGCGTCGGACAGCCCGATCGCCTAGCCTGTCGGCGATGAAGCGCTGGGATCTGATGTCGCTTCCGCCCTCGTCCGAGAAGCGACAGTCGCGCGAGCCGGGAGCGGACGCTCCCCGGATGCCGAGGAGCGAGACACAGATGCCCCTCGTGCTGTTCAGCTCGCCGGAATGTCGCGCGATCGCCGTCGATCTCCGGGCCGGCGAGACAATGGGCGACCACCGGGTCCGTGAGCGTGCTGTCGTGCAGATCGTGACAGGCCGCGTGACGGTCGACGCCTCGGGAGAAACAGTGGCGTGCGACGCCGGCACGCTGATCACCTTCGAGCCGAACGAAACCCACTCGGTGCACGCGCACGAGGAGGCGCGGCTCTTGCTGATCCTGGCGCCCTGGCCGGCGCCGAAGCACTACACCGACGGGGAGCTGGCGCACGACGACCTCCCCGACAACGCGATGGCCGATCCGATCGGTTCGACGGACGCCGCCACCGGCGCTCGCTCGAGCGGGCAGTCCGGCTCGAGAGGAGACAGCGCGTGAACGAGGTCGGCGCAACGCTCTACCGCTGGGAAGACATACCGAAGACGGAGATGAAGCCGGGCCTGAACCGGCGGTTCATCAGCACCGAGCGGTTGATGGTCACGCATCTCTATCTCGACGAGGGCAGCATCGTGCCGCTGCACGACCACGAGAACGAGCAGATCACCTGCATCCTCGAGGGGACGTTGCGCTTCTGGCTCGGTGAGGACCAGTCCGAGGTGATCGACGTCCGCGCCGGCGAGGTGCTCCACATTCCCTCCGGCGTGCCACACAAGGCCGAGGCGCTCGAGCAGACGGTCGACATGGACATCTTCTGCCCACCGCGTCAGGACTGGCTCGACGGAACGGACTCGTACTTGCGGTAGGTCGCGGCCGTCACGCTGCGGTGCTCCCTCGGCTATGAGTTCGGCTGGGTCGGTCGGTCTGAACTTCCAGCGGCCCGAAGGAGACGAGGTGCGCAAGCCGATCGTGTCCGGTTTGCCTCAGCCCGCTGCCCGAGAACGTCGCACGGACGAGGCTCCGCAAGTCTTGTGTTTCCTGCCAGGCGCAGCCGTCCGGAGGCAAGGCTTGTCGCAAGTGTGGCGCAGATGCCGTGTGGGAGAACAAACGGAGCGCCGCGTGCCAAGCATACGGTGCCCACGCACAAAGGAGCAGATCATCGCGCGGTCACCGAATGACGCTTCTAAACAGACAAGGGCACGTCGGCGCGATGGTGGCGTAACGGCGCACAGCTGGCCGCCGCTCCATGCGGATTCCGCATGTCGCCTGGCCTGCAAAATGGGCGGTGCAGGACTCGAACCTGCGGCCACCTGCGTGTAAGGCAGGCGCTCTACCAGCTGAGCTAACCGCCCGGGCGGCCACGGATGGTAGCTCCGGCGGCGGGTATCCTCGCTCGGCCGCCCCCATCGACTAGCGGCCCAGGTCGCCACCCTTTCAAGGTGGTAGCGCGGGTTCGAATCCCGCTGGGGGCACTTCACGCAAGCCTGTCACGCCGTCAGCACGTAGCGCAGCGTGCCGCGCGCGGGGACGATGTCGAAGGCTCCGTCGCCGGTCTCCTCCGCCGACTCACTCGCAGCGGCGACGGTGAAGGTGAACCAGCGGGCGCCGCCGAGGAGCGAGCGCGGGATCGAGAACGTCAGCGTCGAGCCAATGGTCACGATCGGGAAGCGCGCGAGCTGGCGGCTCCGCCCGCCGGGCGTCTTCGGCAGCCGCACGACAACACCCGTCATCGATGGGCCGTGCGTGCCGGCCGCGAGGTCGGCCCCGCGCCACTCGCCCCCGGGCGCGACTGGCACAGGCCCCAGCGGGAGCGCGTCGATGCCGAGCAGCAGCATGTCCACCCATCCCGCGCGCGCGCTGACTCGGAGCGGCGGAGCCGTCGTGAGGCGGAATGCGAAGGTGATCTTCGTCGTCGAGTTGGAGACGCGTACGGCCGCAATGTCGGGCCTTTCCCCTTCACGTCGCGGGTCGCGTCGGGATACGTCTTCGCGGGAAGTGCCGTCCCGACGAAGACGGAGAGCGACGCGAGAACAAACGCGCCGAGGACCATGGCCCGGCGCCCACACGTCATCGTGAGCCTCCTACCTCGAGTTCTCCAAGCGTCGCTGCGGCGCGCATCAGGCGCGTCCGGGTCTTCGCGGACCCGCGATCGGTGTTTCGTGCAGCCGGTCGAGCCTGCGGCTTTCCCGCACGCGACTCAGTGCGGGGCCCGATGCCTCCCACCGAGTGCGGGAGCATGCTGGCGATGTCTCACGCAGACACGACGACGCGCCGCGCCGGCGGGATGCCGGCGATCCGGCAAACCGCGGCGTGCGCGGGAAGGGAGGCGCGATGTCCGTCGCCCCCGCATCGGCACACCCAGGCCGCGAGCCGCACCGCCCGCGGTGGGTGCTCGTCGCGACTCTGGCCTTTCTCCTCGGTGGCCTGACTGTCGCGATCCTGTATCACTCGGACGTGCTCGGAGGCTCGTCCGACTCCATCTCGGAAAACGAGGGATCCGGCGTCCCCGCGACGCAAGCCCGCGACGTCGGCGCGTTCCACGGCATCGACCTCGCGGGAAGCAACAACGTCGTGATCCGCGTCGGCGAGAAGCAGTCGGTTGTCGTGAAGGCCGACGACAACCTCCTCGACCGCGTCACGACCGAGGTTCAGTCCGGCAAGCTGGTCATCGCGAACGCTCCCGGCAGCTTCACGACGAACAGCCCGATGAGTGTCGAGGTCGGCGTACCGTCGCTCGACACGTTGACGCTCTCCGGCAGCGGCAATATCGTTGTCACCGGCGTCGAGGCGAAGAGCTTCGACGTGAACTTGCCCGGCAGCGGCACGCTCACGGGGGACGGATCCGCGACACGCCTGGACGTCACCGTCGACGGCTCCGGAATGGTGCAGCTCACCCGACTCGTGGCGACCAACGTGCAGGCGGGTGTGAGCGGCTCGGGAAGCATCTTCGTCACCGCGACGGAGAGCCTCGACGCCTCCGTGTCGGGATCCGGCGCGATCCTCTACACCGGCAGTCCGCAGGACGTCAGCAGGAACGTCACCGGGTCCGGCGCGATCACCGGAAGCTAGGACGGACGAACGAGCACCGTGTTCCCGGACGTGTCGGCCGCCTCGACAATGCCGTCGAGACGGTCGACACGGCCCACCCGCCCGAGCCGCTCGGCCGCCTCCGCCACCGCTGTCTCGTCCGGCAGCACGACCTCGAACCGCACGAGCCCCCGCGCACCGGCAGGCGGCGACGCCGCCCCCTGGCCCGCCCAGGTGTTCAGCCCGACGTGGTGGTGGTAGCCGCCTGCCGAGGTGAACAGCGCACCCGGGTAGCCGCGAGCGGTGACGTCGAGACCGAGGGCGTCCACCCAGAAGGCCTCTGCCGCATCGAGGTCGGCGACCTGCAGGTGGACGTGGCCGAGGATCGTCCCGGCCGGCATCGAGACGGCCGCAGTCTCTCCACCGGCCTCGCCGAGCAGGCTCTCGAGATCGAGAGGCAGCGTCGCCATCTCGACGGAGTCACCCGCGATCGGCCAATCGTCGCGTGGTCGGTCACGGTAGAGCTCGATGCCGTTCCCCTCCGGGTCGGAGAGGTAGAGCGCCTCCGAGACGAGGTGGTCGGACGCTCCCGAGAGCGGCCAGCCGGAGCCGGCCACCCGGCGCAGCGTGCGTGCCAGGTCAGCCCGGGTCGGCACGAGCAGCGCAAGATGGAAGAGACCTGTCGAACGCGGAGGGCGCGACGGCGCGTCCGGCCCTGGGACGAGCTCGACGAGCGGCAACCCGTCGACGCCGAGCGAGACGACGTCCCCGCCGCCGTCGAGCTGCTCGAGGCCGATCGTGGTCTCGTAGAAGTCACGGAGCCGGCCGACGTCGCCCGCCCGCAGGCGGATCGCGCCGAGCCGCGCGTCAGCCGGCAGCCGGCCCATCGGCAGCATCCAGCTCGAGCGCGCAGGAGTTGATGCAGAACCGCTTGCCCGTCGGTTGCGGCCCGTCGTCGAAGACGTGGCCGAGGTGCCCGCCGCAGGTCGCGCAGACGACCTCCTCGCGCGCCATGCCGAGGCTCGTGTCGAGCCGGACCTCGACGGCGTCCAACTCGGCGGGCTCGACGAAGCTTGGCCACCCCGAGCCCGAGTGGAACTTCGCATCCGAGCGGAACAGCTCGGCTCCGCACCCTGCGCAGCGATAGACGCCGGGCTCCTCGGTGTCGGTGTAGGCGCCGGTGAAGGC
>Ga0157377_10001001_pt1 | contig 11903 bp, 11 predicted proteins | sample M55metaG_FD_121116 | JGI IMG/M metagenome (GOLD analysis project Ga0157377, IMG submission 121116) | Miscanthus rhizosphere microbial communities from Kellogg Biological Station, Michigan, USA - M5-5 metaG | ecosystem: Host-associated > Plants > Roots > Rhizosphere > Soil | place: USA: Michigan...
ATGCGGCCGCTGCGGTACATCGAGTGGTAGCGCGGAATGTCTTCGTGGGGTATTGCCTCACCGCCGTGGGAGCCTTTGATCTCTTTGCCAAAGTGCAAAGGCAATGAATGTATCGAAATATTCTGATCTTTTCTGGGAACGCCCACCAACGTGACGCGACCTTGGGGCTTGGTGATCTGGTAGCCTAATTCGATGACGGCGGGCACGCCGCTGTTGTCGACAAACACGTCTACACCTGCCGGACCGGCAATCTCGAGTACGGCCTGCTGTGCGTCGGTTTTCGCCGCGTTAATCAAGTTTGTCGCCCCCATAGACTTTGCGAGCTTAAGCTTATTGTCATGCAGATCGACTGCGATGACCGGATGGGCACCGGCGAGAGCAGCAGCCTGCACGATGTTCAAGCCAACGCCTCCGGCGCCGTAAACGACCACCGACTCGCCGATCTTTACCTTGGCGTTGTTCACTACAACTCCGAACCCGGTGGTCACGGCGCAACCGAATAATGCCGCCACATCCATGTCGCTATCCGCAGGGATGGGCGTCACCCGATTCTCGGCGACGATCGCATATTCATTGAATGTGGTGATCCATCCCGCGTTGACGACTTTGCCGTTCCATTGGTATTGCGGTGGAGATGCTTCGATGCCAAGCCCTTTGCGCCAATGCAGCACCACCTTGTCGCCGGTCTTGACGTGCCTCACCGTCGGACCTATCTCGACCACTGTCCCCGATCCCTCATGGCCCAGCAAATGCGGCAAGAATTTGTCTGCGCCTTTTGCGCCGTCGATTTCCCCCAATTGGGAACCGCAGATTCCGCTGCAATGTACTTTGACCAGCACCTGACCGGGAAGCAGCGCGGAGGGGAGGGCCACGTCAGCGATGACCAACGGCTCGCGTTGTCCGACTAGAACTGCAGCTTTCATGGTCGTCGGCATCGTCATAATCTGCATTTCACTCAAAGTAGATAAACGAGTAGTCGCCGCTATACCCGGTTTGCTTAAACCACCAGGCCCACTCTTCGGGTGTGTTGAATGCTTCGCACGTTACTTGCCAATATAGAAGATTCGCCTTCTCGACTTCATTGCGGTACGACTCGACGCAAATATACTTGTTCTTTTTTCCGACCCGCTCGATTTCGCGCAACGCCGGGTCGAGATCGTAGCTATGGAGGTTGTGCAGGGTGTTGAGGGAATACACGAGATCGAAATGGTGGTCGGGAAAGGGCAAAACATTGGCGTTGCCGACCTGGAGGCGGTCCTTGATTTCTTCCTTGGCATTGGCGATTGCGTACGTGGATATATCGATTCCATACAGCTCGACGCCCGGCACGACCTTGGTGAAGTCGTATAGCAAGAAACCTTTGCCGCACCCGACATCGAGGATTTTGTCGCCGGCTTTGATGCCGTAATGGTCGACCATCGCTTTGGCGACCTTTTCCCACCGGCCTTCCATGTAGCGATAGCCGCCGTAATTAATGCGGCGATCCCCATCCCAATAGTCGAAATCCCACTTTTTGGCGCGCTCCGCAGCTTTGGCTTTCGGAAAATTGGGGTCGTTGACGCGCGCGAGATAGTCGCGCGTCGTGCTTTTGTGGACGACCGACATGAAATCGATATATGCCATGTGTGCTCTTTTTTAGCCTGTCGAAGGCGAAGCTGCGAAGGTCCGGTATATCACTCGATATGGATGGACTCGAAAAGCGCCGTTGCCTTTTCAAGCTGGATGCGCTTGCGCTCAAGTTCATCGAATGCCGGATCTGCAAATCTCCGGCGCCGCGCGGAATCGGTCAGAAAATCATTCAGGATGATGCAGCACCATTTAATCTGGAATACGGGAAACAGCAGCTCGGCTCGCGCAATCAACGTCTGCGGCCTCGCGTAAAAGCTCATGGCGTCGGCAAGAAAATGATCGCGGAATCGATGATCGACTGAGATGGCCGGATGACTGAAGAAGTCGCCAGCCATTTTAGCGGGATCGTCCCAGCCTGCATACTCGAAATCGAGAAAACAGATGTCGCCGGAAGGCCTGCGCAGCGCATTATGAAATCCAAAATCCGACGGCGAGATGCAGCGTTGGTCATCCGGCAAGCGCAAGTCGACTTTTATACCGCGCTTCGATGCCACACCTGCGATTGCCGACTTCAGCAGCGCCCAGCGGGCTCTCAACTTGATTACGAATGCACCGGCTTCGCGGTCAATGGGGTTTTCCGGCGCGACGTTCAGCAGGCGTTCAATCCGGCCGTCGACCATGGCCAAATGATCGTTGATGGTGAAGCAGGCCTCGGATGCATTCGGCAGCGACGCCGCGTGCGGCCGCGCATCGCGCCGATTGAGGGCAAGAAAAAACCCCACGGCTTCGTCAACTTCGCGTTGCGTTATTTGGCCCGCGCTGATTCGCGCACCTTCGATGTGCTCGTATAAAGCCAGGTGCTGCGCCCGATCGCATGAAATCGGCGTAGGCACGCAGGTAATAGCCACGCGGTTGGCGTATGTGAGAAACCCGAATTCAGTGCCCAAACGGTCGCGCTTGTCGGAGGCATGACTGAAATACCACTTGGCAATAACCTTGCGGGCTCCGGCAGCGACCAGGAAAACACGGTTATTGCCCCCGGCGCCGCAGGGAACCAGCTCAAAATCCTGAGGCCCGCCGCCATCACGCGCAAGCAGATCGCCGATCTGGGTTTTCAGTGGCTCGCTGAGCATCAGCCTTCCAGTGTTTTCTGGAAATCTTTCCAACTATGAACGGTGTCGATACCTGAAATCGGCGGGTGGTGCGCATCCGGATCGAAAAGAAACCGCCGAGTCGACGCGGGAAATTTTTCCGCCAGAAAAATCTCCGGCAAATCGTCGATAAAACAATCGCACGCAAGCTCGTGAATGCGCCGGATTTTGGCGTCTTTGGTCAGCTCGAAATATACCTGCGCCGGATCAATCAATCGATCACCGTCGTTGACCAGATGATGGTCGACCCATTCGCGTGCCGCGCGGTGTAAATCGTATTGCGGTCCGATAAAGGGATGGCGTGTCTTGTGGCTGACGATCGCGAGATCGAGTTTCCGTGTTCGCGCCCAACTGAAGAATTCCAGCGCCCCCGGGTACATCGCCGCCTCATCCATCCGAGCACCGTATACACAACCCTGCATTTCGGTCCAGACGCCTTCCTGGTCGATCCCGCGCAGATGATTGCGCACCGCGAGCTTGGTGACGGCCAAATTCGGCGGAATTACACCCTGCTCGTGCGCAACTTTGTAAAACAACGCATCGTAGCTGACGATCGTATTGTCGAAATCGATGCCAATGCGCACAGCCGGTCTCCGCCGCGCGGCTATCAGTGGGCGCGGGCGCTGCGCAACTTTGCCTGGACTTGGTGGGCAATATTGTCGGCGGTCAATCCGAATTTCTTGCGGGCGTATTCAGTCGAGCCAACTTCGTGCATGAATGCATCGTCCGTGCCGAATGCAATCAGTCCGGCGCGTAGCCGCTCCTGGCGGGCGAGCCATTCGGCAATTGCGCCTCCCAAGCCGCCGATGCGGCCATGCTCCTCGGCGACGGCAACCAGCGGGAATTCCCTGAATACTTCCGATAAGGTCTGCTCGTCGAGCGGTTTCACGGTATGGAAGCTTTCAACCCGGGCGGTGATTCCCTGGCCGGCCAGCAGCTTTGCTGCCTGCATCATTACGGGCAACATGACTCCGGCGCTGATTAAACATACGTCCTTGCCGGGCTGCATAGTGATTGATTTACCGATAGTGAATTCCGGTTCGCGCGTATGTACCAGCGGGTCGCCCTTCTTCCCGATGCGCATGTAGGCCGGGCCCTTCAGGCGCAATGCGGCGCGCAAGGCCAGTCGCAGTTCGACAGTATCGCCGGGAGCCAGTACAGTCATGTTCGGCAGCGTCCGCAAGATCGCCATGTCTTCGCATGAATGGTGGGTCGGGCCCAGTTCAGCGTAAGACATACCGGAACCTGTACCGACGATTACTACAGGCGCTTCGTGATAGCACGCATCGACCCTGATCTGTTCGAAACAACGCGTGGTGGTGAACGGCGCGATGGTGTAAATGACGGGACGCAGGCCGCACAGAGCCATGCCGGCGGCAACGCTCATCATGTTCGCCTCAGCGACGCCACAGTTGAAGAAACGCCCCGCTGCGCCGTCTTTGAATTTATCGAAAAGCTTGTTGCCAATGTCGCCCGACAGCAGAACGATCTTCGGATCGACGGCGCCCAGTTTCGTGATCTCATCTGCGAATGCATTTCTCATGCCGCGACTCCGAGTTCCTTCTTCGACGCCAGTACTTCGTCGGCGGTCGGAATGCGGTAATGCCAGTTGTTATCGTCCTCCATAAAGGACACGCCCTTACCTTTGACCGTGTGCGCGACGATAGCCACCGGCTTTCCACTGCCGTCGGGCACATTACTCAGAAGCTTGACTAGTCCCGCCATATCATGGCCGTCGACTTCATACGCGCTCCAGCCGAAGGCACGCCATTTATCCACAAGCGGATTGAGTGCGAGGATCTCCTCGCTGCGCCCGGTGGCTTGCCATTTATTGAAATCGATAATGGCGACGAGGCGTTCGACTTTCTGAGACGCAGCGAGCATCGCGGCTTCCCATATCGAACCTTCGTTGCATTCGCCGTCGGACAGCAGCGCAATGACGTTGTAGTCCTGCGCCTGAATGCGCGCGGACAGTGCCATGCCCAACCCCATCGGCATGCCATGGCCCAGCGAGCCGGTTGCCGCCTCGATGCCCGGCAAGTGGGACGGAGTCGGCGGATGCTCGGCGAAGATGCCGCCGTCCTCGCCGTAGGCCGCGAGCATCGCTTCCGGGTAAAAGCCCTTGAGCGCCAGCACCTGAAAAAGCGCAGCGGCTCCATGACCTTTGCTAAGGATGAAACGGTCACGATCAGGATCGTGCGGTTGCTGCGGGTCGATGCGCAGGGTGTGAAAATATGCCGCGACCAAAATGTCTGTGCACGACAGGCAGGAGCCGAGATGCGGAGTCTGCGTCTTGTGCGAGTTTTCGATGATGCGCGCGCGAATCTCGGCCGCGAGTCGCTTAAGTTCGTCGATATTCAAGTGTTGTCGTCCTTGTTTCGTCATACGGATAATCGGCGCGAATGCTACGGCTTGTGCTGGTAATCGTAAGGTTGGCGCTTGAGGTCTGCGAAATTGGATTTTACCCACGCTATGCATTCGTCGAGCCCCTGGTCCAGCGAAATCCTATCCTGCCAACTCAGGTTCTTGCGCAGCTTCGTGCTATCGAGCATATAAGCGGCATCCTTGCCCAGGCGTTCGCCGACAATCTCGACGCAGTCTTCGAATTTTGCGCCCAACTTTGTCACGATGGTAGCAACCAGCTCCCTGACAGTGACGATTTGATTGGTGGAGATGTGATAAGTCTCGCCGGGTGGCGCGCTTTTGGCGATGCGCCAAGTCGCATCCGATACATCCCGCATGTGGATAAAAGACCGCTTCGAAAGACCGCCACCATGGAGTTGCAGCTTGCGGCCCAGCATCACGTATAGAATCGTACGCGGAATAATCCGATAGAGCTGCTGGCCGGGACCGTAGACATTTGCTGCTCGGGTAAAAACCACTGGAAATTTATAAGCGTCGAAATACGTTCGCAAACTCATGTCGCCGGCAGCGCGCGAAACGGCATAAGGCGTGCTCGGATTGAAAGGCGTGTCTTCCCGGATGAATCCGTCGGTACTGCCGTAGACCTCGGGTGTCGTGACATGCACATATTTCGCGAGGAAATTGCAGGCGCGCAGCCGCTCATGGAGCCTGACCGCGCTTACGACATTCGTCATGAACCAATGATCCGGGTTCTTCCAGCTCTCTCCGACCATGCTTTGCGCCGCGAAGTTGACGACGTAATGCGGCCGCGCCTCATTTATCAAATCCGTCAGCGGATCGAGGTCGTGATTGAGATCAAACTGATGAAATTGGAAGTGAGCGTCTCTACCCGACCACCTGTATGGCAAGAATGCGCGATGGGCCTCGGGCGACCGGCTGCAACCAATTACCGGTATATCAAGGCGCAGCAGGTAATCGATAAAGCTCGCACCGGAGAACGAATTGCTGCCGATTACGAGAACCTTTTCAGCGTCCGCCAAGCGCGTTATTCCTGGTGAGGCTGGTTCTGATACAGCCATTGCATGATCATATGACCGGCGATCAATTGCAGGTCTTCACTGATCTGCATGTCGTCCACGGGAAAATGGATGGCAACGTCGGCCATCGCTTTGGCTTTGCCGCCTGTGTAGCCGAGTATCGCGTAGGTTCGCAGCCCGGTAGTTTTTGCCTGCGCAAGCGCTTTGAGTATATTCGGCGAATTTCCGCTGCCGGACAGCACGATGAGCACGTCGCCGGGACGTCCCTGCACTGCAAGCTGGAGGGAAAATATTTCGTCATACCCTTCATCGTTTGCAAGACATGTCAGCACCGACGAATTGGCCGGCAATGCGTTCACGCGCAGGCCCGAACCGCGGGTTTTGGAAATACCATAGAGAAAATCGTTGGCCAGATGCATGGCGTTGCCCGCGCTACCCCCATTGCCGCATATGAATACCTGGCGGCCATTGCGCCAGCAATCATGCAGTTCTTCAGCCAGTCGGCTCACCGCGGACCAGTCCGCCATTTGCAGCGCCATCTGCAGGCGGCTCGAATAGTCGGAACACGCAGTAACAGGGCCCGGGGTCGGCGCATTCATTTGACGATCTCTTTCTGCATCCATTTCAGATTGTGGAACTTCTCATCGTCCTTTAGTTCACCCGAATTGTATTTCTGGATAATTTCCCTGATCGCGTCATCTACCGTTTTTTTGGGGCGAAATCCGGTAGCCAATAATCGGTCGGAGTTGACCCGGTAGGAACGCGGATCGTTCGATTCTGTCACCACGATTTCAGCCTCTACCTGTTGTGCCACTCTTTCCGCAATATCCAGGATCGATATGTTCTCGAAGCCCGCGTTATACACGCCAGTGTGCTCGGGATGGTCGAGCATGAATAGATAGGCGTTCGTGATGTCCTCCATGTGGATATTCGGACGCGTCTGCTTGCCGCCGAAAACAGTGATGCGGCGTTTAGTCAGAGCTTGCATAGTAAGCATGTTGACGGACACATCAAGACGCATGCGGGGCGAATACCCGCACACGGTCGCGGGACGTATCATTTGTACGGTCATATCGTCGCGATAACTCCACAATACGCGCTCTGCGACCATTTTCGTCTTGTTATATTCGGAGATGGGTTTCAGCTCCAGGTCTTCGGTGACCTCAAGCTCGTCTTTGACGCCATAGACGCTGCCGGAAGACGCGTAAATAAACCGTTTCACCCTTTTCCGGACCGCTTTATCGGCAAGCTGCATGGTCGCGAGCGCGCTGATCTCCCATGTAAGCTTCGGGTCAAGATCGCCGCACGGGTCATTCGCGACGGACGAAAGATGGATGATCGCATCAACACCATCAAGGTTTATCGTGTCGATATCCCGGACATCGCCCTGTACCACGGTCAGCCTGGGATCCGGCTTCAGAAAATTGCCAAACCACATGATGTCGAACGCAACTACGTCGTGCCCTGCGGCCAGCAATTTGGGCACGAGAACGGTACCCTTATATCCGCAGGCACCCGTTACAAATACTCTCATTGCTGCTTTACTCCTCAAAACTAATTTTGTAAAACTTGCAAAATTTCTCCCACGCATGCGGCAATTGACTTCGCGGAAGAATCTTTCTCACATTAAAAGCTTGAATGTCGGGGCGGGAACCCATCATGTGGGCCGAATCCTGAGCCCCAGATTGTCAGGCGCACGAATTCCAACTGGGTTTTCAGGTCCAATACATACACGGAAAGAGGACGAATTTTACCATATCGCCAAATTTCCCAGCAAAACGCTATACAACCCTGTATCAAAGCGGAAGCTTGGGGTTGCCATCATCCGAAGCTTATGACGCTGGCAAGTTCTGTGGATATGGAAGCAAAATTCGCTATCGAATTAGCCTCGTATAAATACTCAAGTGAGACGCAGGTTGTAATATACTTGTGATCGCCGTAACTTGACCCTTTCCAATGGATTACCTGCAGCCCGAACAAACAGTGTTATCCGAGATTAAACGTCTGGCTGGCGAGTCGGCCAAGATCGTTTTTGTCTCGGGCAACTTCAATATAGTCCACCCAGGGCACCTGCGATTACTGCAATTTGCCGCTGAGTGCGGCAATTTTCTGGTGGTCGGCGTAAGTGGGGAGGGCGCTGATGGCGCGACGCTGGCGGAAAACTTGCGGCTTGAAGGCGTAAAGGCAATATCCTTTGTAAATTACGCATTTATTCTGCGTGAGCGCCCCGAAATTTTTGTCGCTCGCTTGCGTCCGGCCGTCGTGGTCAAGGGAAAGGAACATGAAGGCCGGGACAATCCGGAGCAGCCGGTGGTGGATGGTTATGGAGGTAAGCTGCTTTTCAGTTCCGGCGAGGTGCGTTTTTCCTCCCTGGAGTTGTTGCGCAAGGAATATCTCGAAACCAACTTTTCTACGATTAAAAAACCGGTAGATTTTACCGAGCGCCACCAGTTTACAGTCGGAGGCCTTAAGCCCCAGCTCCATCGCTTCAATGGTATGCGCGTTATGGTCATCGGCGATCTGATTGTTGACGAATACATCAACTGCGATGCACTCGGAATGTCGCAGGAAGATCCCACCCTCGTGGTTACTCCGATCGAAAGCAAGCAGTTCGTGGGCGGCGCCGGGATCGTTGCTGCCCATGCCCACGGGCTCGGGGCTGACGCCTGTTATTTGACGGTGGCTGGCACGGATGTGGCAGCAACATTTGCCACGGAGACGCTCATGTCTCACGGCGTAGACAGCATGATTGTCGCTGACGACAGCCGGCCAACGACCCTGAAACGGCGTTATCGCGCGGCCGGGAAAACGCTTCTTCGCGTAAGCTATTTGCGGCAGCACGACATCCGCCCCGATATCGCATCCAAGATCAAAGAGGCGGTTGAAAAGCGCATCCGCAAAACCGATTTGATCATTTTTGCCGACTTCAATTATGGTTGTATGCCGCAGGCGCTCGTTGATCATATTATTGAGCTCGGTAACCGCCATGGCGTTCCAATGGCAGCAGACAGCCAGGCTTCTTCGCAAATGAGCAACGTGTCGCGATTCCGGGGCATGAAGCTGATTACGCCCACGGAAAGGGAGGCACGACTTGCGTTGCGCGACTCCAACTCGGGTCTGGCTGTAGTCGCGGAAGCGCTACGTGAACAGGCACAGGCGGAGAATGTAATAGTAACGCTTGGGACCGAGGGAATTCTGCTCCACGCCAAAAACTCTGAGGAATGGATCACGGACCGGTTGCCGGCCTTCAACACCGCGCCAAAAGATCCGGCGGGTGCGGGCGATTGCCTCTTGACTTGCACCGCGATGGCGCTGTGTTCGGGAATGGATATCTGGCAAAGCGTGTATTTGGGTTCAATCGCGGCGGCTTGCCAGGTCGCCCGCGTCGGAAATACTCCATTGACGCAAGTGGAATTGATTTCCGAAATAGATTATCGCTAGCGCATGCGGGCTTTACTGCTTGCGGCTGGACTCGGCACCAGGCTGCGGCCGTTGACCGACAAAATACCCAAGTGTCTGGTCCCAATTCATGGGAAGCCGCTGTTGGATTACTGGCTGGACCTGTTGTTAGGTTCAGGTATCGAACGCGTGCTGGTAAACACTCATTACTTGCCCGATGCGGTAAGGGAGTTTGTCGCGTTTTCGCCGTGGCAGGCGCGTATATCGCTCGTACACGAACAACAACTGCTGGGCACGGCCGGCACAATACTTCATAACAGCGCCTATTTTAAAGAGGGCGCCTTCCTCGTAGCACATGCGGACAATCTGACCCGATTCGACGTCAATTCGTTTTTGGAGCGGCACAAGCAACGGCCCGCTGGCGTAGAGATCACGATGATGACATTCGATACGGATGCCCCTCAAACCTGCGGCATCGTCGAAGAAGACGAACGCGGCATAGTACGAGGCTTTTATGAAAAGGTCAGCAATCCGCCGGGCTCCCGGGCGAACGCGGCGGTGTATATTATTGAGCCAGGCGTAGTGGGATTTCTGGCATCTTTAGGCAAAGATGTTGTCGACCTGAGTACGGAAGTCATTCCGCAATTCGTCGGGCGGATTTGTACATTTCATAATACGGGCTACCATCGCGATATTGGTACGCCTGAGAGCTTGCTCAAAGCGGAAGTGGAATTCCAGCCCTAGGTCATCGCGGTGGTCGGCCGTAACATAGCCTCGGTTCAGACTTTCTCAGGATAGGTGTCATCGGGGTCGGGGTCGGATATCTCCTGTTCCCAGAACAGAGTGGTGAGATCGCCGGCGCCGATATTGGTGACGTCGTAGGTATGCAATGTAGGCAGATCCACGAACTGGGGGTGATCACTCGAAACGCGGAATTCCGTGACGGGGTGTTCCAACAAGCGCCGGACGCGAATCAAGGCATCTCCGCCGATGACCAACAGGCGCTCGAGTTTTCGGCGGTGATAATGATGGCCACGAGTCATGCCGGGCCTGGTAGTGAACAGAGTGCAGTGGCCGCCGCGCAGTGTTTTCAATATTTGTAAAGACGTTCCGTTTTCATCACGCGTGAGATTGACGGGAACTGGATAGCGTTGCGGAAAAAGATACCACCTGAAGCAGTTGAACAATTCGAATTCAAGCGAAGACGCCAGTTCAGGTATCACACCCTCATTGCTTTGGACCGCCATCTTCTGAAGTGTGGAAAGAAGCTCCGAAACCCGGATGGGCGCTCCGTGCAGCCGGATCTCTCCACCCGTAGACTCGCGGATCACGGTACAAATGTGCTCGGCGAGTCGCTGCACGTGCAGCAACTCCAACTGGCGATCCTCAATAATGCGCGGCGATTCGCCGTTTGCGAGCTGATGGCAGAAGGTCGCCACCGCTGAATTGTAAAAAGGCCGGCTACCCTCACCGAAAACGTGCGGCAATATCAGGCTCGTGAACAGAGCATTGGATTTCGCCGCCCATGCGGTAAAGTTCTCCGCGGCGATCCGTTTGGATTCGCCATACGGAGATTTAACGGTGTGATGCGTCGTATTGGCAAATAAAATGTGCGGTCTCGAACCGGCTTTCTCACAAGCGGTGACGAGTTGTTCGGCGAGTGAGATATTGGTCTCTCGCAGGGCGCGCTCGTCGCCCCGATTGGCTCCCGCTAAATGTACGATCGCATGAACCCCGCCGGCGAAATCCTGTAAGCCTTTGGGACTGGCAAAAGCCTGCCGGCTTACCGGAATCACTGTTATATCGCTGTCGCTGTGCAGAAAAGCACGCAGATGCCAGCCGATAAAGCCATCTGCGCCGGTAATGCCGATGCGGATCAACGTTATTTACCGAATTATTGGAGCGATGATAGTGCTTCTCGCGAGGCGTCGGACTTCACCGAGTCCCGAATCACGTTTTGACCGTCTTCGTTTGAATAAGCCACAACTTTCTCCAAAACATTGCGGCACTGCGCGGTTCGCGTGCGGAATGATCATTCTACCCCAGGCGATACCAAGAGCGCGATATGCAAACGGTTGTATTCAAGTCACCAGGACTGTATCCGAATATAGCGAAACCACGCGCTTCGTAAACTCATCCCACGAATAGCGCGCCGCGCGCGCCCGCGCCGCCGCGCGCAGGCGGCTCATCGCCGCTTCGTCGGTGAGCACGGCGGCGATTTCGCGTGCCATGGACGCGCTGTCGAACGCATCGAAATAGCGAATCGCGTCGCCGCCGAATTCAGGAATCGGGTCATGAGTTCCCGCGAGCACAGGCGCGCCGTATGCCATGGCCTCGAGCAGGATGTTCGGACTGTTTTCGATCAGCGACGGGAACACGAACA
>Ga0157377_10001009_pt1 | contig 11873 bp, 10 predicted proteins | sample M55metaG_FD_121116 | JGI IMG/M metagenome (GOLD analysis project Ga0157377, IMG submission 121116) | Miscanthus rhizosphere microbial communities from Kellogg Biological Station, Michigan, USA - M5-5 metaG | ecosystem: Host-associated > Plants > Roots > Rhizosphere > Soil | place: USA: Michigan...
ACACCGGTGGCGGCGGCGGCGGCACCGGCGACACCGGTGGCGGCGGTGGTGGCGGTGACACCGGCGGTGGTGGTGGCGGCGGCGGGACCGCCGGTGGCACCGGCGCAGGCTAGGCCGCGCGGCGCAAACGCGGCCGGCTCACGTAGCGCGAGTCCGCCTCCGCGAACCGCCAGCGCAGGTCCATCGCCTTCGTGATCCCGATTCGGGTGCCGGTCAGGACCGTCGGGGCGTCGCGGTCGACCGGCCGCGGGTCGAGCGTGATCGGGCCGGCGCCGAGCAGGCTCGTCCCGCTCAGGTCGAGCCCGATGCCCAGCGCCTGGGTCAGCTTGCCCGGCCCCGAGCACAGGTCCTCGTCGCGCACGCCGCCGCGGCGCTCGCGCATGAGATCGGTCCCCTCGAGCGGCTCCAGCGCGCGGATCAGCACCGCCGCCCCCACGCCCTCCGGCTCGCACACCGCGTTCAGGCACGCGTGGATCCCGTAGGAGCGGTAGACGTAGGCGCTCCCCGGCGGCCCGAACAGCTTGGCCGTGCGCTCGCGGATGCCGCCGTAGGAGTGGGCCGCCGGCTCGGACTCGTGGTAGGCCTCGACCTCGACGATCACGCCGCTGGCGGCGCCGTGGGCGACGACGCAACCGATCAGCTCGGGCGCCACCTCGAGGACGGGGCGCGCGTAGAAGGCCGCGTTCACGCTGACAACGCCGCGCGTGCCCGCTCGATCTGCTCGCGCACGCGCGCCAGCGCCGTGCCGCCCTCCGACACCTTCGACTCCAGCCAGCTGGCCTGGGCGAGCACGGCGTAGACCTCGTCGTCGAGCAGCTCGTGCGCCGCGGTGAGCTCGTCGGGCGGGAGCTCGGACAGCGTGCGCCCGGACTCGAGCGCGCGGCGCACGAGGCCGGCGACCACGCCGTGGGCCTCGCGGAACGGCAGCCCGCGGCGCACGAGGAGGTCGGCCACGTCGGTGGCGGCGAGGAACTCGTCGCCCGCGGCGTCGAGCAGGCGCTCGCGCGAGAAGCGGATCCCGCGCAGCATCCCCGCCGCCGCGGCCAGGCACAGCTCCAGCGTGTCGACGGCGTCGAACAGCCCCTCCTTGTCCTCCTGGAGGTCCTTGTTGTAGGTGAGCGGCAGCCCGTGGAGGACGCCATGGAGGGCAACCAGGTGCCCGGCCAGCCGCGGCGCCTTCGCGCGCAGGAGCTCGGCCGCGTCGGGGTTCTTCTTCTGGGGCATGATCGACGAGCCCGACGACCAGGCGTCCGAGACCTCGCAGAAGCCGAACTCGCTCGTGGACCAGAGCACGATCTCGGCCCCGAGACGCGACAGATGCGTCGCGCACGTGGCCGCCGCGGCCAGGTAGTCGAGCACGAAGTCGCGGTTGGAGACGGCGTCGATCGAGTTCTCGGACACCCCGTCGAACCCGAGCGCGCGCGCGACCGCCGCCCGGTCGGTGGCGAAGTTCACCCCGGCCAGCGCGCCCGCCCCCAGCGGCAGCTTGCGGGTGGCGCGCACGACGGCGCGGAAGCGCTCGCGATCGCGCTCGAGCATCCAGAAGTAGGCCAGCAGGTGGTGGGAGAGATAGACGGGCTGCGCGCGCTGCAGGTGCGTGTAGGCGGGCATGGGCCAGTCCAGGTGCGCCTCGGCGACGTCGATCAGCACCGCCATCAGCTCGGCGCAGGCCCGCTCCGCGAGCTCGGCGTGGGCGCGCACGAACATGGCCATGTCGGTCGCCACCTGGTCGTTGCGCGAGCGCGCCGTGTGCATGCGCCCGCCGACCCGGCCGGCCAGCTCGGTGACCCGGCGCTCGACCGCCATGTGGATGTCCTCGTCGTCCTGCGCGAACGGGAACGTGCCGTCCTCGAGCTCGCGCTCGACCTGGTCGAGCGTCGCCAGCAGCGCGTCACGGTCGCCCTCCTCGATCACGCCGATCGCCGCGAGCATGGTCACGTGGGCGCGCGACTGCGCGACGTCGTAGGGCCCGAGGCGGCGGTCGAACGCGATGGACGCGTTGAGCCGCTGGAAGGCGGGGTCCTGCGGCTCGGAGAAGCGCGACATGGCGCGCCAGTGTAAGAGGGCGTCAGTGCTGCGCGATCACGTCGTGGATCTGCGCGACCTGCGTGGCCAGCCCGAACCCGAGCAGGTACAGGGTGATCCCCCAGCCGGCGTACGCGTTGCGGGCGCGCGGGTACCAGCGGCTCTCCGGGTTGCGACCGGCCGACCAGGCCACGGGCACGAAGAACAGCAGCCCGGCCAGGATGAGCAACCAGGGCACGAGCCCGGTGAAGTAGGACGCCTTGAAGGTGAAGGCCGCCGCGATGTCGACCATGGCCTGGTACCAGAGGACGATCGGCAGCACGAGGGCAAGCAGGAAGCCGAACGCGCCGACCCAGCGCGCCTGTCGGCGGCGCCGCTCCGCCCGATCACGCATCGGTCGATTATGGCAACGAACGGGACTGCGACAGCACCGACGCGAGCGCCTGCGCGACCGCTTCCACCTGGCGCTCGGTCATGCGCGGGAAGAACGGCAGCGCCACCGAGCGGGCGGCCACGTCCTCGCACACCGGGAACTCGCCCTCGCGGTGGCCGAAGCGCTCGCGGTAGTACGACATCAGGTGGATGGCGGGCAGGTAGGGCTTGCTCTGCACGCCGCGCTCGGCCAGGGCACGAATGGCGGCGTCGCGGTCGAGGCCGCGCGGCAGCTGCACGACGAACACGAACCAGCCGCGAACGGCGCCACCGCGGTCCGGGCACGGCAGCGCAAGCTCGGGGTCGAGGTCGGCCAGCGCCTCGCGGTAGCGCGCCGCCACCCGGGCGCGGTCGGCCAGCAGCTCGTCCAGGTGCTCGAGCTGGGCCACGCCCAGCGCGCAGGCGACGTCGGAGAGGCGGTAGTTGAAGCCCAGGCGGTCGTGGTCGAGCCAGTCCATGTTCGGCGCCCGGCCCTGGTTGCGCTCGGAGTCGATGCGCTCCTTGACCGCTGCGTCGCCGGTCGTGACCATGCCGCCCTCGCCGGTGGCGAGCTGCTTGTTGGCGTAGAAGCCGAACACCGCGGGGTGGCCGCGGGCGCCCACGGGCACGCCGTCGGGGAAGGTGGCGCCGAGCGCCTCGGCGGCGTCCTCGACGATCGGCAGGCCGAGCCGCTCGAGGCCGGGCACGTCGGCCGGGTAGCCGAAGATGTGCACCGGCAGCAGCGCGCGCGTGCGCTCGTTCACCGCGGCGGCCACCCCGTCGGCGGGCACGTTGAGCGTGACCGGGTCGATGTCCACGAACACCGGCGTCGCGCGCTCGTAGACGATCGCGTTGGCCGAGGCCACGAACGAGAACGGGCTCGTGACCACCTCGTCGCCGTCGGTCACGCCCACCGCGCGCAGCGCGAGGTGCAGTCCGGCGGTGCCGCTCGAGACCGCGCTGGCGTGGGCCACGCCCAGGCGCCGCGCGAAGCCCTCCTCGAAGGCGGACAGCATGGGCCCGAGCGAGAGCTGCCCCGAGCGCAGGACCTCGAGCACGAGCTCCTCCTCCCGCGGGCCGAGGACGGGCTGCGCGAGCGGGATCAAGAGCGGGCGGCCCGGTCGGGCGCCGGCTGCAAGCCGAACTCGAGCGAGTCGACCAGGGCCTCCCAGGAGGCCTCGATGATGTTCTCGGACACGCCGATCGAGCCCCAGACGTCGCCGCCGTCGGAGGAGTCCAGGAGCACGCGCGTGATCGCGCCGGTGCCCTTGCGCTCGTCGAGGATGCGCACCTTGAAGTTGACGAGCTCGATGTCCTTGAGGTGCGGGTGGATCTCGGCGATGGCGGCGCGCAGCGCCCGGTCGAGCGCGTGCACCGGGCCGTTGCCCTCGGCGGTGCGCACGTAGCGCTCGCCGTCGAGCCAGATCTTGATCGTGGCCTCGGTCTCGACGCGGCCGTCGGCGCGCTTCTCGACGATGACCCGCCAGGACTCGAGCCGGAACAGCGGCTCGTAGGCGCCGGCCTCCTTGCGCAGCAGCAGGTCGAAGGAGCCGTCGGCGGCCTCGAAGTGGTACCCGGTGTGCTCGAGCTCCTTGACCCGCTCGATCACCCGCGACACGGTCGCGTCGTCCACGCTCAGCCCGGCCGCGTCGGCCCGCGCCCGCACGGTGCCCCGGCCCGAGAGCTCGGAGACCAGCAGCTCGCGCCGGTTCCCGACCAGGTCCGGGTCGAGGTGCTCGAACGTCGCCGGGTCCTCGTTGACCCCGGCCACGTGCATGCCGCCCTTGTGGGCGAACGCGTTGCGGCCCACGTAGGGCGCATCGGGGTTCGGGGTGAAGTTCAGGAGCTCGTCGAGGAAGTGCGACGCGTCGGTGAGCTCCGCCAGTTGCTCCTGCGTGAGGCAGGTGTGCCCGAGCTTGAGCTGCAGGCTGGGCACGATCGTGACCAGGTTGGCGTTGCCGCAGCGCTCGCCGTAGCCGTTGATCGTCCCCTGCACGTGCGTGGCGCCCGCGGCCACGCCGGCCAGCGAGTTGGCCACGCCGCAGCCGGCGTCGTCGTGGCAGTGGATGCCCACGCGCACCTCGGCGCCGACCGCGGCCACGACCGCGTCCATCGTCGCCCGCAGGCGGTCGGGCAGCGTGCCGCCGTTGGTGTCGCAGGGCACGACGGTCTCGGCGCCGGCCTCGAGCGCCGCGCGCAGGCAGCGCAGCGCGTAGTCGGCGTCGTCGGCGTAGCCGTCGAAGAAGTGCTCGGCGTCGTAGACCACGCGCTTGCCCTGCCCGACGAGGAAGGCGACGGACTCGGCGATCATGCGCAGGTTCTCGTCGCGGTCGACGCGCACGACCTTGTCGAGGTGCAGCCCCCAGGTCTTGCCCACCAGCGTGCACACGGGCGTGAACGAGTCCGCGAGCACGCGCAGGGCCGGGTCGGCGTCCGCGGCCACGTCGCGGCGGCGGGTCATGCCGAAGGCGGCGATGTCGGCGTGGCCGAAGGTCTCGCGCCCGAGGAGGGCAAACAGCTCCTGCTCCTTGGGGTTGGAGGCCGGGAAGCCGGCTTCGATCAGGTCGATGCCGAGCGCGTCGAGCCGGTGCGCGACGCGCAGCTTCTCGTCGGCCGAGAGCGACATGCCCTCGCCCTGCATGCCATCCCGAAGCGTCGTGTCGTAGAGCTGGATGTCCAAGCCCGGACCATCCGTCCTAGGCGCCTCGGCCGGGCGTCAGCGCCGGGACCTGCACGATCTCGTTCCACTTCGCGTAGCGCTCCGAGCGCCCGCGCAGGGCGTCCAGGAACACCTGCTGGATCTCGCCGGTGATCGGCCCGCGCCGGCCCTCGCCGACCTGGTGGTCGTCGACCTCGCGCACCGGGACGAGCTCGGCCGCGGTCCCGGTCAGGAACACCTCGTCGGCCATGTAGAGCTCGGCGCGCGCGATGGCCCGCTGGGTCACCGTGTAGCCGAGGTCCTCCGCGATCTCGATGACCGAGTCGCGGTTGATGCCGCCGAGGATGTGCGCGGTCTCGCACGGGGTGAACAGCTCGCCGTCGTCGACCACGAACACGTTCTCGCCCGAGCCCTCCGAGACCTCGCCGCGCTCGTCGAGCAGGATGGCCTCCTCGTAGCCGGCCTTGTGCGACTCGATCTTGGCCAGGACCGAGTTCAGGTACTGGCCGGAGGCCTTGGCGTGCGGGATCAGGGACTGGGCCGAGAACTGGCGCCAGGACGAGACCTTGGCGCGGATCCCGTTGACCAGGCTGTCCTCGCCCAGGTAGGCGCCCCAGGCCCACGCGGCGATGGCCACGTCGACCGGCGCCTCGAGCGGGAACAGGCCCATGGTCCCGTAGCCGCGGAAGGCGACGGGGCGGATGTAGCACTCCTCCAGGCCGTTGCGGCCGATGAGCTCGTGCGTGGCCGCGCGCAGCTCGTCGGTCGTGAACGGCAGCGGCATGTAGTAGAGCTCGGCCGACTGGACCAGGCGGTCGAGGTGGTCCTGGTGGCGGAAGATCGCCGGGCCGCGGTCGGTCTTGTAACAGCGGACGCCCTCGAAGACGCCGGTGCCGTAGTGGAGGCCGTGCGTGAGTACGTGGACCTTGGCGTCCTCCCAGGGGATGAGCTCTCCGTTCATCCAGATGAGATCCGCTGGCTCCACGTCTGACTCCTGTTAGAGGTTTGCGAGGACGGCTCGGGTGGCCTCGGCCGTCGTGGCCGAACCACCGAGATCGGCCGTCCGCAGGCCGCTCTCCAAGGCCCGATCCACCGCCGATTCTACTGCCGCCGCCTCGTCCGGAAGCGACAGTCCGTGGCGGAGCATCATGGCCGCCGACAGGAGCATCGCCAGCGGGTTCGCGGCCCCGGTGCCGGCGATGTCGGGGGCCGAGCCGTGCACGGGCTCGAACAGGCCGGGGTCGCCGGCGGCGCCGAGCGAGGCCGAGGGCAGGAGGCCGATCGAGCCCGTGAGCATGGCCGCCTCGTCGCTGAGGATGTCGCCGAACATGTTCTCGGCCACGATCACGTCGAAGTGGCGCGGGTTGGCGACGAGCTGCATGGCCGCGTTGTCGACCAGCATGTGCTCGAGCCGGATGTTCGGGTACTCGCTCGAGTGGACGTTGGTGACGACCTCGCGCCACAGGCGCGACGTCTCGATCACGTTGGCCTTGTCGACGCTGGTCACGCGGGCCTCGGCGGCGTCGAAGGCCACCCGGGCGATGCGCTCGACCTCGCCCACGCTGTACACGCACGTGTCGAACGCGCTGTCGGCGTCGCGGCCGCGCGCGCCGAAGTACAGGCCTCCGGTGAGCTCGCGCACGACGAGCAGGCTCGTGCCCTCGATGACCTCGCGGCGCAGCGGGCTGGCGTCGTAGAGCGCCGGGATCGGGCGAACCGGGCGCAGGTTGGCGTAGAGGCCGAGGCTCTTGCGCAGGCCGAGCAGGCCCTGCTCGGGGCGCGGGGCGTCGGGGTCCGTGGTGTCCCACTTGGGGCCGCCGACGGCGGCCAGGAGGACGGCGTCGGCGCTGCGACAGGCCTCGAGCACGTCATCGGTCAGCGCGGTGCCGTGGGCGTCGATGGCGGCGCCGCCGAACACGCGCTCGTCGAACGCGAAGCTTCCGACCTTGTCCAGCACCGCGAGTGCGCTGGTCATGATCTCGGGGCCGATCCCGTCGCCCGGCAGGGTCACGATGCGCGGCGCCATGAGTCGGCGGACCCTAGAGTGTCGCGGTCATGAGTGCACGGATGCTCGCGCTCGCGGGACTGCTCGCGACGCTCCTCATCGCGCCGGCCGCGGCCCGCGCCGACATCAAGCCGTTCGGGACGCTGAACTGCGCCCCCCAGGGCGGGGTCCGCTTCTGCCCCGGGCAGTCGAGCCTCGGCAACGACCAGCGGATCAAGTCCTTCGACGGCGTGCCGCTGGACGCCGACGTCGCCCTGCCCGCCAGTGGCGACAGCAACCTGCCGCTGGTCGTGCTCCTGCACGGCTGGGGCGGGAGCAAGGTCGGGTTCAACCAGATGCAGGCCTGGGCGGCGCGCGGCTACGCGGTCCTCTCCTACACGGCGCGCGGGTTCAACGGCTCGTGCGGGCGCCCCGACAACCGCCTGTTCGACCCCGCCGGCTGCGCGCCGGGCTGGCTGCACCTGGCCGACGTGCGCTACGAGGCGCGCGACACCCAGTTCCTGGCCGGCGAGCTGGCCGACCAGGGCCTGATCGACGGCCAGCGCATCGGCGTGACCGGGCCCTCGTACGCGGGCGGCCAGTCGATGGAGCTGGCGGCCCTGAAGGACCGCTACATGGACACCGACGGCAACCTGCACCCCTGGGTCAGCGACGGCGGCCATCCCATGCGTATCGCCGCGGCGGCGCCGACCATCCCGTGGACCGACCTCGCGTACTCGCTCGAGCCCAACGGCCGCACGCTCGACTACACGATCGCCGGCCCGACCGACGACACCACGCCGATCGGGGTCGAGAAGCAGTCGTTCGTCAGCGGCCTGTACGCGCTCGGCTCCGCCACCGGCTACTACTCGCCGCCGGGCGTCGACCCGTCGGCCGACCTCACGACGCAGTTCGCCCGCGTCAACCAGGGCGAGCCCGACGACGCCACCGCGGATGCGATCGCCAAGGAGATCACGACCTACCACTCGGCCTACTACCTGGACCATTCCGAGGCCCCGGCGCCGCTGCTGATCTCCAACGGCTGGACCGACGACCTGTTCCCGCCCGACGAGGCGCTGCGCTTCTACAACCGCACCCGTATGCAGTACCCGGGCAGCCCGATCGCGCTGATGTTCCTCGACTTCGGGCACATGCGCGGGACCGGCAAGCCTGCCGACACCGCCCGCCTGCAGCAGCGCCAGTTCGCGTGGTTCGACCACTACGTCAAGGGCGACGACAGCGTGCCGATCCTGAACGGCGTCGAGACACTCACCCAGACCTGCCCGAAGGCCGCGCCCTCCGGCGGGCCGTTCGACGCGCCGGACTGGAACGCGCTGCACCCGGGCGAGGTTCGGTTCAAGGCCGCCGATCCCGAGGACGTCTCCTCGGCCGCCGGCAGCCCGGAGGTCAACCGCACCGTCGACCCGATCGCGGGCGGCGGCGACGCGTGCGCGACGACCGCGTCGGCCGACCAGAAGGGGACCGCCACCTACCGGCTCCCGAAGGTGACCGGCAAGGGCTACACGCTGATGGGCGCGCCGACGGTGATCGCCGACCTCGCGGTCAAGGCGTCGACGGCGGCGGTCAACACCGAGCTGGCGGCGCGGCTGTGGGACGTGGCCCCGGACGGCAACCAGACCCTGGTCGCGCGAGGCCTGTTCCGGCCCACTGGCGACGGTCGCCAGGTCTTCCAGCTGCACCCGAACGGCTGGCGCTTCGCGGGCGGCCACGTGCCCAAGCTCGAGCTGCTCGGCAATGACGCGCCCTACGGCCGCATGTCGAACTTCCCGTTCCGGACCACGGTCTCGAACCTCGATGTCCGCCTGCCGACCCACGACAAGCCGGGGGCGACGAAGCAGGTCGTGACCCCGGCGGCGCCGTTCCTGCCCAAGGGCGCGACGCCCACGGCCGAGGCGGCCAAGGCGATCAAGGCCGCGGAGAAGGCGAAGAAGCGCAGCCGCTAGGCGACGGCGGCGGGTGCCAGCACGGCGTCGAGCAGGCCCGGGAAGCGCGCCTCGAGGTCGGCGCGGCGCAGCGAGCTGAGCTTCGCCGCACCCTCGCGCCACTGCTCGATGACGCCCGCCTCGCGCAGGACGCGGAAGTGGTGGGTGCACGTCGACTTGGTGATCTCGAGCCCGAAGCTCCCACAGGCCCGCGGCTCCTCGTCGGCCGCGAGCACGGCGACGATCCGCAGCCGCTGCGGATCGCTGAGCGCGTGCAGGACCGCGGTGAGCTCGATCTCGTCGCGATCCGGGTGCTCGAGGGGCATGACGCAGAGTGTACGACGATCGTCGAACTCGTTGCTACGGTGATCGTCGTACATGACGCTACCCGCGCCAGTTCGCCGCAACCTGCTTCTGCTCGTCGTCTGCCTCGCGCAGCTGATGGTGGTGCTCGACGTCTCGATCGTGAACGTCGCGCTGCCGTCGATCCGGCATGACCTCGGGTATTCGACCACGGGACTGCAGTGGGTCGTCAACGCGTACACGCTGACGTTCGCCGGCTTCCTCATGCTCGGCGGCCGCGCGGCCGACCTGCTCGGGCGCCGGCGCGTGTTCCTGGCCGGCACCGGGCTGTTCACGCTGGCCTCGATCCTGTGCGCCGTGGCCGACTCGCAGGCCACGCTGGACGGCGCTCGCGCGCTGCAGGGCTTCGGCGCGGCGATCATCTCCCCGGCCACACTGGCGATCCTCGCGACCTCGTTCACCGAGGGGCGCGCGCGCAACCGCGCGCTGGCCGCATGGGGCGCCATGGGCGGCGTCGGCGGCGCTGCCGGGGTGCTGCTGGGCGGCCTGCTCACCCAGGAGCTCAGCTGGCCCGCGATCTTCCTCATCAACGTGCCCATCGGGCTCGTGGTCATCGCCGCCGGCCTGCGCGTCGTGCCCGAGGGCCGGGCCCAACTCGAGCACCGGCACTTCGACGTCGCCGGGGCGATCCTCATCACGCTCGGGCTCACGGCGCTCGTGTACGGCATCGTGCGCACCGACAGCCTCGGCTGGGGCGCGACCGGCGTGCTCGTGCCGATCGCGATCTCGGTCGTGCTCCTCGCCGCCTTCGCGCTGGTCGAGGCGCGCGTCGCCAAGGCGCCGCTCATGCCCGCTCGCCTGGTCAAGCTCGGGCGCCTGCGCGCGGCCAACCTCGTGATCTTCCTGCTCTTCGCCGCGGTGTTCGCGATGTGGTTCTTCGTCTCGCTGTATCTGCAGCAGGTGCTCGGCCTCGACGCGCTCGAGGCCGGCCTGGCCTTCCTGCCCATGACGCTGGTCATCATCGCCGTGACCACGCAGACGCCGAAGCTCATCGCCCGCTTCGGCTCGGGCCGCGTGCTCGCCGTCGGCCTGCTCCTCGCGGGCGTGGGCATGGCGCTCTTCTCCGACGTCCACGCCGGCGGCAGCTACGTGGCCAACGTCCTGCCCGCCGGCCTGGTGACCGCGGTGGGGCTGGGCCTGGGCCTGGTCTCCGGCACCATCGTCGCCGTCCAGGGCGTCGAGCCGCGCGACAGCGGCCTCGCCTCGGCGCTCCTGAACAGCTCGCGGCTGGTCGGCGGCGCCCTCGGCCTCGCGGTGCTGAGCGCGATCGCCGCCTCGCACACCAGCGACAAGCTCGCCGCGGGCACGCCGCACCTGGCCGCCCTCAGCGACGGCTTCTCGGTCGCGTTCCTCACGGGCGCGGGCGCGTGCCTCGTCGGCGCGCTGCTCGCCGCCCTCCTCCTCGGCCGCCGGGCGGCTCCCGCACCGGCACCGGCGACCGAGGTGGAGTCTCCCGCCGCCTAGAGCGCGACCTGCTTGACCACGGTGGGCGCGGCCCCGCCCGTGCCCACGGCAGCGATCCTGAGCGTCAGCCGCTGAGCATCACCGCGGTGGATGGCGCGCCGCAGGGCGGCCGGGTAGCGCAGGGTCAGCCGGTCCGGGCGGCCCTGCATGAGCGCCGTGCCCGCCTTCAACGCCACCGGCTTGCCCCCGTCCACTCCGGCTCGCGCCGTCGCGATCAGCGAGCAGGCCCGGTCGCACATGGCGGTCAGCGACGCGCCGTGCCCGCCGCCGCGCACCGACGTCACCTGGACCGTGGGCGCGCAGCGCGGGAACGGCGCTGTCGGGTCGCCGAAGCGCTGGATGCGGTCGTTCTCCTCGTCGCTGACGTATACGCCGCCGCGACAGTCGACGGCGATGCCGTAGGGGTCGTGGAACTCCCCGGGCCCGGTGCCCTCGGAGCCGTCGCCGCCGTTGCGCCCCCACATGCCGACGAAGCTGCCGTCGAGGCCGAACTGGCTGACGCGGTCGTTGTCGACCTCGGTGACGTAGATGCTGCCGGTGGCCTCGTCGATCGCGGCCGTGTAGGGCAGGCTGAGCTGGCCCGGCGCCTTGCCGAGGCCGCCGAAGGCGCGAATCAGCTGCCCGTCGGGCGTGAACTCCTGCACGCGGTTGTTGAGCTTCTCGACCACGTAGACGTCGCCGGCCGCGTCGGTGACCACGCCGCGGGGCTCGTTGAACTCGCCGGGCCCGCTGCCCGAGGAGCCGTCGCCGCCGTTGCGCCCCCACTTGCGCAGGAACTGCCCGTCGGGGGTGAAGGCCTGGACCCGGTTGTTGCCGTGGTCGGCGACGTAGACCGTGCCGTCGGGTCCGACGCCGATGCCGCGCGGGTCGTCGAACTGCCCGTCGCCGACGCCCTTGGTCCCCCACGTGCGCACCATCCCGCCGAGCAGGTTGAGCTGCACCACGCGGTTGTTGCCGTTGTCGATCACGTAGACGGCACCGCGGTCGTCGACGGCCACGCCGTACGGCGACTTCAGGCCCAGCC
>Ga0157377_10001010_pt1 | contig 11867 bp, 8 predicted proteins | sample M55metaG_FD_121116 | JGI IMG/M metagenome (GOLD analysis project Ga0157377, IMG submission 121116) | Miscanthus rhizosphere microbial communities from Kellogg Biological Station, Michigan, USA - M5-5 metaG | ecosystem: Host-associated > Plants > Roots > Rhizosphere > Soil | place: USA: Michigan...
AAACCCGTTGCCGTCCGCGCCGCGAAGCGACCGCCGTTCAACCCGAAGAAGGACAGCGCGAACGATCCGTCGTGGATCGCGCCGATCTGGGATGACGCGCTGCTGCTCGGCGCGCATGTCTCGATTGCCGGCGGCACACACGAGGCGCCTCGTCGCGCCAAGGCGATCGGTGCGACCGCCATGCAGATTTTCACGAAGATGGCCAACCGGTGGGCCGAGCGTCTCTGCATCGACGACGAGTGCCGGCACTTTCGCGCCGCGCTCGACACGACGCTGGTACAGGCCACCGTCGCGCATGACTCGTATTTGATCAATCTCGCCAGCCCTGACCCGACGCTCCGCCGCAAGTCGATCGAATCGTTCGTCGCCGAGCTGCAACGATGCGAGGCGCTGGGACTGGGTTTCCTCGTCTCGCATCCCGGCAACTACATCGACGACCGCGCGAGCGGTATCGCGCGCAACGCCGACGGTATTGCCGAAGCGTTGTCACGCGTTCCCGGTCAGACGGTGTTGTGCATGGAGATCACCTGCGGAAGCGGCACGGCCATCGGCTCGACGTTCGAGGAGTTGGCGGCGCTGATCGATGGCGTCCCCGATCAATTGCGCCCGCGACTCGGCGTCTGTGTCGATACCTGCCATGCATATTCCGCCGGCTACGATCTCGTGAAGACGTACGACGATGTGTGGCGCCAGTTCGACGATGTGCTCGGACTCAACCGACTGCGCGTCATGCATCTCAACGACTCGAAGACGCCCTTCGCGTCGAAGCGCGACCGACACGAGCTGATCGGCGAAGGCTCGCTCGGCCACGACGCGTTTCGTCGAATCATGAATGACGGCCGGCTGTCGCGCGTGCCAAAACTCATCGAGACTCCCAAAGGCACCGATCCGACCGCGACCGACGCGCGCATGCTGACTCGGCTTCGCGATTACGTCGATCGCTGATCGAGTGCGATACTCGCGCGCGACGATCTATTCCGCGCGCAACGCGCCCGCCGGGTCGACACGCGCCGCACGTCGCGCCGGGAGATAGCTGGCCGCGACCGCGACACCGAGCAGCACCAACGCGACCGTGGCGAACGACAGCGGGTCTCGCGGCCCCACGCCGAACAGCAACTTCGACAACACCCGCGTCAGGTAGAGCGCCAGACCCAGTCCGACGACGAGGCCGAGTGCTGCGGGCGTAGCCCCTTGCCTGACGACGAGCGCGACGACGCTTGCCGGCCGCGCGCCGAGGGCCATGCGCAGGCCGATCTCTTGAACGCGCTGTGAGACGGCATATGCGGCGACGCCGTAGATCCCGACGCAGGTCAGCGCGAGCGCCAGGCCGGCGAAGCACGCCATGAGCACCATGCTGAATCGTCGCCACGACAGCGACGCCGACACGATGTCGCTCATCGCCATGATGTCGGGAGGCGTCATCCGCGGATCCGCCTCGGCGATTGCTCGGCGCAGCGCCGAGGATGCCACACCGGGATCGCTCGCCCGCACCACAAAGGCCGGCACGCGCGACATGTCGCCGCCCGCTTGCACCCACGACACCCAGATCGTTCGACGCGGCCGCGCTTGCTCGAGCGATGCGTCGCGCAGGTCGCGAACCACGCCGACGACCTCCATCGGAGTCGGATGGCGGTCGGGACAACCCTTGTAGCAGCCGACGAGAACGCGCTGGCCGATCGGGCTCGCACCGGGGAAGAACCGCTTCGCGTACGCCTCGCTCACCAGCACGACCGGCGGATTCGCGGCGACGTCGGTCTCTGCCAGGTCTCGTCCGGCGAGAATGGGAATGTCCATCATGCCGAGATAGCCGGGGCTCACGGCGCGAAACTCGGTCGCGCCTTCGCTCAGGTCGTTATGGCCCTGAACCGTCGTCGGAAGATTCCACCCGCGGCGCAGTGGCAACGTTGCCGTCGCCCCGGCGCTGATCACACCGGGCGTAGCACGCAGCCGTTCGAGGACGCGCTGCTCGAAGCGCCGCGACACCTCGGCATTCGAGTAGTCCCGCGGCGGACGTGACAAGCTTGCGGTATAGATACCCTCGCGACGGAAACCGCCGTCAACGCGCAGCACATTGAGAAAACTCGAAATAAGGAGCCCGGCACCAGCCAGCAGCACCATCGCCAGCGCCGACTCGAGCCCCACGAGAACACCGCGCGCGCCGCGATGGGCGCTGGATCCGCCGAGCCCACTCGTCCGCGCGCTGCCGACGAGCGAACGCGTGTAGCCGGCCCGCGTCGCGGCCAATCCCACAACAAGCCCAATGACCAGGCTCGCCGCCACCGCGACGATCGTCGTCACCACAACCACCCGAGGGTCGAGCCGCAGCTGGCTCTCTCGCAGCAGCGCGCCGCGCGCCAATGCGACGAGTCCACGCACCGACGCCAGGCTCGCCGCCGTGGCGGCAATTGTCGACGCGACACCGAGCAGCAGCATCTCCATGAGAACCTGGCGAACGATGCGCGAGCGGCCGGCGCCGAGCGCCGCCCGTACCGCGAACTCTCGTCGGCGGGTCAGCGCCCGGGCGTAGACGATATTCGCTACGTTCGCGCAGGCGAGCAAAAAGACGAATAGCGTGGCGCCGAGCATGATCCAGAGCTGCGACACGAGGTCGGCCGCGAAGATCTGCTCGTACGTCATCACGGCGACGCCGTCGTCCTTCTCCACGCGCTCGGGGAACTGCCGTCGATACGCGCCGAACATCGACGCAACATCCTCGCCGGCTTGCGCGTCCGTCACGCCGCGACGCAGACGACCGATCGCCGTATAGTTGGCGCCGCGATCTTCGAGGTCGCTCGAAGAGAGGACCAACGGCAGCACGACCGCGAGCGGTGATTGAACTTCGACGACCTCGAACGATGCCGGCAGAACGCCGGCGACCGAATACAGACGCCCGTCGAGACGAATCGCGCGCCCGACGATGCCCGAGTCGGCGCCGAACCGCGTCGCCCACAGCGCGTGTCCGAGTACGGCGACGGGCGGCGCACCTGGCTCGTAGTCTCTCGAAACGAGTCCGCGCCCGAGTAACGGCTTCGCGCCGAGCACCTTCAGGAGGTCCTCGCTGACGCGAGCGCCCTCGACGGGAGTTCCGGAGTCGTCGTCGCCAAGCTGTGCGTTGAACGTCCGAAGCGTCGCCAGCGCCTCGAAAACCCGGTTGTTGTCGTGGAAGAACTGAAAGCGGCCCGGTGGCACTGCTCCGATAGGTCTCTCCTTCCCCCACCGGGTGCCGAGGTAAACGATGCGCTCCGCGTCCGGATACGGGAGCGGGTGTAGAACGACACGGTCGAGGGCGTGGAATATCGCGGCAGCCGCGCCGACGCCAAGCGTCAGCGTCACGATCACCACCGCCGCGAACACCGGTTGCCGCGCGAGCGACCGTGACGCGTAGCGCACGTCCGCCATGACACCGTCGACTCGATCGCGCATCGTACGCCGGCGTTCCGACTCGAGCGTCATTCGTTCGACCTCCAATTCAATGCGCGCGTAGTCTCCGAACCGTCGCCGCGCCTCCCGTTCCGCCTCTTCGCGAGTCCAGCCGTCACGCATCAGCTCCTCGACGCGGCCCTCGAGATGAAACGCCAGCTCTGCTTCGACATCGTCGTGCAAGCGCCGGCGCGTCGACGGCAGCCGGAACACGCGGCGGAGGTTCCATCTCGCTGGGCTCATGTCGATCCACCGCGCGCCTCGAGAATGAGCGCCGCGGCCTCGGCGTACTGGTTCCACCGCGCGAGCTCCGCGGTGAGCTGTCGTCTGCCGACCGGCGAGAGACGGTAGAACTTCGCGCGGCGCCCCGCGTCGGTGTGGCCCCACTCCGCCTCCAGCCAGCCCTTCTCTTCCATCCGGTGGAGCGCCGGGTACAGCGCACCTTCTTCGATTTGGAGGCGTTGCTTCGTCACGCGCTCGATCCATTGCAGGATCGCGAGCCCGTGCATCGGCCCCCACGAGAGTGTTTTCAGGACGAAGAGATCCAGCGTTCCCCGCAGCAATCCGACGTCCGAGCTCTGCTGGGTTGACTCCGAAGCACTACGAGGCATTCGGCTCTCCAAACCTAAGGTTCTTAGGCTAGAATATGCGCGCGCGCGCCGGCCGTCAAGCCGAATGGCTGAGAATTCTTTACGCGCATGGAGGTGCGCGAAGCCCCGCCCTAGCTTGCGCCACATGATCGCGAATCGCCGCTCATCATGTCGAGCGATTCATCTGCTGGTCGGGCTCACTGCCCTTTCCGCCGCGGCGCCGGCGCGAGCCCAGCGTATGACCGACTACTTCGGGTGCGGCAGTCCACCCATCCACAACCTCCCCTACGACGGCCGCTTTACCTTCGCGCGCCTGATGTACGCGGGCAGCGCGGGCAACTGCTACTATCGCGGCGAGCCCTCCTGGGCGCACGGCTACGGTTACACGTCGAACGGAACGGCCGAGTCGAACCTGATGAAGATCGCGTTCGACGTGAGTCTTCTTTGCCCGCACCGAGACGACACCAACGTCATCGCCCTCGACGACCCGGAGCTCTTCCGTTATCCCGTCGCATTCCTCGTCGAAGCCGGCTACCTCACTCTGACCCCGAAAGAATCCGCGGCGCTGCGTAAGTATTTACTCAAGGGCGGGTTCCTCATCATCGACGATTCGCGCGAAGATCTTGGCCGTGGCAAGAGTGGTTGGTCGAATCTCGAGACCATGCTCCAGCTCGTGCTCCCCGGCCTCCATCCGATCGACATGGACCCGACGCACCCGATTTTTCACTCGTTCTTCGACATCGACTCGTTCGACGTCGTCCACAACTACTACGACCGCGGCCCGCCCATCTTCCGCGGCGTCTTCAAGGACAACGATCCCAAGCAGCGCCTGATGGTGATGATCAACTTCAACACCGACATCTCGAACTACTGGGAATACTCGGCGCTGGGGTTTACGCCGATCGCCGAGTCGAATGAGGCGTACAAGCTCGGGGTCAACTATTTGATTTACGCGTTGACCCACTGAGACACGGACCGCCTTCCAATCGTCAGAATAGGGACCCCAACGCCCTCGGAACATCTGGATGGCAGCCGAGGTAGCGGTTGAGAGGCCTCATCCGTACCATTGAGTGATGCTCGTTCCCACCCCGTTCCGGCGGTTCCAACGCGTCTTCTTCGCCTTCTTCGCCTCTCTGGCGATGGTGGCGCAGTTTGTCGTTGCGTTGGCCCCGCTCGATGAGGGCAAAGAACAGCGCTGGGGTGCGCACGTCGAGGCCGACGGCCCGGTGCACCACATCACTCACAGTGAAGCGACGTGCGCCTCGTGCCAGGCTCGGTCCATCCTCGGCACCGCCGCCAATCCGACCGTTCCGGTCTTTCGCGACCTGAACATTTCCGTCGCGCCGCGGTACCGCGGTCTCGACGTCGTTTACTCGGAAATCCTCTCCAAGGACAATCCCCGCGCGCCTCCCGCGTGATCTGACATCGCCGCTGTAATCGATTCAGATCCTTCGAGGAGAACATGCGCCTTTCCCTTGGAATGTGCGCGCTTGCCGCATATGGCAGCGCCACATCGGCGCAGCTGCCACAAACTCCGGCAGTTGCGTCCAGTACTCAAATACCGTCGGGCCGGCAGCAAACAGACTCGGTCCGGCTCACTCGTCGCCAAGCGATCGCCGAAGCGCTCGTCCGCAACGCGCAGCTGGAGATCGCGCGCGAACAGACGGCGCAGGCTCGCGCACGTCGGCAGACCGCCATCGCGGTCCCCGATCCCGTCATCCAGGCCGGCTTTGACCAGGAGACCGCCCCGTTTCGGACGGGTGGCGCGAAGCCGGTGGCGATCGGGATGTCGGTACCTTTCCCCGACAAGTTCCGGCTCAATAACCGGATCGGCCTCGCCGACATCGGTGCGTTCGAGTCGAATTATCGGCTGCAGCGGCAGACCGTTTCCCTGCAGGCTTCGGCCTCATACGACTCGCTGCTCGTCGCGCTGAAGCACCAGGAGAATCTTCGCGAAGCGCGCGGACTCGCCAGTGATTTCCTGAAGCGAACCCAGGCACGATACGAGGGTGGAACGGCGGCGAAGCTCGACGTGATCCAGGCGCAGGTGGCGCTGGCACAGGCCGAGACCGACCTGATCGCGAATGAACGGGATGTCGCAGCGGCGCAGGCGTCGCTGAACCGGACGTTGGGACGACAGGTTACCGCGCCGATCGCTCCCGCCGACTCGCTCGACATCCCGCCTGCGCTTCCCGATTCGTCGACGATCGAGCAGACCGCACTCACCAGTCGTCCGGAGATTCAGTCGCTGCAGCAGCAGCAGCTTGGTGCGCGGGCCACGACCAGCCTCGCGCGCGAGTTCTGGCTCCCCGACATCACGTTCGCCGTCGCTCGCGACTATGCGCAGCCGGGGGCCCCGTTGTTCACCACCGGCATCTCTCTTCCCCTCCCCGCCTTTTACTGGCAGCACGCGAAAGGCGACATCGCGCAAGCGAGCCACTTCGAGAAAGAGCTCGACGCCACCTATCGCGACACGCGGGTGCAAGTCGTCCAGGACGTCCGCACCGCCTACGCAAATGCCAGCACCGCAATGCGGCAGGCCACCTTCATTCGAGACGAGCTCGTTCCCGCCGCGCGTGAAGCGTATCGCGTCGCCTCCACGAGCTACAGCCTCGGCGGCTCGTCGGCGCTCGAGGTACTGACCGCACGCAGCGCGCTTCTTCAGGCGCTGAGCCAGCTCGCCGACGCGCTTGCCGCCGCCAACACCGCCCGCGCCGATCTCGATCGCGCGCTCGGCCTCTCCGTTTCCACCACCGGAATTCCCATCCGATGACGACGCAACTCACTCGCTGCGCCGCCGGCGCCGCGCTGTTCGTAGTCGGTGCGGCGTGCTCCTCGAAGGAAGCAGGCACGGTCGCCGACACCGTCGCCTCACAACCGCAGGCGCTCACGATCACGCCGGAGCAGCGCCAACGCATTCACGTCGTCGCTGTAACGGCAACGGCGTTCCGGCCAGTGGTCGAGGCGACCGGGAACGTCGCGTTCAACGGCGATCGCTCGACGCAGGTTCTGTCGCCCGTTTCCGGACCCGCGACGCGGGTGATCGGGACGCCGGGAATGGTCGTTCATCGCGGCGAGCCGCTCGCCTACGTGAGCTCGCCCGACTTCGCCAGCGCCGTCGCCGACTACCGCAAAGCGCAGTCGGGGTTTCGCAACGCCAAGCGCATTGCCGACCGTGATTCAGCGCTGTTCAAGAACGACGCGCTCGCGCGCGGTGAGCTCGAGCAAGCACAGGCCGATCTCGCCGCCGCCGAAGCCGACGTCGATGCCGCCGTCGAGAACATGCGCGCGCTCGGCGTCGATGAGGCGCAGATCCAGGCTGTAAAGGACGGCAAGACCACGTCGATCGCCGCCATCGTCAAAGCGCCGATCGACGGCACGATCGTCGAGAAGCTCATTTCGGACGGACAGCTTTTGCAGGCGGGGAGCACGCCGTGCTTCACGATCGCCGATCTGAGCACGATGTGGATCCTGGCGAGCGTCTTCGCGAATGACCTGCCCGACGTCTCCATCGGACAACCGGCTGACGTGATCACCGACGCCTCGCGCGCGCCGATTCCCGGCAAGGTGGACTACATCGCCTCGCTCGCCGATCCCGGCACCAAGGCGGTTCAGGTTCGCATCGTGACGCCGAACAACAACCACGCCCTGCGTCGCGACATGTTCGTCCGCGTGCAGATCAAGAGCGCGGCGGAGCATCACGGAATTCTCGTTCCCGTGTCGTCGGTGCTGCGCGACGAGCAGAACTTGCCCTTCGTGTTCGTGGTGATGGGCAAGGGATTTGGACGACGACGCATCACGCTCGGCACCCGAGTTGGCGATACGTACGAAGTCAGCGCCGGCCTGGCCGCCGGTGACCAGATCGTCGCCGAAGGCGCGCTCTTCCTCCAGTTCGCGGAGACCCAGTGAGCGAGCCAACGGAGCCGACAGAGCCAACACGGCCTCCGCGCGAGCCACTTCCGTCGAGCAGCAGTCAAGGTCGGCGCGGACCAATTCAGCATCTCGTCGAAGCAGCGGTGAGTCAGCCGCTGCTCATCGTGTTGATCACACTCGCGATCGTCGGCATCGGCATCTTCTCGCTCCAGCGTCTGCCGGTCGACGCATACCCCGATGTCTCTCCGCCAGGCGTCGAGCTGACCGCGCAGTGGCCCGGCCACGCGGCCGAGGAAGTCGAGCGGCTCATCACGGTCCCGATCGAGACGGAGCTCAATGGGCTGCCGAACCTGGTCGTCCTTCGATCGGTCTCGTTGTACGGACTCGCGAACATCCGGGTGACGTTCACGGATGGAACCGACATCTACTTCGCGCGCCAGCAGGTGTTCGAACGTCTGAGCGGCGCCGGGCTGCCGGAAGGAGTCGAGACCGAGATCGAACCGCCGTTCTCGCCATCGGGGCTGGTCTACCGGTACACCGTTCAAAGTCCCGACCGAACGGCGTCGGAACTGCACGTGCTCCAAGACTGGGTGCTCGACAAGGCCTATCGTGCCGTTCCCGGTGTCGCCGACGTCGCGTCGTTGGGCGGCGAGACGATGCAGTACCAGGTGCTCATCGATCCGACCAAGCTCGCCGGAACCGGACTGGCGATTAGCGACGTGTCGGCCGCGCTCACGTCGAACAACAGCAATGGCGGTGGTGGATTCATCTCCGAGGGCGGTCAGTTCTTCTACGTGCGTGGCATTGGGCGCGTCGTCACGCTCGAGGACATCGGCAATGTCGTCGTCGCGGTGAAGAATGGCGTGCCGGTTCTGATCAAAGACATCGGGACGGTCGAGATCGGACACGCGCCGCGGCTCGGCCAGTTCGGGTTCAACAAACAAGACGACGCCGTCGAAGGCGTCATCCTGATGCGCACCGGCGAGCAGGCCCAAGTCGTCCTCAAGCGCGTCGAAGCGAAGACGCGCGAGCTGAACGACCACGTGCTCCCGAAGGACGTCAAGGTCGTCCCGTTCTACGACCGAAGCGATCTAATCCACCTGACGGCGCGCACGGTCGCCGAGAATCTGACGCTCGGAATCCTGCTCGTCGGCGTCGTGCTCATCTTCTTCCTGTTCGACGTTCGCGCGGGATTGATCGCGGCGGTTGCTGTGCCGCTGTCGCTGCTCGTCGCGTTCATCGGCCTCGATCTACAGCACATTCCGGCAAATCTGCTGTCGATCGGCGCCATCGACTTCGGCATTCTCGTCGACGGCGCGGTCGTGATGGTCGAGAACATCTATCGACAGTTGGCGCGGCGCCGCGGGACCGAGTACAAGATCCGCGAGGTCATTCTCGAAGCCGCATCCGAGGTCAATCGTCCAATCGTATTCGCACTCGCCGTGATCGTTGCCGGCTTCTTGCCGATCTACGCGCTCACCGGTCCGGCGGCGAAACTCTTCCGGCCGATGGCCGACACGACGATTTACGCGCTGCTCGGCTCTCGCGTGCTGACGCTGACGCTCATTCCCGTGCTCTGCGCCTGGGCGCTCCGCCGCGGCGTGCGCGAGCGCACGAACCGTCCCTTCGAGTGGATTCGCGCGCAGTACACGCGAGGGCTGGATTGGTGTTTGGCCCACGTTCGGGCCACGGTTGTCGCGTCACTCGTACTGCTCGCCGGAACGATCGGCCTCGCGCTGACGCGCGGCGGTGAATTCATGCCGAAGCTCGATGAAGGATCGCTCTGGGTCCGGGCCACGATGCCATATACGATTTCGTTCGAGGAATCGTCGCGCATCGTTCCGCAGGTGCGGGCGATTCTGCAGAGCTTTCCCGAGGTTACTGTCGTCGCCTCCGAGCACGGCCGCGATGACGCGGGAACCGATCCGACGGGCTTTTTCAACGCCGAGTTTTACGTCGGCCTCAAGCCGTACTCCGAGTGGAATGGCGCGTTTCGGACGAAGGATCAGCTGATCGACGCGGTACAGCGGAAGTTGGCCGTCTTCCCCGGCATCACGTTCAATTACACGCAGCCCGCCGAAGACGCGGTCGACGAGGCGCTAACCGGACTCAAGGCGTCGCTCGACGTGAAAATCTTCGGGACCGATCTGGGCATTCTCGAGGATAGGGCACGCGCGATCAAAGCCACGATCGAACGCGTGCCCGGCATTGAGCACGTCACAGTCGTCCAGGAGCTCGGCCAGCCGAGCTTGACCATCACCATCGATCGCGAGAAGATCGCGCGGTACGGTCTCAGTGCCGACGCGATCAATGGAGTGATCGAGGCCGCGGTCGGCGGGTCGGCGACCACTGAAGTCGTTCAGGGTGAGCGGACGTTCGACCTCGTCGTCCGTCTGCAACCTCAGTATCGCGACACGCCCGAGCACATCGCCAACATTCTCCTCGCGACGCCCGACGGGCACCAAGTTCCGCTGCGCGAAGTGGCCGACGTGCAAATCGCCAACGGCGCGGCGTTCATCTATCGCCAAGACAACTCGCGCTACATCGGCGTGCAGTACTCCGTCGAAGGCCGCGACCTCGCCAGCGCCGTGGCCGATGCGAGAGCAGCGGTCGACAAGAGTCTCAAGCTACCGATCGGGTACTCGGTGCGCTGGGGAGGTGAGTTCGAAGAATACACGGCGTCACGCGCGCAGATGAACCTCGTGCTCCCGCTGACGATCATTTTGATCTTCGCGATCCTGTTCGTTCTGTACAAGAACATGAAGTTCCCGCTAATTACCATCGTGGGAGTGATTCTGTCGGCGCCGCTCGGCGGCTTGGCCGCGATGGCGCTGACGGGCACGCCGCTCTCGGTCTCGTCGATGATCGGCTTTCTCGCGCTCTTTGGCGTGTCGGTGCAGACAGCGGTCGTCTACATCTCTTATGCGAATGAGCTTCGCATCGGCGGCTTCGCGATCGCCGAGGCGACGCGAGCCGCCGCGCTGCTCCGTCTCCGTCCGATCATGATGACCGCGCTCGTCGCCGCGCTGGGCTTGCTGCCGGCGGCGCTGTCAACCGGAGTCGGCTCGGACACCCAGAAGCCGTTTGCGCTCGTGATCGTTGGCGGACTCTTTTCACGCCTCTTGATCAGCGTGTTCTTGATGCCCGTGCTGTACGTGCTGGTCGCGCGCGACGACGATCACCTTGAGGTGTGATCGTGCGCGTTTGGTGTCGTTCGATACTCGTTGTCATCGCGTCCATCGCCGTAAGGCGCGACGTCGCCGCTCAATCGCGGGCGGTCGAGCCGGAGCTTGTGCTCGGACTCTCGCTCCAGCCTGACGCCGTGAAGGACCACGGCCGCGGCGGCTACAACTTCACACTCTTTCCCATCGGTCCTGCCGCTGGCGGCGCCGTTCGCTGGAGATTCCGCGGCGGATCCTCCCTCGCCGCGCGCGTTGACGGGGCGCTCTTCCTTGTCGGCGAAATGGACAGAACTGGTTTTGACGACCCGGTGGACAAGCCCGAAAGCCTCGCTTTGCTGACCGGCGGGATCGAGTGGCGCTCATCCGATCGAGTGTCGCTTCCATTCTCGATTGGCGCAGGCGTGACGCGAGCCATTTCGGCGCCACGAACGGGCCGCGAGACCACGCCGGTGGTCACGCTTGGCCTGTTTCGTCATTTGACGAAGCACTCGGATGCGCGAGCGGGACTCAGCGTCGCCACCAATCCGATTGGGCGGAGCTGGTTTCAGCTACCGATCGGCGTGGCGATTCATCCCGCGGATTCGTCGCCCTAGCCGGCGGGATCATCGAATGGGAAGCGGAGGACGGTCCCGAGCTGCGTATCAGCCGCTACCGTCGCTCGCGAGCCAGTCCTTGACAAAACTCCTCAACGGATAGACAATCTAACCATCATAGACGGACAGGCTATCCATGGCCGCCAAACCGCAGGAGCTGGTGCCCGGCACCCTCGACATGCTCGTCCTTCGCACGCTCAGTCTCGGAC
>Ga0157377_10001016_pt1 | contig 11829 bp, 15 predicted proteins | sample M55metaG_FD_121116 | JGI IMG/M metagenome (GOLD analysis project Ga0157377, IMG submission 121116) | Miscanthus rhizosphere microbial communities from Kellogg Biological Station, Michigan, USA - M5-5 metaG | ecosystem: Host-associated > Plants > Roots > Rhizosphere > Soil | place: USA: Michigan...
AGTAGGACTGGATGGCATAGCTTACATTGATGGGGCACGACCGCATACTGAGGTACTCAGTGATTGTTCTGCCTACATAGTGCACGACGACGTTATGTGTACTGAGGCACTAACGGCACAAATTGAAAATTTCGTTAAACTTGTTTAGATGGGAGACTATATGGATGTTTCGATAATCGTACCTTGTCATAACAATGCAAGGTTGTTAGCTAAAACACTCTCGAGTTTCGCGAGTCAAGACAAATCTCGCCTTACTTGGGAAGTAATTCTCATCGATAATAACTCTTCGGACAGTTCGGTAGCCAAGCTGCAGCTTCGTTTTCGCAGTAAGTTTAATCTAACACTTGTTGAACAACCTCAGCTGAAGCACCCATTTGCATTGTGTAGAGCGCGGAACATTGGGCTACAAATAGCTCGTGGAAAATGGATCGTTGGCATTGATGCAGACATAATACCTAATCGTTCATACATTAAAACACTCGCAAGCTGTATTAAAACATGGGGCGATCACTCAGTTATCGCCAGTTGTGAGCGCCAATTCATCTCCACGGAAGGAGTAAGCGGTGAGGACATCATGAGTGACGCTTCACTACTGGAACGTCTGCCATCAGCAAGCAGTCCCTCCAATTATGGATTGCCGACAGATCGGCGGTTGCCCGCAATGCTCAAACTCCCGGCCGTTGACCACCCCTGGGACTACATGCATGGTTGCAATGTCGTGTACCGGCGCCAGGATGCTCTTGCCATTGGAGGCTATGACGAATCATATGATGGTCGGTGGGGCTTCGAAGATATCGATTTTGCTTACCGCATGATTACGCAAGGTAAATGCAAACCACTCTACGCTAAAGGCCTCCATGTTTATCATCAAGACCTGGAGGAAGATGTTTCCACTAACCGCACCAACAAAGCCGACAATCCTAATTGGTGGCGTGTCTGTGAGCTCATTCCAGGATACAAACAATACAAGACCAATAAATACCAAACCTTAAGTAAGGCTATCGAGACTTAAAACGTCTCGCCAGTTTTTCCAGGTCAATCGTCGGTTGTTTGCAATAGTACGATTGAACGGCCTATCATACAAAATATGCTCCCAGGTGGGTTGGACAATGCCAGTAATCTTTGGCTTATCATCGATGAGAATGTCACCTTTTACGAGCGTTTTATCGCGGGTCAAAATAATGCGATCAACAAATGATGCGTCAAAGTGTTCCTCAATCCATTGGAACTTTTCGAAAACACAATGGGTATATTCCATAAAATGAGAGGTACAAAAACGCACGTCATGGCCTTTGGCCAGTATCTCATTCACAGCCTCAATACCGCCAGGAGTCGCAGGTAGACCACGGACAAAGCCCTGGCTATGACAAAGCTCCCGTACCTTATCCTGTAGGTTCTCAGGATAGTCTTTGTGTGGGTGAAAGGTAGTGCGCTTTTCAATCGGTACGAAGAACTCATCAGGGTAGAGCTGGCGCCATTTGCTAAGCAGGCCAGCGTCAAAATCAACCAACGTATTGTCCATATCCACCAAAACAATCATGTCGGTATTATAACATCACAACGTATTAGTCCCTAAGAAAGGTAATGCCTATGAATTACAATGAAATTGGTCACGAATCACTCGAAGCCTTCGTTCAAACTACACAAAAAGTAATTGAAACAACCCCGTTCGATCATCTGTTGGCAGCGAGTGACTCTGGGCAGCTCGCCACTCACATCACGACCGAGATATATAACGCGCTTGAGATGGCATCACCTCCCGCTTTTATTGCGCCAATTTTTCGGCACATTGATAAGGAGCGGACGACTCTTTTCGATAATACTATACAGGCAGCGAATTTTAGCGAGTGGCGCAACGGGGAATTCGGCAGTACACTATTTGTTGACGATGAGATTTGGCATGGTAATACATTACGCGGCATCTTAGGCCTAATCATGTCTCTCAATGTGCGCATAGAAAGCTTGGATATTATTGCGGAAGACGGTGGTTTTAGCGCCGAAAGTATTCCGCATGATATACCTATCTCGTTCACGCCGCCAAAGCCACGTGTAGAAGAAATATACAATGCTTTTTCGTACACCATTCCTGATGAGTATTATCGACCGGCGTTTGACGCATTAGGAGACGCAAACCTCAATCATAAGCAAATCATGTGTACACTCTTGGACCTCCCAGTCAAAAGTAGGCCGGGAGGAATGCCATGTTTTAGCGCTCATCTGATAGATTCGGTCCATGAGAAACTACCAGACTTTGATACTTATCAAGTTAGTTATAGAGGATGGCTACGAGAGACTATAGAAGGCTATATGAATTAGATGATTTTGTAGGGAGATAGGACCCGACACGGGTAGGCAGAATATGTTCCTAACATATTTCTCATCCTTTTTTTCAAACATGGAAAAAGCCGGACAAAGGTCCGACTCTTTCCACGGCAGGAGTGGGCGGAAGGATTCCAAACCTTAGACGACCTAGCATCCGTTACTCTTACACTCGAGGATGAACAGAAGATCGAGCAGCTTTTGAGCGGCGAAGCTGCGGATGATGAGGAGGTGATCTGTTAGGTCGTTTTCTTTCTCGCAAGGCCGACGCGTCTGAGCTTATTAGCTCAAAGCTCCTCAACGAGGGTACGTTCTACCTGGCGCTCATAAAAGCCGCTATTTGCTATACTACTTATTAGCATGTCTAAAGAAACACCAATTCTGCCTAACGAAATCGTAGCTCTATTTGAAGGCTTCGACCGAAACACGTTAGTAAAGTTCGCCGGCGATCACGCCGTACAAGCGGCTATTCGCGAAATGCTTGCCGCAAGAACCATACGCGAACGCGAATTAGCCTTTGCTATGGCCCGGCTAGCTACCGATGGGTATCTGCCCACAAGCGATTTCGCACCTGGCACCCATCTTATGTTAGAGCTGAGCGCGCCGAAACATCCTGGAGTCGCGCGCACGATAACATCTAAAGTGGTAGATATGGGTCTGCACAGAATAGAATCGGACACATGCACCGATGGCTTCGAACCTGTAAGGTCAAATATTGAGGTCGGAGACGCCGTACATGTTTGCTCTAAAGACTTTGGTCCTGATGGTAAGCAAGAGTCGTTATTAAAGGTAACTGCCGGACAAAAAGTATGGCTCATAAAACAAGGCACGCGCAGACCCTTACAAATTGGAGTTACGGCTTACGACGAACGGTCTTCAATACCACTAGTCCTAGAGCGTCTAGTAGCCGACGATACGCAAGTTATACCACCTATAGGCACTACTAGCGCTTAGCGCGACCTGGCTAAATGGCAGCTTCTTGTGGCTGCAGCCTCTAGCCTTGTTTAGGTTTTAGCTTCGACTTAGCCACAAATTTTAACTTTTCTAGAAATCATCTTGAGAACCGAACTTTTCATAGTAAAAAAGGCTACATACATATCTATAGACTTTGCGGAATCTCGTGGCAGGGGAGACAGGACTTGAACCTGCGACACCCGGTTTTGGAGACCGGTGCTCTACCAACTGAGCTACTCCCCTATAACAACTACGCGAACCTAACCTGACTGCGCCTTAGGCCATAGCCGTCAAAACAGCCAAATCTAATCGCAACAGAGATATCATACGACATTTTGCCGGCGTTGTCACCCATAACTTATGGCCAGCGCTACGCAAAAACGGCCAGCCTAAAAAGCCGCGGGGCTCATGGGGTTTTACTTTTAGGCACAATCTGGCATACTAGTAGGCAGATGTTAAAAGTTACGCCTAACAAGCCACTGCTAATCCTCTTGTACGGATTCCCCGGAGCGGGCAAAACCTACTTTGCACGGCAGCTGTGCGAGCATTTGCAAGCTGCTCACATTCAGGGCGACCGTATTCGCGGCGAACTGTTTGAAAAACCACAATACGACAAAGAAGAAAACCAGGTCATTACACAGCTTATGGATTATATGACCGGCGAGTTTTTAAATGCGGGCATGAGCGTGGTGTACGACACCAACGCCATGCGCCTAAGTCAGCGCCGAGCCTTACGCGAAACGGCCCGCAAAGCCAAAGCCCAAACAGTACTGGTATGGTTGCAAATTGACCACGATAGCGCCCTGGCTCGCATTTCAGCCCGCGACCGTCGGCGCAGCGACGACAAATTCGCAATGCCGATAGATAAAACCACATTCCAACGCGTGACAGCTGGCATGCAAAACCCCCAAAACGAAGATTATATCGTTATCAGCGGCAAACATACTTTTAATACGCAGCTCAGCGCCTTCGTGAAACGCTTGCGCGAACTCGGCTTGGTTACCGATAACCAAGCCACGCCCAAACTTGTAAAGCCCGGGCTGGTAAACCTGGTGCCGAACCCCACGGCCGGCCGCGTAGATTTGAGCCGCCGTAATATCGTCATTCGTTAGCAAAGGCGTTTTTAAATGGCCACTAAGCACGTTACATTACCTGACATTGGCTCTATTACACTCTATAAGCGCCGTGGTAGCCGTAGCCTGCGCTTAAGCATTGGCCTGAACGGCGAGGTGCGCGTATCTTTGCCTTATTGGGTGTCGTATAAAGCCGCCGAGGAATTCGCCAAAGGCAAGGCGAGCTGGATATTGCACCAGCAAGTACAACGCACGCCAATCTTGGAACATGGCCAACTCATTGGTAAAGCCCACCGTTTACACTTTGAGCCGACCGCTGGCGAGCGTACCACCACACGCGTTTCGCTTACCGAAGTTAGGGTGCACCACCCGATTACCGTGCCGCCCGACAATGATGAGGTGCAGGCAAGAGCTTTAGCTGCTAGCATAAAAGCCCTGCGCCAAGAAGCCGAACAACTTTTACCAAACCGTTTGCAGCGCTTGGCCAAAGCGTATGGCTTTAATTTTAAAAGCGTCGATGTTAAGCGCCTAAAAACGCGCTGGGGCAGTTGCAGCTCGGCACAAGAAATTACCTTAAACCTGTTTTTAATGCAACTGCCATGGCATTTAATAGATTACGTTTTGCTGCACGAGCTGACACACACTAAAGTCATGCAGCACGGCAAACCCTTCTGGAACGAGCTAGAACGCCATTTGCCAGGCGCGCGTAAACTCCGGCAAGAAATAAATACCCACCAACCAGTATTACAACCGCACGCACATGTGACATAATAAAGCTTATGATTGAGCGCATTTTGCCAAGGAAAAGAAAGCGGGCCGAGCTTGAGCACCAACGGCTCACCAGCCTTATAAACAGCATGGCCGATGGCGTTTTGGCGGTTGATAGGCGCATGAACGTCGTCATTTACAACGGTGCGGCGCTCAATATTCTCGACGTTAACAGCTCGATGCACGGCCGGGCGCTTGCCGAAGTGCTACAGCCCTTCGACCACAACAACCAACCTGTTGACATCGTAAAATTAGTACGCAAAACAACCACCGCTACCTCGCAGCGCGATCTGCTTTTACATTACCGCGACGGCAGCACTATTAACCTATATTTGAGCATCGCGCCGGTGCATTTTGGCTACGGCCAGCAAGGGCAGCGCGGTTTCGTACTGTTACTGCGTGATATCACTCGCGAAAAATCACTTGAAGAAGAGCGCGACGAATTTATTAGCGTCGTCAGCCACGAACTACGCACGCCGATCGCTATCGCCGAAGGCAACATAAGTAACGCCCAGTTTATTTTAAACAAAAACCCGGACATCGAAGCAATTAAAACCGCCCTTAAAGATTCACACGACCAAGTTATGTTTTTAGCAAGCATGGTGAATGACCTGGCTACGCTATCGCGGGCTGAACGCGGCAAACTGAACGTCGACATTACACCGATTGACGTGCCAAACTTTACGGCCGAGCTTGCTAAAAATTATACAGCCGATGTCCAGGCCAAAGGTTTGGAGCTTAAGACCAACGTAGCGCCAAACCTGCCGCCGCTCTTTTCAAGCGAGTTATATGTGCGCGAAATTCTGCAAAATTTTATTACCAACGCCATCAAATACACCGAAAAAGGTTCAGTGACTCTTGGGGCGCAAGCGGCCGAAAAGGGCATTTTGTTCACCGTTGCCGACACGGGCATTGGTATAAGTAAGAGCGACCAAGAAAAAGTGTTCGTCAAATTTTTCCGTTCCGAAGATTACCGCACCCGCAAAACAAGCGGCACCGGCCTCGGTTTGTACGTTACGCTAAAACTCTCCCGGCTATTACACGCCGAGATTAACATGAAAAGCCAGATCAATAAAGGCTCAACGTTTAGTGTTTTTGTGCCGAACCTCGAAGGCCCGGCCAGCGCAGCCAGCACACAGCCCGCCGAGCAGGCAAACAGCAATAACACAATTACGTCGGCATAGCGCCCTATGGCCTACGCTACGGCAAAGGCCGTTCGTCAACTGCTGCCATTACCTTTTTATAAATGATGCTGGCACTTGTGATAATCGCCGCAGTGAATGAGGAGGCCGCCCAAGCAAAGTCACCATCCTTGGCAGCCGCTTGGCCATCTGCCAACGCCATATATTTATACTTCGATTCTTCGGTCTCATAGTATTTTATCAATTGCTCTTGATCGTTAGCGTCTTCACTTAACGGATCGACAGAAGGCATTTGAGCTTCTAAAGAAGTGTACCCGTTCGCCTTTTGGTCGTTGCGCCCTTGCCATATAGCATGGTTGATTCCCGCAATCCCAAATCCTATCGCTGCGGTAAACCCCACGGCACTTAGTGCCATACGTGCATTTTTAAGCCTTGGCTCTTTATCAGTAATATATTCTTCGCTCTGCCGCATTGCTACTCCCAAACCTGCATATATAGAATTTTACTTATAAAATATACTTATAGCAGTTCTGTTAATGCATTGCTAGGGGAAGCTGTAATTTACAGAACCTTATCCGACCTATAGCCAGCACATCACTCATGTATATTCGACGGATGCGGGTACGTGTGCATAACCGGAATGCACACGTTGCGTTCTTTCCATTCCACCACTGAAAATTCATACTGCCACATAGAGCGGTGCAGCAATAGCACATCAACGATAACCATTATCGGCATACCAATAAGCGAATAAGGCAGCCGGCCAATATGCGTTACGTCGGTCACCCGCACATAACACATAGTTAGCAGCACTGCCGAAGCCGCCGCTAATGCTTGCACAAGCGCACTTATTGGCAGCCACCAGCCCGCCAAAGCCATAATGAACGGCAAAACCAGCAAAATGAGATTGGCGAGAGTAACCACGAAGACTTGTTCAGGCCTGCGGTGCATTTGCGGATAGCGCATACGCACCGCGGTGTCAATTTGTTCGGCGCGCGGTTTAAAACTGGTAACAATCAGGTCTTTATTACTCCGTATAAAACTATATCTGTCACCTTGTATTAACGCTTTAGCGAAATAAGCCTCAGGAACAATCGCCCGCGTAACTGCGGCAAACCCACCCGTTTTGACTAACGCTTCGCGCTCGATAATCCAGCAGCTACTAAGCACTGCCGGGCGGTTAAACAAGCGGCGTGGCGGCACCAGTTCCCACCAATAGCGTGTTGCCTGAATAACAGATAAGCGCGGCCGCCTCGGGAGTTGCTGCATCGGTAATACACTAACCATACTTTTCTTGCGGGTGAGTGCCAGCGTCACAAGTTGGCGCAAGCTGTCTGGCTCAAAGCGTACATCGACGCCGCAAAAAACAATGAATTCGCCGCTTGACTCTTTGGCCAAGCGGTCGTAGGCCTGATTTTTAGCGAGCCACGTCGGCCGTGGTTCCTCGCCTTGCACAAACCGCACGCCGGCATGCGCAAAGCTTTTAATAATTTCCGGCGTATGCTTATCTTGCGAACAATCGTCAAGCACAATTACCTCAAGTTTCGGATAGTCGCTAGCAATAACACTGCTTAAGCACTCTTGTAAATCCAGGGTTTCGTTACGGGCAGGAATGGCCACTGTGAGCGAGGGCAACTCGGCATCGCTGTAGTGCTTGTGCAACTGGCCAGGCGTAGTTTTACGGAGCCGCCGGCGCAGCGAGATAAACAATACAAGGGCGCTCAGTATTTGAGCAACCGCCACTGCCAGCCACACAAACGAACGGTTCCGTGGCATTTGGTACCATAGCCACCATGCCGTAAACAGCAACAGTTGCACCCCTATAAGCGTATAGCTCGTACGCCAGGTCACGCGCCGCAAATAATTAATATGCATCCGCCCTTTAATAATGCGTACCATACTAAAGGTACGGTACAGACTTGCAACGGCTATAAGCCCAGTAAAGGCATTAGGCCGCAGCACACATAGGCCGCCTGATGCAAAATTAGCCAGCACGCAAGCCAGCATAACAAACGGCAGCCGCAAGCCGCGCCGCAACACCACAATATGCACAACAACCTCCGCAAGCACGGAGGCACAAAACACATAAAGCATAAGAGTCATACTATTTATAGTATATGCATAATACGCGCCGGTGGGAATATTGCTAAATTTCTAATTTTGTGCTATTATATGGTCTATGAATCAGCAACCTGCGCCGCAAGAACAACCTAACGATGCTCAAAGTAGCTTTATCGTACAACCTAAAGATCGGCTTACAGCGCCCGAACAGGCCAACTACCACAGGGGTCTGGCGGTTGCAGCCGGTACGGTTATCGGCATTGTGGCAATTGGGGCTGGCATTGGCTACAGCGGATACGAAAACCACACCGCCGGCAACGAAGCAACCACCGCCAAAAACGAACGCCTCGCTGCCGATAAGGCATACATTCAAGGGGACATGGTAAAAAGCCAAGCGCTCATCCGCGACTCGCATACCCACGCCGACACTGTCCAAGGCCATTTAGACGCTGCCAAATTTGACATGAACCTTGGCTGGGGAACCGGCGCTGCATCAATCGTATTCGGAATCGCCGCAGGTGGAGTGTTGCGCCGTAAGCAAAACAAGGTAAATGCCGTAAGAAATACAGACTATTACGCCCGCGAACAGACCCACGTTAACCAAAAAGCCCAACAATAAAACTGGGGCGACAACTAAAGCTTGACGCCAACGCGCCAAGCAGCGTATACTTGACACATCAGGAGCTTATCGTTTTGATAAGCTCTTTTTATATAGGAGAACAAGAGTGGCTGACGAAGACCAGAAAAAACCAAAGCGCCGCGTGCGCAAGGTTGAAAGTGTCCGTGACATAAGCACCAAAAGCGAGCAGCCTGCAACAGTGGGCAATGGCCGCAAAATATGGCGCGGTTTTACAGCGCCGGTGCGCTTTATTGGCCGCGGCATCGCTGGCGTAGGGCGCAAACTCAATAAAATTAAGGTGTTCCGAATTTTGGGCTTTATTTTATGGCCGCCGTACTTCCGCAACAGCTGGAAGGAACTTCGCCAAGTCACTTGGCCGAACGGCAAGCAAAGCCGCCAATTGACCACCGCAGTTATTTTGTTTGCGGTCACTTTTGGCATTATTATCGCGTTACTTGACTTCGGTCTCGACAAAATATTTAAGCAGGTATTATTAAAGTAAGCAGGTTTAAGGCTGACTTACCGGAGAATTTATGAGCAAACGATACGACGAATCAAAACAATGGTACGCAATCCACACCTACAGCGGCTATGAAGAAAAGGTGGCCGAAAGCATCCGCCAACGCGCCGATAGCCTGGACATGAAAGACAAGGTTTTCCAAGTCTTAGTGCCCAAAGAAAAGATGATTGAGATCAAAAACGGCAAACGCCGAGTGGTCGAAAAGCGCATTTTCCAGGGCTACGTTTTGGTAGAAATCAAAATGAGCGAGGACGCTTGGTACATCGTACGCAACACTCCTGGCGTGACCGGTTTTGTAGGTTCAGGCACCGAGCCGACCCCAGTAAGTGAAGATGAAGTTAAAAACATTCAGAAGCGCATGGGCTTAGAACAGCCGAAGCACAAAATGGACTTCCGCCTTGGCGAAGTGGTCAGTATTATCGACGGGCCGTTCAAGGGCTTCGACGGTGCCATCAACGAAATTGACGCCGCCAAAGGCAAACTTAAGGTGCTTGTAAATATGTTTGGCCGCGAAACACCGGTCGAGCTCGACAGCTTGCAAGTAAAGCGCGTGTAGGCGGCAAAATCATGTCTGCAGAAAACTCTCCGTCATCCTCGTCACCCGCAGGTGAAAATTGCCTGCGAAATTGGCTGCTTTTTTCAACAATAACAGACTTTACGCCGAAAATTGGCGAGCCGTACAAATGCGCCTTTGCTAATTCCGAAGGCGAATGCGAACAAGTTCGTACGGCAACAGAACAACGCGAAAACGGATTTGGCTATGATGCGACGGGCGGCTGCCTAAATGATGTGCTGACTCCGGACCAAAAGCGTATGATGTTTGCGCGCGAGCAGGCGCTCCTAAATGCGATATTTGCCGAACCAGACGTGCCTACGGATTTCACTGACTTATTGCCAGATTTTCCCCAACCACCGCACGGCGAAGCATAGACTTTTAAAGCGTTTTATAGTAAAATACCAAAGTTACGCACATTGTGGTGAGCGCTTCAATTTTCTCACCATATTGCAAGAAGGATTAATCAATGGCAAAAGCTGTAAAAGCAAATGTAAAAATGAAACTGCCCGCTGGCCGCGCAACTGCTGCGCCTCCGGTTGGTAGTATTCTTGGTGCGCACGGTGTAAACATGATGGACTTCATCAACCCGTTCAACGACCAGACTAAAGACATGCAAGGTGCGACCGTTACTGTCCACGTGACAATTTACGACGACCGCAGTATGACCTTTTACGTTGTTGGTGCGCCAACCGACGACCTTATTCGTGCCGAACTTGGCATTAAAAAAGGTTCGGGCAAGCCCAACAGCGAAAAGATCGCTAAAAAATTAAGCGATGCCCAGCTGACCAAAATCGCTGAAGCGAAAGCAAAAGACATGAACACCGACGACATCGCCGCTGTTAAAAAGATGGTTGCCGGCACTGCCCGCAGCATGGGTGTTGAAATCGAAGGCTAACCATGACAGAAAAAACAGGGTTTTTTAGTGGCGAGAATTTTGAAGACCGGCCACTTAAAATTTTCTACCCCGATAGTAGCGCTAATCCAAACGAACAGCCTTCGAGCCAAAGCGAATACAAGGCGTCAGGCAGCTCCGACTTTAATTACCCAGAGCCAGTCAGAACTCCCCGTTTTGAGAAAGCAACAAGCGTAGGCCAGCCCGAGAGTGACCAACCTCAAGCGCCGCCAGAACAGCAATACGATGGTTTACAAGTTCCGGTGATAACTTCGAACTATCCAGAACCACAACCTCGCCCCTCTGCGCAGCCACGATCATATGATGGACTTATTTACGGAGAACCTGGTTACCCTGAAAAACTTTAACGTTTCATAACAAATTAAATTGTGGGAGGCCCGTGAAACCGGCCGCACGCACCACGAAAGGAATAATTATGGCAGACAAAGCCGTTACAAACGAAGAAACCAAAGAAGCTGAATTAATCGTAGAAGCAGCTCCTGAAAAAGAAGAAAAAGCGACCGCTAAGGCTGGTAAGCGCAGCGCAAAATCTTTGGCTGAAGCCGAAGAAAAGCAAGCTAAAGAAGAGCGCAAAGAGCAGACGGCCGAAGAAGCTGAAAAGCCAAAGCAGCACGCCAACCCGACTCGCCCTCGTTTAGAGCGCCAGGGTAAAAAGTTCCGCGAAGCCGCCAAGCAAATCGAAAAAGGCAAAACCTATAGTTTGGCCGAAGCTTTGGAGCTTGCCACCAAAACCAACCCAGCAAAGTTTGACGCCAGCGTTGAATTGCATGTTAACCTGAGCGTCGACCCGCGCCACGCCGACCAAAACTTGCGCGATAATTTGGTATTGCCAGCTGGCACTGGTAAAAACGTGCGCGTTGCAGTTTTTGCCGACGACGAAGCAGCCGCCGCTAAAAAGGCCGGG
>Ga0157377_10001025_pt1 | contig 11804 bp, 13 predicted proteins | sample M55metaG_FD_121116 | JGI IMG/M metagenome (GOLD analysis project Ga0157377, IMG submission 121116) | Miscanthus rhizosphere microbial communities from Kellogg Biological Station, Michigan, USA - M5-5 metaG | ecosystem: Host-associated > Plants > Roots > Rhizosphere > Soil | place: USA: Michigan...
AGGCGCTCGCGTACCACCTGCAGGCGCGGGGCCGGGTCACCGTGGTCGGCGAGGCAACCCCGGGCGCGGCCGACCACGTGCTGCCGGTGCGGCTCGCGCCGACGGTGCTCGCCCACGTGCCGCACGCCTACGTCGTCGACGCCGTGACCGGCCGCAACTGGGAGGGCGTCGGCGTCATCCCCGACTCCGGACCGGCGTGTGACGCCTGACGCTCGTCAAAGCCCCCGTTTCGGCAACCGTCAGGGGTCACTCGTTGCGGCGCGGAGGCGGCTTGGCGGTCGGCGCACCTTAGGGGTCCGCGCCGGATGTGGTGGGCGCCCGGCGGTCCTAGCGTCGGGCGGTGTGAAGAGCCTGTTGCGCCGCAGCTTCGCCCCTGCCGCGATGGCCGGCATGTCGTTCGCGGGCCTGGTCCTGACCGTGGTGCTCGCCGTCGACGGTCAGGTCGACCCGGATCCGCAATTCGACCCGCTTGCCCTGACCGTCAGCGACTACGCCGTGGCCGACCGCGGCGGCGCAACGGACTGGGCGATGCTGACGCTGGCCGCGTCGACGGTCGCCCTGGTGTTCGCGCTGCCGATCGTGCCACGGCTGGCGCGTCGGCTGCTGTGGCTGTTCGCCGCCGGCCTGCTCGTCGCGGCGTCGGCGCCCACCGACCAGAGCCTGGACCTGTCGACCACCGGCTATGTGCACCGCTACGCGTCGGTGACGGCATTCGTGGTGCTGCCCGTTGCCGGGTGGCTGATCGCCAGCCGGGCCGGGCCGGCGCTGGGTTGGGCGGCGCCCTTCACACGTCGCCTCGCAACTGCAGCCGCGATGTTCATGGCCGCGATGCTGGCCAGCCAGCTGTTCGCCGACCGCGCCCTCATCGGGCTGGCCGAACGGTTGCTGCTGACGGCGGGCGTGGCGCTCCTGGTGGTGCTCGCCGTGCGCGCGTACCAGCTCGGCGCCGGACCGCTAGGCCGGCGCGCCGACGAGGGAGAGGAACTCGGCCCGCGAGCGGGAGTCGGCGCGCAGCGTTCCGAGCAGGGCTGAGGTCAGCGTCGTGGCGCCGATGGCCCGTACGCCGCGCAGCGTCATGCAGGTGTGCTCGGCGTCCAGCACCACGCCGACGCCGCGCGGGCGCAGGTTGACCTCGAGATGGTCGGCGATCTGCCGGGTCAGCCGTTCCTGGGTCTGCGGACGGGCGGCGAAATGCTCGACCACCCGGGCGAGCTTGGACAGCCCGAGGATGCGGTCGTCCGGCAGGTACCCGACATGTGCGACGCCGGCGAAGGGCAGCAGGTGGTGCTCGCAGACGGTCCGGAACGGGATCCCGCGGGCGAGGACGAGCTCGTCGTAGCCCTCGTCGTTGGGGAAGGTCGTCAGCTGGAACGGCCGCGCGGAGAACAGCTCGGCGTACGCGCGGGCCATCCGGCCCGGCGTCTCGCGCAGCCCGTCCTGGTCGAGGTCGATGCCCAGGGCGGCCAGCAGGTCGGCGGCGGCCAGTTCGGCGGCGACGAGGTCGACGGAGCCGCGCTGCGCGGTATCCGGTCGTGCCGTCATGTCAATGGTCATCGCGTGGGCCCCCAGCCGGATTTCTATCGGATATCAAGTTTGACGTTAGATTGGAGAAAGCTGTTTCGTCAACTATCGTGTCCGTAAGAGAGAGGGAGCACACCGCCGTGACCACCGATGACCAACTCAGCAGCGTCGCCGCGCTCGGCGAGCCGGTCCGCCGCGCGCTGTACCGGTTCGTCGTGGCGCAGCCCGAGCCGGTGAGCCGCGAGCGCGCCGCCGGCGGCGTCGGCGTCGCGCACCACGTCGCGAAGTTCCACCTCGACCGGCTGGAGGCCGACGGGCTGCTGGAGGTCGAGTACAGCCGCCCGCCGGGCCGTGGCGGTCCCGGTGCCGGCCGGCCCGCCAAGCTGTACCGCCGCTCGGCACGGCACATCGCGGTCAACCTGCCCGAGCGGCGCTACGACCTCGCGGGCCAGATCCTGGCGGAGGCGGTCACGGCGGCGCAGCGCTCCGGCGTCGCATTGGATCGGTCCGTCCGCGAGGCCGCGGTGACCGCCGGGCGCGCGCTTGGCGAACAGACACAGACCGCGCCGGGCGCGGCCGCGGGCCCGCTCGCCGTGATCTCCGACGCGCTGACGGCCGTCGGCTACGAACCGCGCGTCGACGGAGATCGCATCGTCCTCGGCAACTGCCCGTTCCACAGGCTCGCGGAGAACTACCCGGCGCTGGTCTGCGGGATGAACCTCGACCTCATCGACGGGCTGCTCGACACGCTGCCGGCCGCTGGCGCGCAGGTCCGCCTCGACCCGGCACCCGGCCGCTGCTGCGTGACGATCCGCACGGACGAGCCGGACTGAGCGGCCGCTTTCGTCGGGCGGCGTTGTGGAGGAAGCTCTGATCGTCATGTGGCGACCGGACGGAGGCTGGCGTGGCTGTACACGAGATTCGTATCGACCGTTCGAAGACGCTCGTCGAGGAGCCCTCGACGGGACACAACCGCTGGCACCCGGACATCCCGCCGGTGGTGCGCTGCGAACCCGGCGACGAGGTCGTCCTGGAGACCCGCGACGCGTTCGACGGGCAGATGCACCGCGACGCGACGCTGGACACGGTCGGGGCGCCGAACCTGGACGTCGTACACCCGTTGACCGGCCCGGTGCACGTGGCGGGTGCGGAGCCCGGCGACCTGCTCGAGGTGGAGATCCTCGAGGTGGTGCCGGACAGCTACGGCTACACGGTGCAGGTGCCCGGCTTCGGCTTCCTGCGCGACGTGTTCCCCGAGCCGTTCATGGTGCGCTGGGACATCGCCGACGGCTTCGCGACGTCGGACGACCTGCCCGGCATCCGGGTGCCGGGTGCGCCGTTCATGGGCACGATCGGGCTGTCGCCGGGTCACGAGTTGCTGCGCCGGATCACCGCGCGCGAGCAGGCGTCGCTGGACGCGGGCGGGGCCGTGCTGCCGCCGTCGCCGGCGTCGGCGGTGCCGTCCGACCCGGCCATCGCTGCCGAGGCGCTGCGCACGATCCCGCCGCGGGAGCAGGCCGGCAACGTCGACATCAAGCAGCTCAGCGCCGGCACCCGGCTGTTCCTGCCGGTGGACACGCCGGGCGCGCTGTTCTCCGCCGGCGACGCCCACTTCGCGCAGGGCGATTCGGAGACCTGCGGCACCGCGATCGAGATGACCGCGACGCTGCGGGTGCGGTTCACCGTGCACAGCGGCGCGGCCCGCGAGCGGGGGATCAACGACCCGGAGTTCACCCGCTCCGAGTACTGGGTCGCACCGGAGTACGCGGCCCCCCGTCGCTTCTACGCCACCACCGGCATGTCGATCGACGGCGACGGGGTGCTGCACTCCGAGAACGCCACGCTGGCCGCGCGCAACGCGTTGCTCAACATGATCTCGCACCTGGGCCGGCGCGGCTTCAACCGCCAGCAGGCGTACGCGATCTGCAGCGTGGCCGTCGACCTGAAGATCAGCCAGCTCGTCGACGTGCCGAGCTTCCTGGTGTCGGCGTTCCTGCCGGAGGACATCTTCACGACGCCCTGACCGAACTCGCGGTCAGCCCTTGGACTGCGGGCGCCAGCCGGCCGGCGGGTCCTCGCCGACGAGCCCGTCGACGGCCTCGCGGAGCAGATCGCAGTGCCCGGTGTGCCGCCCGTACTCCTCGATCAGATCGCAGACGAGCCGGCGCAGGCTGAGATTGCGGCCCGGGCCCCAGGACAGGTGCACGAGCTGGTCGAGCCCGCCATCGGCCAATGCCGCGGCGAGCGTGGCGCGGGACCGCTCGATGGTGCTGTCCCAGATCCCGTACAACTCCTCCGGGCTGTCGTCGGCGGCGGAGTTGAAGTCCCAGTCCGGGTCGGCGTCCCAATCGACGGTGTCCCACGGCGGGCTCACCGGCGCGCCGCTGAGCTTGCGGGTGAACATCTGGTCCTCGGCTCGGGCGAGGTGCTTGAGGAGAGCACCGATCGTCAACGAGGAGGCGCCGATCCGGGTCCGGAGCCCGGCGGAGTCGAGCCCGTCGGCCTTCCACCGGAACGTGGTGCGCAGCCGGTCGAGTGCGCCGACCAGATGTTCGGCCTCGGTGCCGGCGAGCGGCGGCTCCCACCAGTAGTCATCGTTCGTCATGGCGCCACCGTAGGCGCGGTTCCGGACGTTCCACGTCCGGAACCGCGAGGATTGGGCGGCGATTGAGCTCCCGGGAGTGGGGGGCATGACATCCGTCATCGCCGTGCGCCGCGTGCAGTACGCCGTCCTCGTGGTCGCCGTGATCGTCGTGCTCATCATCCAGGTCCTTGCGCACCTGACCCTGCCGATGGTGCTCGCCGAACTGCCCGGCTACGAAGGCTGGGTGATCACGGTCCAAGCCGTCTCGCTCGTGTTCGAACTGTCCGCCCTGTGGTGGCTGTGGACGCCCGCCGCCGGCCGCTTCTTCACCGCCGCCGAACCCACGCCACCAATCCGTGACCCGAACGTCGGGTGGGCGACGGAACCGGGCGAGTGACCGGCCCGTCGTAGCGGTATGAACACATCGCCCGACAAGGGACGGTCGTTGCTCGGCGCGACGGCCGTCGCCGTGCTGCTTGCCGTGTCCGCCTGCGGCGGGCAGGAGGGAATCTCCGACCCCGAACCCGCCAATTCCGCCGACACCGGGCCGCTCGAAGCCGACGCGGTCGCCATCCGCGTGGATTACACGGGCGGCTTCGTGCCGCCGTCGGCGATTCCCGGTCGGTTGCCGGTAGTGACCATCTACGGCGACGGGCGCGTGATCACCGAAGGGCCGGTGCCGGCGATCTATCCGGGGCCCGCGCTTCCCAACGTCCAGCAGCGCCGGATCCCGACGGGCGACGTCGCGCTCCTCGTCGGCAGGGCCCTCGACGCGGGCGTAGGGTCCGGCGCCGACTTCGCTCAGCCGACGGTCACCGACATGCCCAACACGCGGTTCACCGTCACCACGGCCGAGGACGTCCGGCAGAGCTCGGTCTACGGGCTGGACATGGTCGAGGAGGGTCCGAACCGCGCCCTCACCGACGCGCAGCGCGCCGCCCGGGACAAGCTGCGGGCACTCTTCGACGAACTGCAGAACCCGCCGACGGCGACGGGCGAGCCCGAGCCGTACCCGGTGGTGACGCTCGCCGCGCTCGCGACCGAGTACCGGAACTCAACGGACCTGCCGTCGCCGCCCCCGCCGATCGCGTGGCCCGGTCCCGCGTTGCCGGGCACCATGCTCGGGCCGGCCAACCTCATCGGCTGTGTGACGGTGACCGGCGACGAGGCCAGGCCCATCCTGGCGACGGCGGCCACGGTGAACGCCGCGACGCCGTGGACCTCGGGCGGCAAGACGTGGTGGCTCACGTTGCGCCCGTTGCTCCCGGACGAGTCGGGCTGCGCGGACCTCGCCGCCAAGCGCTGACGACGACGAACAGACGACGACGAACAGACGACACGTTCAGACAGGAGGTGGACGACCCATGCGCACGACACGGATTCAAACCGCACCGATCTCGACGCTTCCGCGGAGCCGGCAGCACCGCGACGCCAGAACGATCGTTCCCGCCGGGCGGGTGGTGACTGTTGGGAAGGAGACGACGACGTTCGGTCAATTGGTCGACGGAAATTCTGTGAATTCCGTTCGGCGTGTCGTCCGCGATTGACGCGGGTGGGTCCGCAAGAATGGACCACAGACATAGGCAGAGGCCCTTCCACGTATGAGGTGGAAGGGCCTCTAAGTTCAGCAGCTCCAGCAGCCCGATCGCTCATCCCGCTCTCAGCAGCTCCGCCTCACGCCCCGCTCTCAGCAAGGCCACCCGCCCGGTCCGCCGCGGCTTGCCAAGTCCTCGGTCTCCCGATTGTCGGCTTGCCACAACCTCCCGAACGCACAGCCCGCGAGCGCAGTGCGATCCTCAGATCCGCGAAAGCAACCTGATCTCTCAGCCCGCCAGTTCCACGGAACACGCCAACGTCGAATTTCGGCAAGTCTGGGCACACATCGGTCGACACGATGCCCGCCTCCCCAGAAGGCGCCTTTCCCGGGGGCGACTCGCCAGGGTGGTGGACCACTTGCGAACCCCAGAACCGCTCGCCCGCTTGCGCGAACTCCCGGCTCTGACTTCCGCTGGACCCCGAGGTTTCCCTCTTCGTCCCGGTCACCGTCTCTGGTGGCGTGGAAGATTTCTACCGCCGCCAAACGTGGGGCGCAAGGGGCTGGAGAAATCGATTTCAAGATTCTTCGTTCGTCCACAGGGGACGTCGGGTTACCCCCATGTAGGGGCATGTTATCCACCGGTTGTCCACCGGTTCGTCCACACGCCGCGCCCCGGTCGCGGACCGGATGACAATCAGCGACGGCACGACTGCACGCACCGGTCGGCTTTTGATGCACAGCCGTGACCATTCCAACCGGTAGCGTCCGAGCGTGAGTACGACCAGCCCGCGCCGGTGGCTGAACCCGATGCGCGCACGCGCGGCGGACGAGCCGCACCGCGTCGCCACCCCGCTGGAACTGTTCTTCGACCTGTGCTTCGTGGTCGCGGTCGCCCAGGCGGCGCTGCCGCTGCACCACGACATCGCCGAGGACCACATCCGGCACGGCGTCAGCTCCTACCTGATGGTGTTCTTCGCGATCTGGTGGGCGTGGATGAACTTCACCTGGTTCGCCTCCGCGTACGACTGCGACGACGACGTCTACCGGATCACCACCCTGGTCCAGATCGCGGGTGCGCTCGTGCTGGCCGCCGGCGTCGGGTCGGCGTTCCAGGACGGCAGCTTCGCCACGATCACCGTCGGGTACGTGGTGATGCGGCTCGCGCTTGTCTTCCAGTGGCTGCGGGCCGCCCGCAATGACCCGCAGCGCCGGGTCGTGGCCCTGCGCTACGCGGCCGGCATCACCGTCATCCAGGTGCTGTGGCTGGCCCGGCTGGCCCTGCCGGAGTCATCGCAGGTTCCGGCGTTCCTCGTCCTCGTGGTCGGCGAACTGCTGATCCCGGTGATAGCGGAACGCGCGCCCGGCGGGCCGACCACCTACCATCCGCACCACATCGCCGAGCGCTACGGCCTGTTCACGATCATTGTGCTCGGCGAGTCGATCGCGTCGGCGACAGTCTCCATCCGCACCGGTCTCGACGAGGGCGACCACCTTCCGGAACTCATCGCGGTCGCCGTCGGCGGCCTCGTCATCGTGTTCGCGCTGTGGTGGCTGTACTTCGACAGGTCGGCGCAGGGCCTGCTCACCACGCTGCGCTCCTCGCTGCTGTGGGGTTACGGCCACTACGTCATCTTCGCGGCAACCGCGGCGATCGGGGCCGGGCTGGGTGTGGTCGTCGACTACGAGACGCACCACGCGCACATCTCGCGCGCCGTGTCCGGGTACGCCGTCGCGGTGCCCGTCGCGCTGTTCCTGGTGGCCGTGTGGTTCCTGCACATCCGGCCCGTGCAGAGCGGACCGCACGTGCTGATGTATCCGGTTGCCGCCGTTCTGGTGCTGGTCGCGCCGATCGGGCCGGCGCCGGTCCCGACGATCGGCGGTCTGCTGTTCGCGCTCGTCGCGCTCACGATGACCGTCGGCCGCCGTCGGGAAAGAAGCTCCCCGGCGGGTGTCGGATCGCGCGGGCGGCCGACGAGCGGGCGCTCGACCTGACCGCGAACCCGGCCGAGCGGTCGCTGCTGCGCCGGCGCATCGCGTGGACGTGACGATTGTGTGGAGCGGACACATGTACCGGTGTCGATGCATCGCATAGCGTGGCCTATGGCCACGCTCCGCCGCACCGCCGGCACACTTCTCGCGCTGGCAGCCGTGATCGCCGTCCTCGTCGTGCCGTCGCATCCGGCGCGGGCGGCGAGCCTGAACCCGGTCACCGGGTTCGGCAGCAACCCGGGCAACCTCGCCATGTACGCGTACCGGCCGGACGGCTTGGCGGCGAACGCGCCTCTCGTCGTCGCATTGCACGGCTGCACGCAGACCGCCACCGACTACTTCGACAACGCGGGCTGGCGCCGCTACGCCGACCTGTGGGGCTTCGCGCTCGTGTTGGCCGAGCAGCGCACAGCGAACAACGCCAACCGGTGCTTCAACTGGTTCGAGCCCGGCGACACCGCGCGCGGGTCCGGCGAGGCGCTGTCGATCCGGCAGATGGTGGCGCACGCCGTCGCGGCGTACGGCCTCGATCCGGCGCGGGTGTTCGTCACCGGCCTGTCCGCAGGCGCGGCGATGACCGCTGTCATGCTCGCCACCTACCCCGACGTGTTCGCCGGCGGTGCCATCATGGCCGGCCTGCCGTACCGGTGCGCGACGTCGGTCGCGTCGGCGTTCCAGTGCATGAACCCGGGCGTCGACCGCACCCCGGCCCAGTGGGGCGACCTGGTCCGCGCGGCGTTCGCGTACACCGGCACCCGGCCGCGGGTGGAGATCTGGCACGGCACCGCCGACACCACGGTCGTCCCGGCCAACGCCACCGAACTGCGCGACCAGTGGACCGACGCGCTCGGCGTGTCCCAGACGCCCACGTCGACGGCGACGCTGCCCGGCGGCACCGGCGTTTCGGTGTACGGCGGCGGAGCCGTGCGGGTGTATCTGGTGAGCGGGATGCCGCACGCCACGCCGGTCGACCCGGGCGCCGCGATCGACCAGTGCGGCACGGCCGGCACCTACTACCGCGACACGATCTGCGCGGCGTACCACACCGGGCGCAACTGGGGCCTGGACAGGGGCGGTCCGCCGCCGGGCAGCAGCCCGCCGGCGAGCACTGCGCCGCCGGCGAGCACTGCGCCGCCCGCGCTCTGCGTGCGCGCGACCAACTACGACCACGTCCGGCTCGGCCGGGCCACCCAGCGGCTCGGCTACGTCTACGCCGCCGGGTCCGGTCAGGCGATGGGCCTGTACACGCTGGCGGTCAGCCACGGGCTCAAGCAGACCGGCCCCGGCTACTGGGTCGTCGCCGACACGGAGTGCTGACAAGCGCTACCGCGGTGGGCAGGCGTCCTGACCCTCGGCGCGGGCGTAGCCGGTGGCGACGTGCGGCACCCAGCCCTCACCGTCACCGTCGGCGAACGTGCCGTGTACCCGGAACCACACAGTCGACGCGTGGCCCGCGCCGTCGGTGAACCGGCCGCCGGCCGGGTCGACGCAGAGCACCGCCGCCGACGTCCCGTCGGCGTAGCGGCGGTCGCCACTCTGCGTTGCGTCCGGGCTCCCGTAGACCCAGCCGCCGTCGCCGGCCCGCTGCTGGTCGCCCAGACAGGTGACGACGAGCTTGATCCGGCCCGTCTCCGGTTCGTACTCCTGGCCGCGGGCCTCGCTCCACGGGCACGGCTGCCCGGTGGCGGTAGGCGGGCCCGACGCGGCCGGACCGGACGGTCCGGACGGTCCGGCCGAGGGCGCCCGCTCGACGGTGCAGGCCGTCACCGCGACAAGGGCGAGCACGACGACGAGGATTCGCACGATCGTCATTGTCCGGGCTGGTCCGGCACCCGGCAAAAGGAACGGGTCAGCGGGCGGCCGGCGTCGATCCCCCGGCCGGGGCGTAGGACCAGACCTCGCTGTGCACCCCGATCGGCGGCGGGGCCGGTTCGCCCGCCCGCTCGGCCGCCGAGCGGTGGCCGTGTCCGAACGCGGGCGACGTGACCCAGGCCTGGAACGCCTCCTCGTCGCGCCACCGGGTCACGACGAGCCACGTCGTGCGCTCGTCGGTCGGCTTGAGCAGTTCGAAGCCCTCGAACCCGTCCTGGTCGTCGATGGCGCCGGCCCGTGCGGCGAAGCGGCGCGCGAGTTCGTCGCCGCTGTCGGCGGGCACGGTGATGGCGTTGATCTTGACGATGGTCACACCGCCATTCTCGCAGGCGGCACCGGGGCGGCCCGGCCGGCCAGGAACGGCGCGTACGACGCCGAATGGTCGTGCCCGCAGTCGCACCGCCCGGCCGTGTCGGCGAGCAGCGCACTCGGCGGCAGGCCGGTCAGCCGCAGGCACTCCCGGCTCAGATGGGCGTGGTCGGTGTAGCCGACCTCGGCGGCGAGCCCGGCCAGCCCGTCCGAGCCCTGCCCCGACTGCACGAGGGCCAGGAAGCCCTGGAAGCGCAGCGTCCGCTGCAACGCCTTCGGGCTGACGCCGACCGCCGTGAGGCAGCGCCGGCGCAGCTGGCTGGGCGAGATCGCCAGGCGTTCGCCCAGCGCCCGGACGTCCCCGGACCGCCAGGGCATCAGGTGCCGCACCGTCTGGCGCACCAACGGGTCGGGCGGGTCGACGTCGGCCCGGCGCGCGGCGAGCCGGTCCTGCAGCGTCGCGAGCGCGGCCCGCGCGGACCCGGCCGCGGCGAGCGCGTCGCTCAAGGCGGTCGCGGCGGCGCGGCCCCAGACGTCGTCGAGGTCCACCGCCAGGTCGACGAGTTCGCGCGCGGGCAGCCCCAGCAGCGGCGCGACGGCGCCGGGGTGGAACCGGATCCCGACCAGCGTCGTGCCGGGGGCGAGGGCTTCCACGAGGGGACCGGTCAGCGGCCCGATCAAGCGGGGCCGCGCGCCGATCACGCACTGCAGCTCGATGCCGCCGGTGGGCAGGTTGCGCTGCCGGTACGGCGTCGACCCGACGCGCTGGACCCACACCGTGCGCACCAGGTCGCGCAGTGCGGGCGCCGGAGCCTGCTCGACGTAGGTCACGGTCCGCTCCCTCGATGCGCGTTTCGATCAAGCCGTCGGCGAATGGTCAGCCTAGCGTCGGTATGGACCGGACGGAGGGGCGCGGACGATGCGGGAGTTGCGTGCGCTCGTCGACGGCGAGGTGCTCGAACCCGGCGAGCCGGGCTACGAGGCGGCCCGCCGGCCGGCGCTGGCCGAGTTCCGGAACATCCGTCCGTTCGCCGTGGTGCGCTGCGCGTCCGCCGCCGACGTGGCGGCCACCCTCGGGTTCGCGCGCCGCACCGGGCTGCCCGTGGCGCCGCGTGGCGGCGGGCACTGCTTCGCCGGCCGCTCGTCGACGGACGGCATCCTGCTCGACCTGTCCCCGCTGCGGTCGGTCACCGTGACGCCGGACGCGGTCGCCACCGTCGGCGCCGGCGCCCGGCTGGCCGACGTGTACGACGGGCTGGACCGGCACGGGCTGACCCTGCCGGCCGGCTGCGGCGCCGACGTCGGGATCGCCGGGCTGACCCTCGGCGGCGGGCTCGGGCTCCTCGGCCGCCGGTACGGGCTGACGTGTGACCGGCTGCGCGCCGCGCGGGTCGTGCTTACCGACGGCCGGGTCGTCGACTGCGACGCCGTCCACCACCCCGACCTGTTCTGGGCCCTGCGCGGGGCAGGTGGCGGGCAGTTCGGCGTGGTCACCTCCCTGGTGTTCGACGCCGTCCGGGTCCCCGTGGCGACCCGGTTCGTCCTGACCTGGGACGCCCCGGCGGCGGCCGCCGTGGTCGCGGCGTGGCAGGACTGGGCGCCCGACGCCCCGGACGAGGTGAGCGCCAACCTGAAGGTGACGCCGGCGACGGTGATCCTGTTCGGGGTGGTGCTCGACGCCCCTTCGGTGGCCCGCGGCCGGCTCGACGAGTTCGTCGGGCCGGTCGGGATGCGGCCGGCGACCTCGGCCCTCGCCGGTATGGGCTACCGCGAGCTCAAAGGCTCGCTGGACGACCTCGGCGGCGGCCCCGCGGGTCCCCGCGGCCCCGCGGGTCCGGATCCGGTGCAGGTCAGCAGGTCGGAGTTCGTCCGCCGGGCGCTGCCGGCCGACGTGGTCGCCGACCTGCTGGACGCGCTCGGCCGCGACCCGGTCCCGGGCCAGCAGCGCGAACTCAACTTCACCCCGATGGGCGGCGCCTACAACCGGGTGCC
>Ga0157377_10001027_pt1 | contig 11797 bp, 9 predicted proteins | sample M55metaG_FD_121116 | JGI IMG/M metagenome (GOLD analysis project Ga0157377, IMG submission 121116) | Miscanthus rhizosphere microbial communities from Kellogg Biological Station, Michigan, USA - M5-5 metaG | ecosystem: Host-associated > Plants > Roots > Rhizosphere > Soil | place: USA: Michigan...
GCGCCGTCGAGCTCTTTCACCAGCGATCGACCGAGATCGAGCTGCCGGAGCGCGCCAACGTCCTCATCACCGAGACGCTCGGCAACCTCGGATTCGACGAGCAGATCGTGCCGTCGGTCATCGACGCGCGCCGGCGGCTGCTGGCGTCGGAAGCGCGCATCGTTCCCGCGCGAGTGGCGCTCCTCGCGGCGCCGGTCGATGCGGCGCAGGCGCACGAGCGCGAGGTGGCGTTCTGGAGCGAGCCGCGGTTCGGCCTCGATTTCGCGCCGGCGCGGACGATCGCTGCGAACCAGGTGCGCGCGGTCGAGCTGGAAACGGCGGCGCTGCTCGCCGAGGCCGCGCCGCTCGTCGACGTCGATCTGTCGACCGTCGACGCGGCGGGCATCCGCGGCAGCGCGCGCTTCACCGTCGCGCGCGGCGGCGTGATGCACGGCTTCGGCGCGTGGTTCGCGGCGACGCTCGCGGACGGGATCCGCGTCAGCAACGAGCCGCCGCTGCGGACGCCGAACTGGCGCCAGGCGCTGCTGCCGCTCGACACCGCGACGGCCGTCGCGCGCGGCGACGCGATCGAGCTGGAGCTCGACTCCGCCGACGGCTCCAACTGGCGCTGGCGCGGCACGATCGCCGGGAGGCCGTTCGAGCAGACCACGCACTTCGGCTTCGCGCCGTGCCGCGTGCGCGTGCCCTAAGCACCCCTCATCCGCCTTCGAAGGGCTCTCAAAATCGAGCGCCCCTCGCCCCGCTTGCGGGGAGAGGGTGGCCCTGAGCGTAGCGAAGGGCCGGGTGAGGGGCCGTGCCAACGACAGTTCAGTTGGATCGGCGACTGAGGGGAGGATAGGCTTTGCCCCATGATCGGGGCACTGCTGCTCGCCATTGCGCCGCTGTTTTCCCTGCAGAGCAACTTCTGGGTCAACCTCCACCACTTCCTCCGCGCCGCGGGACGCGGGATGCCGCTGCACGCGAAACTGACCGCGGACGAACAGCGCGTCTGGGACGAGGCGGTGGCCTTGTATCGCGCGCGGTGGTCGCAGCGCGATCTGCTGCGCGACGACGGCATGGTGGCCATCAAGGACGCGCTGCGCCGTGTGCCGAATGACGCCGCCCCGCCCGCCCTCCGGGACGAGCCGGAACTGGCCAGGACGCTGATCGCCGCCGCGCCGATCTACCGCAAGTACTGGTGGAAGGCGCACGACACGCTGAATCGTTCCTGGATCGCATCCGTCGAGCCGCTGCTGGCGCGCTATGGCGGCCCGCTGAGCGAGCGCGTCCCGGCGGCCTACGGCAAGACCTGGCCGCGCACGCATCCGGTCGACCTGGCGATCTACGCCGGCCCGGTCGGCGCCTACACCTCCGACCCGCCGCACAGCACCATCGCATCCGGCGACTCCGGCTACCTCGGACCCGCCGCGCTGGAGATGCTGTTCCACGAGGCGTCGCATCAGTGGGGCCGGCCGCTGCAGGTCATCCTCAACGGTGCCGAGGAGCGGCACCACAAGAAGATCCCGCCCCAGCTGTGGCACGCGGTGCTCTTCTACAACGCCGGCGAGCTGACGCGCCGCGCGTTCGCCGAGGACGGCTACGACGACTACGTGGAATACGCGGCGAAGGGGAAGCTCTACGACGACTTGTGCGGCAGCGGATGCCGCGCGCGCGTGGCGGCGGCGTGGAACCGCCATCTCGACGGCGGCGCTTCGCTGGAAGAGGCGCTCGACGCGCTGGTGGCGTCGTGGCCCGACGCGCCCTAGGCGTCAGGAGTGGTCGTGGACCATCCGCCAGCCCGCGGCGGTGCGCTTCCAGACCGTCGTGAACCAGCCGGTTCGCTCGGGACGTTCGCCGCCGGTGAGGATGTACTGGCCGGTGACGAGGGCGTGGTCGGGGCCGAGCATGCGAACGTCGAGGTGGTCGTAGCGCAGTTGCTGCAGCGGCCGGCCGGTCTTCCAGAACCCGGCGCGCATCGTCTCCGCCACTCCTTGGACGCCGTGGACAAACCCCTTCGAGTTGTTCGAGACGACGTCCGGGTCGTACATCGACATGTACTGCTCGAGATTGCCGGAGTTCCAGCCGGCCGCGGTCACGTCGAGCGCCGCGCGGATCTGCGCTGACGGGTCGGAGGCCGGCGCCGTGGCGCAGCCGGCGAAGAGGAGAAGGATGATGGCGAATCGCCGCATCCAAAAAGTATAGGGGCTCCGCATGCGCGGAGCCCCTATACGTCGAAGCACTAGTTGTTGCAGACGGTGGTCTCGGGCATGAGCGCCGTGAACGGCGTTCCCACCAGACCGTTGATGGTGATGTCGTCGAGCTCCCAGCCCGGCGCGCCGGTCGACTCATCGGCGCCGACGCGGAAGCGGATCTGCACGTTCTGACCCGCGTAGGTCGTGCCGAGGTTGAGGTTGACCGTGGCGTAGTTCGGCCAGCCGGTCATCCGGTTGACGAAGGCGCGGCGGTTGGCGCCGATCGGGGCGCTGGTCACCGCGTTGGTCAGGCCGTTGTAGGTCGCGGACGGGACGATGTCGACCCAGGTCGCGCCGCCGTTGTTCGACAGCTCGACCACGCCGCCGTCCCAGCCGCCGTTCTCGAACGCGAAGCGGTGCGAGAAGGAGATGGTGAGCGGGCCGCTGCCGACCTGCAGGACCGGCGAGGTGATGATCTGCTCGTCGGGGAGGTCGGCCTTCACGCCGTCGGTCTGGCCGTTGTTGTCCGGGCCCCAGAAGATGTGGCGGATGGGCGAGAGGGCCAGAACCTGCCAGCGATCGATGTTCGGCGCGGTGATGGGATCGCCGGAGACCGTCCAGCCGTGGTTGGCCGACTCCTGCGTCTCGGTGGCCGAGGCCTGCGTCTGGTCGTCGTAGTTGACGCGATGGACCGCGGTGACGTTGAACGGCGGCACGGCGAGCTCCGGCGCGGTGATGGCGATCTGGAAGTCCGCGGCCTCGACGCCGATGGCGCCGTTGATGGCCACCTTGATCGAGCCGGTGCTGGTGTCGTTCTTCTGGACCGGCGGGAAGCTCAGGACGTTGCCGTCGGGGAAACTGACGTGCGGGTTGCTGGAGGTGACGGTCAGCGTGCCCTGGTTGACGTTATTGGGGCCCTGGTTCATCAGCGTGACGGTCAGGCGTCCGGTCTCGCCGTTGTCGATCACGCCGTCGTTATCGCACGACGACACGCTGTCGGAGAGCGTGGTGCTGGCCAGCTCGATCTGCGCGAGCTCCCAGATGCCGCGGCCGTAGGTGGCGATGCGGGTGGAGCTGCCGTCCGGCGACATGTAGATGTCGTTGACGCGCACGGTCGGCAGGCCGTTGCCGTACGGGGCCCAGTTCGCGCCGCCATCGGTGGTGCGATAGATGCCGACGTGCGTCGCCGCCAGGAGCGTGTTCTTCGACGGGTCGCGCGGGTCGACGTAGACGCGCGTGATCGGCAGGTCGGGGAGGCCGTTCTGCGCCGCGGTCCACGTCGCCGCGGACCACGGGGTGGCCGGCGTGGCCACGGTGCCCTTGATGACGCGCACCGAGCCGGTAGCCTGCGCCACGGAGGTGACCCAGAGGGTCTGGTTGTCGGCCCAGGTCATGTTGGTGACGAAGCCCTGGTAGCCGGGGACGAGCGCGATGAGGTTGACGTCGGTCCAGCTGGCGCCGCCGTTGGTGGTGATGTCGACGAAGCCGCCGGCCGCGCCGACCGCGATGCGATTGAGGTCGTTCGGGCTGACGCCGAGGTTGTAGGGGCTGGAGCGGAAGCGGCGCGTGAGGTTGAGGCCCGGCGAGACCGGGTTGTTCGCCGCGTTGCCGATCAGAATCCAGTTCAAGCCGCCGTTGTTCGAGCGCCAGACGCGCGCGTTCGAGAAATGGAAGAAGACGCGGCCGGTGGCGTCGAGGCCGGTCGGCGCCGGCACGATGGCGGTGAAGAAGCCGAAGCCGACGTCGGAGAGGCCCGCCGTCGCCGCGACGAAGTTCTGGAACACCTCCGGCGGATTGTTCGACAGGTTCGTGCGCATGCCCGAGCCCTGCGAGCTGCCGAGAACGGTGTTGGTGTTGTCGCGGCTGTACGCCGCGCCCATGCCGTCGCCGCCGATGATCTGGTTGTGCGTGGTGCCGTTGTCGGTGCGCAGGCGCGTGCCGTTGTCCTGCAGGCCGCCGATGACGAGGTTGGGGAAGTCCTTGTTGCCGGCCACGGTGTAGTAGAGGTGCGTGACCAGGCCGTTGTTCTTGTCGCTGCTGAACGACAGGCCGTTGTCGGTGGTGGTGTTCATGCCGCCGTCGTTGCCGAGGATGATGGTCGGCGTGCCGGTCGACTTGAACGCGGCGGCGTGAAAGTCCGCGTGGGCGTAGGGAAGGGTCGGGACCTGGCTGTACAGCCACCAGCTCTGCAGCGTCCAGGTGCCACCGCCGTTGGTCGTTTTCGCCGCGGCGAGGTTGCCGCCGATCCAGACGGTGTTGCGGTTGGCGTCGCTCGGATCGACCAGGATCATCTGGTCGTACCAGCACTGCGCCTGGCAGATGTTCATGTTCGGCATGCTGCCGGCGACGGGGTTGGTCGGGATCTTGGTGGAGTTGACGCCGTTGGCCACCCAGGTCTGGCCGCCGTCGGAGGAGCGGTAGACGTCGCGCATCTGCGCGTCGCCGACGGTGCTGGAGTAGGCGTAGACGACGGAGTCGCCCGGAACGCCGACGCCGAGCGTGGTGCGGCCGTTCGCGGAGAAGACGCCGCCGGCGTTGCTGATCGGCGCCCAGGTGGCGCCGCGGTCGGTGGAGAGGTAGAGCGTCGTGGCGCCGCCGCACTGCAGGCCGACATTCGCCGCGGCGCACGGCTGCGCGGAGGCGAGCCAGCCGGCGCTGGTGCGCACGATGCTCCAGGCCGACAGGCCGTTGAAGGTGGCCACGGCGCTGTACGTGTCGCCTTCATCGGCGGAGCGATAGAGGCCGTTGTCGGTGGCGACCAGCACGATGTCCTTGGTGGTGCTGGTGTCGACCTTGACGTCGCGGACCGAGACGGCGGTGCCGAGCTCGATGACCGGGCTCCACGTGTTGCCGCCGTTCTTCGACTTGCTCATCGAGCCGCCGACCAGGATCTGGTCGTACGGATCGCCCGTGCCGAGGTAGAGCGTGTTCGGGTTCTTGCCGAAGGCGACCGAGCCGCCGCCGGTGGTCGGCAGGTCGTCGGTGAGCGGCTCCCAGGTGGTGTTCGGCGAGTCCCAGTTGTTGGTCCGCCACAGGCCGCCGCCGGAGGTGAGGAAGTAGACGGTGCCGGCGTTGGTCGGGTGCGGGAGGATGGTGCGGGCGCGGCCGCTGTCGCGCACGTGGCCGGTGAAGCTGCCGTTCTGCTCGTAGTCGGCGCCCGTCGGTCCGATGTTCACCCACTTCGGTCCCGGCGCGTTCTTCTTGGCCGAGTGATTCTTCCCTTCCTTCATCGCGTTGGCGCGGAAGGCGGGGGAGACGAGGCCCCAGGCGCCGCGCTGCCATTCGAGGCGCGCGGTGGCGTCATCCTGCTCGGCGCCGCCCGACTTCTCCTCGGACTCCTGCTCTTCGAAACTGCGCTGCAAGGCCGGCGTGGAATCGTCCGGCGTGGGCAACTGCTGCGCCATGGCCCATGGGCTGAGAAGTCCGAGGGTAAGGGCGACGATCACTGCGAGTACGGCATGACGTGGGGACACAGATCTCATTCAAACCTCCGAGAGAGTTAAAGGTTTGCTGCATGGACAAAGCGTTTCCGCCGCGGGCTGCGGCGGTCCTCCGGCTGAGTCGTTCACAACGATTTGTGTTGCCGAGGCGCGCAGTTTATCCGATGGAGAGCAGGTATGAAAGGAGTCTTTTCCGTCACTCCTTCCATGGATGAATTCGCTGGTTCGACTGGCCGTGACGCTGATGCTCGAGATCGGATTCTGGACGCTGCTGGTCCTGGCGCCGATCGCTCTCCTGCTCCTCGGCCACTGGCTGCTGGCGGTGGGCGCCGTCGCGGCGGCGTTCGCGGCGCGCGCGCTCGGCGGACGTCCGCGCCTCGCGCACGTCGTGGTCTGCCTGCTGATGCTCGCCGCCGCGGGCTACCACGTGTGGAACGCGTCGCGGACGTCGGGAAACACGCGAGTGCTGTCGTCGTCGCGCGCCGCCGCGTACGCCGTGCTGATCGCGCTCGTGGCGAGGTCGCGGCCATGATCGTCGTCGCCGCGCTCGTCGGATTGCTTCTCTGGGCGTTCGTGCTGCATCTCTCCCTCCGCTTACATCGCATCCCGTCCGTTTTCACGCAAACCTTCGGCGCCTTCGCCCGGACCATCGCGCCGGTGGCGCCGTTCGCCGCGTTCGTGGCGCTCCCCGGCATTCAGCGCGCGCAGCGGATCCGGACCTTCGACGCGCATTACCTCGCGCGCGAGGCGTGGGCCGCCGCCTCCACCCTCCCGGACGGCGCGCTGATGACGGTCATCGCCGTGCTCCACCCGTTCGTGGTCGTGGCCGGCATCGCCGCGCTCACCGCCTTCACCGCGGCCGTGGCCCGGCGCTACGGCGCCGAGGAGTTGCACGCCGCGCGGGCGGTGGCGGTTGGGACGGTGGTGGGGGTGGCGGTGGTGATGGGCGTGATTGGCGCAGCGGCGGCGGTCATATACTCGCTCCGATGAGCTCCCGCGATGCCGTCAACGTCACCGTGAGCAACGAGCCGGCGATATCGCTCGAAGAACTGGTCGAACAGATCACACCGCAGAATCGTCACGCTCGCCTTCGATCCTCGAGCGGGCCATGAACAAGCCGGACGACGTCCTGCCATCGTGCTCTCGTCGGCCATTTACAACGGCCGTTCGGGGTTGGCCGCAGTCACCGGCGCCGTTCTTCGGTCATGTACTCGTTCCGATGAGGACCCGCCCCTCATCCGCCTTCGGTACCTTCTCCCCTCAGGAGGGGAGAAGGGCTCTCGCCGTGGGTGTCGCCAGTGCCCCTCGCCCCGCGAAGCGGGGAGCTGCATGGCGATAAAGTAGCGCCATGCGCTACGTGATGAAGGAAAAGCTGTTCTCCTGGGGCGACGACTTCACCATCCGCGACGCGGACGGCCGCGACGCCTTCTTCGTCGACGGCAAGGCCTTCTCCCTCGGCGACCAGCTGTCGTTCCAGGATCTCGCCGGCAACGAGCTCGCCTTCATCCGCCAGAAGCTCCTCTCCTGGAGCCCGACCTACGAGATCCATCGCAACGGCGCGCTCGCCGCGGTGGTGAAGAAGGAGCTCTTCACGCTCTTCCACGCGCGGTTCGCGGTCGACGTCCCCGGCCCCGACGACCTCGAGGCGAACGGCAACTTTCTCGATCACGAGTACTCCTTCGAGCGCGGCGGGCGAACGGCCGCCACTGTCTCGAAACGGTGGTTCACCTTCGCCGACACCTACGGCGTCGAGATCGCGGACGGGGAGGACGACGTCCTGATCCTCGCCAGCACGGTGGTCATCGACATGGTGTGCCACGCGGATCAGAAGAAGTGAGACGCGCGCTCGCCGTCAGCCTTCTCTTCGCATCGCTCGCGCTTCTCGCCGCCGAGCCTGCGCACGCGCCGCTCCCGCTGCGCGCGCCGGTGCAGGACAAGAACTTCTACGTGCTGTCGCTGCTGGAGGCGGACGTGCCGCGTCTGCTGGCCGCGAAGCGTGAGGCGCTGCACAAGGCGGCGACGGAGTGCGAGAAAGAGGCGGAGTGTTTCGCCGCGGCGCTGCGCTGGACCGACGCGGAGATGGCGGAAGCCGCGGCGGCGCTTCGTCCGACCGCCGAGCTCACGCGCGCGCTGCGCCGCGGCGGCGCGTACGTCCGATACACGGACAGGAGCGATCAGGAGCTGCTGGCCGCGGCCTGGCTCGACGCGGCGCGCGGCATCAACAACATCATCGACGTCTACGGCGCCGGCAAGGCGCCGCGCTATCCGGTCATCGACTCGGTTTCATACGACGTGAAGAGCGAGGGTTACCTGCACCTGCTCCACACCGTCGCCGCGACGCTCGACGAGCAGTCGTTCGATCGCTTCTTCCAGCCGTCGCTGCGTTTCGCGCTGAAGCTCCTCGAGATCAACCATCGCGACGAGGCGGGGCGGCACGAGCCGATGGAGCTGAAGGACAACGCCGCCGCGGTGCGCCGCATCAGGACCATCGACTGGAAGAAGTACCCGTACTCGGCGATCGTGGTGCCGGGCGCCGGCTCCGACCGGATCACGTGGAGTCTCTCCGCCGCGTCGCGGCTGCGCGCGGAGATCGCCGCGCGGCGTTTCAAAGACGGCAAGGCGCCGCTGATCATCGTCTCCGGCGGCTACGTCCATCCGAACCAGACGCCGTACTCCGAGGCTGTCGAGATGCAGAAGGCGCTGGTGTCGGACTTTGGCGTGCCGGCGGCGGCGGTGATCGTCGACCCCCACGCGCGCCACACCACCACCAACCTGCGCAACGCGGCGCGGCTGATGTATCGCTACGGCATTCCGTTCGGCGCGAAGGCGCTCGTCACCACCGACAGCTACCAGAGCACGTACATCGAGGGGGACGGCTTCGCCCAGCGCTGCGAGAAGGAGCTCGGCTACCGTCCGATCACCGTCGGGCGCCGCGTCTCGATCTTCGACCTGGAATTCACGCCGCGCATCGAGTCGCTGCAGATCGATGCGATGGATCCGCTCGACCCGTGAGTCATGCGGCATGACGCCTCGATCATGCGGCATGACGGCCCGATCACAAATTGTGAAGATCGGGTCATGCGGCATGACGGCTCGATCACCAATTGTAATGGCTCGATCATGCGGCATGACACCTCGATCATGCGGCATGACAGCCCGATCATGCGGCATGGCGCCTCGATCACAAATTGTGATGGCCCGATCATGCGGCATGACCGCTCGATCACAATTTGTGATGCCTCGATCATGCGGCATGACAGCTCGATCGTGCGGCATGACGTGCCTCTAGCGGCTAAATAAAGTCCGGCGAAGCACTTACACTTGTGGCCATGAAACGCGCCTTCGTCCTGCTCCTTCTCGCCCTCGCCGCCAACGCGCACGCCCTCACCCCCGCCCAGCTCCGCTCGATCGCGCACGACTATTACGAATGGCAGCTGCGCGAGTACCCGGTCGGGGCGAGCGATCAGGGGTATCACGCCTACGATGACAAGCTGACGGACTACCGGGCGGCGGCGGTGGCGAAGCGCGCGGAGCACGTGCGCACGCTGCTCGCGCGGGTGAAAGCCGCGGACACCAAGGGGTGGGCGAAGGACGACGTCATCGACTGGCTGCTGTTCCGCTCGCAGCTGGAGTACGCCGACTTTCCGTCGCGCGTGCTGCATCGCGAGGAGAGCGATCCGCAGGTCGTCGTCAACGAGGCGTCGAACGCCATCTTCTCGCTGCTGAAGAAGGAGTACGCGCCGCCGGCGGTGCGGGCGAAGGCCGCCACCGCGCGCCTGCGCGCCATCCCGGCCATGATCACCAACGGCAAGCAGCTGCTGACCAGGCCGGTGCGGCTCTACGCGCAGCTGGCCATCGACTCCGCGCGCTCCATCGATCCGCTCTTCACGGAGAGCCTGGCCGCCCTCGGCCCGGTGGACGACGCCGCGCGCGCCGCGGCCATCAAGTCGCTGCACGACTACGCCGACTGGCTGGAGAAGCGCCTCCCGGCGATGACGCCGTGGAAGCCGCTCGGCGAGGCGAACTACAACCACTACCTGAAGCACGTCCTGCTGCTGCCGATGGACGCGCGCGACGTCGGCCACCTCGGCGAGGTCGAGCTGGCGCGCTACCGCGCCCTCGAGGCGATGCTGCCCGATCCGTCATACGCCGATCCCGACCCGAAGCGCGCCAAGAGCGTCCCGCCCGACCAGCAGGCCTTCCTCGCCGCCTACCAGAGCCGCGAGCAGGAGATGATCGACTTTCTCAAGGCGAAGCGGCTGATCACCATCCCCGACTACATCGGCCCGTTCGAGATCCGCCAGCTCCCCGAGGCCTTCAAGCCGACCAGCCCGGGAGGGTTCATGAACCCGCCGGGCGTCTACGACGCGGACAACGGCGGCTTCTTCTTCATCCCGACCTACAACCCCGCCAGCCGCAACTTCTACATCCGCGCGGCGATCGAAGACCCGCGCCCGATTCTCGGCCACGAAGGGATCCCCGGACACTTCCTGCAGATCTCCATCGCCAACCACCTGGCGAACGAGATCCGCCGCCATCACGGCGACGGCGTCTTCGTCGAAGGGTGGGCGCTGTACACCGAGGAGATGCTGACGCGCGAGGGGCTGTACCCGCCCGACTCGCCGTCGGCGGGACAGGTGCTGCGGCTGTCGCGCTACCGCTCCGCGCGCGTCGGCGTCGACGTCAACCTGCACACCGGGCGCTGGACGTTCGAGCAGGGGGTGAAGCACTTCATGGAAGGCGGCGGTCTCGATCGCGAGGCGGCGGAAGGGGAGGCGGCCGGCGCCGCGTCCGACCCGACGCAGAAGATCTGGTACATCACGGGCAAGTGGCAGATCATGCGCCTCCTCGGCCGCTACCGCGACGCCAAAGGCGCCGCGTTCCGGCTCGGGCAGTTCCACGACGAGCTGCTGGCGAACGGATCGCTGCCGCTGTCGATCGTGCAGTGGATCCTGCTGGATGATCCGAGCGACATCCCGCGATGAGGTGTCATCCCGAGCGTAGCGAGGGACCGGTGTGGCATGGGTGGCGCGCCGCCCGCCCACACCGGTCCCTCGCTACGCTCGGGATGACAGAGGGGCTACAGCGCCATAGAATTCACCAATGCCTGAAATCACCAAGCACGAGCCCGGGACCTTCTGCTGGATCGAGCTGGCCGTGCCCGACCGCCGCGCGGCGCAGCAGTTCTACACGTCGCTCTTCGGCTGGACCACGAACGAGGTGCCGATGGGCGAGGACGAGCCGTACGTCATGCTGGAGAAAGACGGCAGGAACGTCGGCGCGTTGTACCAAAGTGCCCAGGCACCGCCGAACTGGCTCTCGTACATCAACGTGGAGTCGGTCGACGACTCCGCCAAGCGCGCCCGCGACCTCGGCGCGACGCTGCTGCAGGAGCCGTTCGACGTCATGGACGTCGGCCGCATGGCCGTGGTGCAGGACGGGCAGGGGGCGGTCTTCGCCGTCTGGCAGCCGAAGAGCCATCCCGGCATCGGCGTGCGCGACGAGGTGGGGACGCTCTGCTGGAACGAGCTGATGACGACGGACGTCGAGGCGGCGCAGAAGTTCTACGAGTCGCTCTTCGGCTGGCAGTTGAAGGTCACGCCGGGCTACACCGAGGCGCACGTGGGCGGCAAAGCGATCGGCGGATTGATGCAGATCGCGCCGGAGATGCACGGGATGCCGTCGCACTGGAAGCCGTACTTCATGGTCGAGAACGTCGACGCCGCGGTGAAGAAGGCGCAGTCGCTGGGTGTGACGGAGCTCTTCGGCCCGATGGACATCCCGGAGGTCGGCCGCTTCGCGATCATCAACGACCCGCAAGGGGCGGCCTTCGCCGTGATCACCCTCTCCCACCACTGAGGCGGGAGAGGGTGGAACGGTGACTACTTCTTCCGCGTGTAGGTGATCTCCATCATCTTGTAGATCTTGCCGTCGATGTCCGGCCCCCACATCTCGAAGACGTGGTGATCCTTGTCGATGATGCGCACCTTCTCGTCGGCCGAGGTGGGCTCGCCCGACACCGGGTCGAGCATGCTGGCGGTGAACGAGTAGGTGTTGTTGCCGGAGGCGCCCACGCCGCCGGAGGAGCTCATCACCTGCGTCGACATCGAGTCCATCCAGGTGCCGACGTACGTCTTCCGGATGTTGTCGTAGCCGGTGTAGCCGATGCCGCTGAACGGCGCGCCC
>Ga0157377_10001030_pt1 | contig 11782 bp, 9 predicted proteins | sample M55metaG_FD_121116 | JGI IMG/M metagenome (GOLD analysis project Ga0157377, IMG submission 121116) | Miscanthus rhizosphere microbial communities from Kellogg Biological Station, Michigan, USA - M5-5 metaG | ecosystem: Host-associated > Plants > Roots > Rhizosphere > Soil | place: USA: Michigan...
AGGCATCCGTGAGGATGCTGCCGCCGCCGAGCGCGGGCTGGTTCTGCCGCTGCTCGATCTTCTGGATCATCGCCTGGATCCCGCCGCTCGGCAGTGGCGTCGCGACGTAGTCGAACTTGGCGAGAAAGTCGGAACGGCCGACCTCCGCATTCGGGACTCCGATGTGACAGCGCGCGACCTCCGAGCAGTTGGCCCAGTCGAGCGCTGCGTTGACGAACGAGCGGAGACGAATCTCCATCGTCTTCGGCGGCGCAGCGTTGACGAGTGGCTGAAGCAGCGTCTGCAGAGCGGCGGTGCCGCCGAAGTACTGGCCGTTCGACGCCACGATCGGACCGCCGGTCCCGTCGGTCGCGATCAGGTCGCACATCGAGAACAGCTCGTCGGGCGCGGCCGGAGCCCATGTCTGCCAGGCTGCGACGATCTTGGCCGCGTCGCTCCAGTTCCACGTTGCCCGATACGTTGCGACGTCGCTCGCGGGATGCGTGTTGAAGACGAAGCTCGTCACGATCCCGAACTGGCCGGCGCCGCCTCCGCGGCAGGCCCAGAAGAGATCGGGGTGCTGCGCCTGGCTTGCGAGGAGCGCCTGACCGCTCGCCGTCACGATTGTCAACGAGCGCAGGTTGTCGCATGTCAGGCCGTACTTGCGACCTGAAAACCCATGGCCGCCGCCGAGCGTCAGTCCCGCGATGCCGACGGTCGGGCACGATCCGGCCGGGATCATCACGCCGCTCTGGAACAACTGCTGGTCGACGTCGATCAGCCTCGCGCCCGCGCCGACCGTAGCTGTTCCCGCCGCGGGATTCACGGTGACGTCGCTCAGACGCGTGACGTCGGCGACGACGCCACGACATGTCGAATAGCCCGCGTAGCTATGTCCTCCGGCACGCGCGACGACGCGGATCGAGTGCCGCTTCGCCCACCGCACCGTGCGCCAGACGTCCTGCGTCGTCTCGCAGAAGACGATCGCCCCTGGGCGGACGGAGTCGTAGCGAGGACTGTAGAGCCGGCGGGCCGAGTCATAGGCGGAATCGGCCGGCGTGACCACCGTGCCCTGCACCAACCCCGCGAGCTCCACGACCCGAGGGTCGACCGTCGAACGCGAGCCGGCCGTGACCCAGCCCGGGAGCGCAACGACGGCGGCTCCGCCCAGAGCGAGACGACCGCCGCGAGCGAGGAACTCGCGGCGGTCCAGACTGTCCGTGCCAGAGCCCCTGGTGTCCGACACCGCGTCGTAATTGTGCCCTACGCCAGTTCGAGCAGCGAAACGGATTCCACGTGCGGCGTGTGCGGGAACATGTCCACCGGCTTCACGCGCCGGAGGTCGTAGCCGTACTGCGACCGGAGCCGCTTCACGTCGCCGGCGAGCGTCGTGGGATTGCAGCTCACGTAGACGATCCTCTGCGCGCCGATCTCGCCGAGGCGCTTCAACGCTTTACCCGCGAGGCCCGCGCGCGGCGGGTCCACGACGACGACGTCGGGGTCGCCGCTCCGGGTGTGCAAGTCTTCGAGCGTCTGGCCGACGTTGCCGGCGAAGTAGGCCGCGTTGTGGATCTCGTTCAGGTCTGCGTTCTCGAGCGCGCACGCAATCGACTCCTCCGACACATCGAGACCCCAGACGGTCAGCGCATCGCGTGCCAGCACGAGACCGATCGTCCCGATGCCGCAGTAAAGGTCGTACACCGTCTCGTTGCCTGTCAGCGCGGCGAACTCGCGGGCGATCCCGTACAGCTTCTCTGCCATGCCGGTGTTGGTCTGCAGGAACGCATTCGGCCTCACCCGGAAGAGAAGCCCGCAGAGCTCCTCCTCGATCGCCTCCTCACCCCAGAGCAGTTCGCTCGGAAGATTCGTCGTCACCTCCGCGGGCCTGTCATTCACTGCCCAGTGGATCGACCGGACCTGTGGGAACTGGCGCAGCACGTCGACGAAGCCCCCGCGGTCAAACTTCTCACCGGGAGCGGTCACGAGCTGAACGAGCATCTGCCCCGTGTTCCGTCCCTCGCGCACGACGAGATGCCGGAGATAACCCGTGTGCTCGGTCTGGTCGTACGCCACGAGCTTGTCGCCGCGCACCCACTCCCGCACCGCGTTGCGAACGGCGTTGCCGACGTCGGTCGTGAGCCAGCATTCGTCGATCTGAAGCACCTCGTCCCAGCGACCCGCCTTGTGAAAGCCGAGCGTCGGGCCGTCCTCCAGCTGCGTGAACGAGTACTCGAGCTTGTTGCGGTAACGGAAGATCTCGTCCGCGGGCAGGAGCTCCTCGAGCGGCGGCTCTGCGAATCCTCCGATCCGGCGGAGCGCATCGGCGACCTGATCGTGCTTCGACTGTGCCTGCGCCTCGTAGGCGAGATCCTGGAAGCGGCACCCGCCGCAGGCCGGAAAGTGTTTGCACGGCGCCTCGACGCGCAGCGGGCTCGGCTGCAGAACTTCGGTGACGAGCGCCTCGGCGTGCCGCCGCTGAACCTTCGTAACGCGTGCGCGAACCGTGTCGCCGGGCAGGCCGCGTCGCACGAAGACGACGAACCCGTTCAGGCGCGCGACGCCGTTTCCACCATAGGCGAGACGGTCGATCGTGAGCTCGAGCTCTTGGTCTCTGGTAACAGGAGCGGCCACTCGTTGAGCGTAGCCGCTCGTGTCTTCGACTCAGTGAAGGTCGGTCTGAGGGCGCGGATTCAAGAGCATGGGTCGACGTGGCTTCTGCGCGAAGTTGAAGTCGCGAACGAGCGTGCCGAGGATCGGCTCGTTCTCGCGGACATCAGGCCGTGGATCCGGACGACCATCGGTCGCCGGATTCAACCGCTGTCCGCCCAGGAAATCGTCTTCGATGAACTTCGCGTAGGCGTCGAAGCTCAGGGTCTGGTGGTCGACGAAGCCCTTCCGCGCATACGCGCTGATCACAAGCCCCGGGACCCGCAGGCCATAGCCGTTCTCGTCGACGCTCGGTGGCCTGACGTGATCGTAGAAGCCTCCCCAGTCGTCCCAGGCGACGAAGATTGCGGTGGACTTCCAGTCCGGTCCGCTCATCGCGGCATTCACGAGCCTCGTCACGTATGCCTGCCCCGCCGTGATGAGGCCAGGCGGATGCTCGCTGACCGAGCCGGTCGGGTTGATCCACGAAACCGCAGGCAGCTTGCCGTCCTTCGCAGCCTTGAAGTAGTTCGAGAGGCTGGTGACATTCTGCGTCTGCCCGTTCTGCTTGACGGTGTCGAAGTACGGCAAGGGGTTCCAGATGCCCGGCGTCTTCGCGCGTTGCTTGACTGATTCACAGATCATCGCGTCGTCCTCGCAGTCCGGCTCGGTGCCAGTGAAGACGTAGTAGCGCCAACTGACTTCACGCCTGTGCAGCAGATACGTGAGATCGGTCCACGCGTAGTTCGGGGCGACACCTTTGCTCCCAGGCCAATCAGGTGGTGCGGCGGGGCTCTGCAGCGCGTTGACACAGCTCATCGGATCGTTCGCGCGCGAACAACGGGCCGACCACTCGGAGACCAGGAACAGATGAGCAGGAAGACTCCAGGAGGCGTTCGGCTCGTAGAGGTGGTCCTGGAGGACGAAGTTCCGGGCATACGCCCAGTAGTTCGGGATGTCGCGACCATCGTGGTAGCCCATGACATCGGGATTCGCCGAGCGCTGCGAGCAGATCGGGTCATTGGGGCTCTTCTTGCATCCCCTCCGCTTCGCGACCTCCGCCTGCGCGACGAAGCCGTTCATCTTGCCTCCGTTGACGTCGGCGACCGCATTCGCGGCGCCGTGAGGGCCGCCGGCGTTGAGATCGTTCGTGTCGTGAAACGGCTTCTCGCAAGCACCCTTCAACGGATCGGGAACGCACACTGCGAAGTCGCCGTTCGCGTCGCGTGGCAAACCGTCAGCCCCGGGAAACGTGCCGAAGTACTGATCGAAGGACCGGTTCTCCTGCATGATCACGATGACGTGCTTGATCTTGTGGATCGCAACCGGCGCCTTTGGCGGCATGCGTTGCGTCCCTGCATCGAGCGCAGACGCGCCGAGAACCGCGGCAAGCCCGGCCCCCAGGAGCGCGATCGCGACGAGCGAGCTTCGCATGACCCTCCTTGCCTCGACGGTCGCTTTGTAGCGGCGCGCCTTTAAAGCACGGTTAGGGCCGCGTTAAGAGATCTCCTCGGACGCGATCAGGCCGCCTTGCGGAGACTCGGCGCCACGGCCCGGACCGGATGATTCGACCGGAAGAGATCCTGCGGATCCACCTGCGCCTTCACCGTCTGCAGACGCCTGTACGTCGAGGCGCCGAACAGCCGCTCGCCGCGCTCCCGCCGCTCCGTGAAGTTGAGGTAGTCGCGCCCAGCATCCCAGGGAGCGAGAGCCGCCTGGACGACCTCGATGTGCGCCCTCACTGCGGCGCCCATCTCGGGGGTCATCGAGATCCCGGCCGCGAACATCGCAAACCCGGCCTCGATCGTCGCGAGAGCGCCGTGGCCCGGTTGCGTACGACCGAGCGCGCCGCCGAGGTGTCGCACCTCGACCGTGAGCAGCGGCGAGCCTGAGTCGGCCCCGGCCGCGGCGACTATGGCCTCGATCGCCTCGTCCGTGAAGTCACCAAGCAGCATCCCGTCACCGGCGCCCGGCACCGGATGCTCGGGATCCATGTGGAGATGCTTCAACTGCTCGACCGGAATCGTCGCGAAAGTGTCCATGGCAGGCCCGAGCGCGCGCAGCGGACGCAGGAGCTCGTCGGTCGCGCGCTCGCCCAGCAGGGACGTTGCTTCGACGACGACGAACGATCCGCCGCGCAGCGGCTCGGGGATGTCGGGGATCGGCGGGAACTGCAGGAACCGGCCGACCGACGTGACCTCATCTGGCACGTCTTCGATCCAGCGCCTCCACGCTCGCAGCACCTCGGCTCCACGCTCGAGCGGGAAGAACAGCACGCCTGCGTGCACCTCGGGAATCGGATAGAGCGCGAACTCGAGTGCCGTCACCACGCCGAACGAACCACCGCCACCTCGAAGCGCCCAGTAGAGCTCCGACTCGTTCCCTGGGTCTGCGCGCACAAACTCGCCGTCTGCGTTCACGAGCTCGATAGCGGTGACGCTGTTGGCCGCGAGCCCATGCTTGCGCGCGAACCAGCTGATGCCTCCGCCGAGGGAGTAGCCGACGACACCGACATCGGGTGAGGATCCGGCGAGCGCGGCCAGACCGTGCTCGGCGGCAGCCTCGCTGACCTCAGCCCACAGCACTCCGGCCTCGACTCGCGCGCTGCGAGCAACAGGATCGATCGTCACGCCACGCATGCGTTCGGTCTTCACGAGCACGGTGTGCGCGAGCGAGCCCATCGCAGCAGCGTTGTGTCCAGTCCCCTGCGGAGCAACTCTCAGGCCCCGGCTCCGGGCCCAGCGCACGACGGCGGCCACATCCTCGGGTGATTCAGGCAGCGCGACCGCGGCCGGCTGCTGGTCGACGGCAAGGTTCCAGGCGAGGCGGGCTTCGTTCCAACCCGGTTCGTGCGGTAGCACCAGAGCATCAGTCTTCATCGCTGCCTCCTAGGCGATCCGTGTCCATGCCCAAGAGGTTCGCAGCACGACGAGCGCTGGAATATGTGGTGCGCCGGTGTGTTGCGGTGCGGTAAGCCGTACGCCCGCGCTAGCTCAGCGGCGTGACGTAGACCTTCCGCTCGCGGGGCCCGTCGAACTCGCAGAAGAAGATCCCCTGCCACTGCCCGAGGGCAAGCTCGCCGTCGGCAAGCGGCACGAGGATGTGTGGGCTGATCAGAGACGCCCGGATGTGCGAGGGCGCATTCGGCCCGTCCGGATCCTCCACGTGTTTCCAGTCCCAGCCGTCGTCGACCACCTTTTCCAGCGCGGACTCGAGGTCCTGGGCCACAGCGGGATCGGCCCCTTCGTTGATCGTGATCGCCGCTGTGGTGTGCGGTACGTAGACGAGCGCCGCCGCCGCGCCGTTGGCCGAGGCGATCGCTTCTTGCACCTGCCGAGTGATATCCACCAGCTGGGTGCGCCGCTCGGTCTTCACACGGATCTCCTGCACTGCTGCGTATCCTACGAGACAATGCCTCCAGCCCCGCCCTCTGACCGGGAACTGGACGCCTATCGCGAACAGGCGGACCGGTTCATCGCCGAGCTCGACGAGGAGTTCTACCTCCACTACGCCGGCCTGAAGGAGACGTTCGACCTGGCGCCGATCTACGAGCGCCACACGAACCTCACAGAGCTCGACCAGGTCAAAGCAATCGGACTGGCAGTGAACGGCGGCGCACGCGTGCGGGAGCTGTGGCGTTTCGCCTGCGAGGGTTACTTCGGCGATCTCACCCGCGACCACGCCGAGAAGCTCGCGCAGCTCGAATCGGAGCTGTCGGTCAGAGTGAGCGGAGAGGACATCCCCTACCGCATGGTGCGTCCGGCTCTTGCGAACGAGGCCGATCGCAACAAGCGGCGCGAGCTCGACGCCCAGGCGAACGCGGTTCTCGACGAGCACATGAACCCGCTCCACCTCGACGCCGCCCAGGTCGTGCAGCGCGGCGCACGCGACCTCGAGTATGCGAACTACCTCGAGCTCTACCGCCGCGCGCTGCCGTCGTCCGCACTCGATGATCTTGCAAAACAATGCGAGACCTTCCTCAGCTCGACGGAGAAGCTTTACGAGGAGTGGGCCGACAAGCTCTTCCGCACGCGCGTCGGCGTGTCGCTGGGCGAAGCGGAACGCTGGGACGTGCCTCGGCTTTTCCGCGCGCCGGAGTGGGACCCGATTTTTCCCGCGGACCGGATGGTGCCGGCCCTGGAGAGCACGCTCGAAGACCTCGGCATCGACCTGAACGCGCAGGAGAACGTCACCCTCGATCTCGAAGAGCGACCGAACAAGAGCCCGCGGGCATTTTGCGCGCCGATCGAAGTACCTGACCGCGTCGTGCTCGTCATCCAGCCGATCGGAGGCCCGGACGACTGGCGCGCGCTCTTCCACGAGGGCGGACACACCGAGCACTTCGCGCACACGTCACGCAACCTCTCCATGGAGGAGAAGCGGCTTGGCGACAACGCCGTCACCGAAGGCTGGGCGATGCTTCTGCAGCACCTCACCGACGAGCCCGAATGGCTGACGCGGCGCCTCGATTTCCCACGACCGAACGAGTACGCAATCGAAGGCGCGACAGGGCTTCTCTACTTCGTGCGCCGCTACGCGGCGAAGATCCTGTACGAGCTCGAGTTCCACGCGGCAGAAGACGTGACGACGATGCGAGGCCGCTACGAGGAGCTCCTTTCGGACGCGCTGAAGATCGACGTCACGCCGGCGAACTACCTCGCCGACATCGACTCGGGCTTCTACGTCTCTTCCTACCTACGCTCCTGGGCCTTCGAGGCGCAGCTGCGCGCCTTCCTCAAGGAGAAGTTCGGCTCCAAGTGGTTCGCAAGCCGCGACGCAGGGTCGCTCCTCCGCGAGCTCTGGGGCGAGGGCCAGAAGATGCGCGCAGAAGAAATGCTCAAGGAAGTGACGGGCTACACCCTCGAGATGGAGTCAGTAGCCGAGCGGGTCCGAGAGGTTCTCCGCTGAGCGAAAGCTGCGCTTTCGCTCAGAATCGGGTACAGCGCTTCGCGCGAAACGTGCGCGGGCGAAGCCCGCGCTCTCTCATTTGTGGATCTGGCAGGCGATTGTTCCCTTCCGTGCAGGCACGGGCGCTGACGCGGCCGCGCCTGCATCACGTCGCCTCCGTCTAAGCCCGGCTCCGCCTGGCCTTAGCCTCCGGCCTTCTTGGCTTTGCTGGGAGCGCGGTTCAAGCCCAAACACAACCTCCCACACGGGATCCGACTCAGTGAATAGGCTTTATGCATGGCCAGGACGCGAGTGCTGATCGCCGGCGCTGCCGGACGCGACTTTCACAACTTCAACCTCGTCTACCGGGACCGGCCCGAGTGCGAGGTGGTCGCATTCACCGCGACTCAGATCCCGAACATCGACGGGCGCAAGTATCCGCCCGAGCTCGCCGGGTCGTTGTATCCGGAGGGAATTCCGATCTTGCCCGAGTCCGCCCTCGAGCAACTCGTCCGCGAGCATGAGATCGACGACGTCGTCTTCGCCTACTCGGACGTGACGCACGAGCACGTGATGCACATCGGCTCGCGTGCACTCGCTGCCGGCGCCTCGTTCCGCCTGATTTCGCCGCGCGAGACGATGCTCGCTTCGAGCAAGCCCGCCGTCGCGATCTGTGCGGTCCGCACCGGGTCCGGCAAGAGCCAGACCACCCGGCGGGTCGCCGAGCTGCTGCGCGAGGCCGGCAAGAAGGTCGCCGTGCTCCGGCATCCGATGCCGTACGGAGATCTCGCGAAACAGGCCGTGCAGCGCTTCGAACATTACGAGGACCTCGAAGCCGCCGATGCGACGATCGAGGAGCGCGAGGAGTACGAGCCACATCTTGCCGAGGGAAACCTCGTCTTTGCCGGCGTCGACTACGAGAAGATCCTGCGCGCGGCGGAACTGGAGGCCGACGTGATCTTGTGGGACGGCGGCAACAACGACACGCCGTTCGTCAAGCCCGACCTCCACATCGTCGTCGTCGATCCGCACCGTCCAGGACACGAGCTGCGCTACCACCCGGGCGAGACGAACCTCCGCATGGCGGACGTCTGCGTCGTCAACAAGATGGACAGCGCGACGCAGGAGGGAATCGACGCGGTGCTCGAGTCGATCCGCGCGAATGCGCCACGCGCGCAGGTGGTGCTTGCCGACTCGCCGTTCCAGATCGAGGGCGATACAAGCGAGGTCGCGGGCAAGCGCGTGCTCGCCGTCGAAGATGGTCCGACGTTGACGCACGGCGAGATGACGTACGGAGCAGCTGTCCTCGCCGCCAAGGAATTCGGTGCGGCGGCGCTCGTGGACCCCCGCCCCTTCGCGGTCCGCTCGATCGCGAAGACCTTCGAGGACTATCCGAAGGTCGGGACCCTCCTGCCGGCGATGGGCTATGGGCGCGAGCAGATGGAAGACCTCCGCGAGACGATCGAGCGTTCTGACGCAGACCTCGTGTTGATCGGAACCCCGATCGACCTGCGCAAGCTGATCGACATCGACAAGCCGGCCCTGCGCGTGACCTACAGGCTCCAGGAGCGGGGCGAGCCCACGTTGAAGGACGTTCTCGCCGAGAAGGGACTGCTGGTAACAGCACGGGTGTGACTACGGTCGTAGCTCTCGGCGGGAACGCACTCATGCGTCCCGGCGAGCGAGGGACCGCGGCCGAGCAGCTGTCAAACCTGCGCCGCGCGGTTTCGGCCTTGCTGCCGTTGCTCGACGAGCGCGCACTGGTGATCACGCACGGCAACGGACCCCAGGTCGGCAACGAATTGCTGCGCCAGGAGCGCGCGGCAGACGAGGCACCGGCTCTGCCGTTGTGGCTGGCCGTTGCGCAGACGCAAGCGGAAATCGGTGCGCTGATCGTCGCGGAGCTCTACCCCGCGCTCGCCGACCGGCCGATCGCCTGCGTGCTCACGCACGTTCGCGTGGCCGCCGAGGATCCCGCTTTCGATCATCCGACGAAGCCGATCGGGCCGTTCTACTCCGCCAAACAGGGCGAGCAGCTCGAACGCGAGCGAGGGTGGGCGATGGTCTCGGACGCAAACAGGGGGCATCGACGGGTCGTGCCCTCGCCCGACCCACTCGAGATCGTGGAGCTCGAAGTCATTCGCACTCTTGCCGAGCAGAACACCGTCGTGATCGCCTGCGGTGGTGGCGGGATCCCGGTGGTTCGCCGGGGCAACCGCCTTGCGGGCATCGACGCTGTCATCGACAAGGACAGGGCTTCAGCCCTGCTCGCACGCGGGCTCGCGGCGGAACGGCTCCTGATCCTGACCGAAGTACCCGCGGTGTACCGGCGTTTCGGCGAGCCCGATCAGGAGGAGATCCGCGAACTGTCGGGCGCTGAAGCCGAGACGCTTCTGCCGGAGCTGGCGGAAGGGTCGATGCGCCCCAAGGTCGAGGCGGCGCTCAGCTTCGGCGGCGAAACGCTCATCACCAGCATCGACGCACTCGAGACCGCTCTTGCCGGCAACGCCGGAACGCGGATCCACTTATAGGCTTCGCAGCCGGGAATGGTCGCCGTCGCAGACAGACTCAAGGGGCGCTCGTTCACCCGCGTCGCGGACTGGAGCCGCGAAGAGCTGCTCGAGCTACTCGACCTCGCAGACGAGCTCAAGCGACTTCAACGGGCCGGCGAGGAGCATCACCTGTTGCCCGGTCGCACGCTCGGGATGATCTTCCAGAAGCCGTCGACCCGGACGCGGGTCTCCTTCGAGGTCGGGATCTACCAACTCGGCGGCACAGGGCTCTACCTCTCCGCGGGCGACCTCCAACTCGGTCGCGGCGAGACGATCAAGGACACTGCCGTCGTGCTCTCGCGCTACCTCGACGCGATCATGATCCGCACATTCGCGCAGTCCGACGTCGAAGAGCTCGCCGAGAACGCGACGATCCCGGTGATCAATGGGCTGACCGGCAGCTCGCACCCGTGCCAGGCACTTGCCGATGTAATGACGATCCGCGAGCGCTTCGGCCGCCTCGAGGGACTGAAGGTCGTCTATCTCGGCGACGGCAACAACGTGTGCGCCTCGCTGATGGTCGCGTCGGCCAAGCTCGGCATGGCGTTCGTCGCGGCAACTCCCCCGGGGTACCGCCCGGACAACGAGGTTGTAAAGATCGCGCGCGCGGCCGGGGGCTCAGTCGAGCTCGTCGACGATCCGGCCGGTGCGGTCGAGGGAGCAGACGTGCTCTACACGGACGTCTGGACCTCGATGGGCCAGGAGGACGAGCGGAACAAGCGGCTGCAAGATCTGGCCGGCTTCGGCATCGATGCTGAACTCGTGACTCGCGCGGGCCCGGATGCAATCGTCCTGCACTGCCTCCCCGCGCACTACGGCGAGGAGATCACGGAAGACGTTCTCTACGGGCCGCAGTCGGCTGTGTGGGACGAGGCCGAGAACCGCCTTCATGCGCAGAAGGCCCTGATGGCTCTCGTCATTCGGTAAGACTCCACGCCCCATGTTCCCGCTGAAAGACAACGTCCCGACGAGGGCGTTTCCGATCGTGACGGTCGGCATCATCACGGTCAACGCAATCGTGTGGGTCTGGGAGTTCACCGGCACATCGGTCGACGCCGACGTCATCCACTACGGCTACTACCCATGCAAGGTCGACGGCCCTTGCGTTGGGCCCGCTCTGCACGCAGCGATCCCCTGGTACGAGGAAGTGTTCACATCGATGTTCATGCACGGCGGCTGGGCGCACATCATCTTCAACATGCTGTTCCTATGGATCTTCGGGAACAACGTCGAGGACGCACTCGGGCGGGTGCGCTTCCTTCTCTGGTACATCGCCGGCGGCCTCGTCGCCACGGCCGTGCAGACCATCGTGACGCTCCATTGGGGCTCGGTGCCGGACGCGAGCATCCCGAACATCGGCGCAAGCGGCGCAATTGCCGCGGTGCTCGGGGCCTACCTCGTGTTGCTGCCGAACGCTCGCGTCCTGACGGCGATCTTCTTCATCCTCATCTTCTTCCAGGAGCTGCCGGCGGTCGTCTTCCTTGGGTTCTGGTTCGTGTTCCAGCTCTGGGAGGGCGGGTTTTCAATCGTCCAGCCACAGGCCGGCGGAGGCGTCGCCTTCTTCGCCCACATCGGCGGCTTCCTCTTCGGGGTGCTGACCGTCCGGCTCGTGGCGGTGCGCCAGCCGCTCCAGCCGGCCTACTAGTGATGGACTTCGAGGGGCACGTCCAGGTGGCCCTCGACGCGCTCCCGCCGGACCTCGCCGCCGGGCTGAAGAA
>Ga0157377_10001034_pt1 | contig 11758 bp, 8 predicted proteins | sample M55metaG_FD_121116 | JGI IMG/M metagenome (GOLD analysis project Ga0157377, IMG submission 121116) | Miscanthus rhizosphere microbial communities from Kellogg Biological Station, Michigan, USA - M5-5 metaG | ecosystem: Host-associated > Plants > Roots > Rhizosphere > Soil | place: USA: Michigan...
AAATCAATCAGTTGTTGATCGAGCGTGCACAGGCGGGGCAAGTCGTGGTGCGACTGAAGGGCGGAGATCCCTTCGTCTTCGGGCGAGGCGGAGAAGAAGCCGAAGCCGTTGCGGCGGCTGGAGTGCCGTTCGAAGTCGTGCCGGGCGTGACGGCCGCTGTCGCCGTCCCAGCCTACGCGGGCATTCCTGTAACGCATCGTACCCTGGCCTCCACAATGACCGTGGTCACCGGCCATGAGGATCCCTCCAAGGGCACGACTGTCATTGATTGGCCGAAGCTGGCAGCCACGTCGGGGACGCTGGTCTTCATGATGGGCATGAAAACCCTGCCCATGATCGTCGCGCGTTTGCTCGAAGACGGAAGGTCGCCCGAGACGCCTGTCGCAGCCGTACGGTGGGGAACGAAGACAGAGCAGCGCACGATCATTGGCACTTTGCGAGACATCGTCGCCAAGACGGCGGAAGCCGGACTGGAACCACCGACCGTCATCGTGGTCGGAGAGGTCGTGAGGCTGCGGGACCAGTTGAACTGGTTCGAGAAGCGGCCGCTGTTCGGTAAACGCATCGTGCTCACCCGCGCACGCGAACAGGCGGGAGAATTCGCCCGCCTGTTGGCAGCCTACGGGGGCGAACTGGTTGTTGCGCCGACCATCAAGATGGTTCCACCTCCCAGTTGGGACGCTCTTGACCAGGCCATCGCGAAGCTCAGCAGCTATTCGTGGCTAGTTTTTACCAGCGTCAACGGCATCGCTCCTTTTATGGAGCGGCTGAACAACGCTCGGAGAGACGTGCGTGCGCTCGCGCATCTGCAGATTGGCGCCATCGGGCCGAGAACAGCGGATGAACTGACGCGCTACGGATTGACCGCCGATCTCATTCCGTCTGCATATCAGGCTGAAGGCATGGTGACCGCGCTGAGCCAGCATGAGCTGCGGGGAACCAAGATTCTGATTCCGCGCGCCGAGATGGCCCGCGAGATGCTGCCGGAGCAACTGCGACTCAAGGGAGCTACAGTAGATGTGATCCCTGTGTACCGGACGGTGCTTCCCGAATCCGGCTTGAGCCGGCTGAAGGAGCAGATCCTGGCAGGGGCGATCGACGTCATCACGTTTACGAGTTCCTCAACGGTGTCCAACTTCGTCGAGTTGATCGGCGGAGCCGAGGAAGCCCGGCGGCTGGGAACGAAAACGACCATTGCCTGCATCGGGCCAATCACCGCCCGGACGGCGGAAGAATTTCGATTGCCGGTGACGATCATGCCGGGAGAAAATACGGTGCCGGCCTTGGCCCAGGCCATTGTGCGATTCTACAGCGAAGGGGCTCGCGTGGCAGTTCCTGCGTCTCGATAACTGCATCGGCCGCTTTTACCAAGTACAGGAGGGCTTCATGGTTCCAGTGAAATCGTTCATGGTCCCGAGGGAGAAATTCGTCACGGTTGAACGCGATACGAACGCGCAGGCTGCCGCGCGCATCATGCGCGACCGCGGGATCGGCAGTTTGTTCGTCACCAATCAAAAAGACATCATCGGGATACTCACCGATACGGATATGTTGCGGCGGATCGTCGCGTCCGGCAGCGACCCCAACAAGACCACGGTCGAGCAGATCATGTCTGCGCCGATCCTGACGATCGAGGAGAATAAGACGCTGTTGGATGCGAACGATTTGATGGCGCAGGCCCATGTGCGTCATCTCGGCGTGTCACGGGATGGAAAACTGGTCGGGATGATTTCGGTGCGCGATCTCGTCGTGTTTCTGACGAATCTGCCGAGGAAATAAACCATGGCCTTTCCCATCCAACGGCTCAGACGGCTGCGGCAGCACGAATCGTTGCGCCGCATGGTGCGTGAAACGCGCCTGTCGCCGTCCGATTTGATCTATCCCATGTTCGTCATGGAAGGGAAAGATCAACGGCGAGAGATCGCCTCGATGCCGGGGCAATCCAGACTGTCGATCGATCTGCTGGTCAAGGAGGCCGGTGAGGTCGCCGGGCTGGGCATCCCCGCGGTGATGCTGTTCGGCATTCCCGATCGGAAGGACGAGCGGGGCACATCGGGCTACGACCCGAATGGGGTAGTCCAGCGTGCGATCAAAGCCGTGAAAGACCATGTCCCCGGCTTGCTGGTCATCACGGACGTCTGCATTGATGAATACACCACTCATGGCCATTGCGGCATCGTCAAGGATGGCCGAATCCTGAACGACGAAACGCTGGAGTGTTTGCGTGCAATGGCCAAGACCCATGCCGAATCGGGAGCCGACATGGTCGCGCCGTCGGATATGATGGACGGCCGGGTTGCCGCGATCAGGTCCGAATTGGATCGGGCGGGGTATCCGGAACTGCCAATCATGGCGTACGCCGCCAAATTCGCGTCCTGTTTTTATGCGCCGTTCCGGGACGCAGCGGGATCCGCTCCCCAGTTCGGTGATCGTCAGTCCTACCAAATGGATCCGGCGAACCGTCGTGAAGCCCTCCGGGAAATTGCGCTTGACGTGGAAGAAGGCGCCGATATCGTGATGGTGAAACCCGCGCTTCCCTATCTCGATGTCATCGCCGCCGCGCGTACGCAAACGAGCCTGCCCGTCGCCGCCTACCAGGTGAGCGGCGAATACAGCATGATCAAGGCGGCCGGCAAGGCCGGATGGCTGGACGAATCGCGGGCCATGCTGGAATCGCTTCTGGCCATCAAGCGGGCCGGTGCAGACCTCATATTGACCTACTTCGCCAAGGACGCGGCACGATCTCTCAGCTAACGATGACCTTCACGGTGACGCGCGGCCTCGGAGACGTCCGGTTACGACCGCACCCGGTGGTGACTATCGGTAACTTCGACGGTCATCACCGTGGCCATCATTCCCTCTTACAAACTGTGGTGACACGGGCTCGTGAAGTAGGCGGCACGGCCATGGTGATCACGTTCGATCCACACCCTGTCAGGGTACTGGCGCCTCATGTGGAACTCCGGTTTCTCACGAACCCCGACGAAAAGCTCGAACGCTTCATGGCTGCCGGTGTCGATGAGGTCGTGTTTCTCGAATTTACGCCGGAATTGGCCGCCATGACGCCCGACGAGTTTGCGGACGTCGTCCTGCACCGTCGTCTGGGGGTGGCCGAACTGTTTGTTGGAGAGCATTTTGCGTTCGGAAAAGGACGCACCGGACGCATCGCTGACTTGGAACGGCTTGGGGCAGCGTTGGGATTCGCGGTGCATCCGCTGCGCCCTGTGGTGCTGAGCGGGGGGGTGGTTAGTTCTACGAGAATCCGAACCTTGATTCAGGCGGGGAACATGGAAGAGGCGGCCGTCTTGCTGGGACGGGCGTACGGTCTGACGGGTACAGTCGTGTCGGGCATGCAGCAGGGACAAGCGCTCGGTTGGCCGACGGCCAATCTCCGCATTCCGCCTGAACGGGTAACTCCGCCAGATGGCGTCTATGCTGCACGGGCTTCGTATGACGGGAGGCAGTACGATGCGGTCGCCTACATCGGCAGCCGGCCGACGTTCGGAGCTGGAGAGCGATTGATCGAGGTCAATCTGCTCGATCACCGGGATCACCTCTATGGCAAGTCAATCGGGGTTGAATTCATCGAGCGCCTCAGAGGCGACCACACGTTCCCATCGGCGCAGGAACTTGCCGCCCAGATCGCACGCGACGTGGACCGCGCGAAAGCCAGCCTTCGCCGCCATGCGGAAGAGGCGCGTCATCCATGACGACGCATACCACGAGCAGGCGGGCCGCCTTGTTGGACCGCGTTGTCAGGACCATCCAGGAACGTCGCTTGTTCAGTCCCGGTCAGCACCTGCTGCTGGCGGTGTCCGGCGGTCCAGATTCGATCGCGCTGTTGTCGCTTCTGGCAACCCTGGCGCCGTCCTGGCGGCTCAAGCTGACCGTCGTCCATTTTAACTATGGACTTCGCAGCAGCGAGTCAGACGGTGATGAGGCGTTCGTCTCGTCGTTCTGCCAAGCCAGGAACATTCCGTTCGTCGTCAGACGGCCGGTCCTGGCGAAACAGCGTCGAGCCTCCTCGCTCCAGCAGCTTGCGCGCTGGGCGCGGTACGAGGCCATGAAATCGCTGGCTCATGAGCTTCACGCGGATCGAATCGTTACTGGTCACACCGCCAATGATCAAGCCGAGACCATGTTGATGTGGATGCTCCGGGGAGCCGGTCTGACAGGACTGACGGGCATGCCGTTTATCAGGGACAAGATCATCGCGCGCCCCCTGCTGAGGACGACGCGTGAAGAAATACTGAGCTACCTGAAGCAAGAACACTTGTCCTACCGGCAGGACAGCAGTAACCTCACCGGACTGTATCGTCGTAATCAGGTGCGACGGGACCTGTTGCCGGTGATGGAAGACATCACGCCAGGCATTGTGCGATTGCTGGAGCGGCAGGCCGATATTCTGCGGACCGATGATGCGTACCTTGAGCAGGTGGTGGATGAACTGTACCGGTCGTTGATCACGGTGGACGCCAAGGGAGAACAGCGCTTCGAGCGCCAGGCTGTGGACGCTCTTCCCGATGCGCTCAAGCGCCGTCTCGTTCGACAGATTCTCAAAAGCACGGATCGTGAGCTGCGGGCTCCCAGCTTACGCGTGGTCGAAAGCGTGCTGCGCTTCCTGTCGGGAAAATCAAAGGGTCGACGAGTGTCGCTGCGCGGGGCCGACATCATCCGAGACCGGGAACGGATGGTCGTCATCAGGCCGAAGGGACAAGACCAGGCGTCAGACCGCCGGCCGGCCATTCCTGTGGCAGGGCCAGTGCCCGTGCTCGTCCCATCTAGCGTGTATTGGCCTGGCACCGGGCAGGAAATTCATGTACAAGAGATGACGAGACAGGCGGCAAAGCCGTTGCTCAAACATCGGACGCGCGAGCGCGCCGTGTTTGACATGGCTCGTCTATCGGCGCCGCTCGTGCTGAGGCCGTGGCAGGCCGGCGACCGCATTCATCCGCGAGGCATGCGCGGAAAAAGCAAGAAGCTGCAGGATTTTTTTACCGATTCGAAGTTGACTCGGGAGGAACGGACGCGGATCCCGCTCCTCGCCTCGCCCGAAGGGATTCTCTGGGTGGTCGGACAACGGGAAGATGAACGGTTTGTGGCGCGCAAGCACACGTCCCGTTGTCTCGTCGCCACGGTGTACTCACAGGGGGAACGCGAAGGAGCCGAATAGGGATGGAGCGGATATTCGGACGGCCGATCGTCACGCAGGAGGAAATGCGTGCACGCATCAAGGAACTTGGTAAACAAATTGCGAATGACTACACCGGCAAGGATCTCGTTCTCGTCGGGGTCTTGAAAGGGGCCTACGCATTTTATGCGGACTTGGCGCGAGCTATCCGCATTCCGATGCGGGTGGATTTTTTGATCGTGGCGAGTTATGGCGGGCAATCCAAGACTTCGGGAAAGGTGAAAGTGATCACCGAACTCACCGAGGACATCAAAGGAAAGGATGTCCTCCTGGTGGAGGATATCGTCGACTCCGGGTTGACCGTTCAGTACTTGATCAAGACCCTCACCAAACACAAGCCGAAATCCATCAAGGTCTGCACGCTCCTGAGCAAGCCGGAGCGGCGCACGATCGACGTGGCGCTCGATTACATCGGCTTCAAAATCCCTAATCAATACGTGGTCGGATACGGGCTTGATTATCAACAGAAATACCGGAACCTTCCCTACCTGGCCGTCCTCGATATGGACGGTGATCAGGAATAGACAGGACGAGGTTGTCAGTCCGAAGAGGCCTGTGGTAACATCACTCAAGCTCGCGGATTTCCTCGCGAGTTAAGGGGACCTCCCATAAGGAGTACTGGATGAATTCCCGGGCAAAAAATCTGCTCTTCTGGGTCGTTGTCGGCCTATTCATGATCTTGCTGTTCAACCTGTTCAGCGTGCCGACCCACGCGCCAGAAGAGGAAGTCATTTTCAGCGACTTCATGGCGAAACTCGACAAAGGGGACATCGAAAAAGTCATCATTAAGTCCAATCACGTGAGTGCCGTCCTCAAGGACAAAACCCGCATCCGGACGTTTACCGCGGAATATCCCGATTTCGTGAAGGTCCTGCGCGAAAAGGGCGTGCAGATTGAAGCCAAGCCGCCTGACGAAAGCCCCTGGTACATTACCTTCCTCGTCACCTGGGGACCGTTCGTTCTTTTCTTGGGCCTGTGGTTCTTCTTGATGCGCCAGATGCAGATCGGCGGCAACAAGGCCTTGTCATTCGGCAAGAGCCGGGCGCGGATGCTGACCGAAGAACGGAAAAAAGTGACCTTTTCCGACGTGGCCGGTATCGATGAAGCGAAGGAAGAGGTGCTCGAAATCATCGAATTTTTGAAGGACCCACGCAAGTTCCAGAAGCTCGGCGGACGCATTCCCAAGGGGGTGTTGATCGTGGGACCACCGGGGACGGGAAAAACCCTGTTGGCCAAAGCGATCGCCGGGGAGGCCGGCGTGCCGTTCTTCAGCATCAGCGGGTCGGATTTCGTCGAAATGTTCGTCGGCGTCGGGGCGTCCCGCGTGCGCGATCTTTTTGAGCAGGGGAAAAAGCATGCACCCTGTATTATCTTCATCGACGAAATCGATGCGGTTGGACGCTTGCGCGGAGCCGGCCTAGGCGGTGGGCACGATGAACGTGAACAAACGTTGAATCAGTTGCTCGTGGAAATGGATGGCTTCGATACGACGGAAGGCGTCATTCTGATCGCGGCGACCAATCGGCCGGACGTGCTCGATCCTGCCTTGCTGCGGCCGGGTCGCTTCGATCGCCAGGTGGTTGTCAACCGTCCGGATTTGCGCGGCCGCTCCGAAATTCTCAAAGTGCACACCAAGAAGGTGCCCATTGCGGCGAACGTTGAGTTGGAAAAGATCGCCCGCGGGACCCCAGGGTTCTCGGGCGCGGACCTCGAAAATCTTGTGAACGAAGCGGCGCTGTGGGCAGCCCGTCAGAACAAGAAGGAAGTGGAGGTCATCGACTTCGAGATGGCCAAGGACAAGGTCCTGATGGGCGCCGAACGCAAGAGCATGATCTTGAGCGATGAAGAGAAGCGGACGACCGCCTACCATGAAGCCGGTCATGCCCTCATGGCCAAGCTGTTGCCCGGCACGGATCCGGTGCACAAGGTGACGATTATTCCCCGTGGACGGGCGCTGGGTGTGACCATGCAGCTGCCGACTGACGATCGGCACAACTATACGAAGGAATTCCTCTACAATAACCTTGCGATTCTCATGGGCGGGCGTGTAGCCGAGGAACTGGTGTTGAAACACATCACGACCGGTGCCGGGAACGACATCGAGCGCGCAACGGATCTCGCCAGAAAAATGGTGTGTGAATGGGGAATGAGTGAAAAGCTTGGCCCCTTGACGTTCGGCCATAAGGAAGAGGAGATATTCCTTGGCCGCGAGCTCACCACCAAACGGGATTTCAGCGACCAAGTCGCCCTCGAGATCGATCTCGAGGTCAAGCGTCTGGTCACTGAGAACTACGAACGGGCAAAGCGACTCCTCACCGAACACATGAGAAGCCTCAAGGCTCTGGCGGAAGCCCTCCTGGAGAAAGAAGTGCTCGATGCCCCGGAGATCGATCAGATCTTGATGCAGAGTTCCTCGCAGACTGTCCCTGCCTGATGGCTGCGAAACGCTGCGACTTCAGGGCACTGGAGTTGCAGAGGATCGTACGTCGTATCAACGGAAGAGGCGGTTCCCGTCTCTTTTGCGGTATTTCAAGCAGATAGCGCCACGACACGCGTGTCAGACTGGATACAGGATTGTATCTTGATCCCCACAGGGGATACAGTGCTGCCGTGTTGTGAAGACATGGTCACACCGATGGAATTCCAGCTCAAAGGACAGCGTCTTCGTCTTGAGCGCCCGTTGTTGATGGGCATTGTCAACGTGACCCCGGACTCCTTTTTTGACGGGGGGCGGTTTTGCGATCCTCAGCGTGCGGTTGCCCATGCGTTGCGTCTGGTCGAAGAAGGCGCCGATCTGTTGGATATCGGCGCCGAATCGACCAGACCTGGTGCACTCCCTGTTGATGAACAGGAAGAACGCCGTCGGCTTGTGCCCGTTGTTGCGGCGGTGGCGAAGGCCGTGTCTGTTCCCATTTCAGTCGATACTTCGAAAGCGGAGGTGGCCAAGGCTGCGATCGACGCGGGCGCCATCATGGTCAACGACGTCACGGCCTTGCGCGGCGACAGCGCCATGGTCGGTGTCGTTGCGCAAGCCGGCGTCGCTCTTGTGTTGATGCACATGCAAGGGACTCCTGACATCATGCAGCACGCGCCCCGGTACGACGACGTGGTCGGGGAGGTCGCACAGTTTCTGGCCGAACGAGTACGCTACGCAATCGACCAGGGGGTGGCGAGGGACAGGATCGTGGTGGATCCCGGCATTGGATTCGGCAAAACCCTTGGCCATAATCTTGATCTCCTCGCGAATCTTCGTGTCTTCGCGGAATTGGGGTACCCTCTGCTGGTTGGTCCATCGAGAAAAGGATTCATCGGACAGCTGACGGATCAATCCGTGGAGGCGCGTGGATGGGGGACCGCAGGGGTCGTCGCCCTGGCGGTCGAGCAGGGCGCGAACATCCTTCGTGTGCACGATGTCGGGCCCATGAAAGACGTCGCCAAGGTTGCGGGCGCGATTGCGCGGCGAATATCCGCTGGAGTGCGAGAACAACATGCGTAAGCTCTTCGGTACCGACGGCGTTCGGGGCACGGCGAATCTCGAACCGATGACCAGCGAAACAGCGATGCAGTTGGGGCGTGCCGCCGCACATATTTTTATTCGCAGGGCGGGGCGTCATCAGATCGTCATCGGGAAGGATACGCGAGTCTCCGGTTATATGCTCGAGGCCGCCTTGATGTCGGGCATCTGCTCCATGGGCGTTGACGTGCTTCTCGTCGGTCCGATGCCGACACCGGCAATCGCTTTCTTGGCGCGAAGCCTGCGGGCCGACGCCGGCGTAATGATTTCCGCCTCGCATAATCCGTATCAGGACAATGGCATCAAATTTTTCTCCAACGATGGTCTCAAGCTGCCAGATGAAATCGAAGCGAGGATCGAAGAACTGATCGTCTCGAATGAGATCGCGCATCTTCGTCCGACAGCCGACGCGATTGGGAAGGCATTTCGTATTGACGACGCTGAAGGGCGCTACATTGAATTTGTGAAACGGTCACTGCCCAGAGATCTGGATTTCCAAGGCATCAAACTCGTGGTGGACTGTGCCAACGGCGCGGCGTACAAGGTGGCTCCGACCGTGCTCCGCGAATTGGGCGCCAAGGTCGATGTCATCGGTAATAAGCCTGATGGCATGAACATCAACGCAGGGTGCGGCGCAGTCCATCCTGCGCTGCTTCAGCGCGCCGTGAAAGAATTCGGTGCGGATCTCGGGATTGCCTTGGACGGCGATGCCGACCGCGCGATTTTCGTCTGCGAGCAAGGCGATATCATCAACGGCGATCACATCATGGCCGCGCTCGGACTGGACCTGAATCGTCACGGGCTTCTCGCCAAACAGACGGTCGTCGGCACAGTCATGAGCAATTTCGGATTGGAACTGGCGCTGAACCGTGCCGGCATCACGTTGTTGAGGACCGCCGTCGGTGACCGCTATTTACTCGAGCGGATGATGGCAGACGGATACAATTTCGGTGGCGAGCAATCCGGCCATTTCATCTTCTTGGACCACAACACGACCGGCGACGGATTGATTTCTGCGCTGCAAGTACTCTCGCTCATGAAACGAACCGAGCAACCGCTCTCCGAATTGGCAAAGACCATGACGGCGGTGCCTCAGGTGTTGCTCAACGTCAAGGTTTCGAAGAAGCCAAATTTGGACAGCATCCCCGATCTGCAGCAGGCAATTGCCGAAAGCGAGCGGCGTTTCAACGGCAGCGGCCGCGTGCTCGTCCGGTATTCCGGCACCGAGCCCTTGCTGCGGATCATGATTGAAGGCGAACACGACAGTCTCATCCGTGAAGAGGCCGATCGGTTGGCACGAATCGTCACGGCCCACCTCAGTTAGTTCCCTGCACAGTCACATTGGGGCCTCGGGGCTCAACGGAAGCGATGCTGCCCTTCCTGACGCTCGCCTTCATCTGCGGTCTTGCGCTGGGGTCGCTCATTCCCTATTACCCGCTGTCCGTCGTCCTCCTTCTCTGCGTCCTCGGGGCTGGCCTCACCCTGTCGGAAGCCAAAGCGCGGATCGCTGCCATGACGGCGACGGCCTCGTTCGGTTGTCTCTTGTGCGGCATTCTGTATTGGTTCCTGACCGTCGAAGGACATTCCAAGGCGGCAGTCCACGAACCCGAGCCCGAATCGTTTCAATCGTGCACCGGACGCGTGATTGCACCGGTCCAATACTCCCCAGGCCGTATGACGGTCGTCGTGCAGTGCGACGCGGAAGACGGCGGTCGCCCGCTCATTGTCCGGTTGACCTGGCGTGCGTCCGACCGGCGTCTTTTCCAAGGAGATCGGATCGCGGCTCGAGCGAAATTGCGAGTCCCCACCGGTTCTTTAAATCCAGGCGGCTTCAATTATGCGGCCTATCTGGAGCGGCAGGGCATCGATGCCGTGGCGACGGTGAACGGCCTCGAAGCCGTTGAGGTGCTGGAATCGGGCCGAGAGAGTCTGCGCTGGAGGCTGTGGAATCAATTCGACCGATGGCGGGATGCCATACGGCTCTCCGCACTTCAAAGTCTCGAGCAGCCTGCACTGGGTCTTTTTCTCGGCATTGTGATCGGAGAACGGGGCTACCTCGATCCCGACGTGCGCGATCAATTCATGATCACCGGTACCGTGCATCTGTTATCGATTTCAGGCAGCCATTTGGGTTTGGTCGCACTGCTCTCGTTCACCGCGATCAAGCACTGTCTCCTGTGGCTTCCGACTTCGTGGCTCCTGGGAATGTCCCGTCGGATCACACCCACAAGACTCGCCGCCGCTACCACGCTCTTCCCGGCAACCGCCTATGCCTGTCTCGCCGGAGCGGAAGTGGCGACCGTTCGATCGCTCGTGATGGTATTCGTCGCGCTGCTCGCAAAATGGCTTGGGTGTGAACAGCGCATGTTCCATGCGCTTGCGGCCGCAGCCTTGGCGATCGTCCTGCAGGACCCGCAGGTCATTTATGACATTTCGTTTCAGCTCTCCTTTTTGTCCGTCTGTGCCGTCGGCTGGCGGCTGGCGCAATCGACAGGGGTCCAAGAGGGGGAGGACATCAAGCCGTCCAGACTCTCGCGGGCAAGGCAGTGGGGAATGGACGCGCTTGCCATGAGTGCTCTCGTGACCGTGACGACGATTCCGCTGGTGGCCTTCTATTTCAACCAGGTGTCGTGGTTGGGACTCGCGACGAATCTGGCCGCGGTCCCATTTATGGGCGGCGTGCTGGTGCCCATGGGACTCCTCGCGGCTCTTTCCCATGGCGGCACGGAGGGAGGGGGATTACCGTTTGCAGCGGCAATCCAGTGGTTGATGGACCGCTTCGTCGCCATTCTGGCCGGTCTGTCGCGATTGCCGGGCAGCGAGTGGCACCTCGCTGCGCCGTCGCTTCCGAGCCTCCTGATGTTCTATGCCTGTCTAGCAGCCCTGTGGAACGGATCCACCCGAAGACGTACGGTATGGATTGCAGGAATCGGCCTCGTCTTGCTATTCGGCTGGTGGATGTGGTCGCCCAGACTCCTGCTCGATGGCGACCGTTTCCGGATTACCTTCCTCGATGTCGCACAAGGCGATAGTGCGGTGCTCGAACTGCCTGG
>Ga0157377_10001048_pt1 | contig 11718 bp, 9 predicted proteins | sample M55metaG_FD_121116 | JGI IMG/M metagenome (GOLD analysis project Ga0157377, IMG submission 121116) | Miscanthus rhizosphere microbial communities from Kellogg Biological Station, Michigan, USA - M5-5 metaG | ecosystem: Host-associated > Plants > Roots > Rhizosphere > Soil | place: USA: Michigan...
AAGCGGAACGCCGGCGTCCTCGCCGGCTGGCCCGAGAGCGTCTCGCTCTCGGCGGCGGCGGGACGCCGCCGGGCCAGCCGCCGGGACGGCGGCGCTCCACTCACGCTAACTTAAGGCCATTGCCGCTAGGCCGCGAACGGATCGACGATCTCGACGCCCGCCTTCGCGAAGTCGGCGCGATTCCGGGTGGCCACCGCCAGACTATGTACCAGCGCCGTGGCTGCGATCAGGCTGTCCTTGATCGGCATCGCGCGGCCTGACGCGCGCAATGCGGCGAGCAGTTCCGCCCATCGAAGGCTCGTCTCAGCTTCCCAGGGTAGGCAAAGCATGTGTTGCACGCCGTCATCGAACCATCGCTCCAGGCGAGAGCGCCGCTTTCCGCGTGGCAGAAGAAGGATGCCGAAGCGGATCTCGCCGAGAACGACCGGATCGACCACGATCTCGCGCTCGTTCGTCCTCAGCCACTCCAGGACGCGGACGTTCGGGAACGGTTTTGTGGGCTCGCTCAGGACGTTGGCGTCGACGAGGTATTTCACAACGTGTCGGTGGACTCGGACTCGATCGGCACGAAGAAGCCCTTCTCCGGACAGGCGAGAAGCCAGTCCACCAGGCCTTCATTCGGCGGAGGTGTGCGCCGCCGAAGCCGATACTCACCGCGATCGAGGCGCTCGACCGTGAATTCGTCGCCCGGCTCGATGTGATCCTGCTCCCGCAGTTCCGCCGGGATGACGATCTGACCTTTCGAGGAAACGGTCGTTTTCATCGCTTGGGTAAGATAACGTCTTACACGCTGGATATCAAACCCGCAGCGCCCGGGAAGTTGCAGTTTCCGCCGCTGATGGTGACGATCGTCCCGCAGTCGCTGCTGGTGAAGGTGCCGCGCTAGAGCGCCGGCGTCCCGCCGGCTGGCCCGGCGGCGTCCCGCCGCCGACCCAGGCCCAGTCCCAAAGTCCGGCCTTAGCAGGATTCCCAAGAATGTACGCGCGAGTCTCTCTGAAATCATCGGGTCCACGAATCACCCGGTCAAAATACTCCCGCTGCCAGATCACGCCCATTCCAATCCGATGCGCTGTGTATGACTTCCACGAATGAAGCACGCCGTCGAGATCACAGCCGCGGTCCAAGTGAAACAACACGTGCACGTGATTGGGCATTACGCACCATGCATGGAGTAGGTAGCGCGCGCCATCAAAGAAGCGAATCGAGTTGGCGACCGTCTCGGCATGTTCGTTCAGGAGACAACTTCCGTAGCCCGCGTCGAGATATGAATCGAGGCGCAGCCCGAACTGCTTGTCGATTTGCGCCCGCTCGGCCGGATTGTGCACGGTCTGCGCTAAGTGATGGCGCTCCTCGATCAATCGCCGTGCGATCTCACGCGGCAGGGAATCATGCAGTCTGAACGTGACGAAGTAATCCGCATCGTCCACCTCCCAGTGCGGTAGACGCCCACGCGATCGGCGACGAAAGTGTGCTGCGATGAGATTGTCGTGACGCATGCGCTCGCGACGAGGGCGAGCACGTGAATGAGTGTGGGCGGTGATGATACCTCGGGCGGCGGGACGCCGCCCGGCCAGCCGGCGGGGACGCCGGCGCTCCGCGTATAATCCGCGCCCCTATGCCTACGGTCCGCATCAAAGAGCTCCCCGCCCATGCCGGCGAGAAGGTCACCGTCAACGGGTGGCTGTACAACAAGCGCACGTCGGGGAAGCTGCAGTTTCCGATCATCCGCGACGGCAGCGGCTATCTGCAGTGCGTCGTCTTCAAGAAGGAAGTCTCCGAGGAGACGTGGAAGGCGGTGGAGGAGGTCTCGCAGGAGTCGACCGTCCGCGTCACCGGCACCGTCCGCGCGGAGCCGCGCGCGCCCGGCGGCGTGGAGCTCGGCGTCGAGTCGTTCGACGTCCTCGACCTCACGCACGAATACCCCATCACGCCGAAGGAGCACGGCACGGCGTTCCTGATGGACCTGCGCCACCTCTGGCTGCGCTCGAAGAACCAGCACGCCATCCTGCGCATCCGCAACGAGGTGGAGAAGGCGATCCGCGACTTCTTCTACGACCGCGACTTCGTCCTCATCGACTCCCCGATCCTCACCGCCAACGCGGCCGAGGGAACCTCCACGCTGTTCGAGACCGACTACTTCGGCGAGAAGGCCTATCTCTCCCAGTCGGGACAGCTCTACCTCGAGCCGGCGGCGGCGGCGTTCGGGCGCGTCTACTGCTTCGGGCCGACCTTCCGCGCGGAGAAGTCGAAGACGCGCCGGCATCTGATGGAGTTCTGGATGGTCGAGCCGGAGGTCGCCTTCCTCGAGTACGAAGGCCTCCAGGAGCTGGCCGAGGAGTTCGTCGAATACATTGTCGGGCGAACCGTGGAGCGCTGCCAGGAAGAGCTGAAGATCCTCGAGCGGGACCTGACCAAGCTGGAGAACGTGAAGCGGCCATTCCCGCGCATCACCTATCGCGACGCCATCGAGCTGCTGAAGTCGAAAGGGATGGAGGCGAACTTCGGCGACGACATCGGCGGCGACGAGGAGACGGTCATCGCCAACTCCTTCAACGCGCCGGTGATCATCACCCGCTATCCCGCGGCCATCAAGGCCTTCTACATGCAGCCGGCGCCGGAAGACGCCTCACTGGCCCTCGGCATGGACATGATCGCGCCCGAGGGTTACGGCGAGATCATCGGCGGCTCGCAGCGCATCCACGACCACGACCTCCTGCTGCAGCGCATCCAGGAGCACGGCCTGCCGGTCGAGAAGTTCCAGTGGTACCTCGACCTGCGCAAGTACGGCACCTTCCCGCACTCCGGATTCGGGATGGGCATCGAGCGCGTGGTGGCGTGGATCAGCGGCGTGCCGCACCTGCGGGAGACGATTCCGTATCCGCGGATGCTGAATCGGATCTATCCGTAGCGCTATCTCGCCTCTGATTTCTCCAGGACGCGCCGCGCCGCCTCAGCCACGAATTCGTCATTTTGATCGCCGACTTGATCGCATACGCGATTGATCGCGTCGGTGACTTTATCGGGAGAATGTCGTGCGACGTACTCCCGCAATGCCGCGGTGAATACTTCACTTCGCGACCGTTTGGCGCGACGGCGGGATGTTGTGCGCGACTTCACAACTTTTCAGGATCGAGCGGTTCGGTTAGACCTGCCCGGTACTCGAAGCAAGGTCGGGAGTGCAGGTTCTCATCGAGAAGGATGCGTCTCACGCGATGCTGGCGAGAAACACGCGGCCCGCTTCTTCCAGAAACGCGATCGCTTGTTCGCGGGAGACACTCGGAAAGTCGTCGAGAAACTCCTCGAGAGTTTCGCCACCCTCGAGATAATCAAGCAGCGCTTGCGCGGGCACCCGTGTTCCTACAAAAACAGGGGTACCGCTGACGATCTCGGGGTCGGAGTGCACGATCTGCTTGGGATCCATGAGTCAGGTGAAAGCATACGCCTTCGGTGCTACTAGCTCACCACGCAATTCCTCCCCGTCTCCTTCGCCCGGTACAGGTTCGCGTCGGCGCGGGCCACGAGCGACTCCAGCGTCTCCGGCGGCGCGAGCGTGGCGGCGCCGAGGCTGATGGTGACGCGCAGCGTCTCGCCGTCGAACTCGAACGGCTCGCGCTCGATGGCGGCGCGGATCCGTTCGCAGAACTGCGCGGCGTCGCCGGCGGTGGTCTCCGGCAGCACCACGGCGAACTCCTCGCCGCCGTAGCGCGCGATCAGCTCGTCGCGCCGCACCTGCTTCGCCGCCAGCGCGGCGATGCCCTGCAGCACGCGGTCGCCGGCCAGGTGGCCGTAGTCGTCGTTGATGTGCTTGAAGTGGTCGACGTCGAAGAGGGCCAGCGACAGCGGCCGTCCGTGGCGCGTGGCGCGCGCGATCTCGCGCTCCAGGAAGTCGTCCAGGCAGCGCTTGTTCGCCACCTGCGTCAGGCCGTCGGTGATGGTCAGGCGGTAGATCTCCTCGTGGTACAGCGCCTCGACGTTGCCGCCTTCAATGAACTTGAAGACCGCGCTGCCGCAGCGGATCAGGTCCCCGTTCTGCAGCCGCGTGGCGCGCGAGATCTCCTGCTCGTTGATGAACGTGCCGTTGGTGCTGCCGAGGTCCTCGATGTAGCGCGCGCCGTTGCGTACGAAGACCCGCGCGTGGCGCCGCGAGATCGTTTCCAGCGCCACGTGGATGACGTTGTCGTCCTCGCGGCCGATGGTGATCTCGCGGTCGGGGAGGGCGATGCGGCGTCCGAGCTGCCCGCCGTGGATGATCACGATGCAGGCGGGGGCCTTCTCCGCGGGCATGCGCGGCGTGCCGGCCGGATCGGTGATCGTCTTGTCCTTCACTGTCGAGGAATGTAACGCCGTCCATGCGAAAATGCGCGGAAGAAATCCCCATGTCCGAGGATGTCCCCGAACTCGACCCGACGCTGGCGGCTCGCCTGCCGGGCCGCCGCGCGGCGCAGCTGCAGCCGACCGTCGGCGTGACGGTGACGATGCCGTTGCGCGCGCCGCTGCCGCGCGACACCTCCATCGGCCGCTACCGCCTGCTCGAGCTCCTCGGCGAAGGCGGCATGGGCGCGGTCTACCTCGCCGAGCAGCGCGAGCCGGTGGAGCGCGTGGTGGCGCTGAAGCTGATGCGCTCCACGCTCGGCGGCGCGAACGCGGTGGCGCGCTTCAGCGCCGAACGGCAGGCGCTCGCGCGGCTCTCGCACCCCGCCATCGCCGCGATGTACGACGCCGGCGCCACCGACGACGGCTTCCCCTTCTTCGTCATGGAGCGCGTCGAAGGGTTGCCGCTCGTCGACTACTGCGATCGCCAGCGCCTCACGATCCGAAGGCGTGTCGAGCTGCTCATCCAGGTCTGCAAGGGCGTGCAGCACGCGCATCAGAAGGGCGTCATCCACCGCGACCTCAAGCCGTCGAACGTGATGGTGGCCGACGTCGAAGGCCGCGCCGTCCCGAAGATCATCGACTTCGGCATCGCCAAAGCAGTGGACGCGCCGCTCGGCGAGACCACCGCGATCCTGACCAGCCACGGCGTGGTCGGGACGCCGGCGTACATGAGCCCCGAGGCGCTGAGCGGCGACGACCTCGACACGCGCACCGACGTCTACTCGCTCGGCGTGATGCTCTACGAGCTGCTGGCCGGCGTGCGCCCGCACAAGGTCGACGACCTGACGCTCGCCGCGGTGATCCGGACGGTGGCGGACAACGACGCGCCGCTGCCGCGCACGCTCTTCTGCGCGCTCGACGACGAGGCGCGCAACGCCATCGCATCGAACCGCCGCGAGGACGAGCGCGACCTCGCCGCGCTGCTGGGCGGCGACCTCGGATGGATCGCCCGCAAGGCCACGGCGCGCGAGCGCGACGAGCGCTACGGCTCCGCCGCCGACCTCGAGTCCGATCTCCAGCGCCACCTCGACCACCTGCCCGTCACCGCCACGCCGCCGTCGCTGCGCTACCGCGCCGCGAAGTTCACGCGGCGCCATCGCGCCGGCGTCGCCGCGGCGGCGGTCGTCGCCATCGCCATCATCGGCGGCGTCGCAGGGACCACCGTCGGCATGCTGCGCGCGCAGCGCGCGCGGTCGGAGGCGGAGGCGGTGTCGAAGTTCCTCACCGACCTGCTCGACTCCGCCAGTCCGTGGAACCGCACGAAGGAGACGACCGTGCGGCAGCTGCTGGCCGAGGCGGCCGGGCGCATCTCGCACGAGCTGCAGGATCAGCCGGCGGCGCGCGCCTCGCTGCTGGAGACCATCGGCGGCTCGGAGTTCCACCTCGGCCATCTCGACGCGGCGGAGACGCTGCTGCGCGAGGCGCTGCGGCTGCGCATCGAGCTCGATGGTCCGGACAGCGGACGCGTCGCCTCCATCCTCAACGACCTCGGCCTGGTGCGAAAGCATCAGGATCACCTCGACGACGCCGAGCGGATGCTGCGCGAGAGCCTGGTCATCCGCGAGAAGGCCTTCGGGCATCGTCACAACACCGTGGCGCGCGGGCTGTTCGATCTGGCCACCATCCTCGCCATGCGCGGCAAGAACGACGAGGCGGAGCGCGCCTATCGCGAGAGCCTGGCGCTGCGCGAGGCGATCGACGCTGAAAACGTCGCGCTGACCATGAACGGCCTCGGGCAGCACATGGCGCGCACCGGCAAGCTGGCCGAGGCCGAGTCGCTGATCCGCCGCAGCCTGGAGATGCGCCGGCGCAACGGCGACCACGGCTACGCCTACGCCATGAGCCTCCTCGAGCTCGGCAACGTGCTGGCCAAGCAGAAGCGGACGGCGGACGCGCGGGCGGTGGTGCAGGAAGGGGTGGAGGCGCTGCGCAAGTTCGTCGATCCGAACGACCCGGCCGATCAGCGGCTGAAAGAGGCGAACGCGCAGCTGGCGGCTTTGCAGTAAGGAACGCCGGCGTCCCGCCGGCTGGACCGCCGCCGTCCCCGGCGGCGAGACGCCGCCGAGCCAGCCGGCGAAGACGCCGGCGCTCCAAGCTGTCCTCTCCAACGGACATGTAGCAGCGTTACCACGCCCCCGCGGCAATGCCGCTACGCTTCGTTGCAGTGCTGCGCGGCATCGCCGCACGGACACACCGGACGTGGCGCAGCGCCGCGACGGATCGCCGCAGTGCCGCGACGGATCGCCGCACGGACACACCGGACGTGGCGCAGCGCCGCGACGGATCGCCGCAGTGTCGCGACGGATCGCCGCAGTGCCGCGACGCATCGCCGCGGTGCCGCGACGCATCGCGGCAATGCCGCGACGCATCGCCGCAATGCCGCGCGTCATGGCGGCAATGCCGCGGCGGATGAGGGCGGCGCCTTCTGCGATAAGGTACGCGCCCCATGGACCCCTTGCGCATCATTCCCCTCGGCGGCCTCGGCGAGATCGGCATGAACCTCATGCTCTTCGAGTACGGCGGCGCGGCCATCGCCGTCGATTGCGGCATGATGTTCCCCGACGCCGCCACGCTCGGCGTCGACGTCATCGTCCCCGACATGACGTACCTCTTCGACGATCCGCCGAAGCTGCGCGCGGTCTTCCTCACCCACGGCCACGAGGACCACATCGGCGCGGTGCCGTTCCTGGTCGAGCGGCTGAAGGTGCCGGTCTACGGCATGCCGCTGGCCCTCGGCTTCGTGAAGGACAAGCTGGAGGAGCTGGGCGTCGACGACGTCGAGCTGCGCCCCCTGGTGCCGCGCGAGGTGATCGAGGCCGGCCCGTTCCGCGTGGAGGCCATCCGCGTCACGCATTCGATCGTCGACGCCGTCGGCCTGGCCATCCGCACCCCCGCCGGCACGGTCATCCACACCGGCGACTTCAAGATCGACCACACGCCGATCGACGGCAAGACCACCGACCTGGCGGCGTTCGGCCGCTACGGCGAGGAAGGCGTGCTAGCGCTGCTGAGCGACTCCACCAACGCGCTGGTCCCGGGCCACGGGCCGTCGGAGCGGCACGTCGGCGACGGGCTGGCGGCGCTCTTCGCGCAGACCAAGGGCCGCATCGTGGTCACCACCTTCGCCTCGCACATCCATCGCGTGCAGCAGGTGATCGATCTGGCGGTGAAGCATCGCCGCAAGGTCTTCCTCATCGGCCGCTCGCTGGTCGACAACATCGAGACCGCCGACCGCCTCGGTTACGTCCGCTTCCCGCGCGAAGTGCGCCCCGGCATGAACGCGCGCACCGACGACTTCGCCGACGCCGAGGTGGTGATCATGTCCACCGGCACGCAGGGCGAGCCGGCGTCGGCGCTGTCGCGCATGGCCATCGGCGAGCACAAGCAGGTGGAGATCAAGCGCGGCGACACGGTGGTCATCTCCGCGCGCACCATCCCCGGCAACGAGCGCGCGGTGGCGCACCTGATCGACAACCTCTATCGCCGCGGCGCCGAGGTGCTGACGTGGGACAACGCGGACGTGCACGTCTCGGGGCACGCCTGCCAGGAGGAGCTGAAGCTGATGCTCAACCTGACGCGGCCGAAGTTCTTCATCCCCATCCACGGCACGCTGCGGCACCTGGTCCATCACGCCAAGCTGGCGCAGAGCGTCGGCGTGCCGCACGGCGTGGTGATCACCAACGGGCAGGTGGCGGAGATCGACGGCGACGCGGTGCGCGTGCTCGAGGAGCGCGTCCCGCACGGCAAGGTGTTCATCGATTCCGAGGCGGAGGAAGTGCCGGAGGTGGTGGTCCGCGACCGCCAGCACCTGGCCGAGGACGGCTTCGTCATCGTGGTGGTGGCCCTCGACTCGAATGGGCGGCTGGTGCGCGACCCGGAGATCATCACCCGCGGCCTGGTGCACGTCGACGCCAGCGGCGAGGTGCTCGACGAGGTCCGCGCACAACTCATGCACTTGCTCCAGACCAGCCAGCCCGACGAGCTGCGCGACATCGAAACGGTGCAGGAAAAAATGCGCGCGCAGCTCAAACGGTACTTCAGGAAAGAGATGGGTCGCCGGCCGATGATTCTGCCGGTGATCTGGGAAATGTGAATCGGGGTTGCGGGGTAGCGGGGTCTCGCGGTCGCGAGGTCACGCCCACCCCGAGACCGCGAGACGCCGAGACCGCGAAACCATGTCAATCATCGAAGCCATCGTCCTCGGCCTCGTCCAGGGCCTGACAGAATTCATCCCCGTCTCCAGCACCGCGCACCTGGAGATCGTCCCCGTCCTTCTCGGCTGGGGCGATCCGGGAGCGGCGGCGTCGGCCGTGATCCAGTTCGGGACGTGGCTGGCGGCGGTCATCTACTTCTTCCGCGACATCGTCCGCCTCATCGCCGGCTTCTTCCGCGGGCTCGTCACGCGGCGGCCGCTGGCGGACGACGACTCGCGCGCGGCGTGGCTGGTGATCATCGGCACCATCCCCATCGTCATCCTCGGACTGCTGCTGAAGAAGCACATCGAGTCGACCTTCCGCGGGCTGTGGGTGGTGACGACGATGGTCATCGTGGTGGCCGTGCTGATGGTGCTGGCCGAGGCGTATGCGAAGCGGCGGCAACTGCGGCAGTACGAGCAGCTGAACGTGACCGACGCGGTGACCATCGGGCTCGGGCAGTGCCTGGCGCTGGTGCCCGGCGCGTCGCGCAGCGGCTCCACCATCATGACTTCGCTCTTTCGCGGCATCGACCGCGCCGCGGCGGCGCGCTACTCGTTCCTGCTCAGCATCCCGGCCATCGGCGGCGCGGGGCTGCTCGAGCTGTACCACGAGCGCGATCACCTGGCGTCGCTCGGCTGGACGCCGATCGTCGTCTCGATCGTGGTGGCCTTCATCTCCGGCTACGCCTCGATCTGGTTCCTGCTGCGCTACCTGCGGACGCACACCACGCACGTCTTCATCTGGTACCGCTTCGCGCTGGGGGCGGTGATGATCGCGCTGCTGGCCAGTGGCACACTTCGGTGACGCATCGCGCGGCGTGACGCACGTCACGCGGGCATAAATCGGCCGGGCCCATCCTTCAAATAACGTCTAAAAATCGTTCCGAGGACGGCCAATCATCGTGAATCCAGTGCGTGGGGTAGTTGTCTCTCTACTGATTTTTTGTTCCGTCGCGCCGCTCGGCGCGGCGATGCAGTCGCGTTTCGACGGCGAGGCGCTCGCCTCGCTGAGCGGTCCGGTCAGAGCTCTCCGGTTGAAAGATGTTCCGCTCGACGGCGCGCCGGAGACGCTCGAGCTGGAGCGCTTCCAGGTCTTCGCGCCGGATGTCGAGATCATCGCTTACGGCGCGGGCGGCCACACCGAGCGCCTGCCGGTTCCCGACGTCCAGTACTTCCGCGGCAAGGTGGCCGGCGATCCCGACTCGCTGGTGTTCCTCTCCGTCTCCGCCAGCCGTGCCGAAGGCTTCGCCTTCAAGGGCGAGCGGCGCTTCGCCTTCGGCTCGCAACGCCGCGCGGCGCTGAAGGGCGCGCGCAAGGCGTACGACTACGACGTGGTGGTCGACGAGGTGCAGGTCAGCGACGAGATGGCGGTCGACGGCAGCGGCTTCACCTGCGACATCGAGCGCGCGCCGCTGGAGCCCGCGCCGCTGGCCGCGCTGGCCGCCGGCGGCAGCGGCCTGAAGCCGAAAGCCGCGGGCGCGCTGGCGACGGGCACCGCCCGCTGGCTGCTCAACCTCGCCATCGACACCGACTACGAGCTCTACGTCAACGCCGGCAGCACCAGCGCGAACGTCACCACCTACATCGGCAACCTCGCCGGAGCGGTGGGGACGATCTACCGCCGCGACCTGACCACCGACGTCCTGGTCACCTTCCTCGGCATCCAGACCAACATCGCCGATCCGTTCACCGCCAATCCTGGCGCCTCGGGAACCTGGAACGGCGCGCCCACCACGTTCACCACCGCGCACGCGCTGGCGGAGCTCGGCGACCGCTGGCACAACACGCCGCCGTCGTCCGCGCGGCGCTCGTCGGCGCTGCTGATCAGCGGCAAGACGCAGGGCGCGGGCGTGGCGTGGCTCGGCACGCTGTGCGGCGGCGATTTCTCCTGCAACAACGGCAGCTGCGGATCGACGCTGTTCAACGGCCATTACGGCGGGGCCTACGCCTACATCGGCGCGGTGTTTCCGCCGGTCGATCTCACGGTGCCGAACCCCGACGCGAACGCGCCGCTCTACACGGCGCCCGGAAGCAACTACTGGTCGATCCTCGCCACCAGCCACGAGCTCGGCCACAACGTCGGCAGCGAGCACACGCACTGCATCGTCCTCAGCCCGGCCGACCAGAGCACGTACGGCCGCGTCTACGTCGACAACTGCTACGCGAGCGAAGGCGGCTGTACGAGCGGCCCGGTCGGCGTCCCCTTCGAAAAGGGAACCATCATGAGCTACTGCCACCTCAACGGCGGCGGAGCGCAGACGCGCTACCTCTTCGGCAAGACGGGCGAGGCGAGCCACGTGGTGCCCGAGTCGATGCGGTCGCAGATCCAGACCAAGACGCCCTCGATGTCGTCGATCACCCTCTCCGCCGCCTCGCTGCCGGGCGGCGGCGCCGGCACCGCGTCCGTGGTGAACGTGGGCGGCGGTGTCACCTACAACTGGTCGATCAACGGAAACGGCACGATCAACTCCGGCGCGACGACCAACGCCATCACCTTCACCGCCAACACCAATCCGGTGGTGCTGACCGTCCGCGCCACGAACACCAGCGGATGCTCGGTCACCGACACCGTCTCCGTGGCGGTCACTTCCAACTGCACCTACTCCATGAGCGTGGCCGGCTTCGTCCACGGCGCCAGCGAGACGACGGGCTCGTTCACCATCAACACACAGCCGGGCTGCGCGTGGACGGCGTCGACCACCTCCAACTTCGTCACCGTGGTGAGCGGGGCGGGCATCGGCACCGGGAGCGTGAATTACACGATGACGGTCAACAACACCGCCGCGCAGCGGGTGGCTACCATCATCAACTCGGGCGGCGCCTTCACCGTGCGGCAGGACCCGCCGGCCGTGGCGAGCAACGGCGACTTCAACAGCGACGGCAAGCCGGACGTGATCTGGCGCAACGAGAGCAACGGGCAGAATCTGGCCTGGTTCGTCAGCAACCTGGGACAGATCGGCTATGCGTACTTCCCCTCGCAGACCGATCCGAACTGGAAGCTGGTCGGCGCGGGCGATTTCAACAGCGACGGCAAGACGGACCTGTTCTGGCGCAACGTGGTCAACGGGCAGAACGCGGTGTGGTTCATGAACGGCGCGGCAGTGATCGGCGCCGGCTATCCGCCGACCCTGGCGGACACGAACTGGTTC
>Ga0157377_10001051_pt1 | contig 11692 bp, 12 predicted proteins | sample M55metaG_FD_121116 | JGI IMG/M metagenome (GOLD analysis project Ga0157377, IMG submission 121116) | Miscanthus rhizosphere microbial communities from Kellogg Biological Station, Michigan, USA - M5-5 metaG | ecosystem: Host-associated > Plants > Roots > Rhizosphere > Soil | place: USA: Michigan...
CGCCAAACGCGCCTTGGACGGCCTGTTCGCCGGTGAGCCGGAGATCCTCGCCGACGACTTGTCGCGGACAGTCAAGGCTCAGCTGTCCGCCGCTCCTGAACGACCTGCGCCCGCTGAGTAGCCTGGCGACCCGGACGTGATGTCCAGCGCTGAGCGCGAGTATTCACACCAAAACCAGTCGCTTACCCTGTGCGAGTTGTGGAGTCTCGGCTGCGCTCAGCACGGCTCCCGCTCCACCAGTCGCTAGGAAAGCTGGCGGCCAAGCCACGCGGTGACCATCGGGACGACCTCGGCGGCCTTGCTCATCGCGACGTGGCCGGTACCGGCGATGAGATGCACCTCGGTGTTGGGCCGACCCTCGAACACCAGGGTGTCCGCCTGCGGGACGAAGTAGTCATCAGCACCGTTGATCACCAACATCGGCGAATTACGCTGCTGGGAAAGCAGGTTCCGTCGCGAGAGCTTCCCCATGCCCGCGGCGAGTTCGGCCAGGGTGGGGGAGTGATCCCAATGCATCGCATTTCCTAGGATGTCGTGCATCCCGTACGGCAGCCGGCCGAGGTGCTCCGGCCGGAACGAGTCCGCGACCGGTCCACCGAGTTCGACTGCCACATCGACGATTCCCGACAGACCCGACATCGCCGCGAAGTTGCCACCGAAGGACGCGCCGAAATGAGCAACTCGGCCGTCGCCTAGCCGGCGACCGAAATCCGCGATGCCATGGATCACTTCGTCGGCGTGCTCGTCGATCGGAATCGCTGACTCGCCGGTGCCGGGATGGTCGAACGCCACCGTGGTCACCCCGGCGCTCATCGTGAACGACACCCACCAGGGATGGATGTCCATCTTCCAGGTGTCCACGCCTCCGCTGGCGATCAGCACCGGCCGCCCTGCGTAGTCGCCGTCGGTCGAGTACAGGTGGACCGGTAGGTCGACCGTGCTGTCGCGGTAGGGCACCTCGATGACGCGTCGCTCGAACATCACCGGAAAGTCCTTGGCCGCCAGCTCAAATTGCTCCAGTTGGTTGCGCAACGCCCGCACTCGTGCCTCGTCGGTCAGGCACGGGAACTTGGCGCACCCGTACAGCAGTGCGGCCATCCGATGCTCACCCTTGTCGGCGTAGCGCTCGGCGAGATTCGACCATTCGTGGACCCATCCGCCCGGCTCGTCGGCCCACATGTCGGTGACGCGCGACCGGACATTGTTGATGTCGTCCAGCGAGATCCCGAACTTCTCGAACTGGGCGGTCCTGTCGTCGAACATGGACTGGGCACCGATGTCATAGGTGTACATGGCGATCACCGCGCAATCTGAGCGAAGTAATCGGCGATACCGATCGCATCGCCAAGCTCTGTGACGGCGCCGATGTAGCCGTCCGGCCGCACCACGACGCGGCCGCCGTCGCGCAGGCCGTACCGCTTCGCCACCAACCCGTCCGGATCGGTGATGACGGCGTCGTAGCCGCCGGCAGGAGTGTTGTCGGAGTTGATCAGCACTTGCACCTGGCCGGCGGGGCCTGCGGCCGGGGCCGGCTTTCCCGCGGTGACGGTCAGCACCGTGTGACCGGGATTCTCTGCACCGCACACGCGAGTCAGCTGCTTCTGTATGTTTGCATCGTCGATGTGTGGAAGATGCTGACCAGCAACGATTTTCGTGTGCCCTAACCGTGACAGCACGGCGGGGCTTCCTTCGTAGCTGACGACAATCTCCTCGACGATGCCCGCGAGCTTGTCGCCGACCGCGGGAATGTTGCCCACCAGGCGCAGAACCGCATTGCGGACTACGCGGGCACCGCCACGCAGCGTGCCGGCCTTGGTCAAGTTGCTGCTGAACTCGATTACCTTCTCGGCGACCGGATGCCGTTCTGCGTGATAGCTGTCAAGGAGCGCCTGTCCGCCCTCGCCACGAACGGTCGCTTCGAGCTTCCAGGCGAGGTTGAACGCGTCCTGCATCCCGGTGTTCATGCCCTGCCCACCAGCTGGGCTGTGGATGTGGGCCGCGTCGCCGGTCAGAAACACCCGGCCATGCCGGTAGGCGGGGACCTGGCCGTGGTGAATCTCAAAGCAGGTCAGCCAGTGGCTCTTGGTGATCGTGATGCCGCCGACACGTTCGTCGAGGATTCGTTGCAGGTCTTGCTGGGTTGGATGCACGTTGTGTGGCGTGCCTGGCGCGTCATGGATCTGGGCCATCAACCGCGCTCTACCGCCCCGCATCGGCATCGCAATCACCGTGCCCTCGGGCGAAAAGACGGTGTACATCGATTCCCCGTCGAGATCGTGCTCGGCGTCGCAATCGCCCAGAATGAACCGCTCGCCCTGGAACGAGCCCTCCAGCTTGGTTCCGACCAAGTGCCGGGCCGTGCTGTGGGCGCCGTCGGCGGCGACGACCCAGGATGTCGTCACATGCTCGGCAGAGCCGTCGGGGCGCCGTAGGCCCAGTGTCGCGACGTCGTCATCCTGGGTCAATTCGACGAGTTCCACGCCGCGATCGACGGTGACGCCGAGTTGCTCGAGCCGTTCGGTCAACACGCGCTCTGTCTCGGTCTGGGCCGTGAGAAGCGAGAAAGGGAAGGCACTGTCGACTCCGCCGAATGTGACCTGAAACAGCTGGTTGCCATTGCTGAGCATCCGCATGCTGGTCGACTTCACGCCTGTGGCGACAAGGTCGTCGACGATCCCCATCCGGTCGAACATGTCGAGGCTGCGCGAATGGATCGCGATCGCACGCGACTCATCCGTCGGCTCGGCGCGCTTGTCGATGATCCGAAAGGTCACGCCTCGGCGTGCCAGTTCACAGGCGGCGACGAGGCCGACGGGGCCGGCGCCGACGATCACGACGTCGGGGTTCTGTGGTGTGGTGCTCATGTCGTCTCCCTAATTTCACACCTTGTTGAAACTAGTTTCACGCTACGATGAAACTAGTTTCAACGCAAGAGGAAATTAGCGAGAAGGTGAAACTATGGCCAAGAGGTCGATGACGCCTGGTCCCCGTGATGAGCGGGGAGTCCTGTCGGCGCGCATCCTGTCGGCCGCGCGCGACGAGTTCGCCCAGTACGGCTGGGCCGGCACGACGATCCGCGCTGTCGCCCGGGCGGCCGACGTCGATCCCGCACTCGTGTACCACTACTTCGGCTCCAAGGAGGCCCTGCTCGACGCGGCGACGGACCCGCCGCAGCGGTGGTTGGAAGCTGTGGCGAGAACCTGGACGACACCCGTGGGCGAGTTGGGCGCCGCGCTGTTGCGGCTGATGCTCGGCGCGTGGATCGACGACGAGATCGGTCCCGTGCTGCGCGCCGTCCTGCTGACCGCGGCGCACGACGAGACTACGCGCGAGAAGCTGCGCAGGGTCGTCGAAAATAGCTTGATTGGCGTGTCGCAGCTGGGTGTCGATGAGCGCGACCGCAAAGTGCGAAGCGGCTTGATCTCTTCGCAGATCATGGGACTGGCGCTGATGCGCTTTGTCTGGAAGATCGAACCGGTCGCGTCGATGACCGACGACGAGGTGGTGGCCGCGATCGCTCCGAACCTGCAGCGCTACATCGAAGGCGAAATCGAATGACAACGATGATCGAGTCCGACCCGTCGACATCCTCTAGAGGGGCCTTCGGCGTGATCGGTAGCGCTCTGAACGCACCCAATCACGCCGAATTCACGACGAGCTCCGCTAGTTGCCGGGGTATTGGTCCACGCAGCCGACGTATTCGTCCTCGGCGCTGGTGGGGTCATAGTCGACTCGGCCGCCGCAAGAGAAGCCGTAGTCGTGGTAGACGGGTGCGTCAACAGCGGCGGTCTGATCTGCGAGCCGATCGCATGCACGCATTGACCCGTTGTAGCAGTTCTCGGCCAGCGCCTCCCAACCCGGATCCCCGCCGGACGGCGGCGGGTCAGGGGCCGGTATCGCATTGGCGACCGGCGCCACGGCCAGGCACAGGCCGAACATCGCCGCTGCCGTTGCGGCAGCTACCTGAACGCGGCGCCGCCCGTGAGTCATGACGTTGGAATTCATCCCGGTACCTTTTGTTGATTGGCGCGGCCTATTAAGGCGAAACCCCCGAGGTATTTCGCACCAGATCGCTTAGCCGCCACGGAGCGATCGCCTTTTCTCCTGGAGACCTCCTTGAAGGAGATGCTGAAGGGACGTTGTGATCGTCGTCCTCGTCGTGAAACCTGTCAAGAGCCTTACAGCAACCTGGACTGGGCGCCCGCCCTCTCAGCGGCATACGTCCAACTGGCGCTTGTAGTGCGGTCTTTGTGCGGTATCGGGTTTCGGCGACAACGCTAATTTTTCCGACGCAAATATCTCAGAGCACCCATCAAGATCACTGGGTGCTAGTAACGCGCCGGCAATTGCACTCGAATTCCGCCTATGCGGGAATGTCAAAAGTGTGATGAGTGACTTCGCTAGGTCCACCGAATTTCCCGCCGGATCGAGTCGGTCATTACCGCGCGGTGATCCCGCGGCTGACACGTGCTTTCCTGTCGGCGAACGCGCAGAATTGGTCGAAGCCAGCGCCCACGTAGACTCGTCTCGCCACAAGAAACGTATGACGAAGAGGTAGTACCTGCATGAGCGGCCATTCCAAGTGGGCCACCACCAAGCACAAGAAGGCGATCATCGATGCCCGCCGCGGCAAGAACTTCGCCCGGTTGATTAAGAACATCGAGGTGGCGGCACGCGTCGGTGGCGGAGAGCCGGCCGGTAACCCCACGTTGTACGACGCCATCCAGAAGGCCAAGAAGAATTCGGTACCCAACGACAACATCGAGCGGGCGCGTAAGCGGGGTGCCGGTGAGGAAGCCGGTGGCGCCGACTGGCAGACCATCACCTACGAGGGCTACGGGCCCAACGGCGTCGCAGTGCTCGTCGAGTGCCTGACCGACAACCGCAACCGGGCCGCGGGTGAGGTGCGCGTCGCGATGACACGCAACGGCGGCAACATGGCCGATCCGGGTTCAGTGTCCTATCTGTTCTCCCGCAAGGGTGTGGTCACGCTGGAGAAGAACGGCCTGACCGAGGACGACGTGCTGACGGCGGTGCTCGACGCGGGCGCAGAGGATGTCGACGATCTCGGCGACAGTTTCGAGGTGACCTGCGAGCCCGGCGATCTGGTCGCCGTGCGCACCGCGTTGCAGGATGCCGGCATCGACTACGAGTCGGCCGAGGCGAGCTTCCAGCCGTCGGTGACGGTGCCCGTCGACCTCGACGGCGCCCGCAAGGTGATCAAGCTGATCGACGCGCTCGAGGACAGCGACGACGTGCAGGACGTGTACACCAACATCGACATCCCCGACGACGTCGCGGCCATCCTCGACGAGGAGTAGTTCAGGCTCCTATGTCGACTGCCGAGATAGCAGCTAACAAGGCGGCGTTCGAGCGCTTTCATGAAGCGGCCAACACCGGTGATGCTGAGGTCATCTCGAAGACGATCGACGAGCTTGTCGCGCCGGACGCGGTGATCCGCACACCGTTGCCGATTGGCGCGACGGGTGCGGAAGCGCTCAAGCAGGTGTGGGCGATGCTCCTTCGGATCTATCCCGACATCAACCTCACGGTCGAAGACTTGATCGCGGAGGGGGACAAGGTCGTCGGAAGGACGACGGTCACCGGCACCCACCAGGGTGAATTCATGGGAGTCGCACCAACCGGGAAGTCCGTGACCTACAACGAGATATTCATCTTCCGCTTCGCCCATGGCCGAGTAGTTGAGACGTGGGGTGTCGTCGACGTCTATGCGCAGATGAAGCAGATCGGCGTGATTCCGGCCCGGCTCAAGCCGGGTGCAGACTGACCGGCATGCCCGAGTAGCGCGTCATCCCGGTCACCAGGTCGATGTCGTCCTTGCTTGTGAGTAGATTGACGTTCGCGCTGGCATGGCCGTGCGGAACCGACACCGCGCCACGGCGAACGGATGCGTCCACCCGCGCGACACCGGTCAGCTCGCCGTGCTCGCTGCGCACGATTAACCGCTGATCGTCCGACACACCCGCCGCTGCCGCGTCATCGGGATGGACGACGATCGCGGCGACCGCACCGAGAAATGCCAACTGCGCGTTGAGCCTGCGCATCTGGCGTCGCGGAACGAGCACCAGCTGAGCAGGCTCCCGCAGGGCATTCAACTGGTCGACGAGAACCTGAGGGGCGAGACGCCAGCCGCCCAACCGCTCGATGTGCCGGTCCACCCACGGCGCAGGCAGCTCGCGATCGGCCTCGGCCCAGCCGTTCGTCACGAGCTCGTCGTAGGGGGCACGGCCGCCGGAGCTCACCTGCGCGAGCATCGCCTCGTCGGAGGCGTCGGTGTCTGCCAGCTCGTGACCGAGGCGTTGACCGATCTCCGCGAGCACCCACCACATTGAACGGCGTTGTCCCACAGGAGTGACGAGGGCGTCCGTGTGCTGTGCCGAGACCCGCGGGCTGAGGATGTCCCACAGGGTGACGTCGGGTCGCTCGAGCTGACCCTTGGTCGGCAGCACGTGCGTCGAGATCGCCGTCGTCTCGTTCGGCAGGATCTCGGTGGTGGCCAGCACGTCGAGCTTCTCCAGCGCCGGTAGCAGCGATCCGGCGTCGGGGAACGCGGTCAGCAGACTGCCGCCGAGGTTGAGGAACGCGCGGATGTTGCCCGCGTTGATCTCGTCGGGCAACGTGGCGCAGGGCCATTCGCGCAGAAACGCCTGCGTCTCCGGACGACTGCGGGGACCGGGCCCGAAGTGCCCCTCCGGCGGGATGATCGGCAGTTCGAAGCTTTCCAGCTGGTAGCCGAAACCGGGATGGAACCAGATTCCACCGGGGCGGTTCATCGAATTCGTGATGATCAGCAGCGCCCACGAAAGCCATTGCGTCACATTGGCACTCGCGGACATCGTGACGCCGGTGCCGGTATCGGCGACGATCCGGCCGGCCCTGCGGACCGCGCTCAGCAGCCGTTCGAGCTCGGCTTCGGGAACGTCGGCGACCGCGGCCGCATGCGGCAGCGTGAACGCCGCGACCGCGGCGGCCAGCGCGTCGACGTCCTGGGCCGGTGCCCTGACACCGTCGCGCAGCACTTCGCACCAGATAGGCGAGCAACGCGTAGTCGGTGCCCGGCCGGGGTGTGAGATGGTGCGACGCGAGCCGCGCCGTCTCGGTATAGCGCGGGTCGACGACCCAGACCTCGGCGTGCTTCGCGAGGTGGCGGATCGCGCCGCGGGGATTCGGCAGGCCGACGGTATGCCCGTGGGAGACAACGGGATTGCTGCCGATGAACACCGCGAACGTGGCGTTGTCGTAGTCGGGGCGACCGGTCAGCGCCGACGAGCCTCCCATCAGCTCGGCCATCAGCACCTTGGCGGTGCCGTCGATCGTCAACGGACTGAACTTCGCAGGCGTGCCGATCGCGGCATGCAGCGACTGCGCGATGCGATAGCCGACCGCATCCATGCCGACGCCGGTACCGAAGTTGATGCCGACGGATTCGGGTCCGGGCGTGTTGATGGTCTCGCGCAGCTTCGTGCCGAGATCGTCGAGGCAGGCCTCCCACGTGGTGTTCTGCAGCCTGCCGTCCATCCGCATCTGCGGGCGTTCCAGCCGGTCCGGGTGGTGGTGGAGCTGTGGCAGCGCGCGGCCCTTCGAGCAGGTGTAGCCGTGGGAGAACGGATGCCCCCCGTCGCCGTGCACCGCGACCACCCGGTCGCCGTCAATGTCGACGAGGATGCCGCACACCGACGTGCACCCGGCAGAAGCTGCGGACCGTTGGCATGACGGAGAACGTAACTCTCAGCGGGTCAGGAAGGCCCCGATTTCCAAGGCCGTCTGCTCCGGCTGATCCAGCATCACCAGTACGTTGGCGTCGTCGATGTAACGCAGCGTCCCGCCGGTCAGGTCGGCCAGGTGGGTCGCGTGGTCGTCGGGCATCACCGGGTTGCGGCTCCACAGCACCAGCACGCCGCCGTCGAAGTCGGCCAGGCGGTTGGTGGCCCGGATCAGATCGGCCTTGTCGAATTTGGTGCGGCAATACTTGACGAGATCCTGCCGGATGCGCCGGTCGATCAGGCCGGCTGTCAACCATTTGTCGACAATGTCCTGGGGGACAGGCTTTTTCGCCATCTGACCGAACATCAGCCACTGCCGCCGCAGCCAGCCGATCTTGAGCTGGCGCATCGCCAGCGACACTGTCAGCGTGTTGCGGCTGGCCAGCCACGCGACCTTGCCCGGGAAACCAGGCGGGAAGTTGTCGAAAGCCTCCGACGGGCAGATCACGAGCCGCGCAACGCGTTTGTCACGACCGACGTCGGTGAGGAAGAGTGGGCCGCCCCAGTCGGTGACTACGAGCGTCACGTCGGCGACGTCGAGCGCGTCGAGGAAGTCAGCCACGACATCGACCATCCCGGGCAGGGTCAAGTCCGCGTTTTGGCGCATCGGGATGCGGTGCCCACCCATCGGCAGGATCGGCAGCAGATAGCGGAAGCCCGATGGGAGCAGTGGCATCGCGAGGTTCCATTGCGCGTCGTTCATCAGCAGGCCGTGAAGCAGGACGACCGGCGGACCGCTCGGGTCGCCCTCCTCCCGGTATTCGATGGTTCCGGCGGTGACGTCGACGGATTTCATGACCACCTCTCGGCGCTAGAACGTTGATTCTAGAACATATGCTCTAGTCTGGAGCGGGGAGGCGAAAATGGCAAGGTCCACCAGGGAGTCGATTCTGACCGCCGCGGCGGAGCTGATGCGGCACAAGGGCTACGGCGCGGTCGGCATGAAGGACATCACCCAGGCCTCCGGCGCGCCGATCGGCTCGTTGTATCACCACTTCCGCGGCGGGAAGGTGCAGATCGTACGCGAGGCGCTTGTCAACGCGGGCCACGCCTATGCGCTGCTCATCCCCACGATCGTCGACGAGTACACCGACCTCGGCGGGGCGATCGAGGGCGTCTTCACCCAGGCGGCCGAGGACATGGCAGGCACCGGCTTCGCCAACATGTGCCCGGTGGCCAGCGTCGCCGCCGAGGTCGCCGACACCGTGGAGGAACTCCGCGAAACCTCCGCCTCGGTGTTCGAGGGCTGGGTGGACGCGGGTAGCGCGTACTTCGCGTTGCGGGGGCTCGATGCTCCGCAGGCCCGCGAGGTCACGTTCGCCCTGATCGGCGCCCTGGAGGGCGCCTTCGTCCTGGCCCGGACGCTCCGCAGCACCGAGCCACTGCTTGCGGCGGGACGGGCGCTGGCTCCCGGCTACCGCGGAGTCGCGCTGGCACCGCGTGTCGTGGCGGAAGGCGTCGGATCGGCCCGTTAAGCTCTCGAACAGGTGTTCACAGAAGGGGCTGATGTGCGGGTAATGGGAGTCGATCCCGGACTGACCCGCTGCGGCCTGTCCGTCATCGAGGGCGGTCAGGGCCGCCAGGTCACCGCGCTGGACGTCGACGTGGTCCGTACCCCGTCCGACGAGCCACTTCAGCACCGGCTGCTCACCATCAGCAACGCCGTCGAATATTGGATGGACACCCACCGCCCCGACGTCATCGCCATCGAGCGGGTGTTCTCGCAGCAGAACGTCTCGACCGTGATGGGCACCGCGCAGGCGGGCGGCGTCATCGCGCTGGCGGCCGCCAAGCGCGGCATCGACGTGCACTTCCACACGCCAAGCGAGGTCAAGGCCGCCGTCACCGGCAACGGCAACGCGGGCAAGGCACAGGTCACTGCGATGGTCACCAGAATCCTTGCGCTGCAGACGAAACCGACACCCGCCGACGCCGCGGACGCGCTGGCGCTGGCGATCTGTCACTGCTGGCGCGCGCCGATGATCGCCCGGATGGCGGCGGCGGAGGCGTTGGCCGCCGAACAACAACGAAAGTACAAGGCGAGATTGAAGGCGGCACGATGATCGCATCCATTCGCGGCGAAGTCCTCGATATCGCGCTCGACCACGTCGTCATCGAAGCTTGCGGTGTCGGCTACAAGGTGATGACGACGCCGTCGACGCTGGCGACGCTGCACCGAGGCAGCGAGGCCAGGCTCATCACGGCGATGATCGTGCGTGAGGATTCGCAGACGCTGTACGGCTTCGCCGACGCCGACGCGCGTGACCTGTTTTTGACGTTGATCGGCGTGTCCGGGGTGGGGCCAAAGATCGCGTTGGCCACTCTCGCGGTCTATGACGCCCCCTCGCTGCGGCGGGCCCTCGCCGACGGCGACGTCACCGCGCTGACCCGGGTGCCGGGCATCGGCAAGCGCGGTGCCGAGCGCCTGGTGCTCGAACTGCGCGACAAGATCGGGCCGGTGACGCCGGCGGGCGCTGTGGCGCTCAACGGCCACTCGGTGCGCGGCCCGGTAGTGGAAGCGCTTGTCGGACTTGGCTTTGCGGTCAAGCAGGCCGAGGAGGCCACCGATAAGGTGCTGGCCAACGAGCCGGAAGCCAACACGTCCGGTGCGCTGCGCGCGGCGCTGTCGATCTTGGGTAGGAAGTGATGAGCGCTCGCGCGAAGAACAGACGATCATGAGCCGGTTCGACGACGATGAGCCCGAGGACACTTCCGATCGGGAGGTTTCCGCCGCCCTGACCGTCGGGGAAGGCGACATCGACGCCAGCCTGCGACCGAGGTCGCTGCGCGAGTTCATCGGGCAGGCGCGGGTGCGCGAACAGTTGCAGCTCGTCATCGAGGGCGCCAAAAACCGCGGCGGCACACCGGATCACATCCTGTTGTCCGGTCCGCCCGGGCTCGGCAAGACGTCGCTGGCGATGATCATCGCCGCCGAACTCGGGTCGACGCTGCGGGTCACCTCGGGCCCTGCCCTGGAGCGCGCGGGCGATTTGGCGGCCATGCTGTCCAATCTCGTCGAACACGATGTGTTGTTCATCGACGAGATCCACCGCATCGCCCGGCCCGCCGAGGAGATGCTGTACCTGGCGATGGAGGACTTCCGCGTCGACGTCATCGTCGGTAAAGGCCCTGGCGCCACTTCGATTCCGCTCGAGGTTGCGCCGTTCACGTTGGTGGGGGCGACCACCCGGTCCGGTGCGTTGACCGGACCACTGCGTGACCGGTTCGGGTTCACCGCGCACATGGACTTCTACGAGCCGGCCGAACTAGAGCGGGTGCTGTCCCGCTCGGCGGGCATTCTCGGCATCGAGTTGGGTGCCGACGCCGGAGCGGAGATCGCTCGCCGCTCCCGGGGAACGCCACGTATTGCCAACCGGCTGCTGCGCCGCGTCCGCGACTACGCGGAGGTCCGCGCCGACGGGGTGATCACCCGTGACATCGCCAAGTCCGCTCTGGAGGTCTACGACGTCGACGAACTAGGTCTCGACCGGCTGGACCGAGCGGTACTGTCCGCCCTGACACGAAGTTTCGGTGGCGGACCTGTCGGGGTGTCGACGCTCGCCGTCGCGGTTGGGGAGGAGGCCGCCACCGTCGAGGAAGTATGCGAGCCGTTCCTGGTTCGAGCCGGGATGATCGCGCGCACCCCGCGTGGACGCGTCGCCACCGCCCTGGCGTGGACACATCTCGGCATGACTCCACCGAGCGGGGTCAGAGGCTTGGGGCAGGCCGGACTGTTCGACTAGGAGGGCCAATTGATCTATGCCGGTTTGATTTTCGCAGTCCTGGCGGCGCTGCTGCACGTCTACATCTTCGTGATGGAATCGCTGACGTGGACCTCACCGCGCACCCGCGCGACGTTTGGCACCACGCCGGAAACGGCGGAGACCACCAAGGAGCTGGCCTTCAAC
>Ga0157377_10001053_pt1 | contig 11677 bp, 17 predicted proteins | sample M55metaG_FD_121116 | JGI IMG/M metagenome (GOLD analysis project Ga0157377, IMG submission 121116) | Miscanthus rhizosphere microbial communities from Kellogg Biological Station, Michigan, USA - M5-5 metaG | ecosystem: Host-associated > Plants > Roots > Rhizosphere > Soil | place: USA: Michigan...
CAAAATTTATACCCGCAAAGTCAAACCCGCCGAAGCCAACTAGTTGAAGTAAGGCAGTAGACGCCAGACAAATTGCGTATACAAACGGTACAACCAATAGTGTATGGTTATTAACTTTCGGTGGCAATGTCGCTTTGATCACTGCGTTTTCCCCCCTAAAACTACACCAATAATTGTACTTAATGGCAGCCAGCCATATTGACGACTATCGGTGCTTTCGTTCGGATTGTCGCCAAGCAAATAGGCCAGCTCGCCTTCTATTTGATGAATGCGTTTGAGCACCTCTACCCTATGGTGCCTCACGATCACAACATCGCCCACCTTGGGTTTTTTATGGCGAAGCGCGAATACCAGCTTGCCATGCGGCAAGGTTGGATGCATGCTGGCACCATTAACTCTTCGGATTAAAAACATTACGCCTTGGACTCCTCGAACATCTTTGAAATTTTTGCGGTCATTTCGACTAATTTTTTCGCCTCGTCGATATTTAGGCTTTGCTTTACTTTACTGCATTGTTTAGCGGCTTGCCAGATTATTTCGTGTAAATCATTAAATTTTTGCAAGTGTTCTGACTTAAAGTAGTCACTCCAAAGCATATAAATTTGATCTTTGCAAAGCTGGGCTTGCTTATCTTTATTGGCCACAGCACGAATGAAATTGGCATGTTCATCAGTTTTTTCACCATGGCCCTCGCCGAGCGCTTGAATTTTTTCGACCATTCGTAAGCAAGTGTCGGCGGCGTGGCGCATTGTATCGGTTTCGTAAATACCACAAGGTATATCACAATGAGCGTAAACAGGTTTTATGAACTTAAATCGCATTTTGTATCCCCCTTTATGCTTAAATTCTATTACAAATTGCAAAATAATGCTTGCGCTTTATTACCTGGCGGGCTAAAATTAATTCAAGCGAATCAAACGACAAACAAAAACACCAAAACAAAACGTCGTGCATCGCTTTGCACCACCACAACAACTCTTCTCTATACCATGACGGGCGCGCACTATATGTGCATTTTATCAATTGTGCCCGTCATGGCTTTAACGGTCAGTTAGAACGTTCATTATTTGGGCGTTTTATTTTTTAGTAATTAGCGCTAAGTTATTTTGTCTTAGCTGAGTCATAAAGGCATGATTTAATGGTTCTCGCTGTTCACCGTTAAGGCCTAGTGGTTCAAAATTATCGTCTTCACGCGTGTAATAGCTTACTCTACACCCCCTAAACTGCCCCTTCGCGTTGTAGTAAGCAATAAGGCCCATGCCAGCTGAAGTATATTTAAATTCCGCCAAGCATATTACACCTAGTCTACCCTTTGTGGCAGCTAGTGTGATTTTTTCTACCTCGAACATGCTGTCGCCCACACGACCAAGCGTTACAAAACCATGTTTCGCACCACGAGCAATGTGAATTGGCGATTCGCCTAAATATGCCATTAGCTCTTTTAGCGCGCCATGAAGGTTGTTAGCTTCGAAGCCAACTATTTCGCACAGTTGTTGTTCGGGATGCAAGCTAATTATATCTTGAAAAGTAGCTTGGCTTGATTGATCGATGCATATCAATCCGGCCAAAATTGCATCTTGGGTTTCGCCAAGATCAAGGTTAATTTCATGTATATTATTTGGCTGATCGCCGGGATTATTTAAATTTAATTTGGCCGGACCACTAAAAATAGTCCTGATCGCATGAGCGGCTGGGCCTTTTCGCCCCGTAGCGCTATCTAGTACTATTCGCGTAAACATTGTGGAGCAGCCGTATTCAACAAGATCAACAACATAAGTCGTTGACGGTTCTGTTCGCCCTAAGAATTTTGCTAACCCGCTAACTGGTAAAGATTTTTCTTGTCGCTGAATCGTTACAAAATAGCCGGCGTTGGTGTCTAGGTAGGCAGGGCTTCTTGACTGATCAAGACGATTATTCCATGCTTTATCGGCTAGCCTATAAAGATCTTTGGCTTCATCACCAAAAATTTTTACAACTTCGCCACTATTGGGGTTTGCTTCGAATGGTTTATCGGCAGGGCTTTCGCTTGTCATACCGAAAGACCATAAAATAAATCCAGCTACAAGTCAACTACCTTGGTGGCTTGTTTGCTTTGTTCACGGCGCCAAGCGTCAATTTGGGCATGGTTGCCATTTAACAAAACTTCGGGTACCTTTTGACCCTTAAATTCAGCCGGACGAGTGTACTGCGGAAATTCTAACGTCTTGTCATCACTAAAACTTTCGATTTCGGCAGATTTTTCGCCCCCCAAAACGCCCGGAATTAAGCGAACTATGCTGTCAATAACTACCATTGCCGGCAATTCACCACCGGTAAGCACGTAGTCGCCGATAGAAATCTGGCGATCAATCAAATCGACTATGCGCTCATCGTAACCTTCGTAGCGAGCGCAGACAAATATCAAACCTTTTTCGTCGCTTGCAATCTGCTTGGCTTTACTTTGGACCCAACGCTCGCCACGAGGGGTAAGTAAAATTACTTGCGCGTTAGTGTCGTTCTTTTTTGCGGCTTCAATGGCAGCAGTCAAAGGTTCGACCATTAATAACATGCCATCACCACCACCATAAGGCGTGTCATCAACTTGCTTTCGCGGACCAAGACCAAAATCTCGCAAGTCTAGGTGCTTAAATTTCACCAATTGGCGATCCTGCGCTTTCCACATCATTGACTGGCCTAAAACAGCTTCGAACATGCCAGGGAACAAGCTGATAGTTTGAATAAATCGCGGCTTCATTACCCCAGTAGTATACCATTCATGTTTTTACAAAGATTTTAGCGCCTTAATAAAATCGATTATAAATGTATCTAGCCCCAACCCCCTAAGCACGGCTATTATAATGCCGATTAGAACCGCCGCTTTAAGCAAGGTCCACAAAAAAGAAAACAGCATGTCAATTAGTTGACCCACATAAGAAACAAACCAGAACAATAATCGGTTAATGTGCCCGGTTCTTCTAAACCGTACATAATATTGGATTACATAAAACATAGCCGGCTCGCTATGCGATAAATGACTTTTTATAAGATCAATTACGTTAAAACCGGTATTTTCAAACGACGAATTACCTCCTTTAAAATAGTCTGGGCCACCAACCAACGACGTATCAACTGGCTCGTTGTTTAGTAGGGCTGATTTTAGCGTGCGGCTGTCTATTATGTTCTTAGGTGGAGTTTCTTCGGACACTTTTAAGCCGCAACAGTCTCAAAATACCTTCTAATGCCCACCCCGGGCATTTCGTTATTTAATATGTCTTTGTAAGCTTCTTGCCAAGGCAATGTGCGATGACTCATGCTTACCATATCTGTCGCTTTGAGTTTTCCTAGTTCTTCGGCTAATTGGCTTATTTTGCGTCTGTCTTCGAGACTTATAGCTGTTTTGAAATCGTTATTAGTAGGTTGAGTTATAACGTTCGACTCATAGCCCCTAAAAGCTAGGTAGATTTCTTCAACTACGGGGCCGTAATCCCAGGCAACAAAATGATCACTAAACAGCACTTGCTTATTTTGCTTCCAGTAAAGTCCGTAAAGAAAATAAAGCAATTTTTGCAGCTTAAGAGGAGTAAGGTCTTTAACCCTACCCTCGGCTACAATAAAATTGGCCACATCAATTGACTTATACATTGTTACCCTAGTTAACCTATTTACATAATCTAATGCAAGCTTAAACATAATTATATCAGTGCATGCAATCTTAGCACAAATTGGCGGTGGTTAACTGTGCAATATAAAGCTTCTGAAAATTATTGAATCATACAACAATCACGAGTTAGCTCGACATTAGGAACAAAGAGTGTAAGGTGGGTCGCCCAGGGCGAAGAAAAGGAAATTTGCTATGATTAGATAATGCGTAAAACAACAGCTTTAATTGTTGGGGGTAGTGGCATGTTGGCAGAATTTTGCCGAGAAATTGCTGGTGGTTATGCCCATATTGGTGTTATTGGCCGTACTAAAAGCAAAATGCAGAATGTTAACGCTATTCCGAATCTCGTACCAATATATACCGACTACAATAATCTTGAGGCACTAAAACGCGAACTGGCTGACTTTGTTGGCACATACGGCAAACCCAACCTTACCGTAGCCTGGGTTCATACTAGCGCACAGGGGGCAGTACAGCTTATAGCTCAGTTCTGTGAAGATAAGTTCTATGAGGTAGCTGGAAGTTCTGGCGCACAGAAAAGTCATATATCTCACAAGCATGAAGGCTCAATTAAAAGTTTAGGTCTTGAGTACCATCGTATCGTACTCGGAAGTATCAATAATCGGTGGCTAACTGACCCTGAGATTAGCCAAGGAGTTTTAGCGGCACTTTCAGACAAAAGCACACAGCACATCATTGGCGAAATCTAGAAACCCTATCGTATCTGTACATATTGAGCTTAATATTTTACAGTTATACAAATATGAACAGGCCCGTCCATTCCGAAGGCCAAGAAATAACAGATTCTAGGTTACTTGTTCCTGGCGACGAAGTAGGAGTGTTTGACGGCGACATTCTTCTAGCGCACATGCTCATACTCGAAATACACAAAACTGGCGACCTGCCCAGAAGTCATGCAGCCAAAGCTGCTGCTCCATTAGAAACACACTGGCACACTGCGCAAACTGTAACCGAAGCGGGTAGATTAGCCGTGCACACGCCCACCGAGCCGGGCCTACTTGTCCCAGGTGGCATATTCGTTGGCACAAAGGAACTTGCGCTGCCTTTTGGTCATGTTTCGGCAGCGCATTCCAGAGCAGATGAGCGCGGTAGGGCTGCAGTGCCGGTTGAACTTTTACCGGGCTGGCGCAGATTATGGCGTTCAGAATGGAGGCTGCGATATATCGGGCATCACGCCCTAGGTCAGGATTAATAAACCAAAACCACCGGCTAAACCGGTGGTTTTGTCACATAAAGCTCTCAACTTGTGTGTTGCTCGCATGAGCTTTTGATTTTTTGTTTTTGGCGTTCGCCTAACGAACTTATTTGTAATTATATGTCTAAGTCGTCTAGATCTGCAAGCTCTTTTCGGGTACGACTTGCAACAGATTCTTTTTCTTCCACAGGCGCATCTGTTGTTTCTTCCACAGGCTTGTCATAATCGGTGACTTGTTGTGTGGTATCATCGCTATCGTCATCGTCTTTTTGTGGTTTGGCGACTGGGGCTGACTGAGCCGGTGCGTCAAACGGACGGTCGACATCGACAATCTTTAGGTTGTAACGAGCATCGTTTTTGGTACCTAAGGCACGTAAAAGCGTACGGATGCTTTGCGCAGTCGCACCACGTTTGCCGATTACGCGACCCAGATCTTCGGCATCAACGCTAAGCTCTAAAAGAACACCTTTTTCGTCTATACGACGTTCAATCTTTACGCTGTCAGGCTTGCTTACGAGCGACTTAACTATAAACTCTACAAATTGCTGGTCAATACTAGTGGCCATAGGGACTCCCTTATCTCCTTAGGTGCTTGTATTGTAACGTAGCCAACATGGTTATGGCAACAAATTAATGTTAAGTCTGTAAAAAAAACACCCCTGGCGAGGTGTTAGTTTTTATTCTTCGCTTTTAGTTTATTCGGTGGTTTCTGCTTCGGGTGCTTCAGATGTTTCTGGTTCTTCAGCAGGAGCAGTCGCTTCGGCAGGACGATTTCTGCGAAGTTTTTCTGGCTTGCGAATTGTAGCTTTGTAGTCATCGCGAGGTTTTACAACCCAAGCTGGCAAAGTTATTTTTTCGGCTACCAATAAACGCACTATTCGTGGAGTTGGTTGAGCGCCATTCTTAAGATAAAACTCTATCTTTTCTTTGTTGAGATTAATTTCTTTGGTATGTGGATTATAGGTGCCAACATAAGCAACTACACGACCACTACTGGGGTGGCGCTGAGCTTCTTGAACAGCCAAGCGATAAACTGGCATAGCTTTGCGGCCAAGGCGTTGTAAACGAATTGCAAGCATTAACTAATATTCCCTACTTATTTTTTACTTAAAACTGTGGTTATTTTACAGGTTATGACCTCTGGTGTCAATCTTATCGTTATTGGGCACGGCCAATGACCTGACCAGCGTAGTCAAGCGCAGTTTCTGCAAATTCAACAGCATGAGATGTATCTGGCCCGCCACCCATAGCCCCACTACCGAACTTAGCGTCCAATTCAGACACTCTAACCAAACCATTGTTGTAGAATTCTACTGCTCGAGTTTTATAATCGCCACTGGCAGCATAATCAACTCTGGTTTCTACCATAAAGCCATTTGAATCACGATATGCCTCGACTGTTGTAATTAAGGCTGTACTAGACAATTCTTGCATGTAAAAACCGCTACCGACCGATGCAACATATACCTTGCCGGTGACTACACCAGCTTCAACCGAATCAAGCCATACGCCTCCACTGGCGTCTGCTTTACCCAAAGCATTTTTCGAACCCAGCTTGGACCGTACTTCGCTCGCGACCTTTTCGACATTTGACCAGACCAGCCCCCTTTCGGTTGCTCTTTGTTTAAGAAACTCTTCACGATTCGATTCCCTAACCCACATCTCAAAACAATCCACCAAACTAAGCACTGCAGAAGTTCCAACAATTACTGCCGCACCCACCAAAGATGTTTGGATTAATCTACGTCTATCTAATATGGGGTTTTTGTCAACATTTTCAGACATACCAAGCTATCATGCCACAACAAACACAATATTTAAATATGCATAAGCTTTTTATTTTTGCAGCCTAATAAACTGGCGCTTTTCAAGCAAAATGATTACTTACGCGCTTCAAGACTAATAAGCGCTGTTTGAGCAGCCTGCTGTTGAGCAGTTTGTTTTGACGGACCACTGCCCCTACCCATTAACTTGCCGCCTACGAATACTCCAAGAGTGAATACTTTATCGTGGTCAGGGCCAACTTCTTCTAGCACTTTGTAGGCCGGTGTTTGACCAAACTTGCTCTGGGCGACTTCTTGCAGACGGCTTTTTGCATCACGCCAAGAACCTTCTTGCAATATGCCTTCTAGCTTGCTGACAATGTTTTTTTCGACAAATTCGGCGGCAACCTCGTAGCCTTTATCTAGGTAGATTGCGCCTATTACGGCCTCGAAAGCATTGGCTAAAATCTGCTGCTTGGCTCGTTCTGAACCGTGTTTTTCGCCCCGACTTAAACGCATAAGGTCGTACAAGCCTAGCTTAGAACCAGCTTCACTTATAGATTCGGTCCGAACAAGCGCGGCGCGCCAATTGGTCAAAATGCCTTCAGGTTCACCGTAGTTAAGGTAAAGATGCTTGGTCACAGCCAGTTCTAGCACGGCATCGCCCAAAAATTCTAACCGTTCGTTGTGTTCGGTAGCACTTTTTTTGTGTTCGTTCATATAAGAACGATGTGTCAAAGCGGTTATTAGCAACTGCGGGTTGTCGAACTTAAAGCCAAACGCGGCCTGGGCAAATTGCTGGTACTTGTTAGTATCCTGCATGGCGTATTTTCTTTAATGCCACTAAAAGTAGTTTAGAAATGTCTTCGTATTCGATCATATCAAGCGCGTCGTGCACCTTGAACCAGCCGATACCGTTCATCCAGTCTTCTTTTTTAAGGCTGTCGGTATCACCCAGGCCGCGCATTAGGTAGATCTGGGTAGTCATTAGCACCAAGCTTTGTTGGCGACGATATCTAAAGTGGATTTTACCCAGCCAGTTCATTACTTCCATACGCTGCAGACCAGTTTCTTCTTGAACTTCGCGCTCAGCGCATTCTTTGGCGGTTTCACCCTCTTCTATATGGCCTTTGGGGATAGTCCAGCGATCTTTAGCATCTTGGGTGAGTAAAACTTCGATTTCGTTGTTCTGCTTACCGCGCCTAAAAACCACACCGCCAGCAGTTTGTTCACGGACTACCTCTTGAATTATGGGTTTTCGACGCTGAAAATACTTTCTAAAGCGCTCAAACCGTGGAACCTTGGGTATTTGCATTGGCTTTTCCTTCTATCAGTGTACGATATGCCGTGCCTAGCACACCGTTAACAAACTTAGACGAATTGTCTGAACCAAACGCTTTTGCCAGCTCAACAGCTTCGTTAATTGCCACTTTTGGCGGAACTTCATCGGTCATGTGGGTAAGTTCGTAAATGGCCATGCGCAAAATTGTGCGGTCAATACGGGCAATTTGATCAAGCGGCCATTCGGGGGCAATTGGCTGAATAATGGCATCTAGTGCGCTAGCTAGCTTATGAACGCCTTTAACTAATTTTTCTACGAAACTTTTATCTTCAATAGTTTCGTGATAGCGTTCTAAATTACGAGCTAGAACTTCGTCGATATTGGCCGAAGCATCGGCGCTATCTTGACGAAATTCAAACTCGTAAAGAGTTTGCAGAGCAATTATGCGACCCAAATGCCGGTTAGATGCCATACGTTTAAGTTTGTTAAAGTTACCTTAATTTTGAAGCTAATTACTTAGCTTTTTTGCCACTTTCGCGGCGCGTTACATACGCTTTTACCTTTGAACCTGCGTTTGAAAGCGCACCATTAACGGTGCGAGCAAGCTTAACTACATGGTGGCTACGCCTAAAACCAGTTTTTCTGGCAGTTGTGTGCTTTTTGCCTGGGCTACCTCCGGCCATATTAAAAAGCCTTCCTTCCTTGTTTATCTGATATAACTTGAGGCTAATTATAGGCTAAAAAGCGCTAAATTTCAAGGTGTAATTGTATATATACATTGACTGCGTATATTAAATATGGTATAGTTACGAATACAATAAACTTTAACTTATTGCAATATTATGAGCATATATAATTCAAACGGAAATTTAGCAGGCAATCTCGACCCTACTTCGGCTGAAACCAAAGGAAGTAAGCGAAAAATGTTCGCCGTGATTGGAACCTTAGCCCTTGCAGCAGTGCTAATAGGATTTAAGGCCTTTGGTGGCGAACCCGCACCAGCACCCGACAATCGCCCAATTTGCGAATACACAGTTGAAGCGAACGACACCTTAAGTGGCATAGCCAACAAGACTGATACGTCTGTTGACCGCTTGCTTAAACTTAATCACCGCGCCAGCAACCAGGTTACAATAATTGCCAGCGATGTCATTTTGACTCCTTGCACTTCTGGCGTACCGGGCAAGCCTGTTGCAACAGCCAGTCCTGTTACAGCTCACTAAACAACAATACTAATCAACCGGCCAGGTACATAAACTACTTTGGCCGGTTTTTTGTCGCCCATAAACTGCTTTACGCGCTCATCGGCCAGTGCCAAAGCTTCGATTGCCGATTGGTCAGACTTTGCTTGTACTTGCAAAGTAGCACGAACTTTGCCATTTACCTGCACAGCAATATTAATAGTGGTTGAAGCCAATTTAGATTCATCGTATTTAGGCCAATGATCGCTGTGCACACTGTCGTCGTTACCCAAATTGTGCCAAAGTTCTTCAGTAATGTGCGGTGCAAAGGGTGCAACTAGCTGGACCAGGCTTTCAAGGGCTAATTTCCAGCCAGTTTTATCACTAAAACCCTTGCTGGCTTTGGCTTTATAAAGTTCGTTTACGCATTGCATCATGGCAGCAATTGCAGTGTTGTAATGCAAATCTTCAATATCTTCGGTGACTTTTTTGATTGCTTTATGGATAGATTTTTGAACTGCAGGGTCAGATTCGCCCTGGGCCGAACCGTCTTCTAAAAATTCTTGTACCAAAGCCCAAATTCTGGCCAAAAAGCGGTAGGTACCTGGCACACCTTGCGGATCCCAGCGAACCCACAGTTCTAACGGCGCGGCAAACATTAGATAGGTTCGTAAGGCGTCGGCACCATAACCATCGTTGATGATTTCTAGCGGGTCAACGCCATTGCCTTTACTCTTGCTGAAGTTTTGGCCGTCTTGGGCGGTAACCTTGCCATTAAATAAGAATCGTTTGAATGGCTCTGGGTTTTCGACTAAGCCTTTTTTGTAGAAGAAGCGAGTTACAAAACGGGCGTAAATCATGTGAGCAGTCGCGTGATCGGCGCCATTGTAGAAGTCTATTGGCATCCATTTGTTGACAATATTGCTATCAAAGATCTTTTCGGTGTTTTCTGGGTCGAAATAGCGCATCATATACCAACTACTACAAATATAGGTGTCGAGTGTGTCGGTTTCGCGTTCACCCATTTTGCCGCAAGTTGGGCATGGGGCTTTAAGCCAGTCGGTGGCGCGCGCCAAAGCGCTACGGCCATCACCACTGGGCTGAAAATCTTCAAGTTCGGGTAGTACCACCGGCAAATCGCTGTCTGGTACTAAAACTGCGCCGTGTTCTAGACAGTAAATTATTGGGATCGGCGCACCCCAGTAGCGTTGGCGACTGACGCTCCAGTCGCGCATTTTGTAGATTGTTTTTTCGCTTGCCACACCTTTTTGGGCAAGATCGGCAACCAACGTTTCACGAACTTGAGCACTTGATTTGCCATTATATTCGCTCGAGTTTGCCATAACACCCTCGCCATGAAATCGCTCATCGCTAACTAATAATTGGTAAACCGTTGCATGAAGTTCATCTTTTACTTTGCTTTCGACTTCGTTTTGCGGCAGCCATTCTACTGTGAATTTACCCTGCTCATTTTCTTCTAGATTTGCTTCTGATCGCTCTTCGTTTTCTAAGTCGAACAATAAGCCGTGAGCCTCAATACGCCTAGCAACGTTTTTACTAACCGCAAAATAATTGTGATGAATCTTGCCAGTCGTTGCTATTAGACGAAGGTTTTTATAGCCAGTTTCTTCTGCAACTTCGCGCAAAGCAGTTTTTTCAATATCTTCATTTTCTTCGCGGCCACCACCCACAAATAGATTGCCACCCATTTTACCCCAGTTAACCGATAAAAATTCATTGGTTTTAGGGTTACGAACTATAGCCACAATGCTTCGTCTGAATTCTGGATTTTGCTGCGGCGTGCCCGTTTCGGGCTCTATAACATCAACAACTGGTAAATCAAATTTTTTAGCAAATTCGTAATCGCGCTGGTCGTGACCCGGAACCGCCATTATTGCACCTGTTCCGTAACCTGCTAACACGTAATCGGCAATCCAGATAGGAATTTGCCCGCCAGTAGCTGGATTAACAGCAAATGCGCCCGTAAATACACCGGTTTTATCTTTAGAAGTCTGCCGCTCTAGTTCGGTTCTTTTACTAGCTTTTTTAACATAATCGGTAATGTCGGCTTGGTGTTCGGGTGCCGAAATTTGCTCGACTAGTTCGTGTTCGGGCGCAAGCACTATAAAAGTTACACCAAAAAGAGTTTCAGGCCTGGTGGTAAAAACACTTAATTTTTCTTTGCTGCCTGCAATTTCGAAGTTAATTTCAGCGCCCTTAGATTTACCTATCCAGTTTTTTTGAGCCCGTTTAACGCTTGCGGTCCAGTCTAAAGAATTTGTGGCTTCTAATAGTTCGTCGGCGTAGTCGGTAATCTTAAAAAACCATTGTTTGACTTCGCGCTGTTCAACAACAGGGTCGTCTGGGGCATCGTGGCGCCAACATTTGCCGTCTATGACTTGCTCGTTAGCCAGCACTGTTTGTCATTTGTCGCACCACCACTGCAGGCGGCTGTCTTGGTACGCCAGGCCAGCACGGTACATTTCGCTGAAGATCCACTGGGTCCATTTGTAATATTTAGGATCGTGGGTAGCGATTTCTTTTGACCAGTCGTTGCTCCAACCCATGGCTTTGTATTGCTTGTGGTAGTTCGGA
>Ga0157377_10001057_pt1 | contig 11646 bp, 10 predicted proteins | sample M55metaG_FD_121116 | JGI IMG/M metagenome (GOLD analysis project Ga0157377, IMG submission 121116) | Miscanthus rhizosphere microbial communities from Kellogg Biological Station, Michigan, USA - M5-5 metaG | ecosystem: Host-associated > Plants > Roots > Rhizosphere > Soil | place: USA: Michigan...
AAGTGCTGATCGGTGGTATGGCCATCAATCTAAAATAATTTCAAAAAAACAAATAACAATTATGAAAAGGATATTGACCCTAAGTATGATCTTATGCACTGCACTGATGGGTTTTGCTCAGGTTGATACCACAGGGAAACAAGAGAACCAGGTTGATACAATAAAGGTGGGCGGAATGATCATTATCCGCAAACACAATGGTGAAAATGAAATTACTCATAATAAGAAAGAAAAAAGCGAGACTCATCATCATTATTACAAACCATCAAATCTTAGCACCAACTGGTGGATCATTGACTTCGGTTTTTCCAATTACAATGACCAGACAAACTATTCGTCTAAGGAAGCGCAGGATTTTGCACCTCAAAGTTCCAAGGAGTCCCTGAACATCAAAACCTGGAAGTCCCGGAATATGAATATATGGCTCTTTATGCAAAGACTAAATATGATCCAGCATATCGTAAATTTAAAGTATGGTTTTGGATTGGAATTGAATAATTATTTCTATGACGATGTGAGAGTGCATCTGCTAAAAAATCCTGCCGATCCTGCAACGATCATTTTCGATACCGCGTTCGCAAATCTTGATAAAAACAAACTGGCAGCCGATTATCTTACTGTCCCCCTCATGATCAATTTTAACTTCACCCCTGAACGTGAAAGGGGATTTGGAGTCAGCTTCGGTGTAAGTGCAGGACTTTTATACAGTTCAAGGCAGAAAGTAAAAAATAGCGGCGACATAGATAAGACACATGATGATTTTAATCTTAGGACATGGAAGATATCATATGTGGGTGAAATACTCCTTGGGCCTGTAAAACTATATGGGAGCTATGCCACCCAAAGCATGTGGGAAAAAGGATTGGAGCAGACACCTTACACTGTAGGCCTCCGCTTTTCATACTGAATTTCTCTATGTAAATTTGCCCGACCGGTATCGTAAATGATGCCGGTTTTTTATTGTTGTTAATAAAAATGCGGGATCCTTTGCCCAATCTTTTGTGAAAGATTTCTAATTTAAATCCCGGAAATATTCCTTTGTACTAGTTTTGAAAAGCATCGTTAAAATATCTTCACAGGAAAAATAAAATCAAAAAGCTTTGCGTTGAATCTGTACGGTCAAAGGACATAACTTATGAAACTACCTATCCTACTCACGTCCCTATTCGTTGGAGGCAGTTTGTGTTCCACAAATGTTACTTCCAACGCGAGTAAGTTTCCGACAGACTCTAAAAGGAGAATTGAAACCGGGAACGGGGAAATACTTCCGGTGGGGACTGTCTATTTAGTCATTGACAAATCCGATTATGAGCTCAATGTATATGATGACAAGGGCTGGTTTGCTACATATCCGGTAGTGTTTGGGAACAATAGTCTCGGAGATAAAAAAATGGAGGGAGACCGCTGCACCCCTGAGGGAAATTTTCATATAGCATCTAAAAAAATTCATGACAAGTGGGATCGTTTTATTGCGCTTGACTATCCCACAAAAGAGAGTTATGAAAAATTCAGGGAAAGGAAGTTTCGTGGCGAAATACCCACCAATGCTAGAATTGGCGGCGGCGTTGGCATTCATGGCACGTGGCCCAATGATGATTACATTATAGACCGTTATAAGAACTGGACGAATGGGTGCATTTCTATGAAAAATAAAGACGTTGAAGACCTATACAGCTATCTTCCGGTAGGCACAAGCGTGACGATCCGACAATAATATTATTCAGAAACAAATTCGGTCACTTCCTGCCTCCATTTCAACGGATCGGCGTCCAGCAAACGTTGATGAACGGCATGTTCGTAAATCACTAACTTTTTTTCCGAGGATGCAATTTTCTCAAAGATCAGGTCCCGCTCAACAGGGGAAGCAAATATGTCCATTTCGCCACATTGCATCAACACCGGGCAATTTATTTTCCGAACGTATTTGTAGGTATCCTGGTTGAAGGCATTAAATCCCTGCTCAATGCTTGCCCAAAAAGTTATAAAGCTATCAAAAGGCCTTTCTGGAAACCCGATCATCTTTCCTCTTACGCCGATGAGTTTTTTTATATTGCTGAAAGGTATTTCGAGAATGATTCGCGAAGGCGCGATATTGTAATCATAGAACGCTTTTGCGATCACAAACGAACCCAAAGAAATTCCGTATAGAATTATATTTCTCTCTCCCTTTTTTAAAATATATTCATAGGCAAGCTTTACATCTTCCCCCTCCCGGAATCCCATTGTTGTTACATTTCCATCGCTCTTGCCATGGGCGCGAAGATCAACCATCATCACATTAAATCCTAAATACCTGAATTCATATGCTTGTTTAAGAACGGTCGATTTATTTCCACCGAGGCCATGAAAAAGAATAACCGTGCCTTTTGATGAATCAACGGGAATATACCACCCTTCCAGTGAGAGGTTGCCTTTTGTCAAAAGATGAACGGTTTGATAAGGAAACTCAGGAGGCAGTTCAATAGTTATTTTACGATAAGCTGGTCCCTTGAACAGCTTCCATGTTTTAATAAAAACGTTCTTTGAAGGATTTTCATCGGTAGTGCCCGGGATGGGCTCAAAAAAATGAGTGAGTTTATACGCGTAAATGATACCACTAATATTGACCAATACAAATTGAGCCAGGAATACCCATAATATCCATTTGAATACGGATCGCAGTCCTTTTCGCATATTGGTTTTGTTGGTTGAGTGGCCTGACTACAATTTTATAAATGTTTTGAGTTTGGAAGAAAATATTTTTAGAATTTTCTTATTGAAAACTAATAAGAGGTATGAATTTTGCTGATTTGCTCCAGTTTGTTCTGAACATATTGAGAAAAACCTTTTAAAGCAGCTTTATCCCTTGAGCTGCTTTTTAATTTTATACTATTATACCCTCCCATTTTTGATTTCTTCGACCACGGCCGGGTCTAATAATGTGGTCGTATCACCCAAATTACTCGTCTCTCCTTCTGCGATCTTCCTGAGAATTCTTCTCATTATTTTACCGCTTCGGGTTTTAGGCAGCCCGGTTACAAATTGGATCTTATCCGGTTTTGCAATGGGGCCGATCATCCGTGAGACCGTAAGGGCGATGTCCTTCCTTGTCATGTCCTGATCGCCATGAATAGAATTAGCGATCACGTAAGCATAGATTCCTTGCCCCTTTATATCATGATGGTATCCAACCACAGCGCTTTCCACAACGCCCGCATGCATATTGATAGCGTTCTCCACTTCTGCCGTACCAAGGCGATGCCCACTGACATTTAAAACATCATCGACACGGCCCGTAATACGATAATTGCCTTCCGAATCTCTCAGACATCCATCGCCGGTAAAATATAAATTTTCGTACGCGGCAAAATAATTTAATCGGCAACGTTCGTGATCACCATAGGTCGTTCTTAAAATTCCGGGCCATGGGAATTTGATACAAAGATTTCCAGCTGCTTCAGTGTTTTCACTCATTTTTCCATTTTCATCTACGATGACCAATTGCACTCCCGGTAATGGCAAAGTTGCATAAGCAGGTTTTGAAGGTGTTACTCCTGCAAGATTAGAAACAAGTGCTCCGGCAGTCTCCGTTTGCCACCAAGTATCCACAACAGGACATTTCCTTTTTCCAACATTTTCATCATACCAGTGCCAGGCCTCCTCGTTGATGGGCTCGCCTACTGTTCCCAGAACTTTTAATGAATCAAGCTTTTTACCTTCCAAAGGTTTCGTACCAAAACCCATCAAAGAGCGAATCGCAGTTGGGGCAGTATAAAGAACATTGACCTTATATTTATCGACTATATCCCAAAACCTTCCTGCATCGGGCCAGGTGGGGACGCCTTCAAACATTAATGAAGTGGCTCCTGCACCGAGGGGTCCATAAACGATATAGCTGTGTCCGGTTATCCATCCGATATCGGCAGTGCAAAAATGAATGTCGCCCGGGTTATATTGAAAAACATTCACGAAGGTATAGGTGGTCCAGATCAAATAGCCACCACAAGTATGGACAACTCCTTTGGGTTTTCCTGTGGAACCAGAAGTATACAGAATGAACAGCATGTCTTCAGCATCCATTTCCTCTGCAGGGCAATCGGGATTGCCCATTGTTTCCACTTTTTTTATTTCATCCTCCCACCAAACGTCACGGCCCTTGATCATACTAACCGGCGTTCTCGTTCTTGTTAATACAATTATTTTTTTTACAAACGTGCATTGTACCAGGGCATCGTCGATCACTTCTTTTAAGGGTATTTCCTTATTACCGCGAAACCCTCCATCGCACGTAACAATATATTCTGCGTTGGCGTCCTTTAGTCGATCTGCAATGCTCTGTGCACTAAAGCCACCAAATATCACAGAGTGAATCGCACCGATTCTTGCACAAGCTAAAATTGCAATGGGTAATTCAGGAACCATTCCCATATAAATACAAACACGGTCACCTTTTTTGACGCCATTATTTTTCAGCACATTGGCAAACTGCATCACTTTAAAATGTAAATCCCGGTAGGTAAGAATTCGATGATGCTCTTCGGGATCATTCGGTTCCCAAATTATAGCGGGACGATTACCAAGTGTCCCGAGATGTCTATCGAGACAATTCTCGGTAATATTGATCTTCCCATTGATGAACCATTTTATCATCGGCTCTTTGAAATTCCATTCCAGTACCTTGTCCCATTTTTTTCTCCACAGGAAACTGGAAGCTATCTCTGACCAAAATCCCTCGGGGTCATCAACACTTTTCTTGTAGGCTCTTTTGTATTCATCAAATGAAGAAATCTGAAAGGAATATGACATAACAATGCGTTGTGAGTTTAAGAGTTACATAAACTATAAGTACTAAGAACCAAAAATCAAATTGGGCTGGCTCAGCCAGTAACGTGAAATCAATTGAATTCAAATTTAAGATTTGAAATTTTATTTGGCTCTTGAAATTTGGTTCCTGTTTTTTGTATCTTAAATCTATGAATCAACCAGCTGACGAAGTCCAAAGTATCCGTAAGATCATTACTGCCTCTTCAGTAGGTACTTTAATTGAGTGGTATGATTTTTACATTTTTGGAAGTCTTGCCACTGTTATTGCCAGCCAGTTTTTTCCGAAAACAAACCCGACAGCAGCCTTACTTTCCACTTTAGCCACATTCGCAGCTGGTTTTATAGTGCGCCCTTTCGGTGCATTGGTATTTGGAAGATTAGGCGACCTCATCGGTCGTAAGTACACCTTTCTTTTAACGCTCATTATTATGGGCAGTTCAACCTTTGCGATCGGGCTGGTGCCTGGTTATCAAACAATCGGTTTTGCTGCGCCAATTATTGTATTAATTCTTCGACTCCTACAGGGACTTGCATTAGGAGGCGAATATGGAGGGGCTGCGACTTACGTTGCAGAACATTCACCACCGAATCGAAGAGGATTTTTTACCTCATGGATACAGACCACCGCAACACTGGGGTTATTTCTATCATTAGGTATTATCCTAATTACGCGTCACAGTCTTGATGCCGATAGAATAAAATCCATTGCCAAATTCAATGACTGGGGCTGGCGCATCCCTTTTCTCGTTTCCATTTTTCTCGTTATCGTTTCGGTGTACGTACGATTGAGAATGAAAGAATCGCCGATGTACGCAAAACTAAAAACTGAAGGAAAGACTTCTTCGAACCCACTGAAAGAAAGTTTTACACACCGCTCTAATCTAAAGATGGTCTTGCTTGCATTATTTGGAGCGACTATGGGACAGGGAGTGGTTTGGTACACGGGTCAGTTCTATGCCCAATCATTTATTGAAAACACGTGTAAAGTAGACTTTGAACAATCAAGAACCATTTTGATATGGGCCATTTTATTTGCAACTCCTTTTTTTGTCGTATTTGGAAACTGGAGCGATAAAGTGGGAAGAAAATGGATCATGCTACTTGGAATGTTGCTGGCCATTATTACCTACCGTCCCCTTTTTGGAAAATTATTTTCCCTTGCCGACGAAAAAAACAAAACAGAGGTGCTTGAAGAAAAGCAGATCAACACAGCTATCAAGCCCGTTGTTAATACGGGGAATTCATTAAGAACTACAGGCACCAAACATTTTTTTAATGATGGCACCGTATTAATCGAAACAAAAGTTGACACGATATATGCTGAAGCCGGAAAGACGACCATAAAGCCCGATGTAAAAATTTCAAAACTACTGTCGGGCAAAAACTACTGGATGATGGTTGCAATCGTATTTGTTATGATTCTTTATGTGACGATGGTATACGGACCGATCGCTGCATTTTTAGTCGAATTGTTTCCTACAAAGATCCGCTATACCTCTATGTCCTTGCCTTATCATATCGGGAACGGAATTTTTGGAGGATTGACACCATTCATTGCGCTTCTGCTAACTACTATCTACGGCGATAAATTGGTTGGCCTCTATTATTCAATAATAGTAGCTGGTCTCTGTTTTTTGATCGGTGTGCTATATTTGAAAAATAGGATTGATCAGGACGTGAGTGATTAAATTTTTAAATTCAGTTCAATGAACACATTAAAAAGGATTGCAGGAATACTTTGGATAATTGCAGGCCCTCTTGGCATTTATTATCTCGTCAAAACTGCTGTCGACGAGATAAATAAAAAGCCTGTCATTGATACAAAAATTCAATGGGCTGTGTTCGTCATCGTTTTCATCCCGATAGCCGTCGGAATTATCATATTCGGTTTTTATGCCATCAACGGTGAATATGATCAATTGCCAAGTAGCTCAGCGGATATTACTGATTAGGATAATTAAAACTGAGTTAATCCATTTTAATTTTATCGGAGAATATTCTATGTAACGCCAATTCATCTTATTTTTGAGACCCTAAAGAGAGTAGATGTTTTTACTAAAGTCTGTTATTTCCAGCTTGTTCATGATGTTGGCCTTGCTATGGTTAACAGTGAGCACTCCTTTTGTATTTGCTTCGCAGCAGGTTCAGCAAAAGGAAATCCAGAAACAGACCGGAAGCTGTGAAAACAAAAACCCTTTCTCCACAACTACCGAGGAAAAAAATGAAAGCAGTGTAAGCACTCTTTCTGAATACCTTCACGATTTGAATTCAATGAATCATGATTTTACAGTGCTGACGAGGATCTACAAGTGCCATACATCTGACCTGTATTATGCTTTTCACCCTGAGCTGCTCTCACCCCCTCCCGAAGTGTAATTAGTCAATACCATTATTTTTTGTGATCGCTTGCCCTGGAACTAACCATTCTCCAGATAAGCATTTATTATTTATTCAAACTAATTATACATGAAACGTGCAAATATCTTTTTGAAAAATATACTATCGGACCTGCCTTCCTCTATCGTTGTTTTCCTTGTCGCCTTGCCATTGTGCCTCGGAATCGCCCTGGCGTCTAATGCGCCATTATTTAGTGGGATCATTGCGGGTATTATTGGCGGGATAGTCATAGGTTCTTTAAGCGGATCGCAATTAAGCGTTAGCGGTCCCGCCGCAGGATTAACAGCAATTGTATCCGTTGCCGTTCTAAAATTACCGGCCTTTGACGCTTTTCTTTTATCTGTTCTTATCTGTGGGGCCTTGCAAATTATATTGGGTTTTATCAAAGCCGGCGTTATCGGTGACTATGTCCCCAATTGTGTTATTAAGGGGATGCTTGCCGCAATTGGACTGATCCTGATCTTAAAGCAATTTCCTCACCTTATTGGTTACGATGCAAATTTTGAAGGTGATGAAAGTTTTAAGCAGCGCAATGACGAGAATACTTTTTCCGGGATCATTCATGCCTTCAGGTTCATCACCCCCGTGGCAGTGCTGATTGGAGTTATTGGTCTACTATTTCAAATATTCTGGGAGAAGTTTACAGCCAAGAAAAAAGGATTTATAAAATTGATCCCCTCGCCGTTAGTAGTGGTGTTAGCTGGCATCTTCATCAATGAGCTTTTTAAAAATAACGGCGCTGAATATGCTATCGATCCGAAACACATGGTTTCGATTCCCGTTGCTGAATCAGCCTCCGGATTCCTCTCATTTTTCACTCTTCCTGATTTCAATAGCTTTTTAAACAAAGATGTTTGGATCACCGGCATTACTCTTGCGTTGGTGGCAAGCCTTGAAACACTATTGAGTATTGAAGCCGTTGATGATCTTGATCCATACCAAAGGGTTACTAATAAAGAACGGGAACTAAAAGCACAAGGCATTGGCAATATGATCTCAGGGTTAATGGGCGGTCTACCCATTACTTCCGTTATTGTGCGTTCCTCGGCCAACGTAAATGCCGGCGCAAAAACTAAAATGTCAACTGTGTACCATGGTATCCTATTGCTGGTTTGTGTTGCGTTTATTCCCGGGATCCTAAACCTGATCCCAAAGGCCTCTTTGGCGGCCATTTTAATTTATACGGGTTACAAATTGGTAAAACCTTCTCTCTTCAAGGCGCATTATAAAAAAGGATGGGATCAGTTTCTCCCTTTTGTAATAACCATTATCGCGATATTGCTAACTGATCTGCTGATTGGAATTTTAATTGGAATAGGCGTCGGTTTATTTTTTGTCGTTCGAAGCAATTTTAAAACATCTGTTTTCATTGTTCATGATCATAACAAATATTTATTCAGGCTGCGAAAGGATGTATCTTTTCTGAATAAGCCCGCCTTAAAAAATAAATTAGAAGAGGTTCCGGGAGAGTCATCCGTGTTGATCGATGCCACTCGTGCAGATTTTATTGACAGGGATATTATAGAAGTGATCGAAGATTTTATGATGCATGCACCATTGAAAAACATACGCGTGGAATTGAAGAAAAGCCGGTACAAAAGCCAGGGTTTTAAAAACAAGCTATTGATGAACAATGATGCGAAAATCTATACTTATCAGATACTAAAAGGCGAAGAATCTTAATTTTATCATTTAAAGACGGAACTATGCATTCATACGAAAAGCTTTTGTTAGAAAACAAAGCATGGGCGGCAGAAAAAAAATCAGAAGACCCCGAATATTTTGAAAGATTGTCTCATTTGCAAGCGCCGGAATTTCTATGGATCGGGTGCAGCGACAGTCGTGTACCCGCCAATGAAATCACCGGAACACAACCAGGTGAGATCTTTGTACATCGCAATGTTGCCAACCTGGTCGTAAATACAGATGTAAATTTGCTTGCAGTCCTGGATTACGCAGTCACGCATTTAAAGGTGAAGCATGTGATTGTCTGCGGGCACTATGGATGCGGGGGGATAAAAGCTGCAGCAACCAAATCCGATTACAGGCCGGTCTTGAATATGTGGTTGCGGAATATCAAGGACGTGATGCGGCATCACAGGCAAGAATTGGAGAATATGAAAGATGAAGAAAACCGTCTTGACAGGCTGGTAGAGTTAAACGTCCAGGAACAGGTATACAACCTGGCCAAAACAACTATCATTCAACGATGCTGGGAAAAAGAAATGAGACCCGATCTTCACGGTTGGGTATACGGATTGAAAGATGGCATCATTAAGCCGGTATTTGAAATGAAGGTCGGTTCGCCGATTGATCCTCTTTATAAATATGAAAAGCTATAAACCTATGCGTTCTGGCATTATAATTCTAATTACCTGTTCTTTTTTTTCATGTAGAAATTCGTCGCGGGATAAGAAAAATGAGGACCCTGCTGAGAGCTGGGCACTATTGCAATTTGCAAAAGCAGACGACGTAAATCCCATTCTTGTTCCTGATTCGACGACAGAATTTTTCTGTCCTATAAAAAAGGAAAAATTAAAATGGGAAGAAAAGGATGTTTTTAATCCGGCTGCTGTAGTAAGAAATGACACCGTTTTTCTTTTATTCAGGGCCGAAGATAAAATTGGAAAATTTGCCGGCACTTCTCGAATCGGGCTAGCATGGAGCACTGACGGTTTGCATTTTACAAGGTATTCCTCGCCGGTTTTATATCCGGATAACGACTCTTTAAAAAAATACGAGTGGGAAGGTGGTTGTGAAGATCCACGAATAGTAGAAAGGAATGGCGTTTACTATCTCACCTATACAGCTTTTGATGGAGACAAAGCCAGGCTGCTGATAGCAACATCGTCTGATCTATTTCATTGGAAAAAGCAAGGACTTGTGTTTGCCACGGCCCCCAAAAACAAATATGTAAATGAGTGGAGTAAATCCGGTTCTATCGTTTGTAATTATGAGAATGGAAAGGCTGTCGCGACAAGGATCAATGGTAAGTATTGGATGTACTGGGGCGATACAAATATTTTTCTTGCTTCGTCGGATGACCTTATTCATTGGACACCTGTTGAAACCATTGATGGCAAGTTGTTGAGTGTGTTTGGGCCACGCAAGGGAAAATTTGATAGTGACCTCGTAGAATCAGGACCGCCAGCAATGTTGACTGATAAGGGAATCGTTTTGATATACAATAGCCGTAACGTGCCTGCAAAGGGAGATACCAGTTTGGCTGAAGGAACTTATGCTGCTTCGGAAATTTTACTCGATAAAAATAATCCGTCTAAAGTGATGCAAAGAATGGATACGTGGTTCATAAAACCCGATAAATCATATGAAATATCCGGCCAGGTAAATCATGTTTGTTTTTTAGAAGGATTGGTGAATTATAAGAGCAAGTGGTTCCTATACTACGGAACGGCCGATTCAAAAATCGCAGTGGCGGTAAAATAAACTGAATTTTAAAATTTGTTGAATGGCGCAATGACTCAATTATCCGGGAGTTATTGCGCTATTTTCACATGGAGACGTTACTTTTGTTTTATGTCCATTGAAGTGAACAATCTTTTAAAGGTTTATGGTGAACAAAAAGCCGTAAATAATATCTCATTCAAGGTTGATAAAGGTGAGATCGTTGGTTTTCTCGGGCCTAACGGAGCGGGCAAATCCACCACGATGAAAATAATTACAGGCTACCTGCAACAAGACAGTGGGGAGGCTTTCGTTTCGAGTATCAGTGTCACAAAAGAACCACTGACAACAAAAAAGAAAATTGGCTATTTACCGGAAGCCAATGCGTTGTATTACGACATGTATGTGAGAGAATATTTGGGTTTTATTGCCGAGGTGCACTCAGTGGACGGTCGGCAGTCAGCAGTTAATAAAGTGATCGATATGGTCGGATTAATGTCTGAATCAAAGAAAAAAATAGGGCAATTGTCCAAAGGTTACAAGCAAAGGGTCGGATTGGCAGCTGCACTGATTCATGATCCTGAAGTATTGATCCTTGATGAGCCAACAAGCGGCCTCGATCCAAACCAGATCGTTGAGATACGAGAGGTGATCAGGCAGCAGGGAAAAAACAAAACGGTCTTGTTCTCGTCTCACATTTTACAGGAAGTTGAAGCAATTTGTGACAGGGTCATCATTATTAATAAAGGAGAGATTGTTGCCAACGATAAATTAAGCAACCTACAAAAGGGCAACAAGGATTTACATATCGTCGTTGTAAATTTTAAAGAATCCGTTGATAAAGCTTTACTGGACAGGATAGATGATGTCGATACTGTTGAACAACTACAAACCACAAATTTCAAATCCGACAGCTATCGGATACAAACTTCAAATCCGGAGTCTGTAAGAAAACAAATTCTCGAAATCTCCTTGCAAAATAATCTCAACATCGTTTCTTTGCAAAGCGAAAACCAAAGTCTTGAAGAAGTGTTCAGATCA
>Ga0157377_10001060_pt1 | contig 11618 bp, 7 predicted proteins | sample M55metaG_FD_121116 | JGI IMG/M metagenome (GOLD analysis project Ga0157377, IMG submission 121116) | Miscanthus rhizosphere microbial communities from Kellogg Biological Station, Michigan, USA - M5-5 metaG | ecosystem: Host-associated > Plants > Roots > Rhizosphere > Soil | place: USA: Michigan...
CCGCGCACGTCGCGCAGCCAGCCGTCGGTGGCGATCGCGCCGGCCGCCAGCAGCGCCGGGTACATCCCGGCGAGGTAGTAGGCCTTGCCGCCGGCGAGCAGGTAGACGACCGCGAGCAGCAGGTAGCCGATGCCGAGGAACCGGAACGGGCGGCCCGGCCCGGCGCGGAACACCCGTACCAGGCCGGCGATCCACACCGGCACCAGCACCGGGCTGACCAGCAGCAGTTGGAACGGGATGAACCCGATCCGGCCGCCCTGCGCGTCCCCGCCCGCGATCGACCCGGCCATGTGCAGCTCGGGCCAGCCGTTGAGGGCCTGCCACACCAGGTAGGGCGCGCCGCAGACGGCGACGACCGCCGCCCCGGCCCACAGCCAGCCCGAGCGCAACAGCCGGCGCGGGCCGGCCAGCGCGATCCCGACCAGCAGCGCGGCGGCCAGCACGCCGATCAGCGGCTTGTTGAGCAGGCCGAGCCCGAGCGCGAGACCGGCCGGCAGCAGCAGCCAGCTCTCCCCGGTGCGCACCGACCGGGCCAGCAGCCAGGTCAGCGCCGCGGAGAACATCACGTCGTAGGTGGTGGTGCTGACGAAGTGGCCGGTGACCAGCGTGGTGGCCGACACCGCGGTACAGGCCGCGGCGATGAGCTGGGCCCGGCGGCCGCCGCCCATCTCCCGGGCCGTCATCCCGGCCAGCAGCACGGTGACGCCGCCCGCGATCGCGCTCGGCAGCCGTATGACGACGATCGATCCGCCGAGCCCGTCCATCAGCCGGGCCAGGATCGGGGTCATCGGCGGCTGGTCGGGATAGCCCCAGTCGGGGTGCTGACCAGCCACCAGGAAGTAGAGCTCGTCGCGGTGGAAGCCGTAGCGCCAGCTCGTCGCGACCAGCAGTGCGGCGACCGCGCCGGCCACCGCGAGCAGCGGTCCCCGGGCCAGACGGATTCCGCCGGCCTCGGCTACCACCTCATGTGTCTCGGGAACCGCCACCCGAGAACCGTACCTAGCCCGTATGACACGTTCGCCGCAGCCGGACCGCGGTCTGGTCACGACATGTCGTCATGGCGGTACGCCTCTGCGCCGAACGGGGGAGCACGGCCGAGGCGGGGATGCGACCTCGCGCCTACTTTGGTCCCGAGAAGGGGCTGTGCTCCTGGCCTGTCCGGGTGCAGGATGAGCCCGGCCGGTCGACGTCGAGCCGTGCGCCGTCCGGTCCATCCGGTTTCCGCCATCCCGCCCGGAGGACAGTGTGCGAGTTCCCCGACCGTCCGCGTTCCGTACCGTGGCCATCATCGGCGTCGCGGCCGCTGTCACAGCCGGGCTCGTCGGCCCGGCGATGGCGGCCCCGGCGAAGCCCGCCGACTCCCGGGGCGGGCCGGCCGCCATCCGCCCGGTGCTGCGCGGCATCGACCTGGAGTCGGCCACGATCCCCGACCTCCAGCGGGCCATGGACCGGCACAAGCTGACCTCGGTCCAGCTGACCTCCTTCTACCTGCGCCGGATCGCCGCGCTCAACCCCAGGTTGCACGCCGTGATCATGACGAACCCCGACGCGCTGCGGATCGCCCGGGCCAGCGACAAGCAGCGCCGCCACGCCGGCGCCCGCTCGCCGCTGGAGGGCATCCCGGTCCTGCTGAAGGACAACATCGACACCCGGGACCGGGAGCACACCACGGCCGGGTCGTTCGCCCTGATCAACTCGACGCCGGCCCGGGACGCGTTCCTGGTGAAGCGGCTGCGTGCGGCCGGCGCGGTGGTGCTCGGGAAGGCGAACCTGTCGGAGTGGGCGAACTTCCGCTCCACCGCGTCGTCCAGCGGATGGAGCGCGGTCGGCGGCCAGACCAACAACCCGTACGTGCTCGACCGCAACCCGTGCGGCTCGTCCTCCGGCTCGGCCGCGTCGGTCTCGGCCGACCTCGCGACCGTGGCGATCGGCACCGAGACCGACGGCTCGATCGTCTGCCCGTCCGGCCAGAACGGCGTTGTCGGGATCAAGCCGACGCTCGGGCTGGTCAGCCGGTCCGGTGTGGTGCCGATCTCGGCCGAGCAGGACACCGCCGGCCCCATGGGCAAGCACGTCGTCGACGCGGCGCTGACCCTGTCCGTGCTGCGCGGCGTCGACCCGTCCGACCCGGCGACCGCCGCGTCCGCGCCGTTCCTGCACGTGAACTACCTGGCCCGGTTCGGCCCGCACGCCCTGCGCGGCAAGCGGATCGGCCTCTGGCTGGCCGGCACCGGGGTGGAGAACGTGCCGGCGGTCGCCCAGATCATGGCCGACACGACCGCCGCCCTGACCCGGCTCGGCGCCACCGTGGTCCCGGCCGACCTGCCGTTCCTGGACCAGATCGGCGAGCCGGAGTTCAACGCGCTGCTGGTCGAGTTCAAGCACGACATCAACGCCTACCTGGCCGCCCGGCCGGGACAGGACCCGGACACGCTGGCCGGGCTGATCGCGTTCAACAACCGGCTGGCGGACGTGGAGCTGAAGTTCTTCGGGCAGGAGATCTTCGAGGCTGCCGAGGCCACCTCGGGCGACCTCACCGACCCGGCATACCTGCAGCAGCGGCAGACCGCGACGTCGCTGGCGAAGCGCAGCATCGACGAGACCATGGCGCGGCTGCACCTGGACGCGATCGTGGCGCCCACGAACGGGCCGGCCTGGGTGACCCGGCTGCCCGGCGGGGACACGTTCGACCAGTTCGTCAGCTCCTCCACCCCGCCGGCGGTCAGCGGCTACCCCGCGGTCACCGTGCCGGCCGGGTTCGACGGGCCGTTCCCGATCGGGGTCTCCTTCCTCGGCGGCCGGTTCCAGGAGGCGACGCTGCTGCCGCTGGCCGACGCGTTCGAGCGCGGCACCCATGAGCGGCGGGTGCCGAGGTTCATCCCCACCATCGGCGACCAGCCGGTCAGCGCGGCGGCGACCGCGGCCGCGCGCGGCACGTCGCCGGCCCGCGTCCCCGCCCGCCCGGCGTCGATGGACTGAGGCTCCGGCCTCGGCAGGGTGCGCCTTCCCACCGTTCCGACGATCACGTACGGCCCCACCGAGCCGGTCACCCGGCTCGGTGGTCGGCTGTCCAGGTCCGGTCCGTTTGCCGGCGTGCCTCCGCCGTACGGCGGGGGCCCGCCGCCGCGCGCACCCGCCGGCCGGCTCGGGTCGCAGCCGCGGCGGCCGCGACCCTGGGGCCGGTGAGGCCGGTGCGCGCGACCCCGGGCTCGCCGTCGGCCGCCAACAGTGGCCCGGGCGCCGTCCGCCCGGTCCTGCACGGCATCGACCTCGAGTCCGCCACGATCCCGGACCTGCAGAAGGCGATGGACCGCGGCCGGCTCTCGTCGGTCGAGCTGACCCGGTTCTCCCTGCGCCGGATCCGGGTGCTCGACAAGAAGGTCAACGCGGTTCTCGCGGTCAACCCGGACGCGCTGGAGATCGCCGCGGCCAGTGACCAGCAGCGGCGCAGGCACGGCGCGCGCTCACCGCTGGAGGGCATCCCGGTCCTGCTCAAGGACAACATCGAGACCAGGGACGGGCAGCCGACGACCGCCGGGTCGCTCGCGCTGGTGGGCAGCCCGGTGGGCGAGGACGCGTTCCTGGTCCGGAGGCTGCGCCTGGCCGGCGCCGTCGTCATCGGCAAGGCCAACCTGTCCGAGTGGGCCAACTTCCGCTCGACGGACTCCAGCAGCGGCTGGTCCGGCGTCGGCGGCCAGACGAACAACCCGTACGTGCTGGACCGCAACCCGTGCGGCTCGTCCTCCGGCTCCGGCGCCGGCGTCGCGGCGAACCTGGCCACCGTCGCCATCGGCACCGAGACCGACGGCTCGATCGTCTGCCCGTCCGGCCAGAACGGCGTGGTCGGGATCAAGCCGACGCTCGGGCTGGTGAGCCGGTCCGGCGTGGTGCCGATCTCGGCCGAGCAGGACACCGCCGGCCCGATCGCCAAGCACGTCGTGGACGCGGCGCTGGTCCTCGAGGTGATCCGCGGCATCGACCCGACCGACGCCGCCACCGAGGACGCCGAGCTGTTCCTCCAGGTCGACCTGCTCAGGGGCTTGAGCGCAAGCGGCCTGCGGGGCAAGCGGATCGGGCTGTGGATCAACGGCACCGGCGCGGACGGCAACCCGGAGACGCTGGCCGTGCTCACCCAGGCGCGAGCCGCGGTCACCCGGCTCGGCGGCACCGTCGTCGAGATCGACCTGCCGTTCCAGGACGAGGCCGGCGCGGAGGAGACCCCGGCGCTGGAGAACGAGTTCAAGCACGACATCAACGCCTACCTGGCCGCCCGCCCGGGCGACCACCCGAAGGACCTGGCCGGGCTGATCTCGTTCAACACCGCGCATGCCGAGCAGGAGCTGCAGTTCTTCGGCCAGGAGACGTTCGAGCGGTCGCAGGCGACGAGCGGCGACCTGACCGACCCGGCACACCGGCAGCGGCGGGCGACGGTCACCGGGTTGCAGCGGCGGGCGATCGACGGGACCCTGGCCGCCCATCACCTCGACGCGATCATGGTCGCGACCAACGGGCCGGCGTGGGTGACCACGCTCGGCCAGGGCGACGCGTTCTCGGTCGGGTCGTCGTCGCCGGCGGCGGTGTCCGGCTACCCGAGCATCACGGTGCCGGCGGGCTTCTCCGGCCCGCTGCCGGTCGGGGTGTCGTTCATCGGCGCCCGGTTCGGCGAGGCCGCGCTCGTCAAGCTCGCGTACGCGTTCGAGAAGGGCACCCGGGTCCGCCAGCCGCCCACGTTCATCCGGACGATCGGTCAGTAACCTTTCGGGCGTGCAGCTGCCCGTGGTTCTGACGATCACGCACAGCCCCACCGAGTCGGTCGCCCGGCTCGGTGGTTGGCTGTCCGGGGCCGGCGTGCTGCTCGACGTGCGCTCGCCGTACGACGGGAGCCCGCTGCCGTCCCTGCGCGGGTTCGACGGCCTGCTCGTGATGGGCGGCGCGATGGGCGCGTACGACGACGACGTCGCGCCCTGGCTGCCGGCGACACGGGACCTGCTGCGCGAAGCGGTCGCGGAGCGGGTCCCGACGCTCGGGGTCTGCCTCGGTGGCCAGCTGCTCGCCGCCGCGCTGGGCGGTCAGGTCAAGCCGGCGGACGAGGGTCCCGAGTTCGGGCCGGCGCTGGTGGCCAAGCGGGACATCAGCGCAGGCGACCCGCTGTTCGGCCCGGTGCCGTTCACCCCGGACGTGCTGCAGTGGCACTGGGACGAGATCACCACGCTGCCGGCCGGCGCGACGCTGCTCGCGTCCTCCAGCCGGTACCCGAACCAGGCGTTCCGGATCGGCGACACCGCGTGGGGCCTGCAGTTCCACATCGAGACGACCCCGGACATGGTGCGCGCCTGGGCCGAGTCCGACCGGGACCGGCTGGCCGCCGAGGGCTGGGACCTCGACGCGGCGCTGGCCCGCTGGGACCTCGACCTGCTGCACGCCGACCTCGAGGAGGTCTGGCAGCCGTTCGCGGCCCGGTTCGCCGATGTCGTGCGCGCGCACTCCCGGGGCGCCCGCGACGCGTGATTGGCTTGGCCGGTGGAGACGGCCGAGCGGCGGGTGCTGCGGCTGGCCCGGCTCGGCTTCGCCGACGCCGAGCGGGCCGGCACCCTGCTGGGGCCGGCGCCGGACGGCCTCGGCCTGTGGACCGGCGGCGATCCGGCCGACAGCGGCGCGGCCGCGGTCGTCTCCGCGCTCGGCCGGGCCGCCGACCCCGACCTCGCGCTGCTCGCGCTGTCCCGGATCGCCGAGCCTGACCTGCTCGCCGCGCTGCGGACCGACCCGGTGCTGCGCCGCCGGCTGGTCGCGGTGCTCGGCGCCAGCGCCGCGTTCGGCGACCACCTGGCCGCCAACCCGGCGGACTGGCGGCTGCTGACCGGCTCACCCGCGCTGCCCGACCTGCTCCGGGTGGTCGGCGCCGACCCCGCCGACCCGCCGACCGGCACCCGCGGCACCCCGGCCGGCGGCACCGGCGAGGACGTGGTCGCCGAGCTGCGGCTGGCCTACCGGCGGCACCTGCTCGTGCTGGCCGCCTGCGACCTGGCCGGCGAGATCGGTGTCGACGCGGTCGGCGCGACGCTGGCCGAGCTCGCCGACCGCACCCTCTCGGCCGGTCTCGCGGTCGCGCTGGCCGGGCTGCGGCCGGGTTCCGCCGACGCCAGGCTGGCCGTGATCGGGATGGGCAAGTGCGGCGGACGCGAGCTCAACTACGTCTCCGACGTGGACGTGGTCTTCGTCGCCGAAGGGGACCTCGAGGTGGCGACCCGGCTGGCCAGCGAGATGGTCAGGGTCTGCGGGCAGGTCGCCTGGCCGGTGGACGCGGCGCTGCGGCCGGAGGGCAAGCTCGGCCCGCTGGTCCGGACCCTGGCCAGCCACCAGGCGTACTACGCCCGCTGGGCGCGGACCTGGGAGTTCCAGGCCCTGCTCAAGGCCAGGCCGGCCGCCGGCGACCTCGCTCTCGGCGCCGCGTACACCGAGACGCTGGCGCCGCTGGTGTGGACGGCGGCCGAGCGGGAGCACTTCGTCGCCGACGTGCAGGCGATGCGGCGGCGGGTGGCGGACACGCTGCCGCCGGACGTCGCGGCCCGGGAGATCAAGCTCGGCCCGGGCGGGCTGCGCGACGTCGAGTTCGCCGTCCAGCTGCTGCAGCTGGTGCACGGCCGGGCGGACGAGGCGCTGCGGGTCGGCGGGACGGTCGCGGCGATCGAGGCGTTGTCCGGCGGCGGGTACGTCGGGCGGGCGGACGCGGCCACGCTCACCTCGTCGTACCAGCTGCTGCGGTCGGTGGAGCACCGGCTGCAGCTGCAGCGGCTGCGCCGTACCCACCTGGTGCCGGACGACGGAGACGGCGCCGGCCGCCGCTGGCTGGCCCGGGCGATGGGGTTCCGGCCGGACGGCCGCGGCGACGCGGTGGCGGTGTTCGACGCGGAGTGGGCGCTGCACGCCCGCGAGGTACGCCGGCTGCACGAGAAGCTGTTCTACCGGCCGTTGCTGCACGCGGTGGCCAGGGTGCCGAGCGACCAGCTGCGGCTGTCCCCGGAACAGGCCGCCCGCCGGCTGGAGGCGCTCGGCTTTGCCGATCCGGACGGCGCGCTGCGCCACCTGTCCGCGTTGACCGCCGGGGTCTCCCGGCGGGCGGTGATCCAACGGACGCTGCTGCCGGTGGTGCTCAACGTGCTCGCCGACGCGCCGGACCCGGACGCCGGGCTGCTGGCGTACCGCACCGTGTCCGACGCGCTCGGCCACTCGCCCTGGTATCTGCGGTTCCTGCGGGACGAGGGCCAGGTCACCGAGCGGCTCGCGCAGCTGCTCGGCACCAGCCGGTACGTGGCCGAGCTGCTCAGCCGGGCGCCGGAGGCACTGCGGATCCTCGGCGACGACGCCGAGCTGCGGCCACGGCCGGCCGACGCGCTGCGTAGCTCGTTCCGGGTCGCCGCGGCGCGGCACGAGGACCCGGCCGCGGCGGTCGGCGTCGCCCGCGAGCTGCGCCGGCAGGAGCTGCTGCGGATCGCCGCCGCCGACGTGCTCGGGCTGCTCGACCCGGCCGAGGTCGGCGAGGCGCTCACCGACGTGGTCGCGGCCACGGTCGAGGCGGCGCTCGACGCGGCCGTCCGGACGGTCGAGCTGACCCGCGGGCGGCTGCCGACCCGGGTCGCGGTGATCGCGATGGGCCGGGTCGGCGGCGCGGAGACCGGCTACGGCTCCGACGTCGACGCGCTGTTCGTGCACGACCCGCTGCCCGGGGCCGGCGAGGAGGACGCCGCCGCGGCCGCGAACGCGCTGGTCGCCGAGCTGCGCCGGCTGCTCGCGCTGCCCGCCCCGGACCCGCCGCTGCAGGTGGACGCGGCGCTGCGGCCGGAGGGGCGCAGCGGGCCGCTGGTCCGGTCGCTGGCGTCGTACCGGGCGTACTACCAGCGGTGGTCCTCGCCGTGGGAGGCGCAGGCGCTGCTGCGGGCCGCGCCGCTGGCCGGCGACGCGGCGCTCGGATCGGCGTTCGTCGAGCTGGTCGACCCGCTGCGCTACCCGGCCGGCGGGCTGACGCCGGCGGCGACCACCGAGATCCGCCGGCTGAAGGCGCGGATGGACGCGGAGCGGCTGCCCCGCGGCGCCGACCCCGCCACGCACACGAAGCTCGGCCGCGGCGGGCTGGTCGACGTCGAGTGGACCGCGCAGCTGCTGCAGCTGCGGCACGGCGCCGAGGTGCCGGGCCTGCGGACCACCCGGACGCTGCCGGCGCTGGCCGCGGCCCGGGACGCAGGCCTGCTCGCCCCGGACGACACCGCCGCTCTGGAGGCGGCCTGGCGGATCGCGACCCGGGCCCGCAACGCGGTCGTGCTCGTACGCGGGCGGCCGTCGGACCAGCTGCCCGGGCGGGGCAAGGACCTGGCCGGGGTGATGCGGGTGGTCGGCTACCCGCAGGGCCGGGACCCCGGCCAGTTCCTGGACGACTACCGCCGGGCGACCCGACGGGCCCGGGCGGTGGTCGAGCGCGTCTTCTTCGACTGACCGCCTCCCGGCCCGCTGCGGTGGCCGCGCGGCGGGGCGGGTGTCCGGGGTGGGCTGGGCGTGGCAGGCTGTCGCGCTGTGCGGACGCGACCGGTGATCGCCGCGGCGGTGGTCCTGCTCGCCGCCGCCGGGTGTTCGGCCGGGCAGCGGCCGACGCTGAGCGGGCCTACGACGACCGCGGCGCCGACCCGGGCCGCCGCGACGGCGAGCGCGGCGCCGCGCCCCACACCGACCGGCCCGGCCGCGGTGACCCTCGCGTTCTCCGGCGACATGCTCGTCAGCGACGAGCTGCGGGCGCAGGCGGCCCGCGACGCCGGCGGCGACGGCTTCGACTTCACCCCGATGCTCGCGGACGTGGCGCCGATCATCCGCGCCGCCGACTGGGCGGTGTGCCACCAGGAGACACCGATCTCCGCGGACAACAGCGACCTGTCCGGCTACCCGACGTTCTCCGCGCCGTTTCAGCTGGCCCGGGCGGAGAAGGCGGCCGGCTACGACTCCTGCACCACCGCGTCCAACCACACGGTCGACAAGGGCCTCGCCGGGATCAGAGGAACCCTCGACACGTTCGACGAGGTCGGCATCCGGCACGTCGGCAGCGCCCGGTCGGCCGCGGAGGCCGCCCGCTGGACGATCTACCAGGTGCGCGGGGTCCGGATCGGCCACCTGGCCTACGCGTACGGTCTGAACGGCTTCACCGCGCCGACCCCGTGGTCGGTCAACCTCATCGACCCGGCCAGGATCCGGGCCGACGCCGCCGCGATCCGCCGCGCCGGCGCGCAGTTCGTCGTGGTCAGCCTGCACTTCGGGACGGAGAAGGTGCAGGCGCCCTCGGCGTACCAGCGCGAGGTGGTGGACGCGGTCATGCGGTCGAAGGACGTCGACCTGATCATCGGTCACCACGCCCACGTGGTGCAGCCGATCCAGCGCCGGCCGGACGGGCGGTGGGTCGTGTTCGGGCTCGGCAACCTGCTCGCGCAGCAGGCGCTGATGCCGGGGGAGGGGACGGCGCCGCCGCACCGGGACGGCGTGATCGTCCGCGTCACGATCGCCCCCGCGCCCGGGGGCCGGTACGCGGTGCGCCGGGTGGGTTACGTGCCGACGTTCGTCCAGGCTCCCCAGGACGTGGTCCGGCTGGCCCCGCCCTTCTCCCGGAACCGGACCAGCGCGGTGCTGCGCTCGATGGGCGCGCCGATCACCGACGACACGCCGTGAGCCGGTCGGGACCGGTAAGGGCGGCTTCCCTAGGCTGCCCGGATGCGTGCCGCTCTCGCCGCCCTCGCCGCCGGGTCCATGCTCGTCCTGGCCGGCTGCTCCGACGTCCAGAACGGTGCCAACGAGGCCGCGAGCTCGGCCGCCTCGATCGGCGCCGGCATCCGCAGCTCGGCCGCGTCGATCGGCGCCGGCCTGCGGTCGGCCTGCCAGGCGAGCGACGCCTCGATGACCACCCTCGACGACCTCGCCGGCAAGCTGGCCGACAACGCCGATCAGCGCCAGGAACTGCTGCCGCAGGTCCGGCAGACCGTCGACAAGCTCGCCGGCGAGGTCGACGACCGGAGCGAGCTGCAGCCGGTCGTGTCGGCCGGACGGGACCTCGTCGACGCGATGGGCGACTCCAGCGAGACCACCGTGGAGCTCGCCGCGCGGCAGACACAGGTTGCTGTGCGTAGCGGCCAGGCGGTCTGCAAGCTCGCCAAGTGACGCTGGACCGATCCAGCCGCCGATGTTGACGTGCGCGTAGCGTGACGCAGCTGACATAAGAACCGGGTCAAGCCTGGCGGAACCGACAAATCGATCGTGAGGGTCGTCACACTTCCCCCGCCTTCGTTTGTCACCACTCCCGATTGCTGCTTACGGTCGGCGCCGTCCTTTCCGAGGACACCCGGGCCGGAACGCCGAGTCCTGCCGCCGCAGCCCGGGACGCGAACACCAGGCAGGAGCGGGGGACCCACGAACCTCGGCGCCAGAGAGCGCCTCGGGGTGAAGCCGCCCAGATCCGCGGCCGGGCTACCTCGTCCGAACCCGACAGCTGACTCCGCAGGCGTGGAGGAAATCCACCATGAGCACTCGCTCTACCGGGCGCCACCGTGCGCCCACGACCGGCTCCAAGCTGCGCCGTCGGGCCGCCACAGTGGCCGCGACGGCCGGCGTCGCCGCGGTCGCCCCGCTGCTGGCGTCCGCGCCGGCGCACGCCGACTCGGTGAACTGGGACGCGATCGCCCAGTGCGAGTCCGGCAACAACTGGTCAATCAACACCGGCAACGGTTTCTACGGCGGCCTGCAGTTCACCCAGGGCACCTGGAACGCCTACGGCGGCGGCAAGTACGCCTCCACGGCCAACCAGGCGTCCCGGTCGCAGCAGATCGCCGTCGCGGAGAAGGTCCTGCAGGGCCAGGGCATCGGCGCCTGGCCGGTGTGCGGCAAGCGCGCCGGCTCGTCCGCGAGCTACACCAACCGCAACAGCGAGGGCAGCTCGCGCTCGTCGCAGCGGTCGGAGTCGTCGACCCGCTCGCAGAGTGGCACCACGTACAAGTCGCAGAGTGGTACGACGCACAAGAAGTACTACCCGAAGAAGCACCACACCCACCGCAGCGACGCCACCGTGCGCACCAGCGCGGCCGGCACCGGCTCCTACGTCGTCAAGTCCGGCGACACGCTGAGCAAGATCGCGGCGGCGCACGACGTGAACGGTGGCTGGCGGGCGATCTGGGCCGCCAACCGCGGCTCCATCGCGGACCCCGACCTGATCTTCGTCGGGCAGCGGATCTCGCTGTAGTTCCCCTCGCACCACCCGTGACCCCCGGGCCCATCCCCCCACAGGCCCGGGGGTCACCCCCTGCCCGACCCGCTGACCTTCGGGTCGGCGGGTAGGGCAGGGTAGGGGACGTGAGATTCGGGCTGCTGGGGACGGGTTACTGGGCCGCGGAGACGCATGCGGCGGCGCTGGTCGCGGCGCCTGGCACGGAGCTGGCCGCCGTCTGGGGTCGGGACCCGGCCAAGGCTGCGAGCGTGGCCGACCGCTACGGCATCCGCCCGTACGACGACGTCGACGAGCTGATCGCCGCGGTGGACGCGGTCGCGATCGCGCTCCCGCCGCAGGTGCAGGCGCCGCTCGCCGCCCGGGCCGCCCG
>Ga0157377_10001062_pt1 | contig 11615 bp, 9 predicted proteins | sample M55metaG_FD_121116 | JGI IMG/M metagenome (GOLD analysis project Ga0157377, IMG submission 121116) | Miscanthus rhizosphere microbial communities from Kellogg Biological Station, Michigan, USA - M5-5 metaG | ecosystem: Host-associated > Plants > Roots > Rhizosphere > Soil | place: USA: Michigan...
CCTCCTTCAGCAGGTCGGGCGTGACGTTCGATTCGAGCGCGCCCGGGCCCATCCAGCCCGTCGGCCTCACCCCGACGTGCGCCTCGATGATCTCGGTGCATTCCTTGATCGCGCGCGTCTCGTCATGTTCCCACATTGGGCGCAGCAGTTCGGCATTGGTGCGGCCGTGGCCCAGCACGTCGTCGCCGCGCGCTTTGATCTTGTCGACGATATCAGGGTAATGATGGCAGACGCTGCTGTTCAGCAGCACCGACGCGGGCAGCTTCAGCTCGTCCAAAATCTCGAACAGGCGCCAGTTGCCGACCCGATTGCCGTAGTCGCGCCAGGCGAAATTTCGCGAGTTCTGCTGCCCGCTGCGATTGGACGGATCCATCCCGATGCCGGTGCCGAACGCGAAATGCTCGATATTGAGGGCGATGTAGAAGGCGAGGCGCTTGCCGCCGGGCCAGGCATAGTCCGGCCGCTTGACGATGGGCGAGTAGGTGTATCGTTTGTGAGCGGGCAGTTGCAGCATTGTTCCTCCTTGTTCGGATTGACGCGCCACGACCGGCAGATGGGGCTTGCGGGCCATGCTAGTCCGGTCGGCTCCGCAGGCAAGTTCATCCGTCGGCAGGCCGCGGCGCGTTTCACGCCAACGTCCGTGCCGGCAGATCGAACTGGCGCGCATTGAAGAAGGCGCGCCTAGTCCGGTCGGCGTCCCGAACGTCGAAGCCGCTGTGGGCCTCGACGTCGTAACGTGCCGGGGGACGCGGTGGGGCGCAGGCTTGTCGACGAACCTAGATGATGTCCGCCAGACTCTGACCGTGCAGATCGATGCTCAGTCCCTGCAGCGCGAGGTCGCTGATCTCGCCGCCCATCGCCTTCAGGCTTTCCTCGCGGATGAGCGACATCAGCCCGCGCCGCAGCGCCAGGAATTCGGACGACATCATCATGGCCTGTTGGCGCGGACGTTCGAGCGGCACCATAATTTCCGCCTTGATGGTGCCGGGACGCGCGGTCATACAGTACACGCGATCGGATAGGAAGATCGCCTCGTCGATGTCGTGGGTCACGAACAGCACCGATATCTTCAGGCGCTGCCACATATTGGTGAGGATCTGCTGCATGATGACGCGGGTCTGTGCATCGAGCGAGCCGAACGGCTCGTCGAGCAGGAGCATCTTGGGGCCGGTGGCGAGCGCCCGCACGATGCCGACGCGCTGCTTCATACCGCCGGAGAGACGATCCGGATAATGATTCTCGAACGCAAGCAGGCCCGCTAGGCCGAGCAGCGTGCGTGCGGCGATTTCGCGCTGATGCTTGCTCTTGCCTTTCATCTTGAGGCCGAACTCGACGTTCTCTCGTACCGTCTTCCATGGAAACAGCGAGTATTGCTGAAACACCATGCCGCGGTCGGCGCTCGGTCCGCCGATCGCTTCGCCATCGACCGTAATCGTGCCGTCTGTCGGCTTGGGGAACCCCGCAACGGCATTGAGCAAGGTGGACTTGCCGCAGCCCGACGGCCCGATGATCGAGACGAACTCCCCGGGCTCGACACGGAGCGAGACGTGGCGGACGGCTTCCACCTCGCTGTAGAGCGTATCGTACGACAGACAGAAATCCCGGATATCGACGAATCCCTTTGGCTCGTTGCTCATGTCGTGCGTGCCCACGGCATGACCACATGTCCGAGGCCGCGAATCGCCGCGCTCGAAGCCAGCCCGAGAACGCCGATGCAGATCATTCCGAGCGCGATGTCGGAGTATTGCACGAGTGAATAGGCCTCCCAGGTGAAGTAGCCGATCCCGAACTGCCCGGAGATCATCTCGGCCGCGATCAGCGACACCCAGGCGACGCCCATGCCGACGGTCAGGCCGGTGAAGATGTGCGGTAGGGCGGCAGGAAAATAAACTTCTCGGAAAATCGCGACCTCGCTTGCGCCCAGGCATTGCGCCGCGCGCACCAGCACCTGATCGACCATCTTCATCCCGTGGAGGGTGTTGATGAGGATGGGGAAGAACGAGCCGAGGAAGGTGATGAAGACGATGCTCTCCTCGTTCGAGGGCCACAGCATGATCGACATCGGCACCCAGGCGATCGCTGGGATCGGCCGAAAGACCTCGGACACCGGAAAGACAAGCTCGCGAATAACGCGGAAACGGCCCATCACCAGACCGAGCGGGACAGCGACGAGGGTTGCGATCAGGAAGCCGATCAGAATACGGCGGCAGCTCAGCACGACATGGGAGAAGAACTTCGGATCTCCGAATGCTCGCATCGCGCGGTCGAGCACCTGCTCCGGCGCCGGCACGTTGAGAAACCGCACGTAGATGTTCACGCGGTACTTGGTCAGCAGATGCCAGGCGAGGAGAAAAGCAAAGAGGGACAGCGCGCCGAGAACGACGGCCCAAAGCCGGCCGCGGTTGAGGGCGAGCCAGCGCCGGACGGGCTTCGCGATCGGTGCGGCGGCAATCGGCGCCGCCGTGGCCTCCGGCGACGAAATCTCCGAGGCGACATGCGGTGAGATGTCGACCGGCTCGGCGGCGTCCGCCTTGAGAGCGAGCCGCTCCACTCTCACCCTCCGCTCATCGCCGACTTGAGCGCATCGTTGAAATTGACGACTTTGCCCCCGATCTTGGCGGCATGGGCCTCGGCGTCCTTCTTGAGCAGGAACGGCGCGATTTCGCTGCCGCCGACGGCAAAGAAGGCCTGATCGGCGAACAGCTTGATGCCGCGCTCGGTGTCGAAGACATAGGCGACGGTGATCTTCTTGCCTTTGGCTTTCAGGTCGACATAAGCGCCGAGCGTGCAGGCGGGACTGCTGAAGGATGCGATGCCTTCGCCGTCGACCCAGAGTTCGCCGGCCTTGCGCGGCTCGCTGATCGGCTTCTTGCAGAAGGCGTCCTCGCCCTTGACTTCGTAGTTCTCGAAGCTCGCGCGCTGCTTCTCATAGTCGAGGCCCAGCTCGGAGAACGCCTTACGCACATAGCTATCGTTCACCCACTTTCCGACATCGAACTCCTTCATCCGGCCCAGGTTCTGCAACACCTTGGCGTCCTCGGCGGCGTCCTGCACGAGCTCCGGCTTGATGGTCGGATCCATCGTCATGATTCCGCCGGGGCCGAGGAAGATGTAGACGACCTCCTTGTCGATGCCGGTCCACTTGGCGATCATTTCGGACGCGGTCTTCGGGTCGGCCCGGACCCAGGCATTGGCCTCGACCACGGCCTTGATGTAAGCCACCACGACTTCGGGATATTTCTCGGCGAAGTCGGTACGCACGACGACGCCGTGCCAGGTCGGAGCGTTGGTCTCCACACCGTCGAATATCTTGCGGGCGAAACCGCGGAACGGAAGAAGCTCGGCGAACGGCACGAAGTCGGCATGGCCGTCGATCTTCTTCTCCTGCAGGTTGGTCGAGCCGACCTCGGGACTTTGGCTGACAAGCTGGAAATAGTCGGCCGGCCATTTGCGGTCCTGCATGGCCTTTAGCACCATGCCGTGGGCGGCCGATCCGAACGGCACGCTGACCACCTTGCCTTTGAGATCCGACAGCTCGAAGTAGGGCGAGTCCTTGTGCACCACGAGCCCGTTCCCCGAGCCGTAGACATTGTAGGCGGCAACCGCGATCAGCTGCGCCTTGCTCTCGGGGTTGCTTTGGAACGTGAACCCGTTCACCACCAGCGGATAGTCACCCATCATTCCGATATGCAGCTTGTTCGCCATCATGCCGTTAGTGACGGGCGGTCCCGATGTGAAGTTGTTCCACTCGAGCTGAAACTTGATGCTGGCGTACTTTCCGTCTTTCGGCAGGTGCTTCTCGAACAGCTTCAACTCGCGAATGACGGTTCCGGTCGTCACCGTATTGGTCGTGGTATCCTGGGTGCCGATGCCGATGGTGACGGTGGTCTGTGCGCTCGCAACGCCGGGCCAGAGCAGCAGCGCGGCGATGATCGCCGGACCTGTGAAATGACGGTTTCCCATGGCTCACCTTTCTCGCGGTTCGATGCGCCTCGGGGGCTTCCTCGCGCTTTTCGTCATCTTTGGGCTGGGTCGCATGGCGGGCAAATCGAGAGTCGCCCGCGCGGTCGATTAGTTGCCCAAAAATGATCGTTGCGCAGATTTTCGGCAGCCGAGCTGGCACGCGCTGATTCCGTGGGCATCCCGGCTATCCGTCCTGTCCCCGCATCTCCTCCAGCGCATCGAGCCGGCGAACGACGATGCGGGACTTGTGACAGACGACGACGCCCTGGTCCTGCAGCCGCTTCAGGCTGATCGTGATCCATTGCCGTGTGGCGCCGACCATGTGGGCGAGGTCGGCATGGGTGAAGGTGGCGCCGATCAGAATGCCGTCGCGGTCCTCGACACCGTAGATATCGACGAGGTGGAGCAGGAGATGCGCCAGGCGCTCGGTGATCGAGCGCGTACCGAGCATCTGGGCGAGCCCGGAATAGCATTTGCCCTTGAAGGTCAGGCCCTCGATCAGGCCGACGGCAAGGCTCGGAATCTGCATGACGAGCGCGCGCAATGTCTTCCCGGGAATCTGGACCACGCTGCTGTTGGCGGCGGCGACGCCGGACCACATATGCGGGCCCGATCCGAAGATTTCCGGCCCGCCGACGAAGTTGCCGGGATTCCAGTAGGCGAGGGTGATCTCGCGTCCGGACGGGGCCATGTAGAAGACACGGATACGGCCGGACTCGACCAGATAGATGCCTTCGTGCGGAGCGCCCTGGCTGAAAAGCGTCTGGCCGCGGTTGAGCACGCGCCGGCGGCCTTGGCTCAGCACCAGTTCGCGCTCACGCGGGTTGAGCCATGCCAGCAAGGGTGATGGTCCGCCGACGAGGGACCGGCTTTCGACCAGAAGGAGGGTTTGAGCATCGTTTCCGCGCGATGACTGCGACTCACGCGGCGCGACCGACAGAACGGGCTCGGCAAGCGCGGACCGGTCTTGCATCGGGATGCTCCATGTTGCGTCGGTGCACAAGGAGCATAAGCTGTGCCAGTTCTAAGCCGAATTCTAAATTGTTGATACGTCATCGAATCTCCTCCCGCGAGGTCGGCAGGACGAGAACTCTCGTACGGCAAAAAAATGGCGCCGGCCACACGCCATGGAACGCCGTGCCGGATGCCGCGCGAAGCGTGGACGCTACACCGCCGCCTGGCAGCGGCCGATGGCCCAGCGCACGAGCTTGCGCACGTCAGGGTCCGGATCCCCGGCAGCCGGTTCCAGGAACACCAGCGCCGTCGGGCTCGCGATCTCGCCGAGCGCGGCCGCCGCCTCTTTGCGCAGGTTGCTGACCTCGTGTGAAAGCGCCTGGCCCAGCGCCGGGATGGCGGGGGGGGCGCAGATCCGCCCCAGCGCGTTGGCGGCCTTGGCGCGCACCTGCCAGCTCTCATCGTTCATCGTCGCGATCAGCGGTCCAATCGCTTCGGGGAGGCGCACCTTGCCGATCGACGCCGCTGCCTGCTCGCGCACCTGCCATTGCGTATCGGCGAGACCACCGAGCAAGGCTGCGGCGCCTGGCCCGCCGGGCCGGGTGAAGACCAGCGCCGACATCACTGCGCGCCGGACCGAGGGGTCGGCGTCCCCTGCGGCCGCCATCAACGCCGGCAGCGCCTGATCGGCCTTGAGATAGCCGAGCACGCCGATCGCCTCCCGCCGGACCTCCGGAGATTGGTCCTTGAGCGCGCGAAGCGCCGCGGGCAAAGCCTCCGGCGTGACCAGTTCGCGCACGGTGCGCAGCGCCGCGGCGCGTACGAACGGTTCGGGATGGTCGACCCGCGCGATCAGAAGCGCCACGCTCTCGGGATCCTTCTTCTCCGCCAGTGTTTCCGCAGCGGCCACGCGCACCGCGGCAACCGGGTCTTCAAGCGCATTGACCAGCGCGGATACGATGCCCTCGCCGCTGTGTTCGTCCAACGCCTTGGCCGCCGCCTCCCGTACTGCGGGATCCGCATCGCCCAGTCCCTTGACCAGCAGCGGCACCGCGCCCTCGTCGGTGACCTCCGCCAGCTCAAGCATGGCCACGCGCCGCACTCCGGCGTCGTCGTCCGTGCAGCGCGCGGCGATATCGTCGAGATCGGAATCGAGCGCGTCGAACAGAGCCATTGGCGGGCTTACCGCAGCAGGTATGGAATGTTGACCGTGACTGCGCCGGTCGGGCAGTCCACCTCGCACGGCATGCAATACCAGCACTCGTCGTATTTCATGTAGGCCTTGCCCTTGGTCTCGTCGATCGCGAGCACGTCGAGCGGGCAGACCTCGACGCAGACCTTGCAGCCCTTGTGCGCGATGCATTTTTCGTCATCGACGATGACGGGAACGCTGGTTGCATGGTTGGCGATCGGCATTGTCGGTCCTCTTCACTCCGCCGCAACCGGCGTCTTGATGCGTAGATGGTGATAGGCGGACATCTCGTCCGCCGCGACCGGCACAATATAGGGGGCGACCTCGCGCTTACGATGGGCGATGCGGCCCCTAGCGTCCTTGTAATGCATGCTGTGGCAGAACCAGGTGTCGTTGTCGGTCTCGGGATAGTCCACGCGCAGGTGATAGAGGCCCCAGCGGCTCTCGGTGCGATAGAGCGAAGCCGCGGCCGCCAGATCGGCGCAGTCGAGGATCGATTGGGTCTCGAGCGCACGCATCAACTCGTGCGGATCGCGGACCACGAGCTGGTCCAGGTCCGCGCGCACCTCGGCGAGCCGCTCCTGCCCGATGTTGATCTTGGCGGTGATCTTCGGCGGCTGCAGATAATCGTTGACCAGACGCCGGGTCTTGAACTCCATCTCGTAGGGGGTGAGGCCGTCCTCGCGCCGCGTCGGCGCGAGAACGCGCGCCTGCTCGGCCGCGATATCGGCCGTGTCGTGCGCGGGCAGATCGATCTCTGCGCAGTAGTCGGCCGCGGTCTGGCCGGCGATGCCGCCGTTCACGAAGGCGCCGAGCATGTAGTTGTGCGGAACGCTGGCCATGTCGCCAGCGGCGTAGAGACCGGGAACGGTCGTCTCGGCATGTTCGTTCACCCAGACGCCGGATGCGCTGTGACCGGAGCAGAACCCGATCTCGGAGATGTGCATCTCGATCATGCGGTGCCGATAGTTCGTGCCCCGGCGCTCGTGGAATCGGCCGCGCGACGGCCGCTCGTTCGAATGCAGGATGGTCTCGATCTCGCCGATGGTCTCGGATGCGAGATGGTCGAGCTTCAGGAACACCGGTCCCGAGCCGCTCTGGAGCTCGCGCCAGAACTCCAGCATCATCTGGCCGGACCAGTAGTCGCACTCGATGAAGCGTTGGCCGCGGTTATTGGCGGTATAGCCGCCGAACGGTCCGGTCACATAGGCGCAGGCCGGACCGTTGTAGTCCTTGATCAGCGGATTGATCTGGAAGCACTCCAGATTGGCGAGCTCGGCGCCGGCATGAAAGGCCATGGCGTAACCGTCGCCGGAATTGGCCGCGTTCTCATACGTGCCGAACAGATAACCCGAGGCCGGCAGCCCGAGCCGGCCGGCGGCGCCGCAGGCGAGGATCACGGCCTTGGCGCGCACCACCAGAAATTCACCGGTGCGGGTGTTGACCCCGATCGCGCCGGCGATGCGGCCGTCGGCGGCCTTCAACAGCCGCGTCGCCATGAATCGGTTGGTGACGGCGACCTGCAGGCGGCGCAACTGCCGATACAGGATCTTCTTGACGTGATGGCCCTCGGGCATGGGCAGTACATAGGTGCCCATATGGTGGACCTTGCGGACGTTGAATTCGCCGGAGCCGTCCTTCTCGAACTTGACCCCGAGCGCATCGAGGAAGCGAATCATGGGGTAGCTGCCCTGGGCGTAGGCCATGACCGCCTTCTGGTGGACGATGCCGTCGTTGGCGACGGTGATCTCCTTCACGTATTGCTCCGGCGTGGCGTAGCCGGGAATGACCGCGTTGTTCAACCCGTCCATTCCCATGGAGATAGCGCCGCTGCGCTTGACGTTCGCCTTCTCCATGAGAACGACCCGCAGGGCGGGGTTCTTCTCCTTGGCCTTGATCGCGGCCATCGGGCCGCCGGTGCCTCCGCCCAGGACCAGCAGATCGGTCTCGATCACTTCGGTCTTGGCGTCGCTCGTCATTCGCATGGTCCGCCGCGAAACTGCGCGCTCGCGGCCGCGCTCGACGCAATCGGTGGCGCAGCGCGGCCATCCGCTGAGACGATCTTTTTCAGGTACGCCCATGGATAGATTCCGCGAGCATGGCCGTCGGAAAAGGCGATGTTGATCGCGTAGTCTCCGACCGCCGCCAGCCGGTCGATGGTGATGGTCTCGAACGACGCGGCGAACGTTCCATCGATGCGCTCGCGCGTGCACCATGCGCACCGGCAGGCCGCGCGCAGGCGCGGGGCGCTGACCTCGGCCGCGTTGCCATCGCCCCAGGCGATCTCGAGACGCATGCGATCGCTCTTGAGCACGACCGCCTCAGGGACTGAAGCCGCGTCGAACGGCAAGCCATCGCTGGTAAAATGATCGGACAGTATCGCGGCTCCTCGGAGTCTCGCGATTTCAGCCCGGGCGTCCCGCCGGAGACAGCAATTAGTTGCTGTATCGCCGAGATTCCCCTGCGTAACCCAGAGCCTGGCCGGACGACGAAGCGGCGGTGGGGGATCCGCAGCGTGAGATGTTCGAGCACGTGGCGTTCTTCGGGATTGAACTCGTCATCGACGACGTGGAGCGCAAGCACCTCGTCTTGATCGCCGCCCGGCTGGGTTACGGATCATAGTCGTCCGGGGACGTGAGCAAAAAGAGAAAACCCCGCAGCCTGCCGCTACCGGCGCCAACCGCTATTCGCCCTTGATCCCCATGAGCTTGACCGCGTCGGCGAAGAGCTGCTTGTCGGCCTTGAATCGTTCGGCCACCTGCGCCGGCGAGGTGCCTCCAGGCACGATGCCGCTCTGAACCAGCTTCTCCCTGACTGATGGCGTGTTGACCGCCTCGATCGAGGCCTCGACCAGCTTGTCGACGATCTCCTTCGGCGTCCCCGCCGGCGCCATGAAGCCGTTCCACGAGCCGAATTGAAAGCCGGGAAATGTTTCGGCGACCGTCGGCAGGTCGGGCGCCTGCGGAATCCGGCTCGGAGTTGCGACCGCGAGCAGCTTGATCTTCCCGCCGTTGAGGTGCGGCAGCATCTCGGACGCGTTGCCGAAATACATGTCGACATGACCTGCGAGCAGGTCGCCCACGGCCTGCACGCCGCCCTTGTAAGGGACGAGCGTCATCTCCAATCCGGTTCGGGCAATCAGAACGCCGGCCGCGATCGCCGTGACGGTTTGCATGCCGACGCCGGCGTAGGTCAGCTTGCCCGGGCGCGCTTTCGCATAGTCGATGAATTCCTGCAGCGTGTTGACCGGCATGTCGCCTTTCACGCCGAGGATCTGCGGCCCGGTTCCGAACTCGGTGATCGGAATCAGATCCTTGTCAGGATCGTAGCTGACTTTCTGTAGCAGCGGCGCCAGCACCAGCTGCGAACCGGCTCCGAACAGGAACGTGTAGCCGTCCGGCGCGGAGCGCGCCACCTGCGCCGCGCCGGTGACACCGCCGGCGCCACCGCGATTCTCGATGACGAAAGGCTGGCCGAATTTTGCTGACAGCCGTTCCGCGGCGAGCCGCGCCATCATGTCGGTGTTTCCGCCGGCCACGAACGGCACGATGATGGTCACCGGCCGCGTCGGCCAGTCGGACGACGCGCGCGATTCGCAGGACCACATGGCGCAGAGCGCGAACGCGATCGCCAGGGCCGATGGTCGTCGATGGGGGAGGGGAGCGGCGCGGCGCGCCGTTGCGCGTGTGAGCAGAAAGATTGCAGTTGCGCGAAGCGAAGTGAGTAAGTGGTGCATTGATCGTGTCTCAACCTCTCGATGACTGGTTTCTCACCTCCCTTCGTTTGTCGTTGCCGACCCTCATGCATCTTTCAGGCCACCTGCAGGACGCGCGAACTTGTTTGCACCTGACCGCGCGCTTGAAGACGTGTTTGCACAGACGACGTGCAGCACATGCGCAAGAGCAGCGCGCGCCGCCGTGAATGGAACTCGGCGTGACAGAAAGGAACGATGCACTCTGGCGAGGCTGGGATATGTTCGTTATTTGTTCTTCTTGCCGCGGGGATGGGTTCCGGCGCGCGTTGCGCTTGTCATGATGTGAATTCTTACAGTTGAACCGGGCGAAGGCTTCGGGCGATCCGGCCGTTCCCTCACCGCGTGGGGAAGCGGCGTTTTCGCCCGCGGCCTTGTGTGCTAGGTGGCAGGTCCTCTGACGCGTGCCGCGCCAATGACTGCGAGAACATGAAGTATCGTTTCTCCATTGCGCCGATGATGGAATGGACCGACCGGCATTGCCGGTTCTTCCATCGCCTGCTCACGCGCCGGGCGCTGCTCTATACCGAGATGATCACGACAGGCGCGGTGCTGCACGGCGATCGCGCGCGGCTGCTGGCGTTCGATCGAGCCGAGCATCCGGTTGCGCTCCAGCTCGGCGGCTCGGATCCCCGGCAGCTTGCGCAATGCGCGCGCATCGCCGCGGACCTCGGCTACGACGAGGTCAACCTCAACGTCGGTTGTCCGTCGGATCGGGTGCAGGAGGGCCGCTTCGGCGCCTGCCTCATGGCCGAGCCCGCGCTCGTCGGCGATTGCGTCGCCGCCATGACCGGCAGCGTCAAGATTCCGGTCACCGTCAAATGCCGCATCGGTATCGACGAGCAGGACCCGGAGGAGGCGCTCGAAAGGTTGACCCATGCGGTGGAGCAGGCCGGGGTTGCGGCGCTCATCGTGCATGCGCGCAAGGCGTGGCTGGCTGGCCTCTCGCCGCGCGAAAACCGGGATGTCCCTCCGCTCGACTACGCCCGCGTCTACCGCCTCAAGGCGGCGCATCGCGGTCTCGCCGTGGTGATCAATGGCGGCGTGCTCGATCTCGATCAGGTCAGGACCCATCTCGCGCACCTCGATGGCGTCATGATGGGGCGCGCCGCGTATCAGGAGCCGTCGCGTCTCCTGGAGGTCGATCCGCTGTTGTTCGGCGAGCCCGCCCGCTTTGCCTCCCCGCGGGAAGCGGCCGAGGCGCTGATCCCCTATCTCGAGCGCGCGCTTGCCCGCGGCACGCGGCTGCATGCCGTCACCCGGCACGTCCTCGGCCTGTTCCGCGGCGTCCCGGGCGCGCGTGCCTTCCGCCGCCATCTGGCAACCGAAGGCGTGAAGCCGGGCGCGGACGCTCACACCTTCCGTGCCGCTCTCGCCCTCGTGGCGGACTTGGATGCGCGAACGGCGCACACCGCCGCCGCTTGATCGCCGACGGCCATGGTGTGCCGTTGTCCCTCCGGAGCAAGACATGATCCTGGGCGTGCCCGTGAGCGAGCTACTGCTGCTCGCGGCCTTGATCATTGTCGGCGGATTCGTCACCGGCATCCTGGCCGGTCTGTTCGGCATCGGCGGCGGCGCGCTCATCGTACCGGTTCTGTACGAAGTGTTCCGCGCGCTCGATGTGCCGGACGTGGTGCGTTTCCAGCTTTGCGTCGGCACGTCGATCGCGATCATCGTGCCGACCAATGTGCTCTCGTTCCTCACCCACCGCGACAAGGGCGCGGTGATGATGAACGTGGTCCGCGCCTGGACGCC
>Ga0157377_10001068_pt1 | contig 11580 bp, 8 predicted proteins | sample M55metaG_FD_121116 | JGI IMG/M metagenome (GOLD analysis project Ga0157377, IMG submission 121116) | Miscanthus rhizosphere microbial communities from Kellogg Biological Station, Michigan, USA - M5-5 metaG | ecosystem: Host-associated > Plants > Roots > Rhizosphere > Soil | place: USA: Michigan...
ATAATTTAGAGTTATCGAACGGAGGCGGACACACCTCCTCCTTCATAAGTAGGAGTGTCGTATCTAACGCTTTCCCTACCCCTCCGACGTGAAGATTCGCGGTTGAAAGCGCGGCTCAGTGCCTCGGCACCGATCGCGTTCATCGTGAGAACGTACTGTGCGAGCGCGCCCGCACGCGAGAGCGGAGCGTTCACAGAAACTAACATCGAACCGATTCTGCGGCGATCATCGCGACGTCACACGGTCGAAGCTGATCTGGCAATCCTGCCTTGGCAGCAGATCGTGCAAGCGGCTTAGCCACCTAACGTGGCCCACACGAGGCTGCGCAATGGGTTCGACCTATTCGAATTGCCCACACCACAATTTCGCTCGTCGGTTTCGGGGGTAGGGAAATATCTCCTGACGACACTCCTCTGATAGCAATTCATCCCAATCAATCTCGGATGTCGATGGCCGACGAAACCCATCTCGCGCTCGTGGGGCGCGTCTGCGCCTGCGACCGCGCGGCGGCGGAGACTCTCTTTACTACCGTCTTGGGCCGGACGATCACGGCAGTTTCGCGGCGATGGAACTATCCCGATCTCCTCGATGAGCTCTTCGTCCACCTCAGCGAAAACGATTGGCGACGCCTGAAGACCTGGGAGGGTCGCTCAAGTCTCCAAAGTTGGATTCGCGTTGTTTGTAACAGGATTTGTTCCGAAGCGGTGCAAGGTCGGCAGCGGTTCGTCCCTCTACCTACCGGGACGGAGTCCGACTTCGTCTCTCGGGAGGAACAGGTCATCGACGAAATGATCCGAGAGGAGACCCGGCTGGGGCTGCTCGACGCGATCGAGGAGTTGGACGCGCCGCGCGACCGGCTCGTCCTGCGCCTTCATTACTTCAGCGGGCGCGATCTGCCGTCGATCGCGAAAGAACTCGGCGTTCCGCTAGCGACGGTGTACGTGATCAAGTCGCGCGCCGTCGCCCGTCTTCGCGAGCGGTTGAAAGGAGATTCGTCGCGTGCCGACGCACCTCACCGCTGAAGAGATCGCGCTCTACGCCGAAAGGGAACCTGGTGCGGCCGATGGAGCGGAGCTGTCCTTTCACCTCCAAAGCTGCGACGTCTGCCTCATGGAAGTGGTCGAGGCGCGGAACGCCGCTGACTTCGCCAAAGCGGACGCTGGTCTTCCACCACGACGCGCTCTTTCCCCGCGCTTAGCGCGCTACGTCCGCGGCGAGGAGTCGAAGAAGAAAGAAGGCTCCGACCCTCCCATCGGTCTTATCGCCAGTGTCATCGGCGGCATCGCTGGTGCCATCGCCTCCTCGCATTTTTCGGGAGAGATGTCGTTCGCGGATGTAAGGAAAGACTCGGCCGATGCCTCTCAGCATTCAGAAAGGCACGGAATGAACGAAACAGATGCTCATCACGTCACACGACCCGATCCGATCATTGGCACTCCGGCTGTAGACGGCAACCACTTTCCGGGGCAGCAGAGTTATGCGGACACCTGTGCGATCCGATGTCAGGAGTTTGTTCTGCGGCAATACACCGGCACCGAGCTGCCCGAAAAATTCTTTGTTGACGAAGCGCGAGCGCACGGCTGGTATCACGAAGGCCACGGAACGAGTCCGGCGGATGTCGGCAAGCTGCTCGAGCTGCACGGCGTTCCCGTTCATCGCTACGTCGACGCCAGTCCATGGCACCTCGCGGCCGAGTTGGGGCAAGGCCACAAAGTCATCATCGGAGTCGATTCCGATTCGCTCTGGCAGCAGCATCCCATCCAGACCGAACTTCGGCACTTGCTGGGATTCGGCGCCGCAGATCACGCCATTGTCGTTTCGGGCATCGACACCAGCGATCCCGATCACACCAAGGTGATTGTCAGCGATCCCGGCACCGGCGAGGCGGCGGCGCGCTATCCGATGGAACAGTTCCTGGACGCCTGGAAAGACAGCCACTTCTACATGGTGGCCACTCAGGAGCCGCCACCGCCCGAGCTCCATCTACCCGAGATGAGCCACTTCGACTATCACGCCGGTCACATCGACCACGTCGGTGAGCTCTCCTGGGATCACTTTCAGGACGCCTACGAATCGCACGACGATGCCACGCTGGTCCGGGCGCTCGATCCACACCACGACGATCACCAACCGGATCCCGATCTCTCCGTCGGTCACGACGCAGCCTTCGATCATCAGGCGGACGCGGATCACGACACGCCGTTCACGATCGATCCGCACGACCACCATGACGTCGACGACTCATTCGATACGGACCATGACGGATACGGCGCCGAGGAGCACCACGACGACGTCGCCGGAGGAGGCCATCATGACGAATAGCGAGCCGACCGATCGCGCCACCCATGTCCGCGGCGACGACATCGAAGCGATTACGAGCTACAGCGACCATCTGGATATCGTCGCCGAGATCCTACGGAAGATGCCCGGCGAGCGCCGGCAGGTCTACGAAGCGCGTATCGAGGAGATCGCACGCCGGGCCGTCGATCCCAATCTCAACCTAGCGGTCATCGGCGAGTTTTGCAGCGGCAAGAGCACTTTCATCAACGGTCTGCTCCGTTCGAGGCTGCTCAAGGCCGCCTGCGTCGCCAACACCGCATCTGTGACGCGGATCCGTAAGGGGGCGACCCTCGTGCTGACCGCCTCCTTCTCGGACGGCTCGACTGTGACCGTCCGTGGAGACGACTTCGAGCTCCTTCGCCAGAGCATCGTTGCGCGCCAGCCGGCGGCGGCCTCTGACACATCTCTTAAGGATCTGCTGGACAGGCTGACGTCTGATCCGGTGGTCGCCGACGACGTGCACGAGATCGATCTCACCGTTCCGACCGAACAGCTGGACGACAACATCGTGATTCTCGATACCCCCGGCATCGGCGCAGGGGTCGAGGCGGCCAAGAACCACGCGCGGGTAACGCAGCGCGTGGTTACCGAACTCGCCGATTGCGCGCTCGTGCTCATTCCCTCCGCCAATCCGATGACGGCAACGCTCATCACCTTTCTGGAGACGTATGCGCGGCCCTTTCTTCACCGCTGCATTTTCGTTATCACGGCCATGGACCGTCAGGACGAGCAGGAACGGGAGGAGACGCGCGAATACGTCCGGTCCCGGCTGCGGGAGATTCTCGGCATCGAGTCGCCGTTCGTCCTTCAATCGGCCGCTATCAGCGTGATCCCTTCCGCCGATACCGTTGCCGACTCGCTGCAGGAGTCGTGGGCACACTGGCGTTCGGAATTCGTCGTGCTCGAAAAGGCTGTCCGCGCCGCACTGATGCGCGAGCGAACGGTGATCATCGCCGAGCACCTCATTCGCCTGCTGCAGGAACTGATTAGCGAGATGGAGAGCGAACTTGCCGAGAACGCGGCGGCGATGAAGGAAGAAGAGCGCATTCTGAACGAGAACACCGTCGAACGACTGGAAGTCATTCTCGGCGCGCTGGCGGTCCGCAGCACGCAGGACGTCGAAGAGCGACGACAGTTGATTCACCGTCAAACGGAGGTTCATCGCAACAGCCTCGCCGGGGCGGCGAAGGAATACGTTTTCAACATCATCAATCGGGCCGGCTGGAACGTGAAGAACTACGCGTCCGCGGTGCATCCAGAGGTCGTGCGCGGCGTCGAGCATTACGGCCGACACTACGCCCAGGTCGTTGATCAGGACCTCGGCGCACTCCGTCAGCGGTGCGAGATCCTTTCGGCGGAGTTCACAAAACGATTCGAGCAAAGCTATCGGGAATTGCCGTCGCTCGGTATCCCTGTCTCGGTTCCATCTGTGTCGATAGCGCCGCTACCGAATCCAGCGGCGTTTCGCTCCGCAGCCGACCACGCAGCGCGGCAAGGCGTCACCGATCAGAGGCGCGCCACCACCGGCGAGGTTGGCGGTGGCGTGCTGATGACGGTATTTCTCGGACCAGTCGGAGCTCTCTTGCTCAGCATCGGGGGCTGCGTGGCCGGATGTTCTATGGAGCGCGGAGGTTCCCCTGGTGGCGCGTTCGTGGGGTGGTTGCTCGGCATAGTCCTTGGCTTCGTTCTGGCCGGCTTACTCGGAGCGCAAATGGGGAAAGGAGTTGCTTCCTGGACCGGGCCTTCGCTTAAAGATCGCCAGCACATGATTCGTACGCACCTCAGCAACGACATCGAGGCCTACTTCACACAAACACAAAAGCAGTTCGATGCGCATGTCGATGGCACCGCGCGCGACGTCCTCGCTTCATTCCGCTCTGCGGCCGACCGCCACAAATCCGCTTACGGCGATGCCGTGGAACTTCTTCGCCGCGAGCATGAAGAGAAACGGCGGACGGTCGCCACGAGAATCGCAACCACCGAAGTCGACGGAGCGGAGCTTCGCCGCCGCGCTCAGCGCTTGGATGCCGTTCGCCGCCGTCTGGCCGCCTCGCGGGTTCCCACATAGGAGAAATGAACATGACCACTACCACCCATACCGCAGACTGGGTGCGCACGATCCGTGACCTTGCGCGGCGCGCAAACCTCCCCAACGTCCTCGATGCTCTCGAGCGCGAAGCGGCGGGACTCCAACGCGACGGCGCGATCCACGTCGTCATCACCGGGGGCGCGAATTCCGGCAAGTCCGCCTGCATCAACGCACTTCTGGGCAAGCCGCTCCTCCCGGTTTCTTCGCTGCGCTCCACGGCCGCTATTACGGTCCACGCGGGGGAATCCGAACGGCTGATGATCGACGGTCAGCAGCAGCCGTTCACAGCCCTCGCACCAGCCTCCCGCCAGGCATCGGCGGCTGAGGTCTTCATCGCTGACGAGTGGCTGCAGGCAACCGGCATCCGGCTGTTCGAGCGCCTGCTCGACGCGAATGACGACACCCTTGGCGAGGCCATCAAGACGATCCTTCGCGGCGCAGACCTCACCGTACTCCTCATCGATGCCCTTATGCCGATGACACGCGCCGATTGCGCTCTTCTCAACGAGTGCACACGCCGTGGCTTGCCGCTCATCGTGACCATCTCGAAGGCGGAGGGATTGACGGACGAGGAGCGCGGCTATGTCGCTGAATACACACAGCAGCATGTCATCGACGCCGGCATCGAGGTCACGCCGATCAATCGGCTGCGTGAAGGGATTGAGGCCTTGCTCGCCTCCATCGATCCTTCCGCAATACGGACACGCCAACGCAAGGAGGCCTTGCTCGATGTCCTCGGTCTGCTCGAGTTGGCCGCGCACGCGGGCGTGGACGCCCAAACGATGAGCATTACCCAGCGCGCCGACGAGATGAAAAAACGCGAGCAGAGACTCGAAGCGCAAAATCTCCTCTGGATGCAGATCGAACAGCGGTTGAACATCCGCCGTCAGAAGATCGATGAACAGGTGCGTGAGTATCTCTCCACGAACCGCGCCTCGACGCTGGAAGCGCTGCTGCACGAGCTGGAACGGAGCGTAGACGTTCGGCAATGGTGGGCGCGTGACCTTCCCTACCGTCTGCAGCGCGAGCTGCGGGCAATTACAGGCCAGATCTCCGCCTCCATCGGCCGGCAGGTCGCCAACGACGTGCGGTGGCTGCAGGAAGAGCTACACCGGCAGTTCAAGTACCCGCTCTCCGCGCCGCTGGCCGAGCCGGCTGTGGAGATCGATGAGATCAACGTCACGCCGCCAGCGGTGCCGCTGGCGGACATGCAGAAGTTGCGATTGGTCTCCCGACTCGGAACAGCTGCCACCGTGATTCTGGCCGGAGTGACCCTGGCTCAAGCAGGCATTGCTGGCGCGACGATCGCCATCAGCTCGCTCGGTGGAATCGCAGCTGATTACATCGCCCAAAGAAAGGCCGCAAACGACCGCAGCGCTGTGCGGATGGAGCTCGATCGGGTGGTGCAGCGCGCGTGGCTCGATCACGCCGCCCGCGTTTCCGCGAAGCTCAAGCAGGGATACGAGGATCTCGTCCTCGCGCTGCGGATGGAACAGGATCGCTGGAACCAATCACAGGTCCAGGCGCTGCGCGCGACACCGTCGGCGAAAGCGCCGAACGTCGAGTGGGCCTCCATTTTCGAGCAAACCCAGACCCTCGCGATGACGATCGGCATGGAGAACTAGGCCCATGACTCTTTCCGTAGACACCACGCCCAACCTCTTCGAAATCTACGAAAGGCGTCGCAAGGAACTGACGACGATTGCGCGCCGACAACACGAACTGCTGTTAACGCTCGCGATCGACGAGACGCAGGCCGAAGGAACGAAGCCGGCCGCGCTTGTCCGGGATCTCATCACGCGGCTCGAATCGGAGCGATTGCGCGTGCTCGTCATCGGCCGATTCAGCGCCGGCAAGTCGACATTCATCAACGCCCTTCTCGGCTCAGCGATCCTTCCGTCGTCGCCAGCGCCGACGACAGGCGTGCTGTGTGAGATCCGCTGGGCTGATGAAGCACACAAGAAAGCCACTCTCTTTCCCAAGCCCAACATGGGAGCGGACGGCGGGAGTGAGCCGTTCGAGATCGAGATTCACGACCTCCAGAAAGAGCTCGCGCAGTACGTCAAAATTGACTTTCGCGATTCGGCTGCCACGAGCAAGTACCGAAAGCTCGAATTGGAATGGCCACTGCCGCTCTGCGAGCACAGCGTAGACATTATCGATTCGGTCGGTCTGGACGATCCCGATTCACGCGACCGCATCACGATGGACGAAACGGCAGCCGCCGACGCTATCGTCTATTGCATCCCGAGCGGAATGGCGTATTCAGCAAAGGACCAGCAGGTGATCGGCTTTCTTCACTCGCTTGGATACCGTTCGATCTTTTTCGTCCTGACCTACTGGGATCTGATCAAGGCCTCCGCCGCAATGGGCGAGACTACCGAGGAGCGGTTCGCGGCGGAACAGCGTCATAACCTGGCTCCATGGACCGATCTCGGCGATGACGGCATCAAGTTCGTCGATTCCAAATCGGCCCTCCTTGGCCGGGTCAAGAGTGACCGAGGAATGGTTGCGAGCTCCGGCATCGAAACGCTCGAAACGGGCCTGCAACGATTTCTGACGCAAGAACGAGCTCGCGCAAAGTTGCTCACGTCGCTGCACGTGCTTCGATCGGCCAATCGCGCCGCGCGAACCGCCATCCCCACCCGTATCAGTCTCTGGCAGACCTCGGCTGCAGAGCTGGAAAGGCGCTACAAGGAAGCGGAAGTTCCGCTTCAGTCACTCGAGACGCAACGCCAGCTGATGGTGGCCAACGTCGATATCGCCGTGAAAGACACATCACGCGAGGCCCGCGACCTAGCCAGTCGCCACCTGCTGGAGTTGCCAGACCGGGTCAAGGAGTGGGTGGAAGGCTACGAGATCACAACCGACATCCCTCTCCGCACAACGAAGGAAAACATCCAACCCGCCGTCGATGAGGTAACGCGTTACTTAAAAGAAAGGGTCGAGGCGGACATTGCAGGCTGGGTTCAGAAGGAACTGGCGCCGATGGTCTCCGCCCGTATGCAGCAACTGCAGGACTCGCTCGAAGAGCACGCCCGCACATTCGTCGACCGGGTCGACGAGCTCCGCATTCAGATTGCCGTAGGCGTCGGGAATGACAATTTCGAGCAACGCCAAGGTTCGACTCTCGTCCGCATTCTTACTGCTACCGCATACGTCGGCCTTACCGGCAATCTCCTCATCGGGGGCATGGGTGCCATGCTCGGCCCGCGAGCCTTGATGACGACGGTCGGTATTCAGGCGGCTTCCAACCTGGCCCTCCTGGCTCTTGGGATGCTGAATCCGGTGACATTCGTAGTGACCAGCGTCGGCGCCATCGTCGCCACCCTCTTCCTTAACCACGATTCCCTGAAGAAAGGGATCAAAGAAAAGGTTGCGGAAAGCGTCGCCACGGAGCTGGTGAAGAGGCGGCATGAGATGGCCACCAACATCGAGGATAAGATTTTCGAGCGGCTAACGGAAGTGCGCAACGCCATCGATGCCGGTCTCCGCGGGGAGATCGCAAGCGTCCGCGGCGAAGTCGAGGCCGTGCTCGCGGCACAGCAACGCGGACAGGCTGACGCGGATGCCGAGATCCGAAAATTACAGTCGCTCGAACGTGCCAACCTCGCGGTCGAAGAGGAGATCGAGAGTCTCATGTACGAAGCCGGGATGGGTGACCGCGCATGAGTTTCATGGCGCCTATCTTCGCTGACCGGTATCCGGAGCAATCCAACTAACTCCAACCCGACCAAATGGCGCCAGCGCGCAGGATTCCCGCAGGATTCGACCTGAAATCGGCACGATACGCGCAGGAAATCGAGGCCAGGAGCCACTTCGCGCAGGGTTGCTCGCGACGCTCATAACCCAAAGGTCGCAGGTTCAAATCCTGCCCCCGCAACCAATGTCGAACGAATACTTCGCCCGCTCCGTGGAAAGCGGATCCCCGTTTACGCAACGTCCTACCATTGATCGGACACATGCCGCTGCTGGGCGGGATCGCTAGGCGTGGCGCCCGTGCGCGACCACGTAACCGTAAATCTGCAGGCTCTCTGCCCGGGCGTCGATCTCCACGGTCGGATGGATGCGATTCGCGCTGACCAGGCGGACCTTGTGGCCGGAGATCTCGAAAATCTTGAGATACAGACCGTCGCCGCGCCGAACAAGCGCGGCGTGTCCGTTCGCGGTGCGCGGGCTGCGCGTCGGCTTGAGATAGGCGAGCTCGCCGTGGCTATCGGATCGGAGCCACCGTCCATCGAGTCGCCGTCGACGCGAGCGATCATTCGTGCACCACGATTCCACGCATCGCGCGGGATCGACTTCCGCTGCGCTTCGTATTCGACAACCAGCTCCGCGCTGGGATTCGCTGCGGCACGGACGGGTACCGCATCGAGGCGCGGTGCCGGCTTCGCCATCGCGCCCGGCGCGACTGCGGGCGATTCGGGCAGCCAGCCGCTGAGAATCTCGTGAACGCGCTGCGATGCGGCCAACGCCTTGCTCAGCAGCACGACCTCGATGACCAACTCACCATCGGTGAAGAGCCGCGCCGGATCGAGATGAATGGCCCGGGCGATGGCGATGAACTCCACCACCGTCGGAACCTGCCGCCGCCGGTAGATCTTGCTGAACTTCCCCGGCGACATCCCCGCCGCCGCGGCGATGTGAACGTGCTTCAGCCCACTCCGCGATCAGCCGATCCATCGCTTCCATTGGAAGCGACGCTACGGCGCAACAGCGACGAAGTGCTGCATGAGAGGTTTCCCCAGGGGCAACAGGAGCAGCTGGAATGTCGTTTCACGCCATAAGCAACCAACAAGTGTCGCCATAAGTAATAAATGTTACTTGTTTCGACAAGGTTGTCAGCCCGCCTCGCTTCGCGGCGTTGCTCAATTCAACCGACGCGAGAAACTCGGTGTCACGCGCGGCACCTCTCGCACTTCGAGCTGGGGCGCGGTCCCATCCTTCGGGAAATCGACCATGATCCAGCCGTTCGCCCTCGCGCCGAACACGAGCCCCGGCACGCTGCACGTCACCGACGTCGGCGCGCGAACAAACCCCGTCCCGCTGATCACGTGGAACTTCGCCGTCCCGCCCGCGAGGAGCTCGAGCGAGTGGTCGTGCCCGGCCGCCCAGAGCAGAGGCGTCCTGCCGGAATCGCGCACCGCGGTCTGCAGGTTCGTCCGCATCCGCCGGTTCTCGCTTCCACCGAAGTCCTGCTTGTCCCCGGCGCTCGTCCCGTGCCTTCCCGCACTCTTCTCGAACGCGTGGTGGCTGACGACGATGATGGGCGTCGTGATGCCGGCGAGCGTGGTGCGGAGGCGCGCGAGCGCCGCCGCCTCGCCGCCGCACGGCGGGCGGTCCTGGCTCGGCTGGAGGAACCAGGCGGTGTCCTCGAAGACGAGCGTGGCCGCCGAGCCGAAGGTCTCGACCTCCGGACCGGGACAGGCGTTCGCCGGGCGTAGCGCCACGCGGGGTCCATTCGGCGCCGCGGCGGCCGCCGCGAGGTGCGCGGCTTCGGCGCGGATCTTCGCCTGGCCGCCGACGTCGTTCAGGTTCCAGTCGTGGTTCCCGGGGACGAAGAACGCGCGCACGCCGGACGGCCGCACCACGCCGATCTGCGCGTCGAGCCGCGCCACGTTCGCGGCGGAGGTATCGAAGCCCACCGGGTAGACGTTGTCGCCGAGGAAGACGACGGCGACGTTCTCGCGCCCGATCGCCGCGGCGCGCGCCGTGACGTCCTCTTGCAGAGCGCGGAGCACGGCGTCGTCGCAGAGCGGGCGGTTGACGCAGTTCTTCCCGGCGAGGCCCGCATCCCCGACGAGGAAGAGCGTGAGCGCCAAGTCGTTCGGCGGAATGGCCGGCGTGGTCGTGCGTTGGCCGCACGTCTGCGCGCCCGCATTCTGCGCCAGCACCAGCACCGTGGCGAGGAGGAGCGCGGCGACCTGAACGGAGCGGCGCATCAGTGCTGTCCAAACGCCCCGTTGAGGATGCGCGCAAGCCGGATGCCGGCGGTGACGAGCCGCCGCTCGATCACCTGGCGGGCCGTCGCCACCTCGCCGGCGGTGTAGACCGTGTCTGCGGCGAACACGTACGCGTTGTCGCGCCCGAAGTCGTGGCTCTCGTTCGCCCAGTCCGCGACCGTCCCGCCCTGCACCTGCGCGGCGAGCCCCTGCATCAGGAGCCTCCTGGTGATCGAGCGGCCGTACGCGATCTCGCTCAGGCCTGTCGACGCCAGCGCCCTTCGGATCACGAGCGTGTCCCAGACCTTGTGCAGCTGCTGGTCCGGCGTCTGGAGGAGCGTGACGAACGTGCGCGTACCGCCTCGGTCGTGGTTGTCCGAGCAGTGGAGCGGCTGGTGGAGGTCACCCGCGAAGTGGACGACGAACATCAAAGCCTCGCGCCGGGCGTCGAGCGAGGCGTTCGGGTCCCCGAGCAGGTCACGGAACTGCTCGAGCCGCGCCACCACGCAGTCGTCGTTGGCGCAGTCGCGCGCCGGGTCGTACGCGGCATCGGTGATCTCGATGTTCGTGAAGTGCCACGGGGCGGTTTCCGGCCGTGCGTCCAGGATCTGATCCGGTCTGTTTGCGATCGAGGCCAGCGGCGCGTCACCGAGGAGCGCGTGGATCCCGGCGACCGCCGCGGATGAGAGGCGCGTGTCGGCGATGTTCGCGACGATCCGGTGTCCCTCCTGGCCCCAGCCGAACGCCGGCGCGCAGGCCAGCGCGAGGAGCGTCATTGTGCAGAGCCGCTTCATCGCTCAATCCCTCCTGGCATCGCCACCTCCTTCCTAAGAGACGGACGCACGGAACGGAATCACCTCGCACCGCTTGCTCACAATAAAGACTGCGAGCGAGCGGACGGATCCGATGATCGAGGTCGCGGACCTCAATGTCCAGGTTGCCGACCTCGATGTCGAGGTTGCCAACCCTCGATGTCCAGGTTGCTGGCCTCGATGTCGAGGTTGCGGACCTCGATGTCCAGGTTGCGGACCTCGATGTCGAGGTTGCCGACCCTCGATGTTCAGGTTGTCGACCTCGATATCCAGGTTGTCGACCTCGATGTCGAGGTTGCGGACCTCGATGTCCAGGTTGCGGACCTCGATGTCGAGGTTGCCGACCCTCGATGTTCAGGTTGTCGACCTCGATATCCAGGTTGTCGACCTCGATGTC
>Ga0157377_10001073_pt1 | contig 11566 bp, 8 predicted proteins | sample M55metaG_FD_121116 | JGI IMG/M metagenome (GOLD analysis project Ga0157377, IMG submission 121116) | Miscanthus rhizosphere microbial communities from Kellogg Biological Station, Michigan, USA - M5-5 metaG | ecosystem: Host-associated > Plants > Roots > Rhizosphere > Soil | place: USA: Michigan...
CGCGGCTGGCGGAATGGGTGAGGTATACCGAGCGCGACACACGGTCCTTGGCCGACCCGTCGCAATCAAGATCGTCGCCACGCGAGCTGACCTGACTGCAAAGCGACGGCTCGTCCGCGAGGCACAGCACGCCTCGGTCCTGAGCCATCCCAACATCTGCACGATCTACGAGGTCGGTGGGGACGACGCAGACGCCGGACCCTTCATTGTGATGGAGCTCGTCGAGGGCCGCTCGCTTCATGCCCGGTTGCGCGACGGCGTTCCGTCACTCGACGAGACGCTAAGGATCGGCATACAGGTGGCGGACGCGCTCGAGCATGCGCACGGACACCAAATCATTCATCGCGATCTCAAAAGCTCGAACATTGTCGTGAACGATTCCGGCCAGGCGGTTGTCCTGGATTTTGGCCTCGCGAAACGCCTCGATCACCCTGGTTCCGAGCTGTCGCGCGATTCGTCACTCACCGCGACGGGCGTCCTCGCAGGTACGTTGAGTCACATGGCGCCGGAGGTTCTCCTGGGGGGCGAGGCCGACGCGCGGAGCGATGTGTGGGCGCTCGGCGTCTTACTCTACGAGTTGGTGACGGGCGAGCTCCCCTTCACCGGTCGCACGCCGTTCGAGACCAGCTCGGCGATCCTGGGCGATTCACCGCGTCGGGTGGGCGGCCGCGTGCCGTTCGCGCTTCGGCTCCTGATCGACCGGTGTCTCGCCAAAGCGCCGGCGTCGCGTTACCAACGCGCGGCCGATGTTCGCGACGCCCTCGCTTCGATTGCACGGCGTAACTCGTGGCCGCTCGTCGGACGGCTGCTCATTTCGATGCGATGGAAGCGGTGGACGAGTTGGACCGCGGTTGCTGTCGCAGTTGGCGGAGTCGCAGTCACGGCGTTCGAGTTTCGAGCAAGACTTACCGGTCAGCCAATTGGCCGCATCTCGACGCTCGCCTTCGTACCCATGACGTGGACGGACACGGACGCGACTTCGGAGTACTACGCCCGGGGAATCACGGAGGCACTCATCGGCCGACTTGGCGCGATCGCCGATGCGCGCGTCCTCGCTCCGGCGTCGGCGGCAAGAGCCGCGGAAACCGCGACGTCACGCGCGGAGCTGGCGCGCCAACTCCGCGCCGACGCCATTGTCGAGGGTCGCGTTCGTCGGAGTCCGAATCGCATCGCCGTCGATGTACGCCTCATCGAGCCAACGCAGGGGCGCGTAATCTGGTCCGATGCATTCGAGCGGGACAGGCGACAAGTCCTCGCCCTTGAAGACGACATCGTGCGTGCGCTGATCGCGGAGATTCGCCTGTCGACGCGGCCTCAAGCAGAGCTCGCGCCGCCGCGAGCTGTGAACCCAGAGGCATACGAGGCCTATCTCCAAGGACGCTTCGAATGGAACCAGCGGACGAAGGAGTCGCTGACGCGCGCCGTTGCCGACTTCACTCGTGCAAACTCGCTCGACCCGACGTACGCACCGGCGCACGCCGCGTTGGCTGATTGCTACAACCAGTTCGGGACGCAGATGGTCGGCACGGGCTCGCCGCGGGATTTCAGGCCTCGCGCTGCCGTCGCGGCGGTGCAGGCGCTGCGACTCGATCCCTATTCCGCGGAAGCCCACGCGGCGCTCGGCTACATTCGCCACTACGATTGGCAATGGGTGGATGCAGAACGGGAGTTTCGGAGGGCGATCGAGTTAAACCCGAGCTATCCTCTTGCCCATTTGTGGTATGCCAATCTGCTGATGTCGCGGGGTCGGTTCGTGGAAGCGCTTCGCGAGGTGAAGTTAGCGCAGGACCTCGATCCCTTTTCGCTCGTCGTCAATACGAACGTCGCCTGGGTGTTGCAGGTCGCTGGCCGGCACAGCGAGGCGCTCGAGCAGTTGCGGCGGACCCTGGCCCTCGATTCGACCTACGTGCAAGCCCACATGCGGCTGAGTGGCGTGCTCGAACACTTTGGCCAGTTCGACGCGGCACGCCGCGAGGCGGAAACCGTGGTTCGACTCGCGAACGGGTCGGCGACGGCACTGGCCGGCCTGTCGGCATTGGACGCGGCGTCCGGACGAACGGCCGACGCGCGGCGTGAGCTCTCCGCCGTTCTCGAACGCGCGCGGTCGCAGTATGTCGCACCCGGTGCGATCGCCATCATCTACGCGAAGCTTGGTGACACGCTCAATCAGGACCTGTGGTTGACTCGGGCGTACGAAGAGCACTCGAACGCAATGGCGTATCTCCTCGTCGATCGGCAGTGGATACGGGACGCGACACGCGAGAGACTTCTCGCCGCAGTCGGTCTTCGGTGAGCCGAGTGTGAACACGCCCGCCGGTCAGCCGCCGCAACCGCCATCACCGGGCGGGCCCACGCCGGGCGACGTCACCGAGCACCTGTTACGATGGTCGAGCGGGGATGAGGCGGCTCTGCAGCAGCTCATGCCATTGGTATACAGCGAATGCCGCCAAATCGCTACGCGCCAGATGGCACGCGAGCGGCCCGAGCATACGCTCAGCCCGACGGCCCTAGTGAACGAGCTGTACCTTCGGCTCGTCGACCAGCGACGGACCACGTGGAAGAGCCGTGCCCACTTCTTCGGGATCGCCGCACAACTCATGCGCCGCGTCCTGGTCGACCACGCTCGGTCGCGACTCGCGCAGAAGCGGGATGGGGCTCGAGTCATGGTTTCACTCGACGCAGCGGCACACGTCGAGACGCCCGGGCCTCTCGCTGATATTCTGGCAATCGACGATGCATTGACGAAGCTCGGATCGTTCGATCCAGATCAACAGCAGATTGTGGAGCTGCGTTTCTTCGCCGGTCTCACAGTTGACGAGACGGCGCATGTGGTGGACCGCTCACCCCGAACGGTGAAGCGCGAGTGGCAACTGGCGAAAGCATGGTTGTACCGTGAGCTGAGCGCTCGACAGGATGGCTAGGTTTGCCGCTACACCCCACACTTCACGTCCTCGAGAGGTGCGGAGACATCACGGTCACGCGTAACACGTAATTGCCAACAGTTCGCGCGAGGGGCTTCGCCCCTCGGCAATTGGCCTCGGCAGTCGCCTTGGTCACGATCTTCGCGGGCGGCTTGATCGTGACATTTCTCGGTGAGGCGATTTCAGTTCCGCCGAACGTGTTGCGACCCTGGCCTCGATGTACCGCAGCTGCCGTCTTGCTCGCCTGCCGCCGTGACGTCTACATTCGCGTGGACTCGCCGGATGGTGAGATGATGACCCGGTTCTCTGTTCCGATACTCGGTGCCTCAGCGAACGACGAGGTGCCGCCGCGGACGTCGTTAGTCCTGTGCTCCTGTTTGCGGATGCTGACGACACCGTCCAGCAGGACGAATGCGCACTGAGCTTCAAGAGCGCTTACAAGCGTCGTTGGCACCCAGTTATGCGCTCGAGTACGAGCTTGGCGGCGGTGGCATGGCCCGAGTGTTCGTCGCAACGGAAACCGCGCTCCGCCGCCGCGTCGTCGTGAAGGTGCTGCCACCAGAAGCCACCGCTGACATCAGCATTGAGCGCTTCCGGCGCGAGATCCAGCTGGCGGCAGGACTTCAGCATCCGCACATCGTGCCGGTGCTCGCCGCCGGCCTGGCAGGCGACATTCTGTATTACACGATGCCGCTAGTCGACGGCGAGTCGCTCCGGGCGAAGTTGGCGCGTGAGGGTCAACTGTTGCTGAGCGAAACCCTGCGCATTCTTTGCGATGTGGCCGAGGCTCTGGTGTATGCCCATGCGCACGGACTAGTCCACCGCGACATCAAGCCCGACAACATTCTCATCTCCGGTAACCACGCCCTCGTTACCGACTTCGGCGTTGCCAAGGCAGTTAGCGCTGCGACCGTCGATTCGACGCTGACGACCGCGGGCATCGCGCTGGGAACACCGGCGTACATGGCTCCTGAGCAAGCCGCTGGGGAGACCGACGTTGACGCACGCGCGGATCTCTATGCCCTTGGGTGCACTGCGTACGAGATGCTCTGCGGGCATACACCATTCACAGGATCACTCCGGCAGATACTCGCGCATCACATTAGCGTCTCACCGGAGCCGATTACCGTATACCGTGCGGATGTGCCACCCGCGCTCGGCGCCTGGATCATGCACGCGCTCGAGAAAAACCCGACAGACCGACCACCATCCGCTCAGGCATGCATCGACGCGCTCGATACGCTCTCGACGCCGAACCGAGGGCGCCCGATGACCAATCCCCGTCTCCCACAACTATCGCGTCGATCGCGAGCGATCATCGCGTCGTCGGTAGTCGCGATCGCCGCGCTTGCTGCATTCCTGGTTCTGAGAGGGAATCGTCGAGCAACCAATGGCATACCGCAGGGGACTGCGGCCAGCGCCTCTTCCGTGGCCGTTCTCCCATTGTCGGGCGTCGGCGGCGACACGGCAAACTCGTATTACGCGGATGGGATGACGGAGGCGATGATCAGCGCCCTGGCGGTCGTCCGCGGACTTCGGGTGACTCCGCGTGCGTCTGCGTTCGCGTTGAAGGGAACAACACTCAGCGCGCGCGACATCGGCCGCGCACTGCACGTGTCGACACTACTCGAGGGAAGCGTGCAGCGCGCCGGCGACCGCATTCGCATCGCGGTTGAGCTCACGAGCGTGGATGGCGATAGTGTCCTCTGGAGTGGCATGTACGACGGGAACCGAGGCGATGTCTTCGCGATGCAGGACACCATCGCGAAAGCAGTAGTGGCCAAGTTGCTCGCTGAGACGGCACCGCGCCAAGCGCCGATCGTACGCCGCGCGACTGCGAAGCCTGAAGCGTACGACCTCTATTTGCAGGGGCGCGCGCTTGCCAACACGTTTTCGTTCGAGGATCTGATGCGCAGTCTCGAGTTCTATCGACGTGCGATTGCGCTCGACTCGAGCTTTGCGCTGCCATACGCCGGCATCGCGGATACGTACGAGAATCTCGCGGACACCTACCTCGCGCCACTCGACGCCGAGCCGAAGGCCAAGGAGGCGGCGCTCAAGGCGCTGGCGCTCGATTCGATGCTCGCCGAGACGCATGCGGAACTCGGTTTCATTCGCGGCGGGTTCGATTACGACTTTGCCGCGGCAGACCACGAGGTTCGCCGCGCGCTCGAGCTCAATCCGAGCTTGGCATATGCGCATACGCTCAGGTCGTTCCTTTTACTAGAGAGGGGCGATCGCGACGGGGCCGTTCGCGAAATCGAGGAATCCCGCCGCTTGGATCCGATGTCGTCACTGATAGTGGTTTACGGAGACATGGCATCTGCGCTGGTCGGCGATTACAAGGGACTCGTGCGCGATCTGCGAGTTGACCTGACCCGAGACTCGACGAACGAGATGTTTGGGGCAATGCTGGCTTACGGCTATGCGGGGATGGGCCAGCGTGATTCCGCGCTTGCGCTGTTGCGGCGTACACCCTGCACGATCGGTTATTCGTGCGGCTTCGAGGGAGTGACCTTTGCTCGTCTGGGAGATCGAGCAAAGGCGTTGGAACGAATCCGGCAGCTCGAGGCTATCTCGCAGCACCATTACATTCCGCCGGATTGTGTGGCGTGGATTTACGCCGAGCTCGGCGATGCGGATGCGGCGATAATGTGGCTATCGCGCGCACTTGACCAACGGTCTGCCGCGGCGACATACGCGCAGGCGGGCCCATTCTTCGCGCGGATGAAGGGCGATCCGCGGTTTGTGGCTTTGGTGAAACGAACGGGCGTGCCCTAGGGTTTCTCGGGCCACCGCACTTGCTGGTGCGATTACGCTAGACCGCGCAGCGATCGTCACTCGGTAAGGTCGAGAGTGGCGCGTTCGCAATCGCTGGAAGATGAGCGCCGACCCATGCGAACACACGCCGATGAGGCGAGATGTCGCCGCCTCGCGCCGATTGGACTCCATGATATAGAACGTGTCAAATCGAAGCATGCTTCGAGAGCTATCTGCGAGGGCGCCCTGGCGCACAAATGGCCGCCTGCCGCTCGTTGACGGGGCGTTATCAACCAATCTGGTCCCCTATTGCCGCTGTACAGCGTGCACGTGTAGCGGCCTTTCCGGTCAAGTGCGTTGCGCGGCGTATCGGTCATGCCGGCCTCGCCGATGAGATTGGGATAACGTCTGCCGACGGCGGATTGAGTTGTGCGTCCCACCACTGCGCGAGCGTGATCCGCTCAACGCGAGACTTCGCCGCGATCATACGCGCGTTGCACGGCGTCATGCCCTTGCACCCATGCGATCGCGCCACGCTCGCAGCTCGAACGTGATCGTCGGGCCGAGATAGATCGTATGGTCACGGTGCGCCTCCTTTCGCTTCATTTCCGCACGCGCAATCGGTACTTCACGCGCCACGTCGCGGTGCCAGCCTTCGTGTGAGTGAGGAAACGCCCACTGCGGTCGAACAGCTTCTTCTTGCTGGCGCTCCCACGCCTGTCGGCAAACACGCGGACCTTGGCGTCGGTGAGCCGGTTGACTCCGGCTCCTCGCTGCGTCGATACCCCCATCGCGGTCTTGGACGATCTCCTGCCAGTAAATGCAGCAGCGGCGCCCATTTCTGGACGCCGCTGGATCGTGCTGCACCGCTTTGTCATGGAGGCGCCGGGAATTGAACCCGGGTCCGAGAATAGATCGACCACAGCTCCTACGTGCGTAGTCCGCCGTTGAATGTCTCCGCGCGCTGGTTGGCGAACGACCCACTCGCGGATAAGCCTCCTTGATTTCGCCGACCCGCCGGAGGCGGTCGAGCCAGCTATCCCGGATTTCCGATACCTGAAAAGCCGCCCCGGGCGGGCTTCCTCTCAGGCACTTGCAGGCTTAACCGAAGTTAGGCGGCAAGGGCGAAGTTGTTGTTCGCAGTTGGATTTTTGCGGAGTGTTTTACCAGGATCCCCACGACCTGGGCACGCAGCCACGGCTTCACTTACCCCGTCGAAGCCAGTCGCCCCCGTAGTCCTCAATCTAGCGACTCCCGCCCGGAAATCAATCGGAAATAGCGGCATCAGGCGGCGGAATAACACGTTGCTCCAGCGTGTTTTACAGGCCCAACATCAAGCGGATTCTACCGCGCTGCTTCACCTGAGACCTCAGACCAGAGACCAGAGACCTCCAGAGCCCCACCCGGCGCCATCCGCGATTAGTCCCCCGAATGCGTAATGCGCGACGCCGCGACAGCGGCCCCAAAGCCGTTGTCGATATTCACCACCGTCACCCCTGCCGCGCAGCTGTTCAGCATCGTGAGCAGCGCCGCCAACCCCTTGAACGACGCCCCGTACCCGACACTCGTCGGCACCGCAATCACCGGAACCCGGACCAAGCCACCGATCACCGACGGCAGCGCCCCATCCATTCCGGCGACGACAATCACCACCGATGCGCCCAGCAGCTCGCTCCGCTTCGCCAGGACGCGATGGATTCCGGCGACTCCGACATCCGTGATGCGTGCGACACAGTCTCCCAGCGCCGCCAGCGTCACCGACGCCTCCTCGGCGACCGGCAAATCGCTCGTACCCGCGGTCACTACCGCCACCGTTCCAGTCCCTCGCAGAACCGGCTCCCGGCCGGCAACGTGCGCTGTGCGCGCCACGGCGTTGAGCTCGACACCCGGAAAGCTTCGCCGCAGTGTCTCGGCGACATCCTCTGAAATACGCGTGACAAGCACTCCGTCGCCCCGAGCGACGATGTGTGTGGCGATCTCGCGAATCTGCTCGGGGGTCTTCCCCTCCCCGTAAATGACTTCGGGAAAGCCCTGGCGAAGCGCCCGGTGGTGATCGATCGTCGCGAAGCCGAGTGATTCGACCGGCTCGAGGGCCAGCGAATTGAGGGCGGCGTCTACGGCCACCGAACCGTCAGCCACGCTCTCGAGCAGCGAGCGGACGCGATCCCGCCTCATACTTCAGCGATTTCGAGCGGCTCCTCGTCGGTCTCGACGGCGTCCGACAGATACCGATCGCGCGATGCCAGATACTCGGCGAAGATCCCTTCCACTTCGCCGAGCGCCATCACCGCGTGCAGCCGCTTCCGAAGATCGGCCGATCCGGGCAGTCCTTTCACATACCACCCCAGGTGCTTCCGAAATTCGATCGCGGCCCCGCGACGATCGGGCTCGTAGTCGGCGGCCATGCGCGCGTGATCGAGCGCGGTCGCGAAGCGATCCTCGATGCTCGGATCGGGACGCATCGGACGGCCCTCGAGCAAGTCCCGTGTCTGGTCGAAGATCCACGGTTGACCGAACGATCCGCGCGCGATCATGACGCCGGCGCAACCTGTTTCCCTGTACATGCGCACCGCATCGAGCGGCGTCTTGATGTCGCCGTTGCCGAGTACGGGGATGTCCAACGCCTGCACGACCGCCGCGATCTCCTCCCAGCGGGCGGCGCCCGTGTACATCTGCGTGCGCGTTCGCGGATGGAGCGTCAGCACCCGAGCTCCCGCGTCCTGGCAGCGGAGGGCGATCGTTACGGGATCGCGCATCTCCTCGTTCCAGCCGCTTCGGATCTTGCACGTCACCGGCAGCGACGTGCTGCGCGAGACCGCGCGAATTACCGACTCGACGAGGCTGAGGTCTTTCAGGCAGCCCGACCCGCCGTTCCGTTTCACGACCTTCTTGACCGGGCAACCGAAGTTGATGTCGATGAACTCCGGCGCGAACACGTCGGTCACGAACGCCGCGGCCTCTCCCATCGCGACCGGGTCGGCGCCGAAGATCTGGACGCCGATCGGGCGCTCGTCGGGCCCGAAGCGAAGCTTGCTGATCGTCGCTTGGTTCTCCCGCCGAATGCCCTCGGCCGAGAGAAACTCGGTGACGACCACGTCCGCTCCAAAGCGACGACAGAGCCGCCGGAAGGGCGACTCCGATACGCCGGCCATCGGGGCCAGGTAGAGTGGGACGTCGAAACCGAGCTGAAACGGAAAGCGTTTCATTCCTTCAAGTTAAGAGAACGCAGAAGTCCAAGCAACATCAGCATTTGACACATCTTCCGGCCCTGGATAACTTCGCTGGTTCACCCGCTCGACCGAGCACCTACAAACGGAAGACGATGGAACTGCGCGAGTTCTTCAGTGAAGACGCAATCAAGCTCGACTTGGCCGGCACCACCAAGGATGACGTGCTGCGCGAGTTGATCAGCCTGCTCAAGCTCGACGAAAAGTCGGAAGGCATGTTGTTCAAGATGCTCAAGCGACGCGAAAATCTTGGCTCGACGGGGATCGGTCGGGGCATCGCCATCCCGCACTGTCGGTCGCTGGTCGTGAACAAGCTGCGCGTCGCCTTCGGTCGGAAGAAGGATGGTGTCGACTTCAAGGCGATCGACGAGAAGCCGGTTCACTTCTTTTTCCTGATCGTGGCGCCGCCGCTCGAGGTCTCGAACCAGTACCTCCCGGTCCTCGGCAAGATCGCGCAATTCAGCAAAGAGTCCGACGTGCCGAGCCGCCTTCTTGCGCTCACCGAGCCGAAACAGTTCCTCGCGCTGCTCGAAGAAAAGGGCGTGTAGCCGTCGCTACTCCCACTCGATCGTCGCGGGCGGCTTTGAGCTCACGTCGTAGACGACACGGTTCACGCCGCGGACCTGGTTGATGATCCGGCTGGAGATTCGGCCGAGCACCTCGTGCGGAAAGGGGAACCAATCCGCCGTCATTCCGTCGGTGCTCGTCACGGCGCGGAGTGCGACGACGTTCTCGTACGTTCGGTAGTCGCCCATCACACCGACGCTGCGTACGGGAAGCAGCACGGCGAACGCCTGCCAGATCTCGTCGTACAGGCCGGCGTTGCGAATCTCCTCGAGGTAGATCGCGTCGGCGCGACGCAACACGTCGAGTGACGCTTCGTCGATCGGTCCGAGCACTCGAATTCCGAGCCCAGGTCCGGGGAACGGATGCCGGCCGACCATCTCCTCGGGCAAGCCCAGCTCACGGCCGACATTGCGCACCTCGTCCTTGAATAGCTCGCGCAGCGGCTCGATGAGCTTGAACTTCATTCCCGGCTTGAGTCCACCGACGTTGTGATGGGTCTTGATCGTCTGCGACGGGCCGCCGCGCGGCGAGAACGACTCGATGACGTCGGGATACAGCGTGCCCTGAACGAGAAAGTCGTAATCGCCGTCCGCCTCGTCACGCGTGGCGTGTTCCCGCCGCAACGTTTCCGTCGCCTCTTCGAACGTGTCGATGAAGGTGTGACCGATGATCGTTCGCTTCTTCTCCGGCTCTTCGACACCGGCGAGTGCGTCGAGAAAGCGGCGCGACGCGTCGATCGTGACGAGGCGAATGCCGAGGCTCGCCTTGAAGGTGCGCTCGACCTGCTCACGCTCGTGCAGCCGTAAGAGGCCGGTGTCGACGAAGACGCAGGTGAGTTGATCGCCGATCGCCCGGTGGACCAGCGCCGCGGCGACGGACGAGTCGACGCCGCCCGACAGCCCGCAAATCACACGCGACGAACCGACCAGCGCGCGGATCTTCTCGACCTCGCTGTCGACGAAGGCTCCGGGCGTCCAACTCGGTTCGGCGTGGCAGACGCGGAACAAGAAATTGGCGATGAGCTCACCACCGCGGGGCGTATGCGCGACCTCGGGGTGAAACTGGACGCAGTGAATCGGTCGCTCGCGGTGGCGCATGGCGGCGATGGCGACGCTCGCGCTCGAGGCCGTGACGACGTAGCCGGCGGGAGGCGCGTCGACGTGATCGCCATGACTCATCCAGACGGGCATCGACTCGCCCGGGTCGAAGCCCTCGAACAAGCCGCAGGTTTCATCGACCGTGACATCGGCTCGTCCGTATTCGCGTCGGCCGGCGCCGATCACCGATCCGCCGGTCAGATGCGCGACGAGCTGCATCCCGTAACAGATGGCGAGGATCGGCGCGACGTCGAACAGCGCGGGGTCGGCGGTCGGGGCGCCGTCCTCGTACACCGAGTTCGGCCCGCCGCTCAGGATGATGCCCGTCGGCTGCCACGCGCGGATCCACTCGAGGGATCGGGTCGGCGGGTGGATCTCCGAGTACACGCGGGCTTCCCGCACACGCCGCGCAATCAGTTGAGTGAACTGCGAACCATAATCTATGATTAAAACGCGCGAGTTCACGAATACGCCTTAGTCAACGTTAGTTTACGTTCCCACATGCCAATAACAGCATTCACGACATCTAATATTTCCACTGCGGCCCGGACAGCGAGAGGAACTCGACGCGCATCGCGTCGAGGTCGAGGATGGCCGCCGAGGGGGACCCATACAACCAACCGCACGCCTCCCCCGGATTCACGATCAAGCTCTCGCCGCGGGTCTTCATTTCCTGCTGGTGCGTGTGGCCATGAATGACCACTTCGTGCGACGCAATCGAGCGTGCCGAAACGTCCCCCAGGTCGTGCACGAGCAGAATCCGATGCCCGCCAAGATCGAAGCTGTGCGGCGACTCGAACAGCTCGGCGCCGATCGCCGACTGGGCGCGTGAGACGAGCCCCTGAGGATCGCCGTCGTTGCGTCCGAAGACACCGGCCCACGAAAGGTGGGCGTCCTCGAGCGGCTTGAGGGAGAACGGGGAGCAATAGTCGCCGGCATGAAGGATCATACCGACTCCCGCCGCCTGAATCTGGGTCACAAGATCGGCGATCGC
>Ga0157377_10001076_pt1 | contig 11561 bp, 10 predicted proteins | sample M55metaG_FD_121116 | JGI IMG/M metagenome (GOLD analysis project Ga0157377, IMG submission 121116) | Miscanthus rhizosphere microbial communities from Kellogg Biological Station, Michigan, USA - M5-5 metaG | ecosystem: Host-associated > Plants > Roots > Rhizosphere > Soil | place: USA: Michigan...
GGCGTCCTGGGCACGAGCCACACGCTCGCTGCGGCTCAAGGTCAGATGGCCGCCGCCGAGCAGAGGCTCGGTCTCGAACTAGAGCGTGCGCAGGAGCTGGCCCTTCCATCCCGTCCATACGCCCGGGCCTACCGCCCGAATATCAGCCACCGTCAGCAGGAGAAGCAGCTTCAACCGCTCGCGGCTCTGCACTAGCGCGGCAAAATCCCGAAGCGTCTTGGGGTCGTTCAAGTCGCGGCTCTGAGCGAACAGGCTCATAGTAAGGTGCTGCTCGACGAGCCAGGCAGCGGTCTCGGTCTCAGACGCGTTGAGTCCGAAGCGCGGGCCGAGCTCCCGAGCGATGCGCGCGCCGACAATCGAATGATCCTCCTCACGCCCCTTGGCGATGTCGTGTAAGAAGGCCGCGACGTAAAGGGCGCGGCGATTGTCGATGGTGCGCACGATCTCGGTCGACACCGGATGCTCGTTGGCGAACCTTCCCCGCTCGATGCCGGAGAGGAAGCCGATAGTCCTGATCAGATGCTCGTCAACCGTGAAGTGGTGATACATGTTGAACTGCATCATCGACACCACGCGGCCGAAATCGGGAATGAAGCGGCCGAGCACGCCGGCCTCGTTCATCTTGCGCAACACGCCCTCCGGGTCGCGCGAATCCATCAGGAGCCGCATGAATAGGCGGTTGGCCGCGACCTCGTTGCGCAGCTTGTCGTCGATCAGCCGGACATTGGCGCGCACGTCGCGCAGCACTTCCGGCGAGAACGAGGCCTGATGCTCGTCGGCAAGCACGAACAACTTGATGAAGTTCACCGGATCCTTGGTGAAAGTCTCTTTGCTCACGGCGTAGATGCGGCCGTTCTCGATGCGGAAGTCCGAGGTTCGCCTGAGCTTGGCGCGCCTCCGCCAGCTGAACGGCGCAAGTAGCGTGTCGAGCGCGGGCAGCGACTTGAGTTGCTTCAACTCGAGGGCGGAGCAGACGGTCCCGGTCAGTTCGCCCACCTCCTTGGCTATGAGGAAGTAATGCCGCATGAAGCGCTCGACTGCGCTTAAACCTGCGTGGCCCCGATAGCCGAGCCGTTCCGCCATGAGTTCCTGCACCTCGAAGCTCAGCCGCTCCTCAGGCCGCTCTGTCAAGAAATGCAGATGACAGCGCACCGACCAGAGGAAGCTCTCGCAGCGACGGAAGCTGCGATATTCGTGCGGCGTGAAAACGCCCGCCTCGACAAATTCGGCCTCCGCTTTGTCGGGATAAAGATGCTTGGCGAGCCAGTGCAGGGTGTGCAGGTCGCGCAAGCCGCCTTTGCCGTCTTTGACGTTAGGCTCGACGAGATAGCGCGAGGCGCCGGCGCGGGCATGACGGGCATTCTGCTCGGCGAGCTTGGCCTCGACGAACGGCCGCGCATTACCTTCGAGCACTTCTTTGCGGAACCGGTGATGGAAATCGGCATAGAGCGCCTCATCGCCGAGAAGCAGCCGTGAGTCGAGCAGCGCGGTGCGGATGGTCATGTCCGACAGACTGAGTCGGATGCATTGATCGATGTTGCGGGTGGCGTGCCCGACTTTGAAGCCAAGATCCCACAGGAGGTAAAGCATGTACTCGGCAACGCTCTCGCCCCAGGCAGTCTGCTTGTAGGGAAGCAGAAACAGGAGGTCGATGTCGGAGCCCGGCGCAAGCAGCCCGCGGCCGTAGCCGCCTTGGGCCACCACCGCCATGCGCTCGGCGATCGAGGGATTGTCGGCGCGGTAGACGTGGGTTGTGGTGAACTCGAAGGCGAGCCTGATCAAGGCGTCCTGGAAAGCCGAGAGACCCTCGGCGCAGGCCCTGCCGTCGCCATCCCGTTCGAGCTGGCGCCTGGCTGCGGTCCGCGCCTCCTCGACGAGCCGGCGCAAACGCTCGACCAGAGCCATGCGGAGCGTGGAATCCTGCCCGGAATGACTATGGGCAAGCTCCGCCGCCTCCTGGCGCAGAAGGTCGAAGTCGAAATAGGGCGCTGTTAACGGTGCTGGCTGGTCCATAGGCGTTGCGCGAAAGTTTAGCACATGGGCGCTTTAGGCTTCGCTGGCAAGCAATGCCTTGAGGCGGTAGAGCGCCTCGAGCGCCTCCCTCGGCGTCATGGCATCCGGGGCTAGCCCGGCGATCGCTTCTTCAAGGCGCGATTTGAGGTCAGGCTTGGGATCAGCCACGCCTTTGGCGGCCCTGAATAACGGCAAATCGTCGGCGAGATCGGCAGGTTTGGGGCGTCCATCGGCCTTCTCGAGCGCGCTCAGCACCTCATTGGCGCGAGCCAGCACGGAAGAAGGCAGACCGGCGAGCTTTGCCACGTGAATGCCGTAGGAACGGTCGGCCGCGCCCGCGACGACGCGGTAGAGAAATACGATCTCCTCGCGCCATTCCTTGACCTCCGCGGTGGCGTTCGCCGCACACGGGAGCTTGTCGGCGAGCGCGGTGAGCTCGTGGTAGTGGGTGGCAAACAGCACGCGCGACCGGTTCACCTCGTGCAGGTATTCGAGCGCGGCCCACGCGATTGACAATCCATCGAAGGTCGCTGTGCCGCGCCCGATCTCGTCGAGCACGACGAAGGACCGTTCCGTCGCCTGATTGAGGATCGATGCAGTCTCGACCATCTCGACCATGAAGGTCGAGCGGCCGTGGGCGAGATCGTCGGCGGCGCCGACGCGGCTGAACAGGCGATCGATGATGCCGATATGTGCGCGCCGCGCCGGAACGAAGGAGCCCGATTGCGCGAGCACGACGATGAGCGCGTTCTGGCGCAGGAAGGTCGATTTGCCCGCCATATTAGGGCCGGTGACAACGAGGATACGCGTGCCCTCGCTCGATCTTCTATCCCCGAGCTTGCAATGATTGCCGACAAAGCTTGCGCCGTCAGCGCGCCGCAAATTCTGCTCGACCATAGGGTGGCGCCCGTCTTCGACATCGAACACGAGCGTGCCATCGATCTTGGGACGCACATACTTCTGCTCGATCGCCAGCTCGGCAAGGCCGGCATAGTGGTCGAGATCGGCTAGGGCCGCGCTCGCCGAGGCAAGCTCTTGCTGCTCGGCAAGAACCTCCGCGGTGAGCTCCGCAAACATCTCAAGCTCGAGCGCGAGCGCCCGATCTGCCGCTTGCGTGATCTTCGCCTCGAGCTCCGAGAGCTCCGGCGTCGAGAAGCGCACGACATTGGCAAGCGTCTGCCGGTGGATGAAGGTCTCGACATGCGGCGGCTTGGTCAGGACAGCGCCGTTGAGCGCGGTGACCTCGACGAAATAGCCGAGCACATTGTTGTGGCGCACCTTCAGTGACTTGATGCCGGTGGCCTCGGCATAGGTCGCCTGTAAACCGGCAATGACTTGGCGGCTTCCATCACGCAAGCGACGGTGCTCGTCGAGATCGGGATTTGCGCCCCCACGGATGAAGCCGCCGTCGCGAGGATTAACTGGAAGACTCTCCGCGAGCGCCGCCGCGAGCTCGTCCGCGACGTGGGCAGGCGCGGCCCTGAGGCGCCCTGCAATCGAAGCAAGCTCCGGCGCTAACCCGAGCGCGGCGCCAGCGCGATTCAGATTTTCCGAGAGAGAGTGGGCGGAATTGATGGCCTCCTTCACCGCCGCGAGATCGCGTGGACCGCCGCGTCCCAAGGCAAGCCGCGCAAGCGCCCTGGCGAGATCAGGCGCTGCCTTGAGCTCCTCGCGCAGCGTCTGACGCAGCTGCGGCTCGTTGGCAAGATAAGCAACCGCATCAAGGCGCGCGTTCAACACATCCACATCGGTGAGCGGGCTGCCGAGCCGGCTTGCGAGTGCGCGGGCGCCTGCCGCGGTGACCGTGCGGTCGACGGCCGCGAGCAGGCTCCCTGCGCGTGAACCTTGATTCGAGCGCATCAGCTCGAGATTTGCGCGGGTCGCTGCATCAATGAAGAGCAGGCTGCCGGCGCTCTCCTTGCGCGGCGGGCGCAGAAGCGGGGTTTTGCCGACCTGAGTGATCTCCACATAGGTTAGGAGACCTGCGAGCGCCGCGAGCTCTGGCCGCGTGAACTCGCCGAAGGCGTCAAGCGCAGCCACGCCCAGCCGAGACTTCAGCGCGCGTTCGCCGCGGAGCGAGTCGAAATGGGACCGAGGACATGGCGTTAGCTCGGCGCCTGCCTCGTGGATGAGGCGCCGAAGCTCACCATCGCCTGCGATATCGTCGCCCGCGAGCACCTCGCCGGGTTTGAGCCGCGCAAGGTCCCCGGCAAGATCGCCCAGGCGCACCGACGAGGCGATCAGTTCGCCGGTCGAGATGTCGAGAGAAGCAAGGGCGTAGTTAGGCTCGACGCCGTCTTTTTCAGGCGCGCGAAACAGTGAGGTGAGGAAATTGTGGGCGCGCGCATCGAGCAGCGTCTCCTCGGTTAGGGTGCCGGGTGTGACGAGACGCACGACGTCACGGCGCACCACTGCCTTGGGCCCTCGCTTTTTCGCTTCGGCGGGGTCCTCGATCTGCTCGCAGACCGCGACGCGGTGGCCCTGGGCAATTAGGCGCTGGAGATAATCGTCGGCTGAATGGACCGGTACGCCGCACATGGGAATGTCGGCGCCCAAATGCTTGCCGCGCTTGGTCAGTGCGATGCCGAGCGCGCGAGACGCGACCTCCGCGTCGCCGAAGAACAGCTCGTAGAAATCGCCCATGCGATAGAAGAGCAGGCAGTCGGCATTGGCCGCCTTGATTTCCAAGTATTGGGCGATCATCGGCGTGGCGACAGTGGCCTCCTCGCCGCGCGCGACGCTTTGCGGGGCTTTCCCCCTAGCGCTAGAAGGCCCGGCCCTCGCTTCCGTCTCGGCCATGGTCAAGGCCTAGCTTCTCGCCCCCTCCGGCACAAGGCCGCGAGGCACAGAGTTGGGGAAAGGGCTTTTCCGGGCTTTCCGTCTCCTCTAGGGTGCGCCGCAAATTTTGCCAGGAGACCCGACCATCATCCGCCCCTCCAAACGCGCGCTCGACGCGCTTCGTCCCATCAGCTTCGAGCGCGCGGTTTCGCGCCATGCAGAGGGCTCTTGCCTCGTCCGCTTCGGCGAAACGCATGTGCTGTGCATGGCGACTGCCGGCGAGCCGGTGCCGCCCTGGCTCAAGGGATCAGGCCGCGGCTGGGTCACCGCGGAATACGGCATGCTGCCGCGCGCGACTTCAGAGCGGACGCGGCGCGAGGCCTCGGCAGGCAAGCAATCCGGCCGTACGCAAGAGATCCAGCGCCTGATTGGCCGCTCCCTCCGCGCCGTCACCGACCTCGCTGCGCTTGGCGAGAAGCAGATCATCGTCGACTGCGACGTGCTTCAGGCCGATGGCGGCACACGCACCGCTTCCATCACCGGCGCCTGGGTCGCCCTTCACGACGCGCTCGCCTGGATGGCCGCGCGCAGCATGATCAAAACCAACCCGCTTCGCGATCACGTCGCTGCTGTGTCCTGCGGGCTCTATGGCGGCGAGGCGGTTCTCGATCTCGATTACGCCGAGGATTCCGAAGCCGACGCCGACGCCAATTTCGTGATGACGGGATCAGGCGGCATCGTCGAGGTACAGGGCACGGCTGAAACCGAACCCTTCACCCAGGAGCAATTCGACAGGCTGATGATGCTCGCCCGCCAAGGCATCGCCGAGCTCGTGGCCTTGCAGAAGCTCACCGTTGCTTAAACCCGGTACGCTCCGTCCCGGCACGACGCTCGTGATCGCAAGCCACAACGAAGGGAAGGTGCGGGAGCTGGCGGAGCTGTTCGCACCTTACGGAATCAGGTGCGTCTCGGCGGCTTGCCTTCGCCTGCCCGAGCCCGAGGAGACTGGCGATAGCTTCACCGAGAATGCGAAGATCAAGGCCATCGCTGCTGCCAAGGGCTCAGGGATGCTCTCACTCTCCGACGATTCAGGGTTGGAGGTCGAGGCGCTTGGCGGCGCGCCAGGCATCCATTCGGCCCGGTGGGGCGGTCCCAACAGAGCTTTCGATCTTGCCATGGCCCGAGTTCACCACGAGCTGAAGAAGCTCGGCACGTCCGACCGGCGCGCGAACTTCACTTGCGCGCTTGCTCTCGCCGTTCCCGACGGTGAGGCCGCAGCGTTTACCGGCCAGGTCTACGGCACCATCGTCTGGCCGCCGCGTGGGACCCGCGGCTTCGGCTATGATCCGATTTTCGTGCCCGAAGGCTATAGTGAGACCTTCGGCGAAATCGAACCGGACTTGAAGAACCAGCTCTCGCACCGCATGCGTGCTTTCGAGAAATTGATGTTTGCTACCTATGTCGATGAATGAGCCGTTCGGAATTTATGTGCATTGGCCGTTCTGCCTCGCCAAATGCCCGTATTGCGACTTCAACAGCCACGTGCGGCATGGCGGCATCGACGAGGCGCGGTTCCTCGCCGCCTATCTCGCCGAGCTCAACCACTTTGCAGCACTTGTACCTGCGCGAAGCGTCACCAGCATCTTCTTCGGCGGCGGCACGCCGTCTTTGATGCATCCGGCCACGGTGAGCGCGATCATCGATGCCGTCGCCGAGCATTGGGACTTGGAAGGCGACGCAGAGATCACCCTCGAAGCCAATCCGACCAGCGTAGAGGCGGAGAACTTCGCCGGCTACCGCGCGGCTGGAGTCAACCGGCTGTCGCTTGGCGTGCAGGCGCTCGACGATCAGAGCCTTAAGGCGTTAGGGCGTCAGCACTCGGCCAAAGAGGCTTTGCACGCGCTTACGCTCGCCAAGCGCAATTTCGACCGCGTGTCGTTCGACCTCATCTATGCGCGCCAAGGCCAGACCGCGAAAGCATGGCAGACCGAGCTCACCCTCGTGCTCGGTCATGCGGCGGACCACCTCTCGCTCTATCAGCTCACCATCGAGGAGGGCACGCCGTTCGCTGTGCGCTACGCCGCCGGCACGCTGCGCATCCCCGATGCGGCGCGTGCACGCGCGCTCTACCAGCTCACCCAGGAACTTTGCGAGGCGGCGGGGCTTCCGGCCTATGAGGTCTCGAACCACGCGCGACCTGGGTCGGAGTCGCGCCACAACCTTCTCTATTGGCGCGGCCACGACTTCGCCGGCATCGGCCCCGGTGCACACAGCCGCATCACGGTCCACGGCGCCAAGCGGGCCCTATCGGCGATCAAGTCTCCTGAAGGTTGGCTCACGGAGGTCGACGCGCGCGGCCATGGTCTAGCAAGTGACGAGGCGTTGAGCGTTAAAGAAGTTGCCGAGGAATATTTGCTGATGGGCCTGCGCCTCAGTGAAGGCATCGACCTCAACCGCCTCGCAGCTATCTACGGACGCGGTCTCGAGACTCGCATCGGCGCGCTCGCCAGTAACGGCCTGCTCAAGCGCGCGGGCAATCAGCTTGCCGCGACACCAAAAGGGCGGCTGGTGCTCAATCGGCTGATCCTGGAGCTCGCCGCTTAGGCTTAATAAGACGAGGCGGTGGCGAAGGAACTCGGCGCCGGGTCGATTACCACCGGGCCGCCTTCGCGCACTTCGAGAATGGCAAGCCCGCGCTCGCAGGTGCCGTCGGGGAGCAGACGGAACAGTCCGTCGATGCCGGCGAAGCCGCTCGCGCGCGTTAGCTGCCCCATGTCGTAGCGCTGGCCCGGCGGATTCTGCGACAGCGACACGGCAAGGCTCACCGCGTCATAGGCAAGGCTCGCAAGCCGCGGCGGCACCGAGCCATAGGTTTTCGAGTATCGCTGCACGAAATTGCTCCAGCCTTTGGGGTCAGGCGCCGGATACCAGCCGCCGACCAGCGCCTTCTCTCCGCCAATATTGGGATAATCCCATTGTCCAGTTCCAACGAACTGCAGGCGGCCGCTGGTGAGGTCCGAGGACGCGAGCAGCGGTGCAAGCGAAGGAAGCTCCTCGCGCCCAGCAGGCAGGAACAGCGCATCGACCTTCTGTCCGCCTTTGATCGCGTTCGCGATCTGCCTGACCGGGCCGAGCATGGCGTTGGAATCGTCGGTCGGGAAGGCCGCGCGCACACTTGTCTCGCCGCCGCCGCCGGATACCGCCTTGGCAAACGCCGATTCGGCGACGCGTCCGTAAGGCGATTGCGGGACGAGTTGCGCGAAACTGCGTTTGCCCTTCGACATGGCGAAGCTCACGATGCGCGGTACGTCGCGCCCAGCTTGGAAGCTCAGCAGGTATACGCCGTTGCCGGCGACCTTCTCGTCGCTCGAGAACGCGATCATGGGAATCCCGACCTGCCGCGCGACCGGCGCCGCGCCTGCGACTTCCTGAGCGAACAGCGGCCCGATGATAAGCTCGGCGCCGTCCTTGATGGCGCTCTCAGCGGCAAGCCGCGCTCCGTCAGGCGTTCCCTTCGTATCCTTGGGAACGAGCGACACATTCGGATTGTCGAAATCGAACAAAGCGAGCTCGGCGGCCTGCTTCAATGCCTTGGCCACGGCGGGGGTGGAGCCCGACGACGTGACGGGAAGGAGAAGCGCCACCTTCACCGCGCCGGTCGATTCGGTGAAGCTCGCGCCACCGGGTCCGCCGCCGCCGGCGCCAGGAGCGCCGCAGGCGACAAGCATTGCCGCCATCATGCCGGCAAGCGCGATCTTCACGGCAGCGAAACGACCAATGCTCGACGAAAGCCGCATAGTCTTTTGGCTTGTTGGAGGCGGCGCAAGACGACCAGCTCCTCCGGTTGGGTCTTGAGACCGCAAGCCGCTTGGTTTTGCGAGGGAGCGTGTTCGCAACGATGGCCCAATCATGATGGACGAAGCGCGACTATATCACGTAACGTTCGAGCGCCTAGGGCGGGGTCGCCCGTCCCAGCGCAAGCTAAGTCGTTGGCTCGGGCCTCAAAAAGGCGGGCACGGCGCGTGCAAGACCATCGCCACAAAGAACAGACGAAAGCACACCACCACAGCACGGTGGTTCGCGCGAGCGAGGTGCTCGCCGACTTGATCGAGCGGCCGCTTTCGCCTGGCCTCTATCTCGTGGCGACACCGATCGGCAATCTCGGCGACATCTCTCTTCGAGCGCTGTCAGTGCTCGCGCGCGCGGATCTCATCGCCGCCGAGGACACGCGGCACTCGAAGAAGCTCCTCTCGCATTACGGCATCGCCGGCGAGCTTACGCCCTATCACGAGCACAACGCCGCCAAGGAGCGCCCGCGCCTCTTGGGGCGCCTACGCGCTGGAGCTTCGGTCGCGCTCATCTCAGACGCAGGCACGCCGCTCATTTCCGATCCAGGTTACAAGCTCGTACGCGAGGCGCTCGACCATGGCTTTACCGTGACGAGCATTCCCGGACCTTCCGCGGCGATCGCGGCTTTGACGAGCGCAGGTCTTCCGACCGACACCTTCCTGTTTGCCGGGTTCCTGCCGCCCAAGTCCGGCGCGCGCCGCACGCGGCTCGAAGAACTCAAATCTGTTCCGGGGACGCTAGTCTTTTTCGAAACTGCGCCTCGGCTTGGGAAAAGCCTTGCCGAGATGGCAGAGGTGTTGGGCGCGCGCGAGGCAGCGATCGCGAGAGAGCTGACCAAGCTGCACGAGACGGTGACGCGCGGGACGCTCGACCGGCTTGCCGGCGAGCTCTCCCTCAGCGACCAATCGAAGGGCGAGTTTGTTGTGGTTGTCGCGCCGCCCATCGAGGACGGTGGCGTCAGCGACGAGAAGATCGTCGAGCAGCTCAATAAGGCGCTTAATGTGGAGAGCTTCCGCGACGCGGTGCGGAGCGTCTCCGAGGTGCTGCAAGTCCCGCGCAACCGTGTCTACGAGCTTGGGCTCTCGCTAAAGCCTAAGGCCGATTGACATGAAGCAGGCGCGGGCAAAAGCCTATCGCAGCGGGCTGTTTGCCGAGACCTTGACAGCACTCCTGCTTCGCCTCAAAGGCCAACGCATCGTGGCGCAGCGCTACAGAACCCCGGTCGGCGAGATCGATCTCGTGGCGCTCAAAGGAAAGCGGCTCGCCTTCATCGAGGTCAAGCGACGCAAGACCAAGGAGGAAACCGCCTGGACGCTTCCCCCCAGGCAGCGACGCCGCATCGTCAGAGCCGCCCAATATTGGCTGGCCGGCCATCCCGACTTTGCGGGGCATGACATTGCCTTCGACGTTGTGCTCGCGGCGCCCTTCGCCTGGCCTCGCTACATCGCCAACGCCTTCCCGGTGTGACCCTCCTTCATTTCCCTTTGGCGAAACTCTGCCTATAAGGGCGCCATGGCCCTCAAGGTCGCCTTCCAGATGGACCCCATCGAGCGCATCGATATCAGGGGCGATTCGACCTTCGCGCTCCTGCTCGAAGCGCAGTGGCGCGGGCATGACGTGTTCTATTACACGCCCAACAATCTCTCGCTCCGCGACGGCAAGCTGATCGCCGAGGGTCATAGTCTCACCGTGGAGGATAAGCCCGGAAACCACTACCGGCTCGCGCATCCAAGGGAAGTGGATCTCGGCACCTTCGACGTGGTGCATCTTCGCCAGGATCCGCCCTTCGACATGGCCTATATCACCACGACCCATCTCTTGGAGCGCATCCACCCCGATACGCTGGTGGTCAACGATCCGGCGAGTGTGCGCAACTCGCCCGAAAAGATTTTCGTGCTCGATTTTCTCGACCTGATGCCGCCCACCCTCGTCACCCGCTCGGCCGAGGAAATCCGCGCCTTCCGCGAAAAGCACAAGGACATCGTGGTGAAGCCGCTTTACGGCAATGGCGGCGCAGCGATCTTCCGCATCATGCCCAACGACACCAACCTCAACTCGCTGATCGAGCTGATGGGCTTGACCTTCCGCGAGCCGATCATGGTGCAGCGTTACGTGCCGCAGGTCGCCAAGGGCGACAAGCGCATCATCCTGGTCGATGGCGAGGTCGCCGGCGCGATCAACCGCGTGCCGCCTCCAGGCGAGACGCGCTCCAATCTGCATATCGGCGGCAAGGCCGAGGCCACGACGCTCACGAAGCGCGACAAGGAGATTTGCGCGCGGCTTGGGCCTGAGCTCAAGCGGCGCGGGCTGATCTTTGCCGGCATCGACGTGATCGGCGACTATCTCACCGAGATCAACGTCACCTCGCCGACCGGCATCAGGCAGGTCGCCGCGTTCGGAGGGCCGGACATCGCCGCCATGATCTGGGACGTGGTGGAGCGCAAGATCAAAGCCCACAGGGCCAAGCGGAGGGCGTGATGTCCTCCGATCCTAAAGGTCTCGGCGCCAAGTTCGACGCCCATACCGACGCAGCGTTCAACACGCGCGACATCGAAGCGACCATGGCGACCATGGCGGAGGCGCCGCATGTGACCCACGTGCCGACCATGACCGGCGGCTCAGGCTACGATTTGGTGCGACACTTCTACGAGAACTACTTCGTCGGCCGCGTGCCCGACGATTGGAGCGTCAAGCTGATCACGCGCACCGTCGGCGAGAGCCAGTTCGTCGACGAGGTGATGATCAGCTTCACGCATGACTGTGACATGCCGGCGATCCTGCCTGGCGTGAAAGCCGACGGGCCGCAAAGTCGTGATCCCGTTTGTCGTGGTGGTCTGCTTCGACAAGAAAGAGAAGGTCGCATTCGAGCGCATCTACTCGCCTAGCTCGGGCTGCTCGATTAAGAAGGCCTGCCCGTCACC
>Ga0157377_10001080_pt1 | contig 11544 bp, 9 predicted proteins | sample M55metaG_FD_121116 | JGI IMG/M metagenome (GOLD analysis project Ga0157377, IMG submission 121116) | Miscanthus rhizosphere microbial communities from Kellogg Biological Station, Michigan, USA - M5-5 metaG | ecosystem: Host-associated > Plants > Roots > Rhizosphere > Soil | place: USA: Michigan...
CGGAGCCGGCAGGGCGCGCGGTTCAACAGGTAATCGCTTTCACCCGAGCGAGAGAGCCGTCGCGTTATGACGACCTCCTTGAACGCGATTGGTAGCGCGCCCTCGGAGTTGTCGAAGTGCAGGGACACCTCCGCCACGTTGACCGAGCGCCGCGCCGACGACCCCTGGAAGATCACCTCTTCCATCTTCGCGCCGCGAAGGAGTCGCGCCCGCTGCTCGCCTAACACCCAGCGAACCGCGTCGGAAACGTTGGACTTGCCGCACCCGTTCGGGCCGACGATCGCCGTGACGCCCGGTTCGAACGCGAGGTACGTCGTGTCGGCGAACGACTTGAATCCCTGAAGCTCCAGCTTTGTCAAACGCACCTAGTAGGCTCTCCCGACCCGATATGCGAGGGTCGCGTCGATGTTCTTCGTGCTCTTGAGCGCCGATTTGAACGGCGCCGCTTCGTCCGGTGACTCGAATGCGCCTGCGTACACGCGGACGGAGCCGTCGCGCTGCAGCAGCCCGTACACGGGAACGTTTCTCGATTGAAAATCGGCAATGATCGGCGCAGCCTGCGCCTGCGACGGAGCGGTAGCGACCTCCAGCCCGAATGGCGCGCGAATCACCGTGCCCCATCCCTGGGGCACGAGCCCACGCTGCCGCAGAAAGCCTAACAGCTGATCGGCTCTGGCGCGATCCACATACGCGCCGGTGACCACCTTGTACCACGTGCCCCGATCCGCGCCGCGGCTGACGGGCGCGTACGTGCCGACCGGAAAGTCGCCGGCGCCGGAACGAACTCGGAGCGCGGCACCGTCCTCCGTATCGACCATGGCGATCTGCACCGCAAAGCGCGACGCGAGCGCGGAATCCGCGGGGTCCGCGATCACGAGTGGCGGCGACGAGTCGATCGCCGGACTCGCCGAGACGAGGCTGTCGGATGCCGCAGCCGAGTCGCGGCGAAGGACCGTTGCCGGCGGCTGTGGCCTCGTTAGGTACATGCGCCCGAGCATGACGGCGATCGCGGCGGCCGCGACGCCCACCACGGGAACCACCCATCGACGTCGCGGCCGCGTGGCGCGAGCGGCCGCGCTTCGCACCGCGGCCCGTGGCGACCGCCGAGTGGCGGACGACACCTCCGCGAAGACGCGAGCGGAGGGAACGGGGTTGGTCGCGTCGCCGACCACGACCACGCCGTCGAGCATGCGAATGAGGTCCTCCACGCCCGGCACCGCCGCCGGTATCGCGATGAGCAGAAGCGCACCGGTCTCGTGAAAGCTGCGTGCGAGACGCTGCCACCGGTCACTGCGAAGGATCTCCTCCTGCACGACCTGGTCGCTCCCGCTCGGCAGAACGTGCAGGTTCCCGATCGCATCGATCTGGCGCGCGATCTTGTTGAGCGACACGCCATAGAGAAAGGTGTCCGTCAGGCCATGCGGGTCATCGTCGGTGACCAGCTCACGGATCGGAGCGACATCGCCGATGAGATCCCCGACGGCGACACGGCGGTGTGCGGCCTGCGCTCTGGCGATGCCTAACGCCACGGACGCCGTCGCGATCGGGTCATGGCCGAGCACCACGACGGCGCTCGCACCGTCGAGCGCACCGGCAACGCTGCTACCGGCGGCTTCCCACAGCGATTCGAATTCTCCCACTGCCTGGTCGGTCAAGGGTTCCCTTCGTAAACCCAGAACGATACGCGCGACGCTCGGCCGATGCGCTCGGCGTCGGCTTTCGTTGGATATGGCCCGAGAATGACGCGGTAAATCGTCGTGCCGTTCGTCTCGCCCGTGACGACGCGCGCCTTCTGCCCGTCGACGGAGATGGTTCCTGCGCGCTCACGTGCCGGCGGCTCCGACACGAACGCGGCGAACGATACGACCCATCCCTTTGGCCGAGGCGGTTGCGGCTGTGCGGTGACCGGCGTATCCACGGGCAGTCGTGGCGGTGCCGGCCGCGGAATCGCGGTCCGCGGCGTCCGAGGCGCCATCGCTTGACCCGGCACCGTTTGCCCGTTCGCGGTGTCCGATGTCACCTTCGCCGGTGACGTCACCCCTGCCGTGTCTGACGTGTCGGCCCTCGCGGTAGAATCGGAATCCGCGAACGTGACAGGCTGATCGAGCTGCCCTGAGCGCGGGCGGAATCCGTTCCAGATGATCACGTGCCAGAAGTCACGAGCCCCGCCGCGCACGTCCGAGCGCGAACGCAGCGTCTCGCCGTCGACGATCGCGACATCATCGCCCTGCGCGAGGAGCAGAGCACCGTCGGGTGCGACGAGCGGAAGATCGTCACGCCATTCGGTAGAAACACTTCCGATGACGCGTGTCGTTCCGACGGCAACGACCCACGCCGAGTCGTACTTCGCGGAGCGAGCAAGCACGTAGCGCCCGAGCGGATCCATGCGCAGCGCGCTCACCGCGCCCGGCAGCTCGATCGATCGCTCGACCTGGTCCCGGTATCGATCGACTACCGTGAGCGTGTGGCTCGAGTCGGTCGCGACGAACAGTCGATCGCCACTCGGCGTCGGGGCAACCGCTTGTACGCCGTGGTCGAGGTGGAGCGCTGGGCTCACTTGAAGGGAACGGCTGCGAACCGCAATCAGCGATGAGTCGATGCCGAAGTACACCCGATCGCCCACCTGCGCGTGAAGGATGCGAGGCGAGTCAGGCACCGAGGCACTATCCGTCACCTCAGTATCCGGAGGGCGCAGGCGGATGACGCCGAGGTCGGTCCCGTGGTCCGTGAGCACCAACAGCGTGCCGTCCTGCTGGGGAAGCACGAGTCGCGCGCGCTTGGGCGGCGCAAACGTCCAGTCGCCAGAGGGTGTGAGACGCGTGACGCTTCCGTTTGCGGCGATCCCGTAGATCGACCAGCCATCGCTCGAAGAGACCGATGTGAGCTTTACCCGCGTTGCGGCGCCGACATTTCCTGAGCGAAGATCGATCCGACCTGGGACGCCGTTCTTGTCGACGTAGGCGAGCGATCCAGCGTCCGCATCGAAGGCGAGCACACGTCCGGGCGCGGCCGCGTTGGTTGCGGATGTCCAGATTGCGGAATCGAGCTGCGGGTAGCGGTACGCACGAACGGCCCCGCCGCTGCGCGGAATGCGCAGCATGATTTGGTCGGGGCCGGTCGAGGAAGAGGCGGACGGGGTGTCGTGCCGCGCGGTGGAATCGGAGCGGTCAGGGCGACCGCACGCGGCCAGCACGAACGCCAGAACGACGAACGTACGCACGGCGGTAAGCTACGGTTCTGCTCGGGAATCGGGAATAGGGAATCGGGAATCGAAAACCCTCGGGACGCCTTCTGTTCGCGAGATGAGCGTCCCGAGAGTTCTACGATTCCCGATTCCCGATTCCCTAATCCTTAGAAGCTCGGTCCGAGCGTCCACGACCAGTAGCCCTTCTTGCCGTTGGGCCGATCGAGCGCAATCGAGTAGTCCCAGCGCAGCAGGGCGAATCCGAACAGGTTCATCCGAATCCCGACGCCGTAGCTGTGAACCGGCGCGCGAGTCTTCGTGACGTCCTGGTTCACCGAATTGTCCCACACGACCTTCTGGCCGTGCGACCACGCGAGGCCGATGTCGTAGAAGAACAATCCGTCCACCGGCGGCAGCGAAATGGGTAGCAGCCCGAGGTCGAACCGCCTGACGAGTGGGAATCGAACCTCCGCGTTGCCGAACGCGACGCGGCTGCCGAGCAGTTGAATGGCACTGCAACCGCCCTGGGTGTTGGGGTTCTGCGGCAGGCCGGGGACGATTGTGCAATTGAGGCTGTACTGCTCACGATCGTAGCCGCGAACGAACTCGGGGCGTCCGATGTACTTCTGGAGCATCATCTCGTCCCGGCCGACCGAGATGCTCGTCTGCCCGCGGAGCGCGACGGTGAGAAAGTTGAACAGGATCGGGACGTAACGGCGATAGTCCGCCTGATACTCCACCCACTGATACGAACCGAGCGTGGGTTCGATCTGAAAACGATAGCGTCGGCCGGCGATCGGTCCGGTGTAGCCGAACAGCGTATTGTCGGATACGTACGCGAGATACGGTGCGCCGTACACGATGCCCGATCGGTTGCTTATGCTGTCTACCTGGAACGGGTCGGCCACCCCCGCGTTGTAGTTGATTTTTCGACCGTACCAGTACGTCAGCTGATCAACGTAATTGAAGCTTCCGCCGAATTCGATTCGCGTGAACCGGTTCAGTGGATACGCGCCGATACCGAATGCCTGGCGTGTGACGAACCGCGTGACGCCCTGGGTCTGCTGGTAACGGTTATCGCCGACGGGCAGCGAATCGATGTGGTCGTACGTGAGGTACCACACCGGCTGCTGCATCAAGCCGGTCGTGTATTGCAGCCGTTTCCCCATGCTCGTGAATGCCGCAAGCAGAAACGCCTCGCTGATGCGACCGTTCACCTGTCCAGAGAACGCGAGGCGATGATCGCCAAGCAGATCGCTCAGAACGATCGTGGTGCCGCCGAAGACACCGCGCCCGAAGTTGTCCGCTGCGTACCCGATATTGGGGCGCGAGACGTACTCCGGCTGGTAGCCAATTCTGTATCCGTAGTTCTTGAATTCCGTCGTGTCAGGAAGCGCGAGCGCCGCGCTGTCGAGCAGCTGCGCCACGCTGATGACCGTCTCCGCACGTTCGGGCGCAGAGGGAAGGTCTGCCGACGCGCGCATACCGGTCGCGCTTCGATAGATCGATCGATCGCGCGCCACGGAATCGCGGTTCGCCGTGATGAGCGGCGCGAGCGCCGAGCTGTCGCTGCCCTGTGACTCGGGCGGCCTCGGCATGGGGTCCGCCGGCTGCGCCGCACGAGGCGTAGACGAGTTGACGACCGGAGGAATCGCGAGGGTCGCAGCCTCGCCCGCCGCGCTGTCCCGATGCACCGACGCCTTCGCGACCGTTTGCGTCTTGATCGCGGTTGTATCACGGAACGGCTCCTTCATGAGCCGACGGGGGTTGCTCACCGACCACACCGTGTAATCGCCGTTCTCGTAGTAGGCGAACGCGAGACGGTCCGCTTGCCGCGCCCACGTGATGACTGGACTGTACTCGGTCACGGCGAGCACGGCTCCCACGACGTTCGTGATCTGGAAGTGCTGTTTCTTCTCCAGGTCGTAAATGAAGAGGTTCGGGATGCCTGTCCGATCCGATACGAACGCGATCGACTTGCCGTCCGGCGCCCACATCGGATTCAGGTTCTGACCCGCCTGGTTCGGGAGCACGCTGACTCGCCCCGACTCGAGATCGTAGAGCGATACCTGCCAGCGACTGAACTTCAGGTTGTCGAAGTCCGTTTGCGGTCCGCGATCCGACACGAACGCGATCGTACGCCCGTCGGGCGACCACTGGGGCTGATTGTCGCCGTTCCGGTCATTCGTCAGGCGACGGAGGTTCCGGCCATCGCGATCCACGATGTACAGGTCGGTCAGCCCGCCCTGGCCACCACTGAACACGAGCTGCCGCCCGTCGGGCGACCACGATGGGCTCGTGACGCCTTCGAGTGGCAGATCGAACCGGTGGATGACCTTCTGGCGTTTCACATCCATCAGGTAGAGCACGTCCCGCCCTTCGCGCTGTGCGGTGAATGCAAGCAGTTTCGCGTCAGGGGAAAACGAGCTCTGTGAGTAGAGCAGGCGAAGCTCCTCGTAGTTAGGGTCGGTCGTGGATTTCACGAGGCGCTTCATGCGCTTGCCCGTCTCGCCATTGCCTAACCACAGGTCAGGAAAGACCTGGCCGCGGAGGAAGCTGCCGATCGACACGAATGCGATGAGCTTCCCGTCGCTCGACAGCGACGGAGCGAGGAACAGCCGCCCACCGGTCTTGCGTTCGCTCAACAACGGCTGGGAAAACTTGCGGGCACGCTCGAGGGTCGCGATCTGTGGCAGGTGCTTCGTCTGCATGGCCTCGCGCCACTCATCGCTCAGGTCCTCCAGCGACAGGCCCGTCTCGCGCTTGAACGCGCGCTCGATTCCAACGTTAGGCGCGGAGTTCAGCACCTCCCCGATGATCTCGTCTCCCCACCGGTTGCCCACGTACTCCCACAGCGCCTCGCCGTAGCGATACGGGAAGTATTGATCCGGGCGGAGCGTCATCTGCTCGATCGACGGTAGATGCCCGTTCACCGTGGCATCGCGCACCCACGCCTGGGTCAGAATGTGGTTCGGACCTCCAGCGAGGTACTCGGCCATGCCTTCCATGAACCACAGCGGCGGGTCGACCTGGGCCAGCGTCTGCAATCCCGCGCCGGCTCGCCCGCGAGCGAAGATGTCGTACTGGAACGCATGCACCATCTCATGCGCGAGCACGTGCTCGAAGCTCTTGTAGTCGCCGGTGAACGGGAGCAGCATGCGGTGGCGCAACGCCTCGGTGACGCCACCCGTGCCTTCGCCGAGATCGCCCGTCACGTTGTTCTGCCCGAAGTCGCCGCGTGAGGAGTACAGGATGAGCGGCTTCTTCTCGCGGAACTGGTGATTCAACAATCGCGAGAGGCGAGCGTAGGCGCGTTCGGCCATGCGGGCCGCATCCATCGCGGCAACACGTTCCTGTGGGTAGTAGTGCACGAGGAAGTGTTCGGTTTCGAGCACGCTCCACTTGAAGTGGTCGTACTGAACCTGATTCTGGCCGAAGTACGTTTGCGCCTGGAGCCGTGTCGCCACACCAACGGCGGCGACGAGCGCTGCTGCACACGCGCCCGCCCTCACGAGTCTCATTTGAGTACTCCTTGCTGCTGATCGACCGCCACCACGGCCGCATCACTCCACAACCGCTCGAGTTGGTAGAACTCGCGGAGTGTCGGGTGAAAAATGTGAACCACCATATCCACGTAATCGAGGAGCACCCAGCGGCCCTGCTGGACGCCCTCGACGTGGTGGGCACGCGTGCCCTCCTTGCGTAACTCCTCGAGCACGTGCTCCGCCACGCTGCGGACGTGCGTGTCCGAAGTGCCGCTGGCAATCACGAAGAAGTCCGTCATGTCGGTGACGCCGTGCACGTCCAGCACGACGACGTCATGGGCCTTGAGATCGAGGCATAGCGCTGCGGCGCGCTGAGCAAGCGGCGCCGGAGCGGGCATGGTGGGTCCGGTCATGCGATGCGGTCGGTTCCCGAGCGAATGGTTGTAGCCGAGTACGGACCGAAGCTTTAGCAGGTCCCGCACCGCGTCGCCACAACGCGGGGTTCGGTCCGCGTAAGCCTTCGTTCGCCCAAGCATAATGCCCGTACATGGCCGCCGATACCTGTGAAAAGGCCGGCCGAGCGCGAACGCTCAGGCCGGCCTTTGTCGCATCGAACCGACGATCTGTTGTCGCATCGAGCCGACGATCTGTTGCTCCGCCGTCGGCTTTGGTGCGAACAATCCGCTACTGCTTGATCACCCAGACTTTGATCTCGGGCTTTACGTCGGCGTGCAGCCGAACAGGCACGCGGTACACGCCGAGGGCCTTGATCGGCTCATGCAGATCGATCTGCCGCTTCTCGATCATATCGAAGCCCTGAGCGTGAAGCTGCTCGGCGATATCGGAAGCCGTGACCGAACCGAAGAGCTTCCCCTCCTCACCGACGCGCGCGGAAAACGTCAGGGAGACGGTCTCGAGGCGAGTGGCGATCGTCTGCGCGCCGCCGCGACGCTCGTTCTCGGCAGCCTGCAGACGGGCTTTCTCCTGAGCGATTCGCTTCAGGTTGCCGGCCGTCGCCGCGTACGCGATGCCACGGGGAAGCAGATAGTTCCGGGCGAAGCCCGGGGAAACCTTCACGACATCTCCGGGCTGGCCGAGCTTCTCGACCGCCTGGCGCAGGATGACTTCCATGTTCACTCCAGTCGTTATGTGGTCGGGCGCGGTCTGCTGCGCCAGTCCAGCCAGGTGTCTCCCAGTCCGACGCCGAGGGCGAACACCCCGAGCAGCGGCCATATGAAGATGGCTAGACCAATGGTGAGCGCTACCATGAGACGGCCAGGCGCGAAGAACCACGCCAACACGCCGAGCCCTCTCAGGGCGTACAGTGCGCCGAAAAACACGAGCAGGTTGAGCCCCACGATGCTGAACGCCTTGAGCGTCGGCACCGCAACGGCGGTGATTCCCAGGACCAGCCCCCAAACGAGCTGGTCGTTGAATCGAAACTCCTTGAGCGGCGCCAGCGGCGCGCCGATTCGCGCTCGGCTCACCCGGTGATAGAGCCCCCAGGCGAGAGCGAGCACTGCGAGCGACTCCAGCGCCAGGATCGACGGAAACAGCGGGACCGTGAACGCCGGGAGTTGGCGAAGCCGGTCGCTACTCTCACGAGCGAGCGAGTCCATCCCCGGATTGTCGCGCGTGATCTCCTGCCACTCGCGCGTCTTGGAAACGGACTCCCAGTCGGCCAGCCACGAATCGACTCGGCGTGTGTATTCGGCACGAACCGCGCGCTCGACAGTCTCCGGTCGCTTGGACGCGAACACCACGAGCGCGAAGCCGACGGCGAACGACATGCCGACGGCAGTCAGCGCTCGCGGGAAGAATGCCTGACGCGGGCTCATGATCGATGCGACGCCGAACGACCCGACGAGCAGCAGCGACCATCCCTTCGCGATCGCCACGAATGCCGGGGTGCCGGGCAGCGGCGTGACGATCATCCATATCGCCAGTGCCGTCCAGGTCAGCGCGAGAAGGAAGCGACCGCCTACCCACCACCCGACGACCGCGCACGTGGCGAGCGCCGGGACAATGAGGAGGAGCGACTGTTCGATCGGCACCGCGACGCGGAGGAGCGGAACCAGCGGCAGCAGGACGAACGCCAGGAGAGCAAGGAGGATTCGCTTCCATCCTTGCTCACGCGGTGCCGGGGCCGGAGCCGCCGGGATGTTTGCCTGGTCGCCGTTCTGAATCGGTCCCCCTCCGCCTCGCCGTGGACGCGTTAGGCCAGGCCTCAGGCCTGGTGGCCCCGGATGTAGGGAATGATTGCGAGGTATCGGGCCCGTTTCACCGCCTGCGACAACTGTCGCTGGTGCCGCGCGCATACACCGCTCAGCCGGCTCGGGAGGATCTTCCCGTGGTCGGTGATGAAGCGGCCGAGCGTGCGGTCATCCTTGTAATCGATGAACCGGACTCGCAGTTCGCAGAACGGGCAGGATTTCTGAGCTCGTCGCATGATCAATCCTCATCCTCGTCGTCTTCGTCGCGGCGACGCGCCGCGAGCATCTCTTCCTCGGACATCGGCGGTGCACCGACTTCGTGCTCATGGAGCGTGACGAGGTAGCGGACGATGCCATCGTCGAGCTTGAGCGCGCGCTCGTATTCGGGGAGCGTCTTGGGGTCGGTGTTGAAATGGGCGACGACGTAGTAGCCGTTTTCGCGAGGGCCGATGGGATACGCGAGCTGGCGGCGTCCCCAATGGTCGGTCTTGATCTCGCCCTGTGCGTGCAGCAGCCCGTGGTATCGGGTCAGCTTGTCGTTGATGGCGGCGTCTTCGAGAGTCGAGTCGAAGATGTACACCGCCTCGTATACGCGAGACACGTCGGCAATCCTCCCTTTGGTCGTGGTCCGCCCCCCGCCGGTTGCCGGACGCGGGGGGAGGGATGAAGGGCGAGTTATTCGCCCGTTATGAAAAGCCTTGCAACTTAATGGCTTCCGCACGGGCGAGACAATAGCGGCCACTCGACGGCGAGGGCCTCTCACGGCACCCGACCGGCGCTGTGCCGCCAAGTGTTTAGGCCTCCCCGGCGACGGCGTTCACCCCCCACCCGGTCCTGTCCGATTCGCACACGCACATCCAGGCTCATGGCGCCCCGGCGCGCTCCGGGGCGCTCTCGCCTGCCCAGTGATTCTACCGCCGTCCCATCGACTGCTTCGCGCGCTACGCGCGATGCCGCGCCGTTCTTTCACGCGCGTTGGGATGGTCACCGCACGAGCGTTCGCGGAGACAGCGCGGTCTACCGCAGCGCGATTCCCGACGGGGTCGCCAACCATGGGGACCCGTTCGCGAGCTGGACGTGGGACGGCCAGAGCCTGGTCATCCGGACGGACCCGACCGGGTTCTATCCGCTGTTCTATCACGTGCGTGGCGCGGAGATCGCTATTTCCACCTCGCTCGTCAGGCTCCTCCACGAGGGGGCTTCGCGCGAGCTCGACGACGTAGCGCTCGCCGTCCTTCTGCGGTTCACCGGCGGCATGGTGGGCGAGGACACGCCGTTTCGTGAAATCCGGCTCGTCCCGCCGGGCGCCTGCCTAACGTGGTCGCAGGGGCAGCTCGGCGGTCAGGGCAGTTACGTGCGGGCACCCGTCACATCCCTAAGCCGCGCCGATGCCATCGACGCCTACATCGACGTCGTGCACGCGGCGATCCGGCGCCGGCCGCCAGTCGGGGGGACCGTCGTTCCGCTCAGCGGCGGTCGTGACTCCCGCCATCTCTTCCTGGCGTTGCGCCACGTCGGATACCTCCCCGACGCATGCGTGACAATGCGCTACTTCCCGACGATTCGCACCAACGATGTCGAGGTGGCGGGCCATTTGGCGGCCGCGGCGGGCGTACCGCATTTTGTCATTTCCCAGCCTCGGAACCAGTTGCGGCAGGAGTGGCGCAAGGATCTCGACACTCACTTCTGCGCAGTCGAGCACGCGTGGATTCCGGCGATGGCCGACTTCATCTCGGGCCGCTGGGGCACCGTGTACGAGGGAGTGGCCGGAGACACGCTATCAACCGGCGTCTTTGCCACGCGCGAGCGACAGGAGCTGTTCGACGCCGGCCGCTTCGAGGAGCTCGCCGAGCAATTCCTCGGGCCGGAGGGTTACCTCCCGACCATGCTCTCGAGCGATCGCTATCGGCGCTCGAACCGCGCGGTAGCGCGCGAGCGCGTGGCGCGTGAGCTCGCTCGGCACTCGGACGCCTCGAATCCGATCGGGTCCTTCTTCTTCTGGAATAGAACACGCCGGGTCACGTCGTTGGCGCCGTTCTCGATCCTGAGCGCGGGTGCTCGTGTGTACTGTCCCTACCTCGACACCGACGTGTTCACGCTCCTCGCGTCGCTCCCCGCGGACATGCTCCGGAATGAACGCGAGTACCATCGATTTCACTCCGACACCATCAGTCGCGCCTATCCCGAGTTCGCGCACGTGCCCTATGCGGCGAAGTACCCGGTGGTCGGGCGCAGCGTGGGGACGGGACACGCGTGGCGAACGTCAGCGGCCCTCCTGTGGCAGCTAGCTCGGGTATCGAGCACGGGGCTGCTGCGGCGCGGCTTGCTCGGCGCTCGACTGGCCTACTGCATGGCCAATCCGCTGTACACGACTCGTGTCGCCGAGCTCGCGCCCAGTCTCAGCTACCTCACCCATCTGGCCGATCTCACCGCGCGCGCGACGTAGCCGTGGTGCTGGCGGGCACCGCGGCCAGTGCTGGCGACGCGCGGTACGCCGTGCGAATATCATCGCTCAACCCGGCAGGGTTCGGCCTATGTCTCGTGTGATGACGTTCGCGGTTTCCGTGATCTCCCTCGCCGTGCTTGTTGCGTTGTCCGCCCCAACTGGCCCGGATTCGCCCCGGGCCAGGTTCGGACGATGGCTTCGGGCGCACGGGCACCC
>Ga0157377_10001093_pt1 | contig 11475 bp, 13 predicted proteins | sample M55metaG_FD_121116 | JGI IMG/M metagenome (GOLD analysis project Ga0157377, IMG submission 121116) | Miscanthus rhizosphere microbial communities from Kellogg Biological Station, Michigan, USA - M5-5 metaG | ecosystem: Host-associated > Plants > Roots > Rhizosphere > Soil | place: USA: Michigan...
CACAGTCAAAAGAATTCCAGCTAACGGCGGTTAGGTCTACTCTTTGGGGTCGACAAGGCAGGATTGCGGCATCGGGCACGGGCCCGCTGGAGCCCGGCCAGCCACAGAGTGGTCTTGCCGATCGCTTCCTCGCCGTCGACCAACAGCGCGGCCGGTGCGCTAGCCGCGGCATCCAGGAACTCGCTGAACGCAGCCTCCTCGATGGGGCACTCGCAATGCCCGCGGCCACGCCAGAGGGATGTCAGCTATCGCCCCGCGTCTGTTCTGTGTTGAAACGCCTACTACGAGTCGCCGGGTTTGACCTTGGCCATTGCCAGCACGTCGAGTCGGCGATCCAGTTCCTCCAGTGACAATTTGTCGCCGATCAGGCCGCGGTCGATGACCGTCTGGCGGATGGTCTTTTTCTGCTTGAGCGCTTCCTTGGCCACCGCGGCGGCTTCCTCATAGCCGATCGCCGAATTCAGCGGGGTGACGATCGACGGCGAGGACTCGGCCAGCTCGCGCAGGCGCTCCTCGTTGGCGACAAGGCCGTCGATGCAGCGCTCGGCGAACAGCTTGCCGGAGTTCGTCAGGATCTTGAACGACTCCAGCAGGTTGCGGGCCATCATCGGGATGTACACGTTGAGTTCAAAGGCTCCGGACGCGCCTCCAAATGCGATCGCCGCGTCGTTCCCGATCACCTGTGCGGCGACCTGCGTAACGGCCTCCGGAATAACCGGATTGACCTTGCCCGGCATGATCGAGCTGCCCGGCTGCAGATCCGGCAGCTGGATTTCGCCGAGACCGGTCAGCGGACCCGAGCCCATCCACCGGATGTCGTTGGCGATCTTGGTCAGCGACACCGCGATGGTGCGCAGCGCCCCGGACGCTTCGACCAGCCCGTCACGTGCAGCCTGTGCCTCGAAATGATCTGTCGCGACCCGCAATTCGGCCAGCCCGGTCAGTCGGGTCAATACTTCGACCACGCGCTCGTCGAAATCGTCGGGCGCGTTCAGGCCGGTGCCGACGGCCGTGCCGCCGATGGCGAGTTCGCCCAACCGCGGCAGCGTGGCCTTGACCCGCTCGATGCCAGCCGCGATCTGGCGGGCGTAGCCGCCGAACTCCTGACCGAGTGTCACGGGTACGGCATCCATCAAGTGTGTGCGGCCCGATTTCACCACAGAACGCCATTGCCGCGCCTTGCCGGCCAGCGACTGGTGCAGCACCTCGAGCGCCGGAATGAGGTGCCGCACAGCGGCTTCCGTCGCCGCGATGTGCGTCGCAGTCGGGAAGGTGTCGTTGGACGACTGCGACATGTTGACGTCGTCGTTGGGATGAACGGTCACGCCGTTCTGCGCGGCGATGCCGGCGATCACCTCGTTGGTGTTCATGTTCGAGCTGGTGCCCGAGCCGGTCTGGAACACGTCGATCGGGAACTGATCGTCGTGCAGGCCGTCGGCGATCTCACCGGCGGCGGCGATGATCGCGTCGGCCTTGTCCGGCGCAAGCAACCCGAGATCCTTGTTCACCTGGGCGCACGCGCCTTTGAGCAGCCCGAGCGCACGGATTTGCGTGCGCTCCAGGCCGCGCCCGGAGATCGGGAAGTTCTCCACCGCACGCTGGGTCTGGGCGCGCCACAGCGCGTCGATTGGCACCCGGACCTCGCCCATGGTGTCGTGCTCAATGCGGTATTCGACATCTTCGGAAGTGCCTGAGTCGACGCTCACAGAAAAATCCTCGCTAGTGGTTGGTCATGGCAGCGGGTACACGGCATTGCTGTCGCCGGTGAAATCGATTGCGGAGTATTCGTTGAGTTTGGACAGCCGGTGGTAGGCCTCGATCATCCGCACGGTGCCCGACTTGCTGCGCATGACGATCGACTGCGTGGTGCAGCCGCCGCCGTAATAGTGGACACCCTTAAGCAGATCGCCGTCGGTGACACCGGTAGCGCAAAAGAACACGTTGTCTCCGGAGACCAGATCTTCCGTGAAAAGCACCTGGTCGAGGTCGTAGCCTCGGTCGATCGCCTTCTGGCGCTCTTCGTCGTCCTTGGGAGCCAGCTGGCCCTGGATGGCGCCGCCCATGCAGCGGATGGCGGCGGCGGCGATGATGCCCTCCGGCGTGCCGCCGATCCCGACCAGCAGGTCGGTACTGGTGTTGGGCCGGCACGCCGAGATCGCGCCCGCGACATCGCCATCCGAGATCAGCCGACACCGGGCGCCCGCATCTCGGACATCTGCGATCAAGGTCTCGTGCCGTGGCCGGTCCAGGATGCACACCGTCAAATCAGACACCGACACGCTCTTGGCCTTGGCGACGCGGCGGATGTTCTCGCCGATCGGAGCGGTGATGTCGATGGCGTCGACGGCGTCGGGTCCGACGGCGATCTTGTTCATGTAGAACACCGCCGACGGGTCATACATGGTCCCGCGCTCGGACACCGCCAGCACCGAGATCGCGTTGGACAGGCCCTTGGCCATCAACGTCGTGCCGTCGATCGGGTCGACGGCGAAGTCGCATTCCGGCCCGTCGCCGTTGCCGACGTCTTCACCGTTGTAGAGCATCGGTGCGTTGTCCTTCTCGCCCTCGCCGATCACCACGACACCGCGCATCGACACCGAGTTGACCAGCTCACGCATGGCGTCGACCGCCGCGCCGTCGCCGCCCTCCTTGTCGCCGCGGCCTACCCAGCGGCCCGCCGCCATGGCGCCGGCCTCGGTGACTCGCACGAGTTCGAGGGCGAGGTTGCGATCTGGGGCTTCACCGCGCGAGGGGCTCATCCGCCGATTGTCCCATTAGCGGATCGCCCTTTGGCGGCTGGGATACTGGCATTGTGAGTCGGAAGCCGCAGCCCAGCCCAAATGTCGCCGGCCAAGCGGCTCCAGCCCCCAGGCCTCAAAAGCCGCGGATATTGCAGGACGGCCGGGACATGTTCTGGTCGATCGCGCCCCTGGTGATCGCCTGCATCGTGTTGGCAGGGTTACTCGGCATGTGCTCGTTCGCGCCGAACGGGCCCGGCAAGGGACCGACGCCGGCCTACGACGTTCCCGCTGCGCTGCAGGCCGACGCCGACACCCTGAAGATCCCGATCCGGCTGCCGAAGCTGCCCGACGGCTGGCAGGCCAACTCCGGGAGTCGAAGGGGCATCGACGGCGGCCGCACCGACCCGTCCTCGGGCCAGCAGTCGCGCGCCGTCAGTGCCACCGTCGGGTACCTCGCGCCCAGCGGAATGTACGTCAGCCTGACGCAGAGCAACGCCGACGAGGACAAGCTGGTCGCCTCCATCAACTCCGACCTCTATCCGACGGGGACGCAGGACGTCGAGGGCGTGAATTGGGTGGTCTATGAGGGCGGCAGCCAGGACGGCAAGCCGGCGGAGCCGGTGTGGACGACCCGGCTGAACGGTGCCGGCGGGCCGGCGCAGATTGCCATAAGCGGTGCCGCCGGTACGAACGAGTACCGTACGCTGGCGGCGGCGACGCAGACCCAGTTGCCACTGCCCGCGAAGTAGCGCACCGCGCCCTCGCGATACCGGACGGAGACGTCATGACCACGCCGGAAGCCGACCTGACCGGATGGACCGTCGCGCCCTTTTCTGCGGCCGGATACACCCACGATGTGTACCGCAAGGGCGAAGGCCCCGGCGTGGTGCTGATCCCGGAGATGCCGGGCATCCATCCGGGCGTACTGGCGCTGGGTAATCATCTGGTGGACAACGGATTCACCGTGGCCTGCCCATCGCTGTACGGCACACCGGGTGCTGCGGCCATGCGGCCAGGGATGGTGCCGATCATGCTGCGCGGTTGTGTGGCAAAGGAATTCGCGGCGTTCGCGACCAACGCTGACCGTCCAATCGCCCATTACCTGCGTGCGCTGGCCCGCGACGTCAACGAAAAGACGCCGGGTAAGGGCGTCGGTGTGATCGGCGAGTGTTGGAGCGGAGGCTTCGCCTTAGCCGCCGCAGTTGACGACAGCGTGGCTGGCCCCGGTCATGAGCCAGCCGTCGTTGCCGGTCGGGCTGACGGCGAATCACAAGCGGGATCCCGGGTTGTCCGAAGCCGAGCTGAAGATCGTCGAACAGCGGGCCGTCAACGAGGGACTGTGCGCGATGGACCTCCGGTTCAGTGAAGACCGGGTGTCGCCGTGGGAGCGCTTCAAAACGCTTCAAGGACCGGCTCGGCGGGCAACAAGTACGGTTTCGGCAAGATGGCCCACTCGGTGTTGACCCTTGAGGTCCGCGAGGTGGACGGGCATCCCGCCTATGAGGCGCGCAAGCGCGTCGTCGAATTCCTCAAGCGGCGTCTGGCTTGACCGGGGCTGCGGCCGGCTTGTTCTTGCCGGTGCGACGGGCGAACCAGTCGAGAAGCCTGCGCCGCTTTGGCTTCTCGGCGTCCTCCGGTAATTCCATCGGCACGCCCTTGTACACCGCGAGGTAGACGCTGATGGTGGTGACGATGACGATCATCAGCACCGGGCCGATCACGATGCCCCAGGCGCCGAACATTGCGATACCGGCGAAGACGGCGAGCAACATCAGCGCCGAGTCGAGGCGAGCCGCCCGCGGCACCAGTATCGGCCGCAGGAAGTTGTCGATGTTCGTCACCACTATCAAGTGGAAGAGAATCACGAAGACACCGCCGAAAACGTTGCCGAACAGGATCATTCCGATCCCGAACGGGATCGTCACGATGCCGCTGCCCAGCGGAATGACCGACAGCGCCGACAGCAGGACCGCGAAGAGGAAGAAACCCTGGTGGAATCCGGCAATATAGATCGAGGCTGCGCCCGCGACGCCCTGACAGACGGCGATGACGAACTGCCCCATCACTGTGCCCTGCACCATCGCGCCCATCTTGGTCATGTAGAGGTCGGTGACGTCCTCGCCGAGCGGGTTGAGTTGGCGAATGATGGTCAGCACGCTGTCGCGGTTCACCAACAGGGAAATGAACACATACAGGAACAGGATCGCGGCCGTTACGCCGCCGAACACGCTGCCTGCGGCCCCCTGCAGCAGGCCCAGCAGCCATTCGCCGACCTTCTGCGCGACGGTCGTCATCGAACTGCGTAGCGAGTCCGGGGTGACGGTCACGTCGATGAACGGCACCTTGTGCAACACATCGTTGACGAGGCGCAGCGCCTGATCGCCGAGCGTGGAAAGGTCGGTGCGTCCGACCCACTCTGCTACCCGTTCGACCATGTTGGTGATCTGAACGACGGCGAGCAACACGAATAGGCTCATCGGCACAACGACCGAAGCGATCGCTGCCAACAGGGTCAGCGTTGCCGACAACCCGGTGCCGAACCGCCTGTTGAGCCGATTGAACAGCGGCGTGAACAGGTAGGCCGCCACCGCGGCTACCACGATGAGGATGAAATAACCACGCAGGAAGTAGGCGCCGAAGAGAATGGCGACGGCGGTCGCAACCGCCAGCGCACGCTTCTGTGTCAGCGTGAACTCGGTATCCATTGCGGCCACTGGCATACCGTAGCCAGGTTGCCTCCCCGGAATCCCGGTTTGCTCAGTGAATCTGTGTACGGCCCGCGAGTTGGCTGGCCCGCTGCCGTTCGATGAAGCCGATCGACATGCGCTGCATCAGAGTCGGCGACAACCTGGCGAACAGCCACTGGGCATGTGCCAGTCGCGGTTTCACCAGGATTGCCTTGTTCTTCTCGATGGCGCCCAAGGTGTCCAGAGCCAGCCGGTCCGGGTCGTAGGCGGTGCGCACGCCCTGGCCCTGAAGAAAGTAATTGCGTCCGACGAATCCGCCGATCGCGCCCTTGTCGAGGATCGGGGTTTCGACGGCAGAGGGGCACACCACCAATACGCCGACCCCGCGTGAGACGGCTTCCGAGCGCAACGCAAGCGACAGCCCGACGACGGCGTGTTTGGTCGTCACGTAACTGGTGATCTGCCCGGCCGCAGTCAACCCCGCCATCGACGCGGTGTTGATGATGTGTCCGTGGCCTTGTCGAAGCATCACTGGGTAAGCGGCGGTGACGCCGTGCGCTCACCAGCGCTCGGCACAGCGCCGCGCCGATGCCCGAGCCCGCGCCGGTGACAATCGCCTGTTTGCCCGCGAAATTCATTGGGCCTCAGCCAGTTTCATCACATGGCTGAGAATGTCGGGGTAGCGTTTCAGGTGGGCGCCGCCGTTGAGGTCCAGCACCTCTCCGGTCAGCCACGACGACGCTGGCGAACACAGGAACAGAACGGCGTTGGCGATGTCCTCGGGTGTGCCTGCGCGACCGAGCGCGGTGTTCTCGAGGTACTCCTCGACCACGCCGGGTACAGCCGCGGCCGGCTCGGTCAGCGGCGTGTGGACGAAGCCGGGCGCGACGGCGTTGACGCGGATTCTCCGCGGGCCGAACTCCAACGCGGCGACCTGAGTGAGCATCGACAGGCCCGCTTTGGCCGCGCAGTACGCGCTCATGCCTGCTGCGGGCTGGCGCCCGTTGAGTGAGCTGATCGAGATCAGCGTGCCACCGGCCGCAGGTTACGGCCCGCCTGCTTGGCGACGATGAATGCGCCGGTCAAGCAGACATCGATCACGTCGCGGAACTGATCGACCGGCATGTCGGTGATGAGCCCGACGTTGGAGAAGCCGGCGCAGTTGACGACCACATCGACCGGGCCGGTCGCCTCGAACAGCCGTTGTACCGAGTCCTCGTCGATGACGTCGACGGACGCGGCGAGGTGCGGGTCGCCCAGTTCGGCAGCGCGGCCTTGTGCCCCGTCTGAGTTGCGGTCGGCGACGGTCACCCGGTCTCCCTGGGCTGCCAGTGCCCGCGCCGTCGCCCATCCGATACCGGACGCTCCGCCGATCACGACCGCGATCCGCTGGTTACCGTTGCTCATCCGGTTGGCCCTTCGATGAAAGGATTAGAACGCGTTCCAATTTAGCGCTTTGGCAGACTCGACCCGTGACTGATCTGAAGATGTCGGATTCGATTTCCGTGGCGGAGACGCCGGACGAGCTGTATGCGCTGGTGTCGGACGTGACCAGGATGGGCGAGTGGAGCCCGATCTGCCGGGCCTGCTGGTGGGACGAGGGAGACGGGCCACGCGTCGGTGCGTGGTTCACCGGCCGCAACGAACTCCCGGAACGGACCTGGGAGACACGCTGCCAGGTGGTCGCCGCGGATCCCGGTCGGGAGTTCGCGTGGGAGGTCAACAACGGCTGGTTTCGCTGGGGATACACGTTCGAACCCGAGGGCGAAGGCACCCGGCTCACCGAGTCGTGGCAGTTCCTGCCCGCAGGCGTCGCGGGGTTCCGCGAGCGGTACGGCGCGAAGGCAGATGCCGAGATCGACAATCGGTACGCAGCGGCCGAGAGCGGTATCGCGGCCACGCTGGCGGCGATCAAGAAGGCCGCAGAAGCCGGCAAGTGAAAGCCGGCCGCCAGTTAAGGGGTGTGCGTTTCGACGCCGTCAACATTTGTGGCTCTTCTGACTGTTCCGTGGGTCATTGACGGCCGGGCAGGGCTGGCCGGTGTCCTCCGAGGGTGAGCATTGCCAGGCGATTAAGGGGCCGGGGTTTGCGAAGCCGAAGGCGATGCGGGTGATGAGTCGGATCTTGGTGTTGACCGATTCGATGAGCCCGTTGGATAGGCCATGGGCGATGGAGGCGAGGATCTGGGTGCGCTGGCCAACGATGCGACGTTGCAGCGTGACGAATGATTCGATGCGGCAGCGCCGTGCCCAGGCGACCCAGCTGTCCAGTGCCTCGCCGGCTTGGTCGGCGGGCAGGTTGAAGACCGTGCGCAGGCCTTCCTTGAGTAGGTAGGCGCGGTAGAGCCGAGGGTCGGTCTTGGCGATCCATTCCAGCTTGACCCGTTGGCGGTCGGTGAGGTTCTCCGGGTTCTTCCACAGCGCGTACCTCGCGCGTCGCAGTGCTAGCGCTGGTCCGGTGGACACGGTGGCGCGTCGGCCATGGGCCCGCCCGTGATTGCGGGTGTGACCCTCGCGGCGGGCGGTGTTCCACGCCTCTCGACGCACGGCATCGAGTGCCTCGGTGGCCCAGCCGACGACGTGAAACGGGTCGGCGCAGCGGATGGCGTCGGGGCATCGATTGCGGACGACCTCAGCGATCCATTCGGCCCCGTCTGCGCTGACATGGGTGATTTGGGCGCATCGGCCCTGCCCTGATGCCTCCAGCGCATCGAAGAAGGCGTGCCCGGTCGCGCGTTCGCGGCCGGGACTGGCCCACACCAACCGGCCGCTGTCGTGGTCGACCACGACGGTCAGGTACTTGTGGTGGCGTTTGTAGGAGATCTCATCGATCCCGACCCGCTGCAGGCCAGCGAACGCGTCGACCCCGGCGGCGGTGTCGGCCCATACCCGAGTGATGATCGATGCGACTGTGCGCCAAGCGATCCGCATCAGCTCGGTGATCGCCCTCTTGGAGCACTGGGTGGCCAACCAGGCCACCTGCTGGTCGAAAGCGCGGGTATGCCCAGCACCATGTCGGGCCGGGCACCTGTCGCACCGTCGGCCCGTGGGCGGGGCAGTTGACCCGCGGGGCCTCAGCTTCCAGGAAGACCTGAATGGTTCCCATATCCAGCCCACGCCACCGCCGCCGCCCCTGACCACGGTCATACCACGAGGCCCTCGATCCGCACGTTCCGCATCGACCCCGGCTCGCTCGTCGCGGCCTGACGTGGGCCACGAGAACCTGTGCCTCCTCGTCGAACTCGACATCCTCGACCACGGTGCTCTCGACGCACAACAAGGCGCGCCATAAGCTGGCGTTCTGCACGCCGTTCTCCGATCTTTAGTTTTTGACCTTCGACAAGCCAAAAACCTAGACCGGAAACGGCGTGTGGCCATTCAGGCGCGATCAGCAACCCACGGATGTGTCACGACAGCCACAATTGTTGACGACCGCGAGATAGCCATGCCACCGGAGGCCCGTTCGACACAGCTCGTCTGAATCATGTTGTTGTGTATCGGCTCCGACGTGGGAGGGTGGGAGGGTGAGCACTCCCGTCAAGCGGGCCCTCGTGCCGCTCGGCCGCGCGAGTTCCGTGATGTCATTGCGGGTCTGGTGACAGGCCTGTTTTCCATCCCGGAAGGCATGGAGGCGGCGACGGCCAAGGTTCTGCAGGCGCGCGGTCTCGTGCAGCTGCTGGGCCCCGACGATGTTGTGCCGCAAAGTGACCGGCTGTTCGCGGCGACCGAGGAGGCCGTAGCGCGGGGACAGCAGTGCATCGCAGCCAATCGCGACACACCGTCGGCCGACTAGCGTTTGACGCAGCGAAAGCCGATGTGGCTCATCCCCGTATCGACCGGCTGCGGTCGGCGTGCCGCGGGGCGGTAGCGCAGGCAGTAGTTGTCGGCACACAAAAACGAGCCGCCCTTCACGACCTTGCGCGGCACCGGGAACTGCGGCTGGTTTGGGTCGTAACTACCCGCCTCGCAACAGGAATCATCGGCGCGAGTGTCTGCGTACCAGTCGGTGGTCCACTCCCACACGTTGCCTGCCATGTCGACCAGCCCGTAGGCGTTGGGCGGGAAGCTGCCGACAGCCGTGGTGCGGCCGTAGCCGCGGTCCGGACGCCACGGGAAATCGCCGTGCCAGTAGTTGGCCAGCGGCTGCCCCGGCTGTTCCGGTTCGTCGCCCCACGTGTACGTCGTGCCTTCGAGACCTCCGCGCGCCGCGGTTTCCCACTCCGCCTCGGTCGGCAGCGAGAGCCCTGCCCACGACGCATACGCCTCCGCGTCTTCGTAGGCGACATGCACGACTGGATGATCGGCCCGCTTGTCGATCGACGAATGCGGGCCAACGGGATGCCGCCACGACGCCCCCGGCGTCCACGTCCACCACAGGTTCAGATGCCGCAGGTCGACCGGCCCGCGGGTGCGGGTGAACACCATCGACCCCGGCTGCACGTTCTCCTCGGGAGCGCCGGGATAGTCGGCCGGGTTCAGCGGCCGCTCTCCGATGGTGAGATATCCAGTGGCAGCGATGAATTCGGCGAAGTCGGTGTTCGTCACTTGATGGGACTGAATCCAGAACCCGTCGACGCCGACGCGCCGCACGGGCCCCTCCTCCACGTAGTGCCGCTCGGATCCCAGTACCGTGGTCTGCGTTGGAATCCAGACGAGTTCGTTAGTCACCGAAGACAGAGGCCCAGTCGTTGCGCATGCTGACGACGGTCCAGTCGTCCTTCGCCGCCTGCTCGAGCGCCTTTTCCGCGCCTGCGGTGTAGTCGAATTCGCGGTCGGCGTCGTCGTGCAGCACTAGCAGCCGCAAGCCGCGGGTGAACTCCAGCATTTCGATGTCGCCGTTGGAGTTGCCCGCCGCCAGGATCGGACGGCGCCCGATTCTGCTCCACAACCGCACGGGTTTCATCGGCCCGTCGTCGAGGAACTCGGGTTGCGAGGTCGTGAACAGGTGACCGTCCCGGTAATCCAGCCCCACGGAGCTGCCGACCACGCGCTCGGGCGGAATCCCGTACAGCGCACTGGTGATCGGGCGCATGAAGTCCCGGCCGCCGCCGGACACGATGTAACACGTGAACCCGTTGGCCTCCAAAAAGCGCAGCAGCTCGATCATCGGCGAGTATCCGCACGCCGTGTACGCGCGGCCGAGCGTCGGATGCTTGGCTTCGGCGAAGAAGGCTTCGACGCGGCTCCGGTGCTCCTCGACCGTTATCTCGTGATGTGCCGTGAGGATCGCTCCCACAAGGGGTTTGACGTCGGAGTCGTCGCCCTGGTAGTGCTTGGTGACGGCCTCGCCGAACCAGTTCAGGTCGCCCTCGATCGCCGCCTTGTACGGCTGCTTCGTCCGCAGTGACGGGTCGGCCTTGGCCTGTTCGGCGAACCGGCGGATCAAGAAGTCGAGCTGGATGTACATCGGCTTCTCGCACCACAGCGTGCCGTCGTTGTCGAGTACAGCGACACGCTCCAGCGGCTCAACGTAATCCGGCCCGCCTTCGGTGGTGACCCGATCCACGAAGTCGACGATCGCCGACCTCGTGGGGCCGTCGGTCCATGTTGCGAGTGCTGTCACATTCAGCCACCCCGGGTGGCCAGGAACTTCTCGAGCTCCTCGACCGCGTGGTTGATCGTGAACGATGCCGGCTCCTGGCGTGGTGGGAACTCCTTGAAGGTCTCCAGGAACTGGGTGACGATCGCGGAGCCGTAGAACATCAGGTAGAGGCGGTCGATCAACCAGTCCCAATAGGTGTTCGACGTGACGTCTGCGCGTTCGAAGGGGTCGGTCCGCAAGTTAAACAATTTCGGCGCCCGCAGCGGGGTGAACGGCTCGAACCAGACCTGCAGGGTGCCGGGGCAGCGCTGCTCCATGAACACGATCTTCCAGTTCTCGGCCCGGATGCCCAGCACGTCGCCGTCGTCGGAGAAATAGATCATTCCGCGCCGCGGGCTCTTATCCACCTCGCCGGTGAGGTACGGCAGCAGGTTGTACCCGTCGATATGCACCTTGTAGGTCATATCGCCGACCTGATGCCCCGCCTTCAGTTTGTCGACGATGTC
>Ga0157377_10001095_pt1 | contig 11457 bp, 9 predicted proteins | sample M55metaG_FD_121116 | JGI IMG/M metagenome (GOLD analysis project Ga0157377, IMG submission 121116) | Miscanthus rhizosphere microbial communities from Kellogg Biological Station, Michigan, USA - M5-5 metaG | ecosystem: Host-associated > Plants > Roots > Rhizosphere > Soil | place: USA: Michigan...
GCACCCCACGTCTCTGGATACAGCATGCCGTGGACGATCGCGCCGTAGCCGCCCGAGCTCTTGCCGAAGCAGCCGCGGTGGTCGCGCGACGCGAGGGTGCGGAACTGCGCGTCGACGAAGGGAACGAGCTCTAGCGTCAGGTAGTCGGCGTAGCGGCCGACCGCCGACGAGTTGATGTACTGGTTGCCGCCGAGCGCGGTGAAGCAGTCGGGAAAGACGATGATCGCCGGCGCCATCTTCTTCTCGTGGACGAGCCGCGCCGCGCGCTCGGGGACGTTCTCGCCGAACGCCTTCCAGTTGGTGTGGGCCGCGCCGCTGCCCATGAAGCCGACGAGGTCGAACAGGACCGGAAAGCGCGCTTCGGCGAACTCGGCCGAGTCGTATTGCGGCGGCAGCCAGACGGTCAACGGCCGCACGCTCGGGTCGCCGAGCGGATTGCCCCGCAGCACCTTCGAGCGGTGCTCGACGACGACGACGCGGCCCGGCTGGGAGAGGGTGTGCTTGGTCGGCAAGGCAAGGCTCCCGGAGTGAAGCCGCGACGATAGCAACCGGCCCGCGGCGAACGACGCGCGCCGGCAGCGACAATCTCGGCATGACGCTCGCCCTCGCCTCCCCCCGTTCGCTCGGCTTCGACGCCGATCGTCTCGCCCGCATCGACAGCTTCCTCGCCGAGCGCTACGTCGACCCCGGCCTCCTGCCGTGCGCGCAGCTCCTCGTCGCGCGCCGCGGCGAGCTCGTTCACCGCACCGTCCTCGGCCACGCGTCGCTCGAGAAAAAGCAGCGGCTCGCCGAGGACACGATCTTTCGCATCTACTCGATGACCAAGCCGGTGACGAGCGTCGCCTTCATGATGCTCGTCGAGGAAGGCAGGATCGCGATCGACGATCCGGTCGCGAAGTGGATCCCGTCGTGGCGCGACCAGTCCGTCTACCGCTCGGGCATGCCGGGCGCGTTCATCACCCGGCCGGTCGATGCGCCGATGCGCGTCATCGACCTGCTGCGCCACACCTCGGGCCTGACCTACGGCTTCCAGCTGCGCACCAACGTCGACGCCGCGTACCGCAGCCTCAAGGTCGACGCCTTCGAGTCCGAGAGCCTCGAGTCGTTCGTCGACAAGCTCGGCCGCCTGCCGCTCGAGTTCTCGCCAGGAACGGCGTGGAACTACTCGGTCTCGACCGACGTCATCGGCCATCTCGTCGGCGTCGTCTCGGGGATGCCGTTCGACGACTTCGTGCGCACGCGGATCCTGCAGCCGCTCGGCATGTGCGACACCGACTTTTTCGTCCCCGAAGCGAAGGCCGCGCGCTTCGCCGACTGCTACGTCAAGTCCGCCGCCGGCAAGCTCGAGCCGGCACCGCCGGTCGACTTCTCGAAGCCGCCGCGCGCGCCGTCGGGCGGCGGCGGCCTCGTCTCCACAGCGGCCGACTACCTGCGCTTTTGCGAGATGCTTCGCCGCGGCGGCGAGCTCGACGGCGTGCGCCTGCTCGGGCCGAAGACGCTGCGCCTGATGTGCGCGAACCACCTGCCCGGCGGCCGCGACCTCGCCGACATCTCGATCTCGATGTTCTCCGAGGCGATGTTCCAGGGCGTCGGCTTCGGCCTCGGCTTCGCGATGACGACCGATCCGGTGCGCTGCGGCGTGACGTCGTCGCCCGGCGAGTTCTGGTGGGGCGGGATGGCGTCGACCGCGTTCTGGGTCGACCCGGTCGAGGACATCTGCGTCGTCTTCCTGACGCAGCTGATCCCGTCGAGCACGTACCCGATCCGCCGCGAGCTGCGCACGATGATCAACGCGGCGATCGTCGACCCGGCGTGAGACGCGGCCGCGCCGCTCGGCGTCAGCGCGCGGCGACGGCGAGCAGGCGATCGAAGAGCGCGTCGCTGCCCTCGCGCTCGTCGAAGCGCGCGAGCTGCGCCGGATCGGCACCGACGTCGCGCAGCAGCGCCTCGACGTCGCGCCAGTTGGTGTAGACGTCGCCGATCGCGACGACGCGCGCGAGCAGCGCGGCGTGGCCGAGCAGGCCGATCTCGAACGCCGTCCCGCGGCGATGGCCGGTGAAGCCGCGCAGGTCGAGGACGACCGCATCGCTCAGGCGCATCAGCTGCTCGACGGCGGCGCGCCACGCCGTGTTGAAGCAGAACACCTCGTTGATCGCGAAGCGCCCTTCGCGGTCCGGCTGCGTGCGCAGCAGCGACTGCAGCCGCTCGGCGCTCGCCGCTTCGGGCAGGAACAGCTCGTGCAGCCGCCCGGTGAGGTACATCGCGCACTCGTCGAGGTCGACGTTGAGCGCGGCGAGGTCGGGGCCGCCGATCTGGTGGACCGGCCCGACGCAGCGCCAGCGCTGCTGGATCGCGTCGAGCATCGCGTGCTGACGGCTGCGCTGCGCGAACACGCGCAGCATCAAGAGCTGCGGCGCCGCCGCGAAGGTCGGGTGCCTGCCGAGCGCCACCGCGTAGGCGAGCGCTGTCAGCGCGAGCCAGACCAGCGGCAGCGCGGCGACCGTCGCGGTGACGTGCTCGCTCTCGACCGCCGGCGCTCCCGCGACCCAGGCGAGCGCGCCGACGCCGAGCGCGACGAAGCTCGGCAGCGAGACGTCGCTGAACCAGCCGCGCTCGCCGAGCCGCAGCAGCCCGGCGAGCGCACGAAAGCCGATCCACAACGCCGGGAGCGTCATCACGACGATGAAGAGCGAGCGCGTCGTCGCGGCCTTGGCGACGTCGATGCACGCCTCGATGCGCGCGTCGAGCAGCAGCGCCGGAACGGCGAGCGCGAGCATCGCGACGGCGGCGACGACGAAGACCGGGAGCACCTGGCCGCGCAGGCTCCGGTGCAGCAGCGCGACGTAGATGACGGCGAGTACCGCGGCGCCGAGCGCGATGTCGCTTGCCGAGTCGGAGGTCCCGGGATCGATCGCCGTGCCGAGCGCGGCACCGGCGGCGAGCGCCACCGAGCCGAGCGCGAGCGCGCGGCGCGACCAGCGCCGCGGCAGGTTGGCGAGCACCGGCCCGACGGCGAACAGCGCGACGACGGTGGCATCGGCGAGGCGCATGCCGGGCGCCTGCGACTGGCCGAGGATGCCCGCGATGGCGGCCGCAACGAGCGCGTACGCCGCCCAAGCGACGAGCGTCGCACGGCGGATGCGCCGCTCGACCTGCGCTGCGCGCGCGTGCAGCTCGGCGGCTGTTCGCGGCCCTGCCGCAGTCGCTGCGACCGCCGCGCCTTCGCTTCGCCGGAGCGCGTGCTGCCACCACGCGGGCGGTCGCGGCAGCACCTGCTCGAGCGCCATCAGCCGGGTGACGCGCGCGCGGTAGCGCGCGCGCACGAGCGGCGAGGCGATCGCCGCGGCGGCGAGTGCGAGGAAGACGATCCCGACGATCCAGCCGAACGTGTCGGCCGCCGACGGACCCGCCGGGTGGCCGTCGCGCAGGCACGCGAGATCGAGCATCAGCGCCCCGGCGAAGCCGACGAAGGCGCGGGCTCTTCGGCGGTGACGCGCCAGCCGCTGCGCTCGAGGTACGCGCGGTGTAGTCGGTTCGCGAGCGCGCCGAAGGCGACGAACTGGAGCACGAACGCGATCGCCTGGGCGCCGCTGTCGAGCCCGACGTTGACCGCCGCGCCGACGACGAGCGCGACGACCGCGAGCACGTACAGCCGCCGCTGCAGCGCCCAGAGCGGCAGGCTGATCGCGGCGAGCCAGGAAAAGCCCGCTTCGTTCATCGCCAGCCGGCCGCGGTCGTCGACGTAGAGACGAAGGCGACGCATCAATCGACGCGCAGGAAGCTGCGCCGCACGTGCTCGCGGTCGCCGAGCTCGAAGTGCCACCACTCGTTGGCGATGCCGCGAAATCCCGCCACCGCGAGCGCACGGCGCAACAGCTCGCGGTTGGCCTGCTGGGCACTGCTCAGTGCGCCGTTCGCGAGGTGGTGCGCTTCGAGCTCGGGGTGCGAAAGCTCGATCATCTCGTCGAAGCCGGTGCCCATGTCGAGCTCGCGGCCGGCGGCATCGATCAGCGTCGCGTCGATCGCCATCCCGAACGAGTGGATCGAGCCGCGCGCCGGGTCGGCGACGTAGCGGCGCAGCCCCGTGCCGTCGAGATGGTCCCAGAGCTCGATCTGGACGCGGTGCGGGCGCAGCGCATCGAGCAGCAGCAGACGATGCCCGGGCGCGGTCTCGGCGAGCCGCGCGACCGCGCGCTCGACCGCAGCGGCGGCCTCGCGGTGCAGCCAGGCGCAGTCGAGCGTGCCGTAGAGGTCGCGGCCGACGAAGTTGCGAACGCCCGCATAGCGAAGGTCGACGGCGACGCCGGCGATCGTCGCCAGGCGGCGGAAGTCGGGGTGCGAGGCGATGTCTTCGCAGCGCATGCGAGAGAGGGATGCGAGAGGGCAAGGATAGCGACCCCACGACGTGCCGACGCCGAGCGCGCTATTGACGCTCCATTGCGCGATCGACAACATCCCCCTCTTGGTAGACGCCAACGCCGTGTCAGCGCTCGAGGTCGCTCGCGTCCTCGTGATGACCGACATCGTCGACAGCACGGCGACGACGCTGCGCCTCGGCGACCGGAACGCTGCCGCGCTGTGGGCTTCGCACGACCGCATCGCACGCGACCTGCTGCAGCCCTGGCGCGGCCGCGAGATCGACAAGAGCGATGGCTTCCTGCTGCTGTTCGAGACCGTCGCCGATGCGCTCGGCTACGCCACCGCGTACCACGCCACGCTGGCTGCGTCCGAGCCACCGCTGCAATCGCGTGCAGCGATCCACCTGGGGCCGTTGAGCCTGCGCGAGAACCCGCCGCACGACGTGGCACGCGGCGCCAAGCCGATCGAGGCCGACGGCGTCGCCAAGTCCACTGCCGCGCGCATCATGGCGCTGGCCCGGCCCGGGCAGACGCTGATGTCGGCGGCGGCACGGACGGCCTTCTCGCCGGCCCCCGGCATGCAGGTGCGTTCGCACGGCCATTGGCGCTTCAAGGGTCTGGACGAAGCGATCGAGCTGTTCGAAGCCGGCAGCGAAGTGTCGCAATTCGCGCCGCCGCCGGACGGCGCAAAGGGATGGCGAGTCGTGCGGCGGCACGACCTGTGGGTGCCGGCACGCGAGTTGCCGCACAGCCTGCCGGCCGAGCGGGACCGTTTCATCGACCGGGTCGCGACGCTGGCCGAGCTCGCGGCGCGCTTCGCCCGCGGTGCGCGGCTGTTGTCGGTTCTGGGCACCGGCGGCGCCGGCAAGACTCGGCTGGCGCTGCGCTTCGGTTGGACCTGGCTCGGCGACTTCGCCGGCGGCGTGTGGTTCTGCGACCTCAGCGCTGCCAGGGACTTCGACGGCATCGTCCATGCGACCGCGCACGGCCTGCGGCTCGAGCTCGTCGGTGCCGATCCGGTGCGCCAGATCGGCGATGCCATCGCCGGCCGCGGCGAGTCTCTGGTCATCGTCGACAACTTCGAGCAGGTCGCCGCCCATGCCGAAACGGCGATCGGCCGCTGGCTCGAGCGCGCGCCCGCAGCCTGCTTCATCGTCACGACGAGAGAACGGCTCGGCATCGTCGGCGAGGACACGTTGCAGTTGCCGCCGCTGGCCGTCGACGATGGCGCCGCGATGCTGCGCGAGCGCGCCGCGTCTGCCGGCGCCGTGCCCTTCACGCGGCACGATGAAGCGGCCGTTCCGGAATTGGTGGCGCTGCTCGACGGGCTGCCGCTCGCGATCGAGCTCGCCGCGTCGCGAATTCGCGTGCTGCCGCCGGCGCAGCTGCTGCCGCGGATGGGCGAACGGTTCAGCGTCCTGACGGGCTCGCGCGGTCGCCACGACCGCCAGGCGACGCTGCGCGCGACGCTCGACTGGTCCTGGGGCCTCCTGACCGAGCCCGAGCGCGCAGCGCTTGCCCGGCTGTCGGTCTTCGAGAACGGGTTCGGCCTCGACGCCGCCAGCGCCGTCGTCGACCTGTCGGCGTTCTTCCCCGCATCCTCGGTGGTCGAAACGGTGCAGTCGCTGCTCGACAAGTCGCTGCTGCGCAATGTCGGGCCCGATCGGTTCGACCTCTTGCGCAGCGTGCAGGACTATGCGGCCGAACGGCTGACCGAAGCGGCGCGGGCAGTCACCGCGAATGCGCATGCCAAGCACTTCCTCGACTGGCTGGGCGACCTTCGACCTGCCATCGAGCGCAGCGATCGCGACACCTTGCGGCGGCTCGACGCCGACTTCGCGAATTGTCGGGCGGCGTGGCTCTGGGCGGCTGCGCACGGGCATGTCGAGGCGCTGATGCGAAGCACCGCGAGCCTCCTGCATTTCTGCGACCACCGCGGGCGCTTCGAAGAGTGCCGCGCGCTGCTGCGCACGGCCATCGAGGCGTGGCCGCCCGACGCCGATCCGAGGTTCGAGCCGCGGCTCTCGAGCGCAGTCGCCCATCTCGAGTACCGGCTCGATCGCTACCGCGACGCCGAGGCCACTGCAATGCGAGCGCTGGCAAGCTCGCGAAGGACGCGCGACGCCGAAACGCGGCTGCAGTGCTTCAAGGTCCTCGGCGCCTGCTGCATCGCGCTCGGCGGGCACGCCAGCGCCGAGCGGCACCTGAAGCGCGCACTCAGGCGGTCGCTGGCGCAAGGCGACGTCCGCAGCGTTGCCGACATGCTCGACAACCTGGCCTTGGTCGAGAAGGCGCTCGGCCACTACGACGAGTCGCTGCGCCTGTCGATGCAGTCGCTGCAGCAGTACCGCCGGCTCGGCCATGTCGCCGGAGAGGCGCTGTGCCTGAACAACATCGGCGCGATGCAGATGGACCGTGGCGAATACGAAGCCGCAGGGTCGCATCTCAGAGCGGGACTTGCCCTCAGCGAGCTTCACGACCTGGTCAGCACGCGCGGACTCCTGCTGGCGAACCTGACCGAGCTCGCGGTGAAGACCGACGCTACGCAAGCGGCGAAGCAATATGCCGGCCTCGCGCTCGAGCTCGCCAGGCACATCGGCGCCCGCACCGTCGAGTCGTGGCTCGAGATGCAACTCGCGCAGATCGCCCTGCGCAACGGCGAGCCGGCCGGCGCGCGCCTGCACCTCCGCTCCTCGCTGGAAATCTCGATCGACATCGATCGACCTGCGCTGAGGCTCGCCGGCGTTTCCGTCTTCGCCGAGATCCTGGCTGCCGAGGGGCATCTCGATTGCGCACGCCGCGTCCTCGCGTTCGCCGCGGAGCACCCGTCGATGCCCACGAACGGGCGCGACGACCTGCGCGCGAGGCTCGCGCGCTGGGGAACGACACCCAAAACGGCGTCCTGGCCGGGGCTCGATCTCGCTGCGCTGGTGGACCGCATCGTGGTCGAGACCGATGTCGCGCATGCGCCGTTGATCGCCCTCTTGAACGAGCGACGCTAGCGTCGACCCGCGCGCCGCCGCGCGCTGCGAGCGCGTCGGACCGTCAGTCGAACTTGCCTTGGCGGACGACGTTCGGCCGGATGTCCGGGTTGCGCGCCGTGCCGCAGTTCGGCGCGCGAACGCGTGCCTCGCGCGTTTGCTGCGCGCCGACGCTGACGTCGCTGCTTCCCCAGAGCGTGCCCTGCGCACAGTCGAGCGAGCGCGCGACGCCTGCCCAGGTCTTGCTGCCGCGGTTGCGAATCTCGAAGATCGCCTCGATGGTCTTGCCCGGACCGCCGGTTGCCGGATCCCATCGGACGCGGTAGCGGTAGTCGACATCGGCGGCGCGCGCCCACGGCGACCAATCGCTGAGGCGCGGGCCAGCGGACGGCGTGGGCGCGGGCGGCGGCGGTGGCCGCGTCGTCGTCGCGGGCGGCGGCGCGGGCGTCGGCTGCGCAGGCGCCGGCGGTGGCGTCGCGCCGCTCAGGCGAAGCGCGACGTTGCACCAGTGCTTCGGATCCTCGAATCCGGTGCTGCCATAGAGCTCGCGATGGCGGGCGCCGCAGGCGAGCGGCTTCACCTTCGCGAAGTCGATCTCGGCAACGCTCTTGCCCCAGAGGCAGTTCGCGCCGTCGTACGTCGCGCACGCAGGGTTGCCGTCCGCGCTGATTGTGAACGCGAGCCGGCCCGCGTTCGGCGCCGGGAAGTTCGCTTCCTGCCACTGCTCGGCCCCGAGGGCGCGAGCGCTCGCGAGGCACCCTGCGGAAACGACGTTGGCCAGCCACGCTCGGCGCTTCATGCGATCCCTCCGTCGGACGCATCGGCCCGCAAAGGCATCGTACTGCCGGCGGCGATGCATCGGCAGCGTCGCTGCGGCGCTGCGTCCTCAATCGAATCGATCAGAGCTGCTCGAGGTTCGCGCCGCGCAGGCCGACGAGGAGCGCGCGTCCGTTCGCGTCGACGCGGAACTCGCCAAAGCGGGCGCGCGCCCAGCGCGCGGCCTCGCCTTCGGGGAACGACCACGCGTCGCTGACGAGCACCCAGTCGCCGTGCATCGGCGTCAGCTCGATGCGCAGCTCGTCGGCGGCGAGCGGCTCGCCCTGGTGGAGGCGCAGCGCCGTCACGACATTGCGTGCGTCGCGGCGAGCGACGACGTGCGGTCGGCCGCGGCCGAGCAGGCCGCCCGCGTCGTCGCGCACCTGCGGCGGCAGCGCGAAGTCGAGCCGCATGTAGTCGCCCTGCATCAGCGAGCGCGGGTCGACCGGAGCGAGGCGGACGAAGACCGGCGCTCCGTTCGCGATGAGCTGCTCCTTCTGCCGGATCGCGACGTTCGCAGCGACGATGACGAGGAGCGCAGTGGCGACGATGCCGATCTGATCGACCGACGCCGAGATGCCGCCGACGGTCCAGCGCAGCGCGTGCGGCACCGGCGCGGTCGGCGCTGCCGTGTTCGCGGCCGCGGTCGTGCGCGACGACAGCCATGCCAGCGCGCCGAGGGCAGCGCCGGCGCCGACGAGGACGACCGCCTTCGTCGTCAGCGGCCACGCGAGCTGGTAGTAGAAGCCACCGACGATCCAGGCGGCGGCGAGCGCCGCGGTCGACGCGAGCCGCCAGCGCTTCGCAGTCGCGCAGACCGCAAGCGCGACGAGCGTCGCGCCGAGCGCCGGCAGGAACCACGCGAGCGCGACGAGCACGACCGCGACGCCGATCCCGCCGATGCTGCGCAGCGTCGGCCAGCGCCGCGACGCCCACGCCGCGGCGCCGGCCGCAAGCAGCAGCGACGCGATGCGCAGCGGGGTCATCGCACCGCTTCGCGACAGCGCCGGCTCGATCTCGCGGGCGAGGTCGGCGAGCGGCCCCGACGACAGCGTCGCACCGACGAGGAACGTCATCCCCGACCACCACGCGAGGCCGACCAGCGTCGCGAGCAGCCAGCCGGCGCGCAGCGGCTCGAGCGCCGCCGCGAGCGTCGCGCGCGCGCCGTCGTTCGCCATCCGCATCGCGACGGTGCCGGCGCCGAGCCAGAGCAGCAGGTCGACGTGCCACGCGAGCCAGAAGTGGACGAGCGCCTGCGACCGCCAGCCTCCGCTCGACGGCATCCAGGCGACAACGACGAGCGTCGCCGCGGCGGCGCCGAGGACGACGCGCAGCCACGCGCGCGGCACTGCGAACGCGGTCGCTAGCGCGACCGCGGCGAGCACGACCGCCGCCGGCGCCGCCGGCAGGTCGCGAAAGACGCCCCAGCCGACGAGCCCCGCGCCGACGATCAGCGTCGGAATGACGAGCTGCTCGACGAAGAGCGGCAGGCGTTCGTTGCGCAGCACGAGGACCGCGCCGGCGAGGACGAGCGCGCCGACGACGTAGGCACCGACGGCGTGGCGCAGCAGCTCGCCGAAGATCATGCCGACGACCGCGAACAGCGGCAGCGCGGCGAGCCAGGCGCCGAACGCGGTCAGCAGCACGACCGGCCACGGCCGATCCTCGTGCTGCGGCACCGTCGCGGTCGCGGGCAGAAGGCCTTCGCCGACCGCGGCGCGGACGACGTCGGCGAGCTGCTGCTCCGCGCTCATCGCGCGGCTCCGTGGCGGCGCGCCAACCGCAGCAGCAGCGACACCGTGCCGGCGAGCAGCGCCGCGGCGACGAGCGCGAGCAGCATCAGCCGCGCGAACGCGTCGCTGCTGCTCGCGCCGTGGAAGAGCGCGTAGGCGAGTCCGCCGACGACGAGCGTGTCGATGCCGAGCGCGACCGCACTCAGCCCGAAGATCTCGAACGACTCGTCGCGCGCGAGCAGAACCGCGGCGACGGCGAAGACAGCGAGCCCGCAGAAGTAGTGTGCGAGCGCCCGGTCGCCGACGAGGCCCGCGATCGCGGTCAGCCCGATCATGACGACGGCGAGCGCGATCGCGACGCGCTGCCCCCAGACGCCCGCACCGGTGACGTTGCGCAGCGGTGCGCTCAGGAACGCGACGAGCGCGAGCGCGGCGCCCCAGCCGGCGAGGTGCGCGGCGAGGTCGTCGGGCTGGACGCGCCAGCGGTGGCCGGTGTGCGCGTGGACCCAGAGCGAGACGCCGGTCATGACGACGAGCGCCCACGGCGCCCAGAGCACGTCGCTGCGCGCGGCGATGCACAGCGGCAGCGCGAGCAGCGCCCACACCGCGAACAGCTGCCACGGGTCGGCGCCGGTCTGATAGGTCTGGCCGAAGTAAGCGAAGAGCGCGCCGATCGCGAGCAGCGCGACGAGGCCGAGCGGAGCGCGCGCCGCCGGCTTCCAGAGCGCGCCGGCGCACATCGCGAGGACGAGCCCCTCGAGCATCGCGAAGCGGCCGAAGCGGCCGAGCGTCTGCCAGTTGGCGGCGATCCAGAAGACGAGGCCGAGGCCGCCGAGCGCCGCGGCGAGGACGGCGACGCCGCGCGGCAGCCAGGTCGCGAGCGCTGCCGGCGCGTCGTCGAGGCCGGCGATCGCCTCGAGTCGACGCGTCGCTGCAGCGTCGAGGCCGTGCTCGGCGGCGAGCTGCGCCAGTCCCGATCGAAGGTCCATCGACGGTCCATCGGCTGTGGAGGTGGCGCGCATTGTCGGTGCGCCCGCGCCACGCACGCCAGTTCGGCCGCCACGCGCCGCGATTTCCGCGGCATCATTGCTCGCGAACGAGCGCCTGATGTCGCTTTCGCCCCGCGTGGTTGTCAGGATCGCTGCCTGTACGGCGGTTTCGCCGCGGTCCACAGTCACGGCTCCCTTCCACCCCATCGGAGCAAGTGATGAACCGCTACGTGATCGAACGCAACATCCCCGGCGTCGGCGCCTTCGACGCAGCGCAGCTGAAGGCAGCGGCCGCGACCTCGAACGCCGCGCTCGCCAAACTGGCCGGCAAGGTCCAGTGGCTCGAGAGCTTCGTCGTCGACGACAAGACCTTCTGCATCTACCTCGCCGAGGACGAGGAAGCGGTGCGCGAGCATGCGCGGCTGAGCGGCTTTCCGGCCAACCGGATCAGCGAGGTCGCCCGGGTGATCGACCCGACAACCGGCGGTTGAACGCCGGCTTCGGGCCAAGGCGGGGGAGGGCGATGCAGCCGGTTCTGGACGTGACCGTGGTGCTGATGGAGGACGGCCTGTCCTCCACC
>Ga0157377_10001098_pt1 | contig 11434 bp, 8 predicted proteins | sample M55metaG_FD_121116 | JGI IMG/M metagenome (GOLD analysis project Ga0157377, IMG submission 121116) | Miscanthus rhizosphere microbial communities from Kellogg Biological Station, Michigan, USA - M5-5 metaG | ecosystem: Host-associated > Plants > Roots > Rhizosphere > Soil | place: USA: Michigan...
CGCAGGACTTCCAGCGTGGATGCGCGGTCGAGCACGCGTCCTAGTTCACGTAGTGGCCGTTCCGCCGCGGGCAGATGTGCCCCTGCGGATCCAGCGGCGTCCCGCACAGCGGGCACGGCGGGCGGCCGGCGGCGACGACGTTGGTGGCGCGCGCCACGAACGTGCGGGCCGCGGTCGCGGTCATGCGCACCCGCAAGAGGTCGGGACCGTCGTCATCCTCGTCGTCATCGTCCTCGGGGTCGACGGCCTCGCCGTCCTGGTCCTGGGCACGGGCCTCGACGAGGACGCGCTCCGCGCCACCGTCCCATCCGAGCGTGAGCGAGCCCGCCCGGAACGCCTCGTTCAACGGCTCGTCGAGCACCTCGTCGTCGGTGTCGCCGTCGGTCGTCACGCCGACCGGGTCGTCTTCCCCGACGCCCGCGATCCCTCGAAGATCGAGCTCATCGAGGAGCGCTCCGAGTCGCTCGGCGAGGACCGCGACCTGGACCTTCTCGAGCACGACCGAGACCACGCGCGTGCCCTCGCGCGCCTGGAGGAAGAAGGTCCGATCGCCCGGTTCACCGATCGTGCCGGCGACGAATCGGTCGGGTGGGTCGAAGATATAGCGCCGTCGCGGCATGGTCCGACTCTATACCCAATCGCACCAGCGCCCGTCAGCCGACGTTGACGTCCACGGTGTGCCAGCCGCGGGCGCCGTCGGGAGCCGGTCGCGACGGGGTCTCGTCCTGCAGCGTGCCGGTGCCATCGGTGGCACGCACCTGGAGACGATGCGGACCCGGCGTCGCGTCCCAGGAGTGCGTCCACTGGACCCACGTCGCCTTCGAGATCGGGGCGGACAGACGTGCCTCGTACCACGTGTCGTCGATACCGACCTCGACCTTGCTGATGCCGCGGTCCGGCGCCCAGGCGACGCCGGCGATGGCGACCGACCCAGTGGCGATGTTCCCGGTCGGCGTATCGATCCGGGACTGGGTCAGGATCGGCCCTTCCTTCGACCAACCAAGCGGCACCCAATAGCCGTCGTAGGACTCCCAGGTCGTCAGCTCCAGCTCCCAGAGCCACTTGGTCGCCGAGACGTACCCATAGAGCCCGGGCACGATCAGGCGCGCCGGGTAGCCATGGCGTCGCGGGAGCGGCTGGCCGTCCATCTCGACGGCGATCATCGGCTCCCGGGCGGGGTCCATCACCCATGACATCGGCATGCCGGCCGTCCAGCCATCCACGGATCGTCCGACGAGCTGCGTCGCCTGCGCCGTCGGCGCAGCCATGGCGAGGACGTCGCGCAGCCGGACGCCGGTCCACTTCGTGTTCCCGACGAGATGTCCGCCGACTTCGTTGCTGACGCAGGCGATCGTGCAGTACTGCTCGAACATGGGTTGGGAGATCAGCTGGTCCCACGTCAACGTCGTTTCCCGCTCGACGAGCCCGTGGATGCGGAGCTGCCAGGTTGCTGTATCCAGGGAGGGAACGAGAAGCGCGGTATCGATGCGATAGAAGTCGTCGTTCGGAACGACGATCGGTGTCAGCCCGGGTGTCGATGAGGCAAGGTCGGCTTCCGCAGGCAACGGCGGCACGACGTCGACCGGTGGCGGCAGCGGGATCGATGGCGTCGGGGAGCTGGTACTCGACGCGATCGCCGTCCGACCGAAGGCCCCCGCGGCCAGCGCCCCGATCCCGACGGCCGTCGTCCGTAGCAGGAACGAGCGTCGGGCCGGATCGGCCATCGATGATCGGCCCTCGACGGGACCGAGCCGTCCGAGCAGCCAGGACAGGGTCTGGATCGCCACCGCCGTCGACGCGGCCGCCTGGACGGCGACCATCGCCGGGTCAGCCAGGGGCTGCCCGAGGGCGGCGATGAAGCCGATCACCCCGAAGATCCCAAAGCCGACTCCCGCCACGACGAACCGTCGAATCGCGAGCACGCCGAACAGCGCACCCAAGGCCAACGCGACGACCGTGACCAGGGCCTCGAGCGCGAGTTTGTCGTTCGTCCCGAAGATGCTGACGACGAAGTCTTTGGCGCCTGCGGGCTGCAGGTTGATGACGACCTGGCCGACGGCGTCGACCAGCGAGGTCGCGCCCGGGAGGACCCCGGCGATGGCCTCCGACACGCCGAGCCCGAGCGCCGCCGCAGCGACTCCAGCGAGCGCCGCCAGTCCGCGAGTTCGCGTCGACCCATTCACAGCGTCATCCTGCACCCGCTCGATGACGAGCGCGTGACGTCAAGTCGGCGTCGGTGTCGGCTCGGGAGTCGGCTCAGGTGTCGGTTGCGGTGTGGGTTCAGGTGTCGGTTTCGGTGTCGGTTCCGGCGTCGGTGTCGCTGTCTCGGTGGGCGTCGCGGTCTCGGTCGGGCTCGGGGTCGGCGTCGCCGGCGGCGGTGAGCACGGGACGGCCGCGATCTCGGAGCCGGATGGCGACGGGATCTCGAAGGATGGGATCACGCCACTTTCGTCCGGCGTCGGAAGCGGGATACACGAGGGCGATGGACTCGGTGAAGCGCCGCAGCCGTGACCCTGCACGTACGGGCCCCAGGTCCGTCCATACGGGGTGAAGGCGTTGTTGTAGAAGTACGCGGTCCGCGTCCGGTCCGGTCCGCCGGCCGTGCCGGGCCCCCGTTGCGCGCGACGCATCCAGTCCTGGTCGGCCTGGAGCCAGTTCGGGTACTTGCTCTCGTGCGGCGCGGCCTGGATCGCGGCCAAGCCGCACGTGTCCTTGGGCAGGGCCGCCTTGGGCTCGGTGCCGTTGATGAACCACTCCTCGACGCCCTGGCCGGACGACGGCTTTTCGCCGGTGAACGGGTCCACCGCGGCCTGTGTCAGCCCATCGGGCCGGGCGAAGCGGGTGATCGGCCACTTGGCACTGGCTTCGGTCACGAAGCCCTGCCAGACGTAGGTCGCGACATCGATCGAGAAGACGGGCCGCGCCGGCGTGGACACCGGCGTGTTGTCGCTGTTGCCGTTCCAGACGCCGACGGCAAGCGCATACGCACCGTCCTTGCGTCCCTCTTTGGAGGGCGGCGCGATGTAGCCGTACGCGTTCAGGTCCTTCGCGTCGTTGTTCGTGCCGGTCTTGAGGGTCGCCGGGCGCCGGGCCTTGTCCGGCCCACGGATGAGGAACTTCCCCCAGAACGGGTTGATGCGCGGCTGGGTATTGCCGTTGAGGATGTCCGTGATGATGTAGGCCGATTGCGGCTTCACGACCTGGACGGGCTTCGCCGGCTCCGGCAGCTTGACGTTCTGGCCGCTGGCGTCCTGGACCGAGATGATCGTCGTCTGTTCCACGCGAACGCCGCCGTTGCCAAGCGTCCCGTACGCACCGACGAGGTCGATCGGACGAGTCTCGGCGACACCGAGCGCGATGGCCGCGCCGGCGTTCTGGGTCTCGGTCTGGAAGGTCATCCCGAAGTCCTTCGCCCGCGCGAACAGGTGATCAGGGCCATTGATGACGGCCGTTTTGACCGCCGGGATGTTCAGCGAGAACTGCAACGCATTCCGGACCCGGACCGGGCCTCGCTCGAGGTTGTCGGCGTCAGTCGGCGAGTAGCCACCGCCGAAGTCGGTTGCGCTGTCCATGAGCATGTCGCCGGCGGTGATCGCCTTGTCATCGATGGCGACGACGTAGTTGAACGGCTTGAACGCCGAGCCCGGCTGGCGGTAGCCCTGGGTCACCACGTCGAACTGGGGTTGGAACCGCTTGTCCTTCGATGCGCGGTAGTAGTCGGCGGAGCCGACCTGCGCGAGGATCTCGCCGGTCTGGTAGTCCTCTGCGACAAGCGCGCCGTTGCGAACGTTCTTGTTCTCGAGGTTCTGGATCCACGCCGGGTATGAGTCGAACTTGAGCGTTTCGGTGACGAACTTCCTGGGGTTGCCGACGTGCGGAGCAAGCGCAGCCGCCCTGACCCACTTCTCGGCGATCTGCTGCAGGCCGTAGTCGAGCGTGGTCGTCACGCGCAGGCCGCCTTGCTGGAGCTCGTCACACGTCGGTACGTCGGGTCCGCACAGCTTTCGTGCAAGTTCAGCCTGGACAGCCCAGACGAAGTGGGGCGCCTTCCAACGCGGCGCCGTCTGGCGGGCCAGCTCGATCGGTTGCCCCTTGTCGGCCTCGAGGTCCGCCGGAGAGTACTGATTCCCGGACAGCGGCATCCGCCCGGCAGCCATCAGGTCGAGGACGGTGTCGCGCCGCTGGGCGACCTTCGTGTCCGGCTCCAGGATGAGGTGAGCCGCGCTGGCGGGTACGCAATCCCCCTTGTCGTCGAGCTCCACATCGCACGTCGTTTCGGCATTCCGTACGAGGTCGTAATTCGAGGGCGACTGCGGAAGCGCAGCGAGGATCGCCGCCTCGCCTGGCGTCAGGTCGGCAAGGTCCTTGCCGAAATACGACCGCGCGGCCGCCTTCACCCCGTAGCTCTGGTTGCCGTAGTAGTTGTTGTTCAGGTACGCGGCCATGATCTGCTGCTTGCCTTCCTCGCCGGGAAAGGCCTTGGTGAGGCGGATCGACTGGATGATCTCCTTGAGCTTTCGCTCCGCGGTCCGCTTCGGGTCCTGGACGAGGTCCGGGTCAAGCAGTCGGGCGCGGACGAGCTGCTGCGTGATCGTGGAGGCGCCTCGGCTGGACCCGCGGATGGAGTCGATCCCCGCCGAGATGATCGCGGTCGGGTCGAAGCCCGCGTTCTCCCAGAACGTCTTGTCCTCGACGGCCGTGGTGGCGTCGACCAGGACCGGTGGGATCTGATCAAAGGTCACGACCTCGCGCTTGAACTCGCCGAATCGGGCGAGCTCCACCTTCCCGGTGCGGTCGGTGATGACGATCTCCTGCGGCAGCTTGAGGTCGTTGAGCTGGTTGACGTCAGGCAGACCGTTCGCCAACGCCGCATAGACCGTCACCGCGGAGATGGCGCCGATGATGCCGATGCCGGCCAGGAAGGCGAAGAGGATGACCGCGAGCCACCCGACGGTCGACCGTGGCCGCGATGTCGGCAGGTCGGGGCGCGTCTGGTAAGCGTGGGAACGATAGGCAGACGACAAGAAGGTCTCCGAGGCGTTGGGAGAGGGCGCTCTCTGCCGTTAAGGATGGCGCAAGAGACGTGAACAGGTTGACGACCCTGGTCGTCCGTTCGTGACGCGGGCGTGTCACACCCCGCTCGCGCCGTGCTCGCGAGGCGTCGGATCTAGCGCTTGGCGAATCGCTCGAGATGCTGGGCGTCCGCCTCGAGGATGGCGTCGAGCAGCGGGGCCGCGATCTCGGCACCGACGAGCGGGTTCGCCGCGAGCGCACGGATCGCGATCTCCCGGTCACCCGTCCGCGCCGCCTCGATCGTCAGCTCCTCGTACGCCTTCACGACCTGGATGAGCGCGCGTTGCTCTGGCGCCAGCGGCGCGAGGGGCAGGGGATGCGCACCGTCACGGTCGATGACCGCTGGGATCTCGACGACGGCGCTGTCGGGCAGGTCGGGGATGGCGCCGCCGTTGCGGACGTCGACGACCTGGACGTCACCTCGGCCGTCGTGGAGCGACGCGATCAGCTGCGCGGCCGCCTCGGAGTAGAAGGCTCCGCCGCGATGGTCGAGCAGCTCTGGCTTCTCGGCGAGTGCCGGGTCGCGGTACATCTCGAGGAGCTTCGCCTCGATGTCCATCACGTCCTGCGCGCGGGTATGGCCGTTCTGCTGTTCCGCGAGGACGGTCCTCGTCAGGTAGTAGTAGCGGATGTAGTAGGAGGGGATCGCACCCATCCAGCGGAGCATCTCGACGGGGAAGCGCAGCTCCTCGGCCAGCTCGGAAGCATCCTCGTCGAGCAGGTCCTGGAGCCGATCCTCGCCGTCCACCCGGACCGCGCGTTCCCAGCTCAGGTGGTTCAACCCGACATGCTCGAGCTGCACGCGCTCCGGCTCGACCCCGAAGCGAGCGGCGAGCCGGCGTTGAAGGGTGATCGCGACGTTGCACAGCCCGAGCGCCCGGTGACCGTCGTCGATGAGGGCCTGCGTCACGATGCCGACGGGGTTCGTGAAATCGACGATCCAGGCGTCCTTGTTCGCTCGCCGGGCGGTGAGCTCGGCGAGCTCCAGGACGCGCGGCACCGTCCGCAACGCCTTTCCGAAGCCTCCAGCACCGGTCGTCTCCTGACCGAGGACACCGAACTTGAGCGGCAACGTCTCATCGATGAGCCGTGCCGCCTGACCGCCGACGCGTAGCTGGAGGAGCACGAAATCTGCGCCGTCGAGGGCAGCGTCGCGATCCCCCGTCAGCGTCAGCGTGCCGTTCCAACCCAGCCGGTCGAGCATCCGCCGCGCCAGCCCGCCGACGACCTCGAGCCGTTCCGGATCGATGTCGAGAAGGACGAGCTCATCGATGGGGAGGCGGTCCGACCGGCGCGCGAAACCCTCGACGAGCTCGGGTGTGTACGTGCTGCCCGCACCGACGACCGTGATCCGGGTGCCCATCCAACCTCCGGGGGTCTTGACAGGATTGCTTATAACGTTATCAGCATTCAGAGCCCGCGCAACCCATCAGTTCCGCCGTCGCATCCAGAGGAGGAGCGCCTCGGTTGGCCAGGTTCCGGCTCGAGCTCGGCCCCGTCCCGCTGCACCATCAGGTCTATCTCGACCTGCTCGGCTCCCTCGATTCGGGGCGCTGGGCGCCGGGCCGCCAACTTCCGACAGAACGCGAGCTTGCCGGCCATTACGGCTGCAGTCTGATCACCGTCCGTCGTGCGCTGGATGAGCTGGTGCGCGAAGGACGCATCGAACGGACCCGCGGACGCGGCACCTTCGTGCTGCATCCGAGACTGGATCGCGACATCGCCGGGCGAGCGAGCTTCGCCGAGGAGATGCGCCAGCGCGGCCTTGACCCCCACACCCGCCTGATCTCGGCTCGACCGGAATCTGCCTCAGTGTCCGTGGCGGCTGCCCTGGGGATCGAGGCCGGCTCGCCGATCCTCTATCTCGAACGACTGCGGCTGGCCAGCGGGGAGCCCTATCTCCTCGAGCAGGTCCACCTGCCGGCCGAGCGGTTTCCTGGGCTGCTCTCGATGGATCTCGAGCACAGCTCGCTGTATGAACTTCTGTCCACGCGCTACGGCACCCAGGTCGTGCGCGCGCGCGAGGCCCTCGAGCCCGTACTCCTCCGGGCTCGAGAGGCCCGCCTCCTCGATCAACGACGGGGTGCCGCGGCGCTCCTCATCGAAGGTATCGCGTTCGACGCCGAAGGCGCCCGGGTCGAGTTCGGCCGGACGTTCGTACGCGGCGATCGCTCCCGGTATTTCGTCGAACGTGAGGTCGACCGGCCGATCCGGTCGACCGCGATCGAAGCCACCGTACGCATAGGAGGAGCGAGCGGGTGAACGGGACATCCACGGAAAGACGCACACGGAAGGAGCCCTCATGAGAGTCGGAACCGGACGGTTCGCCGTCCTCCTGGCCGTGCTGGCGCTGATGTTCGCGGCGTGCAGCCAGTCCACGGCGTCATCGGCGCCGTCGTCGTCGACCGCCGTCGCCTCGGAGCAGCCGTCGGAGTCCGCGGCCTCGTCCGAGTCGGCGAGCCCGCCGCCGCCGACGCCCCTGCCGGCGAACGAGTCGCAGGCGAAGCCCGGCGACGTCACGATCCGTTGGTATTGCTGCCTCGGGACCGGTGACGCGCCCGAACAGGTCACGGTCGAGCGCAAGGTCGCCGACGATTTCAATGCCTCGCACCCCGGCATCCACCTCCAGTTCGAGGGGTACGTGTACGCGGCGGCGGCCGATGCCCTGTCCGTCCAGCTCGGCGCCGGCAGCGGCCCGGACGTGGTCGGTCCGGTCGGGGTCGGTGGCGCGGAGCGCTTCAAGGGCCAGTGGCTCGACCTGCAGCCCTACATCGACAAGGCCGGCATCGACATGAGCCAGTACCCCGAGTCGACCGTGAAGCTGTACAACGCGGGCGGCGAGGGTCAGCTCGGCATCCCGTACGCCGTGTACCCGTCGGTCCTGTTCTACAAGGCCGACATGTTCAAGGAGGCGGGCCTCAAGGAGCCGCCGCACCAGTGGAACAGCACCTACACGATGCCCGACGGCTCGACGCGGCCGTGGGATTACGACACCGTGCGCGAGATCGCCAAGATCCTGACCGTCGACCAGAACGGCCACGACGCGACCGAAGCCGAGTTCGATCCCACGAAGATCGCGCAATGGGGCTTCGAGCCGCAGCGTGACGATCTGCGTCAGACGGGCGCCTACTTCGGCGCCGGTGCGCTGCTCGGCTCCGACGGCAAGACCGCGCAGATGCCCGAGCCGTGGGTCGCGGCATGGAAGCAGTTCTACGAGGGCATCTGGACGGATCACACCAGCATGACCGGGGCCCAGTTCCAGACGACGGATCTCAACCCGGCCGGCTATCCCTTCTGCGCCGGCAAGGTCGCGATGAGCACCAACTACCTCTGGTCGACCTATTGCCTCGAAGACAAGACGACCGGGACCGACTGGAACATGGCGGCGACGCCTGCCTACAAGGGCAAGACGACTGCCGCGTTCAACGCCGATACGTTCCGGATCCTCAAGACCAGCAAGAACCCCGATCAGGCGTTCGAGGTGCTCCAGTACCTGCTCGCCAACAAGGACCTGCTCGAGCTGTACGGCGGGACCCCCGCCATCGAGTCACAGCAGGACGCGCATCTCGAGAAGGTCTTCGGGGCCTACTCCCAGAAGCCGGACTGGAAGGTGGCGAAGGAAGGCATCAACTTCGCCGACGTGCCGAACTTCGAGTCGTACACGCCGGCGTACAGCCAGACCTTCGACATCATCCTCAAGTACGGGACCAAGTGGCAGACCACCCCTGGTCTGAACCTCGATACGGAGATAAGCGCGATGAAGGACGAGATCCAGGCCGCCTGGGACGCCAGCTGACCGATGGCGGCCCCCAGCATCGCGCGCCCCCGCGTCCTGCCGCGCTTCTCCGGTCTGGCGTGGCGGCGCGCGCGCTGGGGGTACGTCTTCATCGCGCCGTGGCTCATCGGGTTCGTGCTGTTCACGGCACTCCCGATGATCGCCACGTTGGCCTTCACCTTCACGAACATCAACCTCGCCCAGGCCGAACCGCTCAAGTTCGTCGGGCTGAAGAACTACGAGACGCTCCTCAACGACAAGCAGGCCTGGGCGTCGCTCGGGATCACGTTCAAGTACATGCTGCTGGCGCTGCCCGTGGCGGTCATCCTGCCGTTCCTGGTGGCGCTGCTCCTGCACTCGCGCCACCTGGTCGCATCCGGCGTGTTCCGGGTGTTGCTGTTCCTGCCGTACGTCGTGCCGTTCATCGCGACGGTGTTCATCTGGCAGGGGATGCTCAATCCCGAGACCGGCTGGGTGAACGGCCTCCTGAAGGCGCTCGGGGTCAACAGCCCTCCAGGCTGGCTCGAGGACCCAGGCTGGGTCTACCCGGGCCTCGCGATGATCGGCCTCTGGGGCATCGGTGCCGGGATGATCGTCTACCTCGCCGGCCTGAAGGGCGTGCCGACCGACCTCTACGAGGCGGCCAAGATCGATGGGGCGGGGCCCTGGGCGTCGCTGCGCCATATCACGATCCCGATGATCACCCCAGTGATCTTCTACACGGTCGTGCTGTCGGTCGTGGAGGTGCTCCAGTACTTCCTCGTCCCGCTGGTGCTCCAGAACGGCACCGGCGAGCCGGGCGGCTCGACCATGTTCTACAACCTCTACATCTACAAGAACTTCTTCACGTTCCAGAACATGTCCTACGGCGCCACGCTGGCCTGGGTCCTGTTCATCATCTCGCTGGCGGTCACGCTGATCCTCTTCGGGACCGCCCGGAAGTGGGTCTACTACGCCGGTGAGGCTCGATGACCGCCACATCGCTCGCGGGCGGTCGCATCCTCCGCATCCGCCGCCGGACCCGGACCGCGGCCGGAAGTCGGCCGCCGCGGCAGCGCGGCGACAGCTCGAGGTCGTTCCTCATCACGCTCATCGCCGTGCTGGTCGTCGCGGCCTTCCTGTCGCCGCTGCTGCGGTCGGTCGCCTACTCGCTCAAGAGCATCGACCAGATCACCCAGGCCCACTCGCCGCTCTATCCGGCCGATCCGGTCACGTTCAACTTCAACGGCAAGGACCTGCCGGTCTACAACGTGCCGCTGCCCGACGGCACGATGCGCCAGCTCGCGATCGTCGAGGCGCTCCGGCGCCAGAGCACATTCGTCGATCCGCAGGACCCGACGGCTGCACCGATCGTCTGGCAGGGCTCGTGGCGGACGCTCGAGCCGGTGTGGCAGTTCGCGCCGCACTGGGAGAACTTCGGGAAGGTCTGGGACCTGATCGATTACCCGAGGCTCCTGCTGAACACCGTGATCATCGCCCTCATATCGACGATCGGGACGTTGATCTCGTGCACGCTCGTGGCTTACGGATTCGCGCGGTTCCGGTTCCCCGGTCGCAGCTTCCTATTCACCCTTCTGATCGCCACGATCTTCCTGCCGGCCGCCGTAACGATCATCCCCACGTACACGATCTTCCAGCGGATGGGCTGGGTCGGGACCTGGCTACCGCTGCTGGTCCCGGCGTTCTTCGCGAACGCGTATGACGTGTTCCTGATGCGTCAGTACTTCATGACGATCCCGACGGACCTCGACGAGGCCGCGGCGATCGATGGCGCCGGACCGTTCCGGACGCTCATCTCGGTCGTGCTGCCACAGGCCTGGCCGGTCATCGTGGCCGTCGCGGTCTTCCACCTCGTCTACTCGTGGAACGACTTCTTCGGGCCACTCATCTACACGGCCGGCAAGGTCGACCTGCAGACGGTGGCGCTCGGCTTACAGCGGTTCAACGGCATCTACTACCGTGAGCCGGGTTTGATCCAGGCCGGCACGCTCATGACGCTGGTCATCCCGGTCATCGCGTTCCTGCTGACCCAGCGCTTCTTCACGCGCGGGATCGTCATCACCGGCGTCGAGAAGTGACCGTCGCCGGGCTCGCCGCGGCGGGCGACGCGCGCGACCTGCGATGACCTTCCGTGTCGCGCTGACGTTCGACGCCGAGCATCCGGACCGTCCCCACCGCATCGGCGGGACGGAACGGGTGCTCGAGATCCTCGATGCCGAACGTATCCCGGCGACCTTCTTCATCCAGGGTCGCTGGGCGGAGGCGTATCCGCCGCTCGCCCGGTCCATCGCCGAGCGCGGCCACCTGATCGGGAACCACTCCTTCTACCATGCCCGGATGCCGCTCCTCTCCCCGTCGGGTCTCAGTTCCGATGTCCGAGCAGCGGAGCGAGCGATCATCGCGGTCACCGGCGTCGACCCCCGGCCGTGGTTCCGCTGCCCGTTCGGCGCCGGGTCCCGCGATCCGCAGGTCCTGGCCGGCATCGGTCATCTCGGCTATCGCGAGGTGTCGTGGGATGTGGAGGGCTTCGACTGGCGGCCGAGCACCCGCGGACGTGGCATGGCGCGTCGCATGACCCGTGATGCC
>Ga0157377_10001103_pt1 | contig 11413 bp, 10 predicted proteins | sample M55metaG_FD_121116 | JGI IMG/M metagenome (GOLD analysis project Ga0157377, IMG submission 121116) | Miscanthus rhizosphere microbial communities from Kellogg Biological Station, Michigan, USA - M5-5 metaG | ecosystem: Host-associated > Plants > Roots > Rhizosphere > Soil | place: USA: Michigan...
CAGCACCTGCATGCCGTCGAAGGGAGCGCCGAACATGCTGCCGAACGTCTTGCCGCACGCGGACTCTGATCACATCCCGGTTCTCGCCGACGAGGTGCGCGAGCTCCTCGCCGTTCGGCCCGGGGAGACGGTCGTCGACGCGACCTTCGGTGCCGGAGGGCACGCGAGGCTCCTCGCGCAGGACCTCGCGGGGCAGGGCAAGCTCGTCGCGATCGACCGCGACCCGGGAGCCAAGCCGTATTTCGACCGCTTCAAGGCGGCAGCGGGGGTCGAGGTGCGCTTCCTGCGCGGCGACTTCGCGGTCGTGTTGACCCAGCTCGCTGCGAACGACATCGGCGCCGACGCGATCCTGCTCGACCTCGGCATCTCGTCGATGCAGATCGACCGGCCCGAGCGGGGCTTCTCGTACGCGACAGACGCGCCGCTCGACATGCGGATGGACCCGTCGTCCGAGGCGAGCGCAGCCGAGATCGTCAACACGTGGGACGAGCGCGAGCTCGCCACGATCTTCCGGCGCTACGGCGAGGAGCGGTATGCGAAGGCGATCGCGCGGGCGATCGTCCGGCAGCGCGCCGAGCATCCGTTCGCGCGGACGGGCGAGCTCGTCGACACGATCAAGCTCGCGATCCCCACGCCGGCGCGCTTCGGCGAGGGTCATCCCGCCAAGCGGGTCTTCCAGGCGCTGCGCATCGCCGTGAACGACGAGCTCGGACAGCTCGAGGCGGCGTTGCCTGCGGCGCTCCAGATGCTCAGGCCCGGCGGCCGCCTCGCGGTGATCTCGTTCCACTCGCTCGAGGACCGGATCGTGAAGCGGTTCGTCGCCGAGCAGGCGAAGGGCTGCACGTGCCCGCCCGACTTCCCGGTGTGTGTCTGCGGCAAGGAGCCGACGCTGCGCTCGCTCACGCGAAAGCCCGTGCGGCCCGGCAGGCACGAGACGGACACCAACCCGCGGGCCGCTTCGGCACGCCTGCGCGTGGCGGTGAAGGCCTGATGTCGACGATCGCGCAACCGACACTGCGGCGCGCCCGCGCCGGCCGCTCGGCGTTCACGGGAGGCGTGCTCTGGATCGTGCTCGTCGCCGCCCTGCTTGCCGGAGTCGTTGCGACCAACGTTCTCGTCCTGCGCTTGAACGTGCAGCTCGACGACCTCCGCCACGACCGCGCCGAGCTCAAGGCCGAGATCGCGTCGACACGGGCACAACTCTCGAGCGCGTCGGCGAACGCGCGCATCGAGACCGAGGCCGCGTCGAAGCTCGGTCTGGTCGAGGCCGACCCCAACGCCACGACCTACCTCCGGCTGCAGCGGTGAAGCACCAGAAGCGGGCGAACTCGAGGATCCGCCTGCTGGTGCTGGCCTTCGTCGGCCTCTTCGCGGTCGCTCTCGTTCGCGCCGCGTGGATCCAGGTCGTCGACGGCAACGCCTACGCGGCGATGGCTTCGAAGCAGCAGCGGGAGACGATCGAGATCCCGGCGGGCCGCGGCACGATCTTCGACCGCACCGGTGAGCCGCTCGCGATCGGCGAGCTCGCGACGACCGTCTACGCCGACCCGCGCCACATCGTCTCGCCGAGGAAGGCTGCGATCAAGGCGGGGCAGACGCTCGGAATCGACCCGGACTCCGTCTTCGGAGGCCTCTCCGACCGCACGAAGCGATTCATCTACGTCGAGCGCAAGGCCGATCCCGCGAAGGCGAAGTTGCTCCAGAAGCTCGGGCTCGCCGGCATCGGCTTCTATCCCGAGGAGCGGCGGACGTACCCGCAGGGGCGCGTCGCGGCCCAGCTCCTCGGCTTCGCGGGAACCGACAACCGTGGCCTCGACGGGCTCGAGGGCTCGCTCGACAAGAAGCTCGCGGGCAAGCCGGGCTACGAGATCGTCGTGCGGGACCCCGCGGGGCAGGCGATCGACGTCGTCACCTCGCGCAAGGAGCGACCAGGGAAGAACGTCGTGCTGACGCTCGACCACCAGCTGCAGGCGACCGCCGAGCAGCTCCTGGCAACAGCCGTGCACCGCTGGGGCGCGAAGGGTGCGACCGCGATCGTGATGGATCCGCGCACCGGCTCGATCCTCGCGATGGCGAACGCGCCGACCTTCGACGCGAACCGGTTCTCCACGGCGCCCGCCGACGAGCGGCGCAACCGCGCCGTGACCGACCTGTACGAGCCCGGCTCGACGTTCAAGATCGTCACGATCGCCGGCGCGCTCGAGGACAACGTCGTCACGCCCGACACCTCGTTCACCCTCGCGCCGACGATCCAGGTCGCCGACCGCGTGATCCACGAGTCGCACATCCGCGGCACCGAGCGGATGACAGTGCGGCAGATCCTCTCCGAGTCGTCGAACGTCGGCACGATCACGATCGCGAAGGACCGGCTCGGCGGCCCGGAGCTCGCCCGCTGGATCTCGCGCTTCGGATTCGGCAAGCGGAGCGGCTCCGACCTGCCGGGCGAGAGCCCCGGCATGGTCCTGCCGTACGACCACTGGTCGGGCTCGACGATCGGGAACGTGCCGATCGGGCAGGGGATCGCGGTGACGCCGCTGCAGATGGTGAGCGCGTACGCCGCGATCGGGAACGGCGGCGTGATGCCGACGCCACACGTGATCGCGAAGATCGGCGGCCGCAAGGTGCATCACGCGGCCGGGCGACGTGTCGTCTCGAAGTACACGGCCGACCGCATGACGGCGATGTTCCGCGACGTGGTGGTCGAGGGCACGGGTACCGAGGCTGCGATCCCGGGCTACACGGTGGCCGGGAAGACCGGCACCGCGAACAAGGTCGAGAACGGCAGGTACGTCTCGAAGTACGTCGCGTCGTTCGTCGGGCTCGTTCCCGCGCGCAAGCCGCGTCTTGCGATTCTCGTGATGGTCGACGAGCCGCACGGCCAGATCTGGGGCGGCGTCGTCGCGGCGCCGATCTTCCGCGACCTCGCCCGGTTCTCGCTCCAGTACCTCGAGGTGCCGCCAGACGCGCCCGAGCTGAAGGCCTCGACGTCAGCCTCTGCGCAGTAGGCGCGCCACTACTATCGCGCTGATGGAGCTCGACGCGCTGATCCGCGCGCTCGCGCCGGGTGACGTGATCGGGCGACGGGCCGTCGAGATCTCGGGCCTCGCCTATGACACGCGCCGCGTCGGCGACGCCACGCTGTTCTTCTGCGTGCCCGGAGCACGCGTGGACGGTCACGACCTCGCGGGCGCGGCGGTCGCGGCGGGTGCGGCGGCTCTCGTGGTCGAGCATCCGGTGGACGTCGCCGTGCCGCAGCTCGTCGTCGAGTCCTCACGTGCCGCGATGGCGGTCGCCGCCGACGCCTTCTTCGGCGCGCCGACGGAACGACTGACCGTCGCGGGCGTGAGCGGGACGAACGGCAAGAGCACGACCACGCATCTCCTGCGCTCCATCCTCGAGGCCGACGGCCGCCGTACGGGGCTGGTGGGGACCGTCGAGTGGGTCGTCGGCGGGCACGTGCGCCCGGCGCCCCACACGACACCGGAGGCGATCGACCTGCAGCGTCTCCTTCGCGAGATGGTCGACGCGGGGGACGACGCGGTGGCGCTCGAGGCGTCGTCGCACGGCTCGCACTACCGGCGGCTGGACCGCGTGCGCTTCGATGCGCTCGCCTTCACGAACCTGAGCCAGGACCACCTCGACCTCCACGGCGACATGGAGGAGTACTTCCAGGCGAAGCGGCGTCTCTTCACCGGGATCGCGCCTCCGCCGGCCGCCGTGAACGTCGGCGACCCGTACGGCCGCCGGCTTGCGGAGGAGCTCGAGGGCGCCCATCGCGCGCCGCTCGTCACGTTCGGGCTCCGGCCCGAGGCCGAAGTGCGCGCCGACGGGCTGGAGCTCGGGCCACGCGGCTCGACGTTCACGGCGGCGGGGATCGCGATCGAGACACCGCTGCTCGGGGTGTTCAACGTCGAGAACGTCCTCGCCGCGGTCGCGTCGGCGCTGTTGCTCGACCTCGACGAGGATGCGATCGCGGACGGGATCCGTGCGGTGACCGGGGTCGCGGGGCGGTTCGAGGCGGTCGACGAGGGTCAGGATTTCGCGGTCGTGGTCGACTACGCCCACACGCCGGATGCACTCGAGACTGTGCTCCGCGCGGCGCGGCCGCTCGGCGACGGTCGGGTCGTCGTCGTGTTCGGTGCTGGGGGCGATCGCGACCGCGACAAGCGGCCGCTCATGGGCCAGGTTGCACGGAAGCTCGCGGACACCGTCGTGGTGACGAACGACAACCCGCGCTCCGAGGAGCCCATCGAGATCGTCGAGGCCATCCTCCAGGGCGCGGGGACGGACGTGGAGGTGGACCTCGACCGTCGCTCCGCCATCGAGTCGGCGATCGCAGGCGCCGGGCCGGGGGACGTCGTCGTGATCGCGGGGAAGGGGCACGAGCAGGGCCAGGAGATCGCGGGCGCCGTCCATCCCTTCGACGACCGCGAGGTGGCGCGCGAGGCCCTCCGAGCCCGCGGCGCCGCGCGCGGATGATCCCGCTCGAGTGGGGCGAGATCGAGGGGCTGGCGCTCGGCGAGCTGCGGGGGCGTCCGGACGACGGGATCGTCCGGCGGGTGCACGACGACTCACGCGACGCGCGGCCCGGCGATCTGTTCGTCGCGCTGAACACGGGAGTGCGCTTCGTGGACGACGCGCTCGCAGCCGGCGGGGCGACGCTCGTTCCGGAGGACCAGGAGGTTGCCCTGGCGACCCTCGCGCGGCTCGTGCGCGGCCGCTCCGACGCGGCCGTCGTCGCGGTCGTCGGCTCGACCGGGAAAACGACGACGAAGGACGCGCTCGGCGCACTCTGCGGAGCGGTCACGCCGACGGTCGCGGCGTATGCGAGCAAGAACAACGAGCTCGGGCTCCCGCTGACCGTGCTCCGGCTCGAGCCTGAGACCCGAGTGCTGGTCGCAGAGATGGGCATGCGCGGGCTCGGGCAGATCGCCGAGCTCTGCGAGGTCGCGCGACCGACGGTCGCGCTCGTCACGTCTATCGGCCCGGAGCACCTCGAGGTCGTCGGCACGGTGGAGAACGTCGCCCGGGCGAACGCGGAGGCGATCGAGGCGCTGCCGAAGGGTGGGATCGCCGTCGTCCCGGCCGACGAGCCGCTCCTCGAGCCGTATCTCCGCGACGACCTCGACGTTCGCCGCTTCGACCGCGGCGCCGTCGAGCGAGATGGCGAAGCGTGGCTGTTCCCCGTCGGTGAGCGCGAGATCCGGCTCGAGCTGCCGTTCACGCAGCGGCATCTCGCGGGCAACGTGGTCGGCGCGCTGACCGCGTACTGCGCGCTCGGGCTTCCGCTGGACCGTGCCTCCGAGGGGGCGTCTCGGATCAGCATGAGCCGCTGGCGCGGCGAGGTGCACGGGCTGCACGGGGGCGGCTTTGTCGTCAACGACGCCTACAACGCGAATCCCGTCTCGATGCGCGCGGCGCTCCTCGACCTCGCCGAGCGCTCCGACGGAAGACGACGGGTCGCGATCCTCGGGCAGATGGCCGAGCTCGGCGCCGACAGCGTGCGCTACCACGCCGACATCGCCTCGCTGCTCGACGAGCTGGGGATCGAAGTCGTCGTCGCCGTCGGGGACGAGGCGCGCCTCTACCTCTCAGGGCGTGACGACGGGATCGCGGTTCCCGATGCCGGGGCGTTCGACCCGATTGCCGCCGTGCTTCGCCCGGGCGACGCGATCCTCGTCAAGGGGTCGCGGTCGGTCGGTCTCGAAGGCATCCCCGGGCTGATTCAGAAACACTCACTCGGATGGTGAGGGTCCTGATCGCGGGCCTCGTCGCGATGGTGATCGCCGTCGCGCTGGGCCCCCAGTTCATCGAGTGGCTGCGCCGGCAGTCGATCGGGCAGCACATCCGCGAGGAGGGGCCTGCGCGCCACATCGTCAAGCAGGGGACGCCGACGATGGGCGGTCTGCTGATCATCGTCGCGGCGTTCGTGCCCGCGCTCATCGTCTCGCTGTACACGCTTCCCGGCCTCACGTTGCTGCTCGCGACCCTGGGCTGCGGGCTGATCGGCTTCGCCGACGACTTCCTCAAGGTCCGCAAGCGCCGCTCTCTCGGCCTCCCTGGTCGGTGGAAGATGCTCGGCTTGCTCCTGATCACCGCCGGCGTCGGCTGGGCGACGACACACATCGGCTACATGGACACGGAGATCTACTTCCCGCTGATCGACGTCAACATCGACCTTCACTGGCTGTACTTCCCGTTCCTCTTCCTCGTGATCGCCGGCACGTCCAACAGCGTCAACCTCACCGACGGGGTCGACGGTCTCGCCGCGGGGACATGCGCCGTCTCGCTGATCACGCTCCTCGCGATCGCCTCGATCGACTGGATCCGGAGCGCCGACGTGGTCGCCAACCGCAGCGAGCAATACCTCGACCTCGCGATCGTCGCTGCGGCGCTGATCGGTGGCGTGATCGGGTTCCTCTGGTTCAACGCCTTCCCTGCGGAGATGTTCATGGGGGATACGGGCTCGATGGCCCTCGGCGGGGCGATCGCGACACTCGCGATCCTCACAGAGACGGAGGTGCTGCTCGTCTTCATCGGCGGCGTGTTCCTGTTCGAGGCCGTGACGTGGATCATCCAGATCGCGACCTTCAAGCGGACGGGCAAGCGCGTCTTCCTGATGGTTCCGATCCACCACCACTTCGAGCTCAAGGCGTGGTCGGAGACGAAGATCATGGTCCGGTTCTGGATCATCGGCGCGATCCTCTGCGCGATCGGCTTCGTCCTCTACTACCGCTACTACCTGCGTTTCCAACTTTGACGTGGTCGGTGGTGGAACCGGGGCAGGTGTCCGACTTCAGTCGGACACCACGCGCGTGACGCGGACGTCCGCGGTGGTGTCGGACTGAAGTCCGACACTCGGTCGACGGCAGCCCCGGTTGGAATCGCGCTCGCGGTGATGGTGTTCTGGGGCGCGACACCCGTCCTCACCCGCGTCGCGACCGACGACCTCGATCCGCTCTGGGTCGCCGTGCTCCGCACGGTGCTCGCCGGAATCGTCGCCGTCCCGCTCGTGGCGGCAACCGAGCGGCGTCCTCCGGCGAGCCGACAGGCCCGGCTGCTGCTCGGGATCTCCGCGGTCGCGGGATTCGTGATCTTCCCCGTGGTCTTCACGATCGGCCAGGAGCGGACCTCGGCGATGCACGGCGTCGGAATCCTTGCTGCGCTGCCGGTCTTCACGGGGCTCTACGGGATGCTCGTGGCACGGCGGCGCCCGGGACAGTGGTGGCTGGCAGGGTGTGCTCTTGCGCTTGCCGGCGAGGCGGTCATCGTCGCGGTGCGCGCGGGCGGAGGAGGGACAGCGACGCTCGTCGGCGACCTGCTCGTTCTCTCCTCGGGGCTCGTGGTCTCCGCCGGCTACGTCGCGGGCGCGCTGCTCGTCCCGCGCGGGTTCTCCAGCGCCGCGACGACCTACTGGGGCGTCATGCTCGGCGCCGTCGCGCTCGTGCCGCTGGCACTCGTCCTGCTCGCAGTCCAGGGCCTACCCCGGGCGGGAGCCGCATCGTGGGGCGCCGTCCTCTTTCTCGCGATCGTGACCTCGATCGTCGGCTACGTCGGCTGGTACTGGGCTCTCGCCCGCGGCGGGATCGCGCGCATCGCACCGGTCCAGTTCCTCCAGCCGCTCTCGGGGCTCGTGCTGGCGGCGCTCGTTCTCGGCGAGCGCCTGACGTGGCCGCTTGCGGTCGGGGCCGCCGCGGTGATCGCCGGGGTCGCCATCGCACGTCGTGAGTGAGCCTCTCGAGGGTCGAGACGAGCAGGAGAGGCAGGCCGTGCGGGCGTCGCGAGTCACAGAATCGGCACGGTCCCGTCACACTCCCGTACGCCTTTCCTCGATAGCGTTACGTCAGGGACACGGGAGTGCTCCTGGGGGAGGTTGGGGGGCGCGTGTGCGTACGCTTCGCCCGTGACCAGGGTGCTCGTGATCGGGCTGGCGCGCTCGGGGAGGGCGGCGGTGGCGGCCCTTCGCGCGAACGGGGAGAACGTCGTTGCCTACGACGTGGACAGCCGTTTGGACACCGCCGGGATCGACGCGGAGATACGGCTCGGGGGCTGGGACGACGTCTTCCTGGACGCCGTCGGGATGGTCGTCAAGAGCCCCGGTGTGCCCTCCGACGCGCCTCCGGTGGTCGCTGCTCGCGCTCGCGGCATCACCGTCGTCTCGGAGATCGAGCTGGGGGGCCGGCTCCTGTCGAACCCACTGATCGGCGTCACGGGAACGAACGGCAAGACGACGACGACTGCGCTCCTCGGCGCAATGCTCGCGACCGCCGGTTGGAACGTCGAGGTCGCAGGCAACATCGGCAGGCCGCTGACGTCGCTCGTCGGCGTGGTGGACGACGAGGCCTGGGTCGTGTGCGAGCTCTCCTCCTTCCAGCTCGAGGACGTCGAGACGCTTTGCCCTCGCGTCGCCGTGCTCACGAACCTCGAGCCCGACCACCTCGATCGGCACGGGTCGTTCGACGCCTACGCGAGAGCGAAGCTGCGTGCGTTCGAGCGGCAGGGGCCGAACGACGTGGCGGTCGTGCCGCGCGGCTTCGGCGCGGTTCCCGGGGATGCGCAGCGCGTCGAGTTCGCCGGCAACGATGAGCTGCCGGCCGAGCCGCGGATCCCCGGCGCCCACAACCGCGAGAACGCCGCGGCCGCCACCGCCGCCGCACGCGCGATCGGGGTGCCGGACGCGGCGATCGCCGAGGCACTCGAGACCTTCCCCGGCGTCGAGCACCGCATCGAGGAGATCGCGACGGTCGACGGCGTCCTCTACGTCAACGACTCCAAGGCGACGAACGCGGCTGCCGCGCTCCGCGCGCTCGCGTCGTTTCCGGGTCGCCGCAAGCACGTGATCCTCGGCGGTCGCGGCAAGTCGGAGCCGTACGACGCGCTGGCCGCCGCGTTCGAGGACGGCGACCGTGCGTACCTGATCGGAGAGGCCGCAACGGACATCGCCGTCGCGCTCGACGCGGCCGGCGTGACGAACGTCCAATCCGAGACGCTCGGGCAGGGTCTGGCGGAGGCCGCGTCGGCGGCATCCGCGGGCGACGTCGTGCTCCTCTCACCAGCATGCGCCTCGTTCGACCAGTTCACGAGCTTCGAGCACCGCGGGCAGGAATTCCGGCGTCTGGTGGAGAACCTCCGAGGGTGGGGACCAGACGGCGCGCGGACCAAGGGCAGCTCGAGCAGCGGCTCCTGATCCTGGTCACGCTCGGGCTCGTCGCGTTCGGGCTCGTGATGGTCTTCAGCGCCACGTCCGCGTCCGCGGCGCTCGGCGAGGGCGACCCGATGCGGTTCCTCGTCAAACAGGGCCTGTACGCCGGTGCCGGGCTCATCTTGCTCGCAGTGTTCACGCGGGTCGACTACCACGCCCTGCGGCCGCTCGCACCGATCCTTCTCGCCGTTGCGTTCGTCGGGTGCGTCGCCGTGCTGGCAGTCGCGCCGTCGATCAACGGGGCGCAGCGCTGGTTCCTCGTCGGGCCGATCAGCATCCAGCCGGCCGAGATCGCGAAGCTCGCGGTTCTGGTCTGGGCGTGCGCGGTCCTCTCGCGCCGGCCGGTTCCGACGACGTTCGGCGAGCTCCTGAAGCCCGTGGGGATCGTCGTCGGGGTCTTCGGCGCGCTGATCGTGATCGAGCCCGACCTCGGAACGACGATCGCGCTCTTCGTGATGATCGCCGGCATCCTCCTCGTCTCCGGCGTGCCGTTTCGGCTGTTCGCGCTGACGGCGACGCTCGCCCTCGGCGCGGGTGCCCTCGCGATCTGGATGGAGCCCTATCGGCGCGAGCGGCTGTTCAGCTTCCTCGACCCGTGGAAGGACGCGCAGGGTGCGGGCTTCCAGAACGTCCAGGCGATCATCGGCATGGGCTCTGGAGGAATCACGGGCGAGGGGCTCGGCCAGGGCATCCAGAAGGTCAACTTCCTCCCCGAGGCGCACACGGACATGATCTTTGCGGTCGTGGGGGAGGAGCTCGGCTTCGTTGGCTCTTCGCTCGTGATCGCCGCGTTCGCCGTCTTCGCCTGGGCGGGATTCCGTGTCGCCCTGCAGTGCCGCGATCCCTTCGGCAAGCGGCTCGCGGCGGGCATCACGACGCTGATCTGCGGGCAGGCCGCGGTCAACCTGGCGGCCGTGCTCGGTATCGCGCCCCTCACCGGGATCCCGCTCCCGTTCGTCTCCTACGGCGGCTCGTCGCTCCTGGTGTTGCTCTGCTGCGTCGGAGTGCTCCTTAACATCGCGGTGAATGAGCGCGTCGTCGAAGCTCGCGTGCGTGATCGCGGCCGGAGGAACAGCCGGTCACGTCCGGCCCGCGCTCGCAGTGGGGGAAGCGCTCCGCGAACGCGGACTGACGGTGACGTTCGCCGGCACGCCAGACCGCGTCGAGTCGCGGCTGGTGCCTGAGGCGGGCTTCCCGCTCGACACGTTTCCGGTCTCCGGGCTCCCGCGGAAGCCGAGCGCGGCGCAGATCCGTGCCGCCTGGCGCGCATCGGCCGCCCCGGCCCACTGCCTGCGGATCCTCGCTCGCCGCCGGCCCGACGTCGTGCTCGGCGCCGGCGGCTACGTCGCCGGGCCGATGGTGCTCGCCGCACGCCTGCGCGGAATCCCGGCGGCGCTGACCGAGGCGGACGCTCACCTCGGGCTCGCGAACCGGCTTGCGGCCCCCTTCGCGAAGCGCCTGTTCCTCGCGTACGAGATCCCGGGACGGAACAGCGCGAAGGTGCGGGTGGTCGGCCGCCCGATCCCGGTCGCGCATCGCGGCGCCGGTCGGGAGGAGGGGAGACGGCGCTTCGCGCTTCCCACCGATGGGCCGGTCGTCGCGGTGTTCGGTGCGCTCGCCGGGGCACGCTCGCTCAACGAGACGGCCGTCGCTGCATGGGGCGCCGGCGGCCCGGGCGTCCTCCACGTCTGCGGCGAGCGGGACTACGAGTCGCTGCGGCCACGCGTCGACCGCCCCGGGTACGTCCTGCTCCCCCAAACCGAGCATTTTGGAGCAGCGCTGGCCGCTGCTGACCTCGCTGTCTCGCGCGCCGGCGGAACGGTGTGGGAGCTCGCGGCCGCCGGCACGCCTGCGATTCTCGTCCCGTATCCCTACGCGACCGCCGATCATCAGACGCTGAACGCGCGCCACTTCGAGCACGGCGGCGGAGCGATCGTCGTCCCGGATGCGGAGGTCGACCGCGTGCCGGCGCTCGTCGACGAGCTGCTGGCCGCACCCGAGCGGCTCACGGCGATGCGCGAGGCCATGCTGTCGCTCGCGCGCCCCGAGGCGGCCGAGGTCATCGCCGACGAGTTGGTCGCCCTTGCGCAGGGACGGCAAGCGAGCGTGCGTTGAATCAGCACAGGCCCCTCGCGGGTCGCCGGCTGTACTTCGTGGGCATCGGAGGCTCCGGGCTCTCCGCATACGCGAACATTGCGCGCGCCTGGGGGG
>Ga0157377_10001105_pt1 | contig 11406 bp, 13 predicted proteins | sample M55metaG_FD_121116 | JGI IMG/M metagenome (GOLD analysis project Ga0157377, IMG submission 121116) | Miscanthus rhizosphere microbial communities from Kellogg Biological Station, Michigan, USA - M5-5 metaG | ecosystem: Host-associated > Plants > Roots > Rhizosphere > Soil | place: USA: Michigan...
CGAGTAAGTTAAGCCCAAAAGCTATAGTCAAAACTGAAATGCCGGCTTGGAAAATCGGTACTATAAGTTGATGCGATAACTTATTGACTTTATGTCTTATTTTAATTAGTTGCATTATTGCAATAATATCAAACATATTTATAAAATAGAAATGGCAAAAGCGCTAGTGTCTTAAAAGTCGAGTCGCTATGCTCTAGCTGCTGCGCTTCTATAAAATTACATCTGCGCATAGAAAAAGAAGTTAAATATTACTTGTTCGTAGTGAAATTTCTCACCTTTTCCTTAAAACTACCATATAATGCAACCAGAACTATGCGGAGTAAAACAAATCACCTTCTACGGTTGGTCGCCAACTTCTTGTTATGGATAGCTGGTATTTTCTTCTTGTTGGGTGCTATTTCCTTCGTTGCTAAGTCGCTCCCCGCTGCTGTTGCGATGCTCATCCTTGCCCTGCTCCTTATGCCATTTACGTGGCGCAGGATTCGTAAGCTTAATCCGAAGGTGCTCGGGCGTTTGCCGCGATTCGGATTGGTTGTTGTTGCTTTCATTGCTGCAGTAGCGCTTACGCCATCGCAGGCACCCGCACCTGCCGCTCAAAAGCCTGTCGTTGCTGATACTGCAGCAAGTACAAAGACTACTGCAAAGCCATCAACAAAGCCTACTGTTACGAATAAGGCTGAATCAATTACTGATGTATATGCGAGCGGTGATTCGTACAAGGCTAGCGGAACGGGCACGGCTAATACTAGTTACAGTGTTAAATTCCTTGATGATTCAGAGCAGAGTGTGAAAACGGGAAACGATGGAAAATTTACTGTCACTCTTGCAAAGAACACGCCTGTCTTCGGCTCGATGGAGCTCGTAAAAGATACTAACGGGCTTTGGTTTGGTGGTAAGAAAACGATTGCGACGACCTACTACAGCCTCGACAAGAACAACACCAAGCATAGTGCAAGCCCACTTAAGCCTGTCGTGTTTGGTGTTGGAGGCATGGACAAGTACGAGGTCTCTGGCTACTACACACCTGGTACGACACTAGCTATTAAAGCTGGTAGCAAAGAGCTCGCACACACAACAGTAGACAAAACAGGTCGATTCAAGCTCGCTAATATTATGCTTAGCACGAACTTCGTATCTGTTGCGCTTTACGAACGAATATCTACGGGTTGGTTTAGCTCAAGAGACACTAAGCTTACTGACGACCAGTATGTTGATGCACGAGCCCATAAACTCCTTGCGGAGTTACCTGTTTACACAAAAGAAGTGACCATATCCCAATCAGTTCCGTTTACTGAGCAGACCGTTGAGAGCGGTAGCTTGAATAAGGGCGAAACGAAGGTAACACAAGAAGGCGTTAATGGCTCGAAGGATATTATTTATGTCGTTACCTACAAGGGTGATAAAGAAACCGATCGACAGCAAAAGAGTGAAGTTATTACAAAGCAGCCTGTAGCGAAGGTTACGAGTGTTGGGACGTATGTGGCACCTCCTATATACGTAGCTCCTGAGACGACAACGGTTGCTCCAGATACGACATCTGGTGGGCGAACGGGCGCGACCTGCAATGATGGCTCGCACAGCACCGCAACCGGAAAGGGTGCTTGCTCGCACCACGGCGGTGTGGCTGTTTGGCTATACTAGCTTTTGTTAAAGAGCGGGATAAGTAGGCTTGTTCGCTTTTTGTAGGCTTGGTACTTTGGCTCTTTTCCCCACTTTTTGTCTGCGGATTTTTCGAGGATTGGGATGCCGCTGATGAATAGTAGCAAGATGATAATAAATGCTGGGCTGACGAGGCCAATGATTGCTGGGAGTAGTGGTAAGCTTGCGAGCGTATAGAGGTATATGCCAATCCACACGAGGATTTCGCCGAAGTAGTTCGGATGGCGTGAATAGTGCCAGATGCCAGTGTCGATCCATTTGTCTTTATTGGCTGGGTTGTTGCTGAATGCCATTTTTTGCAAGTCGGCGATGGTCTCGCATATGAGCCCGATTGCCCATACGGCTACGCCGATTGGCACGATCCAGTTGCGCGAAGGGTTGGCGTTAAATGCAAATACGCTCGGGATCATCATCACCCAAACCGTAATTGCCTGCCCTAGCCAGAATTTGCCAAACTTTGTGAAGCTTTCGCGCATGCCATCGAAGCGGGCGTCTTTGCCTTTTTTGATAACGCGGTAGAGCAAGAATCCGCCGAGGCGAGTTGCCCATACTACGACAAGCGCCATGAGTAGCGTATGGTACCATTCCCTGCTTGAAGTAACGAATGACCAAATTGCGATAGTCGCAAAGGTTACGGCATAAGAAATGTCGGTGAGCTTGTCTGACTTACGCCAAAACGCAACCAGGAACATAGAGAGATTGATGCCGAGTGATACGGCGAGAGCAACGATAAGCTGAGTGATGATCGATGAACTATCCATACCTTTAGTGTAGCATTAAGGTATGGCCTTTAATCACTATGCGAAGATCAAACGGATACTTGAGGAGCAGCCCGACGGTTGGTATATTCGCCGTATTGATGAGCCGACTGAGGCGAAGAATTTTAAGGGCGAGACTATTCGCTATGATCACTATTACCGCATCTATTCTGTAGCCGGTCAGCCAATAAAATACTGTAAATTCCAGAAGATAGATAGCTTAGCGAGCGTGCTTGGTTGCGAGGCAGCAGAGCTGCCGGTTGTTAGCTAGTGCTACTCAGATAATTTCTTCTTGATATGACTCAGCCCCGGTCCGCGCGCAGTGCGCGGACCGGGGCTGTGGAGCGTCAGATCGGCAGAACCGTGGCGCCATTCAGCACCGATTCTTTGTTCAGTACGACGCAGCCGACGAAGGCTGTCTCGTACTGCCCGACCGTAGGGCCGTGGTCGAACATGTTCGACAGGACGAAGACCTTGGCGGACGGCTGCGTCGCGCTGAGGTGCCGCAGGAAGGACAGCGTGACCCGGATGTCACCGGGACTCTTTCCATCCTGCATGGCGCCCTGCACCACGAAGGTGTCGAAGGGCCCTGCCTCGTCCATGCACTCTTCGGCGTCGACGATGTCTTCGGCACCGATGGCGTCGACCGTCTCGGGGAGGACCCCGAGGAGGTCTTCGCGTGCACGGCGGTTGCTCTCGATGACAAGGATGCTTGTCACGGGCTTCATCTCCTCTTTCGGAACCTGACTTGTTTATTATATCATAAAACGTAAGTAATATCAATTACCAGCTGTGCGTTTAGGCATTCCATTGCGTATAAAAATGGGGTGTATAATAAAAGCAGTAGCATCGTTAAGCGAAAGGAGGCTCCCATGCCGTACGAATCAATTAACGAACTCCCCGAGAGCGTGAGGAATGTTTTGCCTGAGCACGCGCTGAATGTATATAAAGAGGCATTTAATAGCGCGTATGATGAGTACGCAAAGCCGAGTGAACGGCGTGGTGACGCGGACCGCGAAGAGACTGCGCATAAGGTTGCGTGGGCGGCTGTGAAGAAAGCTGGCTACGAGAAATCTGAAGGTGGCGGATGGTTGAAGAAGTAAAAGAAAGAGTCGGCAACCCGGCTCTTTTGTTTTGCTGCTATTGACCATAGGCGTTATTGTATGGTATAATATATTTATCTGCATCTGAGCAGAAGTTCCGAGTTGGAGTTGATATGTCTCAGCGTACGCGCAGCAACGGCGTAATCGCGCTCACTGTCGTGGTGATGTTCGTTGCCCTGGTGCTGGCCGCTTTGGTGTCGTGGATGGGCGTAACGACCCTCAAGGATGGTCTGTCTCCCGACGACGCCATCAGCACTACGCAGGGCATGGACATCGCGAATGTCATCATGGGCACCCTCTTCTTGATTGGGGGAACTCTGGGGTTCGTGGGTGTTGGCTGGCTGGCGCACGATGCGCTTCGAGAGCCTCGCCGCCATGGCAACTGAGCAAGCTCTTCACTGGTCCAGGCGACCCATCCCCGCGGTAATCCGTAGGGGCCGGGTCGCCGTTTTCGTGCGAGGGACTTATAGGTAATTAAACTCTTGTACTTGTGCTGACTCGATATCTTTTGCTATATCAACACTCTGCAAGAATTTCGGCAAAACTACTGTTTTGCTTGGGTCGACAAATCCGTACTCGGCAACCTCAATCTCACCGTGCGTAGTGCTTGCGAGGTCGATGGTTTCGTAATCTTCGACATTAGTAATGTGGTAAAAGAACTCAAGGTATTCGCGCCCGGTATCTTCGCGGTATTGCTGTATGTAGAGTAATCTGCCGATTTCTGGCGATACGCCTGTTTCTTCGATCATTTCACGGACCAATCCCGCCTGCAGTGATTCATGTGGATCGAGTCCGCCGCCTGGCGTGCACCAGTAATCTGTTGTCCCCTCGCCTCGCTTGAGCTTTTGCGCAAAGATTTTACCGTTTTTATAGATAATGCCACGTGTTGTAATGCGTCGGTCCATTAATGCCTCCTTTAGATTATTTAGTTCTTTAGAAGCGTCAGCGGTTTGGCCGTCCAAACATTCAGCGCATAGTGGATCCCGCGGGATCATAATATATGTAGTATACACACGTTTTTGTTGTCGCAGCAAGCCTTAGGCTATACTTGTTTTAGATATGGATATACTAATGACAGCACAAGCAGCACAGCGTGAACTTCGCACATTTTCGCGACCTGAGCGAGTGGAATCGACCGCCAAATTTTTTAAGGCTTACCCTGGCGGGTACTCTGAGGGTGATTTCTTTTTGTCGTGCGGCGTACCGGCAACACGTGGCGTGGCGAAGCGGTTTGCGAAGCTGTCACTTGCTGAGCTCGACAAGCTTATTACCAGCAAGTGGCATGATGATCGATTGCTGGCGTTATTTATTTTGGTGGGACAGTACAGGAAAGGCTCCCCGCAAGAGTGTGCTGCGATTTATGATTTTTACATTGCCCATAAGGCGCATGTGAATAACTGGGATTTGGTTGATAGTAGCGCGGGATATATTGTAGGGCAAGAGCTTGTACAGCGTGCGGATAGGCTTGATGTTTTAACGTCACTTGCACATTCAGAAAACCTATGGGATCGGCGTATCGCGATGATTGCCACTTTTGCCTACATTATGCAAGGCAAAGCCGACGATGCACTGGTGATTGCTGAAATATTGCTGCACGATAACCATGATTTGATTCAAAAAGCTGTTGGCTGGATGCTGCGTGAGATTGGCAAGCGTGTGAGTCGCAATACCCTGCTGCAGTTTTTAGACCTCCATGCCGCGACAATGCCGCGCACTACCCTGCGCTATGCGATTGAGCATCTGCCACAGGAACGGCGGGCGCATTATATGGCCGCCCGAAGTCTGTTACGATAGATATATGAAACTCTTAGGCCTTCGCACACTCATCTATCCATCGAATGATTTAGCAACCGATAAAAAATGGTGGGCAGACGTGCTCGGCATAGAGCCGTACTTTGACCAGCCGTTTTATGTTGGGTTTAACGTTGGTGGGTATGAGCTTGGCCTTGACCCGAATGGTGATATGAATGATGGTCCGCGCACGTACTTTGGTGTGGATGATGTGCATGCTGCGGTCGACCATTTCGTTGAGGCTGGCTGTACGGTGTATGAGCAAGCAATGGAAACCGGTGACGACATTGTGGTGGCGACTGTGAAAAAACCGAACGGCCAACTACTTGGATTAATTTATAACCCTCATTTTAAGGAAGTTTAACGAATGACAGAACATACCCATGGCTTTATTGAAATTGTTGGCGCACGTGAGAATAACCTCAAAAATGTGAGCCTGCAGATTCCAAAACATAAGATTACTATTTTTACTGGTGTGTCTGGATCGGGTAAAAGCTCGATTGTGTTTGATACGGTTGCAGCTGAAGGTCAGCGATTACTCAACGAAAATTTTAGCGCATTTGTGCGCAACTTTTTGCCAAAAGTGAAACAGCCAGAGGCGGACAGTATTGCAAACCTGAACATGCCAATTATTGTAGACCAGCGCAAACTTGGCGGTGGCTCCACCTCGACTGTAGGTACGGTGACCGATATTGCGCCGCTGATCCGTCGCCTGTTTTCGCGCATTGGCCAGCCAAATGTACCACAAGTGTATATGTTTTCGTTTAACAACGCGGCGGGTATGTGCCCGGAATGTAAGGGCCTAGGTAGTAACATGGGGCTTGATATCGAAGCTGCGCTTGATACTTCCCTGTCGCTTAACGAAGGTGCCATTAAATTGCCAGATTATAACGTTGATGGCTGGTACTGGAAACAGGTTGTTGCGGCAACTGGTATTGACCCAGATAAGAAGCTGAACGATTACACCAAGGCTGAGATGGATGAATTGCTGTACGGCGAAACGCGCAAGGTGAAGCTTGAGGGTGTCGGTATTAATATGACCTATGAGGGTATTGCTCGCCGCTTTACAACGAAATATGTGACGCGCGATCTTTCGGCGATGTCGGCACGAACGCAAAAGATTGTGAAGCCGTTTATGGCGATGGCGTCCTGCCCGCTTTGCCATGGCGCGCGGCTAAATCAAACGGCACTTGCGAGCAAGATTAACGGTCATAACATTGCCGATTACAACGCGATGCAGATTGATGATTTGCTTGATGCGCTGGATGCAATTAAGGACTCATCAGTTGCGAAGCTTATTGCAATGCTGCGGGATCGCTTGAACCACTTGAACGAGATCGGACTCAACTACCTGAGCCTTGATCGCACGACCGATTCGCTATCTGGTGGTGAGTCGCAGCGCGTGAAGCTTGTGAAATACCTTAATGGGACACTGAGCGATGTAATGTACATTTTTGATGAGCCAAGTGTTGGGCTACACCCGCGTGACGTGCACCGATTAAACGAGCTGCTGAAAAAGCTGCGCGATAATGGCAACACGGTGATTGTGGTTGAGCACGACCCCGATGTCATTAAAGTTGCTGACCACGTAATTGATGTCGGCCCTGGCGCTGGGTCGCGCGGTGGTGAGATTATGTTTGAAGGCACGTACGAAGGTTTGTTGAAATCCGACACGCTGACTGGTAAGGCGCTGAGTGAGCATTTAGAATTAAAAGCTGATGTGCGCACGCCGACAGGCGAGATTCGTATTGAGAACGCGCATGCTAATAACCTGCATAATGTCGATGTCTCTATCCCGACGGGTATTCTTACTGCCGTGACAGGGGTGGCTGGATCGGGTAAAAGCTCGTTGATTAACCAGACATTTGTAAAACAGCACCCCGATTCGATTGTGATTGATCAGTCCCCTGTAGCGGCAAATAGCCGCTCGAACGTACTTACCTACACGGGTGTGATGGACGAAATCCGCAAGAGTTTTGCGAAAGAGAATAATGTTGATGCGAGCTTGTTTAGCTTTAACTCGAAGGGTGCGTGTGAAAACTGCCAAGGTACGGGCTATGTTGCCGTTGAGGCCGCGTACGTAGAAGAAGCCAAAACGATTTGTGAAATTTGCGAGGGTAAACGCTATAAAGAGGAAGTGCTGAAATACCAGTGGCATGGCAAGAATATTGTAGAGGTGCTTGACCTGACGATTGCCGATGCGGTGAGCTTTTTCGAGAACCCTACTGTCACTAAGCAGCTGCAGGCATTGTTTGATGTTGGGCTTGATTACCTCACGCTCGGCCAGCCGCTGAGTACGCTTTCTGGTGGTGAATGTCAGCGCGTGAAGCTGGCGAGTGAGCTGCACAAATCCGGGAGCATGTATGTGTTAGATGAGCCGACGACTGGTTTGCATATGTCGGACATTGCTCGCCTACTCGCAATTCTTAATCGGCTTGTTGATAGTGGTAACACAGTGATTGCGATCGAGCATAACTTAGATGTGATTCGCCAGGCAGATTGGATTATTGATGTGGGCCCTGAGGCTGGACAAGCTGGTGGGCGTATTGTGTTTGCTGGTGCACCAAAAGATTTGCATACGGCGAAGGAATCGATTACGCGAGAATTCATCTAATTCTATAGAGGTGGGCACTTGTAATTAAACGATAAATATTGTATCGTAGATTTTGTGACCCCGGCCGTTTACGGACTCGGGGTTTATCGCTGGTAAATCGTCCCCACCAGGAGAAGTGATGACACGCACCTTAAGGAAACGGCCCCCCTTGCCCAAGTGGCACGGGATGCCCCCGGACCTCGTCGATCAGTACCTGGCGTTCGTGCGCAGGCATCAGGCCAAATCGGTGGCGGAGCGTATCCGCCGGCTTGATGCGCGTATCCGAGAAATCGGGTACTCGCGCAGCGACGCGATGGGCGGCATCAAGAGCTACCGCCGCGAAGTGGCCGAGAGTGTTGAGTGGGTTGCGCAATGCGAGCGTAAGCTTGCGGAGCTTTCCGATGTCAGCATGTACGAAGAGGGTCTGCTCGAACTGATGTACGAGCCCTCCCTTCTCGGCATTCGCGTCAACAGCGCGGGTCGGCTGGTGCTTCACCTCCGCGCCCACAAGCAGGAGGACGGGGAGTCCCGCTATGTCGGTGACTTCGAGTTCAACCTCGACAACCTCATGGGCCACGACTTCTACTTCATCCAGACGGACGTCTCGACCGAGCGGCACATCGCCACGCAGGCGGATCGTCTTGTCGAGACAAAAGAAGGGGTGATCCAGAGCAGGCTGTACGAGAGCCCTCGGAGCTACCGAGAGCTGCTGCGGCAGGGTGACTTCGTGGGCCTGGCAAATGCGCTCGTTGAGCGCGTGTGTCGTGCGGCGCGGAGCAAGTACTGGCTTCAGCTCGACACTGCCGAGCCCGAGCCAGTTTGGCGAGGCGTCGCACCGGAGATTGCGCGAGCGCTTGATCGCACGCTTGATCTCTTGGTGCGCGCCGAGGCCAAGGACGCGCTTGCCCAGGCGCAGCGTGACCTGAGCGACTACAAGATGCGGCTGAAGCGCTCCACCGACGAGCTTCGTGCTCTCAACGGAGAACTCACCGAGAAGCGCGCCGAGCTCAAGAAGCTGCAGGTGTCGGTTGACAATCTCGAATTCAACGAGGAGGCGGTAAAGAAAGAACTGCACTACATGACATCCCTCCCGGGTGTCATGGGCGTCAGGTTCGAGAACGTAGACGGCAAGGGGCTGGTCCCCGTCGTCCACGTGCGTACCACTACGGTCTACAACGGCCAGCGGTACGACCTGGGCGACTACGAACTGGTGTTCTACCGTCACCACGGTGAGTCGGCGGCGGTCATCGAGACGCGACAGACGCGTAAAGCACGCTCGGCTGGTATCTACTACCACACCGGGCCCTACGACTACAGGTGTGGGTGCTGCAGGTACCGCACGTGGTTCTGCTTCGGCAATCGCGCAGCGGAGTTGACCGAACTGTTCGAACTGGGCAGCTTCAGCGCGTTCCTGCACTTCGCGATCAACTCGTTGAACTCCATCAACGAGTCCGAACTCTCCTACTACGATCTCGGCAGTCACTTCGTCAAGATCGATGACGACGCCGTGTGGACGCCTCGCACCGTCACAGCGCGTCGTCGGCCTCGGCGGCGCTGGGTTGCCGAGGCTGTCAGCGCCATTCTGTGAGAGTGTGACGAACCAGCGATGGCCCGCACATGCGACGAACTTGTCGCATGTGCGGGCCGCGCAGAAAGAGATTATAAAATATGTTTGACAAGCACGCTTCTGTAATGTATATTCGTATACAGCGCACAGGTAGTGTGCATGTTGGTCTGGCGGATGTCAGGCCACACGAGTTCCTGGGAGGGAAACTCATGGCTCAGGCTACGGTCAAGATCGTCGGTGTCACCGGCACCGCCACCATCGAGGTCGCGGACGGCTACACCGCGCGCGACGTCCTCGTCGCGGCGGCCGAGCAGTTCGGCCTGCCGACCCCGGACGACACCGTCGCGAGGCTCTCCGCGGTCGCGGACGGTCAGACGGTGGGTCTGGACGACTCGCTGCCCTCGGCGACCGGTCAGGTCACCGGGGCGCCCAAGGTCCGCCTCGGCTGACCTCTTCCCCTCTAGCGGCTCCGGCCGCTCCTGCGGCTAGCGCGCCGCACATTATGGTGTCCTAGGGCGCCGCTGCACGGCCGATTTGGCCGAGGTATGATGTTGAGCAGGCAGGCTACTGCTGGTCTCCATCACCTCGACCAAGTCGACCACGAGCCGCTCATATGAAAAATTATGGCTCGGCAGCGGTGCTCTAGGGCTCCGCGCAACAAAGTCCTGCAGTGCGCAGGCAGGTCAGAGAAATCTGGCCTATTTTCATTTATAGATATTTATGTTATAATATACCACTAGGTTTCACCCCTTGTCAGCAGATGAAGGGTTAACAGCCCTTCCACATCAACGAGGAGCTCATTGTGCAGCTCGACACGCCCATTGGTTCTACCAGCGGAGAGGGTCTTGTCGCACCGCGGCTCATGCTGAGCCGTTCGGCGTGGTACATGCTCTGTGCCTACGTCGCTGCCGCTCGCAAGAGCGAGGTGAGCGGATTTGCCTATGTGCAACCGCTTGTCGGCGACCCCAAGACCTTCTACGTGGAGACGTCGAATGACGTGTTCATCGTGCCTCAGGAGGTCACGATCGGGTCTGCCGAAATCAGTGGCGATAGCTTCGCCCTGGCGGCTGAGGCTGCGGTCGCGGCGGGTCGAGATGACCAGCTGCGTCTTCAGTGGCACAGCCACCCGGCCGAGTCCTACTTCAGCGCGACAGACCTCAGGAACATCGAGGGCTTCGGTGCTGCAGGCATGGAGTGGTGTATCTCGCTCGTGACGAACCGTGACAACCAGCTTCACGCTCGTTTCGACGCCTTCCGACCCGTTCGGTTCGGAGTCGAAATGGAGGTCGTCGTGTACGACCTCGCACCGAGGGACCTGGTCGCTCGGGCGGAGCGTGATGTCGCCGATATGGTGACACTCATCGAGCCCGAAGTGGTTTCCCCCTGGCCCGGCCTTCACGCGCTGGTCGGGACGTCCGACAAGTAATCCAACTTCACGAAAGGTACGGTAAAGCTGTGACAACTCCGACGTCTGAGGCGCCCGCCGTGGCGTTCGAAGCGAACTTCAGCGACCAGATCGGTATCTTCGACCCCAGCAGGGTCGACGAGGTCGTCACCGTGATCGGTGTCGGCGGCATCGGCGCGTCCATCCTGCCCACCATCCTCACCATGGGGTTCAGGAGGTTCCGCCTGTACGACCCGGATGTGGTCGAGGACCGTAACGTCGCCACGAACCTGATCTACCGGTCGAAGGACATGTACCGCGCCAAGGTGGAGCGGGCCAAGGAGTACCTGCTCGACAACGACGCACTCGAAGTCGAGATCGTACAGGAGTACTACACCGGACAGGAGCCGCTCAGTGGCCTGGTGATCTCGGGCGTCGACGGCATGCCGGCGCGCAAGGAGATCTGGCGACACGTGCTCGCCGGTGACGTGTTCCTGTACCTGGACGGCCGCATCGGCGGCCGGCACGCGTCGCTGTTCGCGATCGAGCCG
>Ga0157377_10001123_pt1 | contig 11338 bp, 9 predicted proteins | sample M55metaG_FD_121116 | JGI IMG/M metagenome (GOLD analysis project Ga0157377, IMG submission 121116) | Miscanthus rhizosphere microbial communities from Kellogg Biological Station, Michigan, USA - M5-5 metaG | ecosystem: Host-associated > Plants > Roots > Rhizosphere > Soil | place: USA: Michigan...
CCGTGCGTTCACGCGCCAGGAATTGCTGCGGCGACGGGAGGGGCAGCGGCTTGCCGGTGCGCACCTGCTTGACCTGCATTCCCGCCTCGAAGTGGCCCGAGCACACACGGACGAAGGCGACGCGGTCGCGATGCCGTGCGTCCATGTTCGCCTGGATCTTGAACACGAATCCGGTAAAGCGCTCGTCTGTCGGCTCGACGACGCCCGCCGTCGATTCGCGCGAGAGCGGCGATGGCGCGAGCTCGAGAAATTCCTTGAGGAACGGTTCGACGCCGAAATTGGTCAGCGCGCTGCCGAAGAAGACCGGCGACAGCTCTCCCTCGAGCACTGCTTCGTGATCAAACGGGTGGCCCGCTTCGTCGAGCAGCGCGAGATCTGCGAGCAACCGTTCATGCGATTCCGCTCCAATGAGGTCACGCAGCTTTTGGTCGTGCGGGTCGATCGCCTGCGCTTCGGCGCGCGTCGCGCCGTGGTCCTCGCCGCGATCGAAGCGGAAGACAACGCGCCGCCGCCGATCGAACACGCCGGCGAACGCCGCGTCGTTGAAGATCGGCCAGGTCACCGGGTGGCAGGCAATGCCGAGGTCCGACTCCACGTCGCCGATCAGCGCCAGTGGATCGACACCGACGCGGTCGCACTTGTTGACGAACGTGAAGATCGGCGTGCGTCGCCGCTTGCAGACGCTGAACAGCTGGCGGGTGCGATCCTCGACGCCCTTGCGGTTGTCGAGGAGCATCACGGCGCTGTCGGCGGCGACGAGCGTACGGTAGGTGTCCTCGGAGAAATCTTCGTGGCCGGGCGTGTCGAGGAGGTTGATGTGGTACCCGTCGTACTGGAACTGCATCACGCTCGACGTGACGGAGATGCCGCGCTCCTGCTCGAGCTTCATCCAGTCCGAAGCAGCGTGGCGCGCCGCGCGGCGCGACTTGACCGAGCCCGCCAAATGAATGGCGCCGCCATACAGCAGCAGCTTCTCCGTCAGCGTTGTTTTGCCGGCGTCGGGATGGCTGATGATGGCGAAGGTGCGCCGCGTGCGAACGGCGTCGGTGAGACGGGCCTCGAGATCCTGCGACAACGAACCGACCTAGATTGTGGGAGTCCAATGCAATGAAGGCCCGACCCCCAACTACAGGATCGAGCCCCAGGAACGTCAGGAACGACTGGTGTAAGTTAATGCGTTTCCACATCTGAAGGAGCGCTATCGGTGACGCCGTGGGTCCGACGTCTGATCGTCGCAAACATCATCGTCTTCTTCCTGCAGCAGACGGTCGCCGGTGTGACGAACGCGCTGGCGTTCGTTCCCGCGTACACGTTCGTGCGGCCGTGGACGCTCGTGACGTACATGTTCGTTCACGCGAACATCACGCACATCCTATTCAATATGCTCGCGCTGTACTTCTTCGGCCCGCGCGTGGAAGAACGACTGGGTGAGACGCGGTTCGTCGCGCTGTACGCGATCAGCGGCATCTCCGGCGCGGTCCTCTCGCTGATCTTCGCCCCGTTCGCCCCGATCGTCGGTGCATCCGGCGCGATCTTCGGCGTCATGCTCGCCTTCGCCCGCTTCTGGCCGACGGCCCTGATCTACATCATGGGCATTCTGCCGATCCAGGCGCGCGTCGCCGTGCTGCTCATGGCGGGGATCTCGCTGTGGAGCGGACTTGGCGGGTCACGCAGCGGTGTGGCCGACTTCGCGCACCTCGGCGGATTCGTCGGCGGGTGGCTGTATCTCAAATGGCTCGACATGCGGCAGGGCACGAAACGCTTCCGCTCCAAGGTCACCGCCAAGGTGCCGCGCGACACGCTCTCCAACTGGAAACATGTCGACCCGAAGTCCGTGCACGAGGTGAACCGCGACGAAGTGAACCGGATCCTCGACAAGATCAGCGAGAAAGGACTCGGCAGCCTCACGCCCGAAGAGCGGTTGTTCTTGTCCAACTTCGTCCCGCCGGACGATCGCGTTCCTCCGCCGACGTAGAGCGGTCATCCTCGCGAGCGCAGCGAGCGGGGATCTACTGGAAGGATTCAAGGGGCTTTGAACGATCGCGCCTGTTCGCGTTCCGACGCGGGACAGTAGATCCCCCGCTCGCTCCGCGAGCGGAGGATGACAGCAGAAACGGCCCTGTCCGAGGACAGGGCCGTTCGTCTTCCTGGGTCTTACCGAGAGCCGACCGTTCGAAGAGTGCTGCTCGGCGCCTTACGGCGTCTTTTCGTCGGGGGTCGTGAGGGCGACCGACGTGGTGCCGGCGGTCTCGATCACGAACACGACGCGGCGATTGAGCTCGGCGCCCGGCTGGTCGCCCCACGCCTTCGGCGTGACGAGGCGCGTCTTGCCATAGCCGATCGTCTCGATCTGGTTCGTCGTCAAGCCACCCTGCGCCGTGAGGTAATCACGGACGGCATCGGCGCGCTTCTTCGAGAGCGCGTTGTTGTAGTGGGTCGAGCCGGCGGGATCGGCGAAGCCTTCCACCGTGACCTTGGACGTCGGATAGTACTTCTGGACGACGTGGGCGAAGCGGCCGAGAGAGGTGTAGTCCTGCTGGCGGACGGTCGCGTCGTTGAACGCGAAGTTCACCGGCATCGCGAACTTCAAACCATCTTCCATCGCCGTGATCTTCGCACCGAACTCCGTGCGAAGCGACTGCAACTCGGTGCGAAGAGCCTGGATGTCGCCCTTGACCATGCCAAGGTCGGTACGGAGCGAGCTGTCGGTCGCCATGCGCTCCGAGCGCTCGCTGGCGAGAGCTTGCTGGTTGGCGGCGGTCGCCGCTGCGGTCGCATTGGCCGCTTCCTCACGGGCGCGCTTGACCGAGCCGGTCGTCGCGCAGGCGCTGAGCAGTGCCGCTGTGCACGCGAGCATCATTCCGCTGTGAAGGCGCATCTTTCTTATCTCCTCTGGTGTGGTGAACGGTCGGTGTTTGAGCATGCCCTGGTGCAAGAAGCGGGCAGAACTTCGGTGATGTCGATCACAGCCGATATACTCGCTGTGTTTGTGATGAGCATTTTTACACCTGATGCAAGAGCGCAACAATGCGCTGAATCACAACGTCCGAGTGACTTTAAGTGACGAGGCACACGGCGTGGTTTCTGCACCCTCGTATTCTGTCGCCGTCACAGCGCACACAACATCAACGACGATTCATGCAGGGTCCCGTAGAGGCCCCCACGCCTCAAGCGCTTGCCGACCTGGTGGCGCGGTGCAAGCAGATCGCCCGGTACACCGTACAGTTGACCGAGGCGGAGGAGAACCGGATCGCGGCGCTCGCATCCGGAATCCTTGCGGCCCGCGGCGTCCTCGAGCTCGAGGAGATCGACGCCTCGCGGCTCCCGGCCCGACAAGGCCGCATCCGTCATTGGGCGCTCACCGGTGGTGAACTGTCCGAGTTGATGACGCCGCCCATGAAACACCTGCACGGCACGCTCGCGGTCGACGAACACGAGCAAATCAAGATTCTGTCGCGACGAACGTGGCGCGGCGCCTGGCGGGTCGTCACGCTCTGGCGGGATGGCGTGCACGGCTGTGCGGCGCGCGACATCATGGAGTATCTGGCGCTGCTCGCCGGCGAAGCCCAACGTCGCGCACCGGCCGCGGCGCGCGCACTGCTCGAGCGCAGTCGAGCTATCGCGGCCACCAAAGAGCTTTCGCCGACGGGACCGCGCGCTCGCGCTGACTGAACAGCACGCCCTGAACGGCGCAACGTCGCTTGCGGCTATGGTCGGCGGCGGCGGCTGTCGGCTGGCTAGCCGCTGGCGGCGGTGCGCACGGCTGGCGGCTTTTGGGCTGGCGGCTCCGGCTTGCGGCGGTGCGCACGGCTGACGGCTCGAACAGCGGTGCTTGTCATCCTGAGCGAAGCGAAGGATATACTGTCTCTCTCTAGTTACCCGGATGGTAGGTCCTTCGTCGCTTCGCTCCTCAGCAGGATGACAAGCGAGGTTTGACGGACGGCCGAGCGCTCCGCCGCTAGCCGCAGCCGATAGCCTCAGAGCCGCAAGCCGTGCGCACCGCTGCGAGCCGCGAGCCAGCCGACAGCCGAAGCCGCCGACCATAGCTGAAAGCGACGTTGCGCCGTTTCAGCCCGCCTCTCGTGCATGAACGAAAACGCGTGGCTCACCTCCTGCTCTTCCGTCAGTCATGGAACCGACGCCGCGCCGAGAAGGGGGTGCGGGGGGCGAGTACGCGGCCGCGCCGATTTCCGCTGAGTCCACCGCAGCAAACCGAACAGATCGACGAACGATACCTCGCGCCTACCGCGAGCGGCCCGACAACCGCCGCGAGCGGCTTCGGTCGCGCGCACGCGAGCTCGGCCCCGGGCTGATCACCGGCGCCGCCGACGACGATCCGTCGGGCATCGCGTCGTATTCGCAAGCAGGCGCGGCCTTCGGTTACGCCACACTCTGGATCGCGCTCCTCACGCTGCCGCTGATGGCGGCGGTTCAGCTCATGTGCGCGCGCATCGGGATCGTCGCGCGAAGCGGGCTGGCCAGTGTGCTGCGCGAGCACTACCCGCGCTGGCTCCTCTGGCTCGCGTGCACGATGCTCCTCGTCGGTAACACGGTGAACATCGCGGCGGACCTCGGCGGCATGGCGGCGGCGGCGAGTCTGTTGACCGGTTTGCCGTCGATCTGGTTCGTTCCGGCGTTCGCACTTCTGATTCTCGCGCTCCTGGCCTTCGCGTCCTACGAGCGCATGACGCATGCGCTGAAGTGGATGACGCTCGTGTTGTTCAGCTACGTGCTGGCCGCGTTTCTGGCGCGACCCGACCCGGCGGCCGTGATCGTGAACACACTCGTGCCGCACATCCAGTGGTCGCGCGAGTTCCTCTTCATGCTCGTCGCCATCCTCGGCACGACGATCTCGCCGTATCTCTTTTTTTGGCAGGCGGCACAGAACGCCGAACAGGACGCTCATTGGCGGCAGCGGCTCATCGGGCGTCCACAGCGCGCGATCCAGCGCGAGCTCCGGGCGGCGACGCGCGACGTCAACGTCGGAATGTTCTTCTCGAACGCCATCATGTATTTCATCATCCTCACAGCGGCCGCCACGCTGCACGCGGCGGGGGTGACCGACGTCGAGACGGCGGCAGAAGCAGCATCGGCGCTCAAGCCGGTTGCCGGTCCGGCCGCGGCGGCACTGTTCACGATCGGTCTCGTGGGTACCGGAATTCTCGGCGTTCCGGTGCTTGCCGGATCGGCCGCGTACGCGATCGCCGAAGCCGCCGCCTGGCGCGCCGGCATGGACGAGAAGGTCCACACCGCCCGACAATTCTACGGCGTGATCGCGTTGGCGATGATCGTCGGCATGCTGCTCAACTTCAGCCACGTGAACGCCATTCGGCTGCTGATCTGGTCGGCCGTCATCAACGGCCTCCTCGCGCCGCCGCTGATCGTGATCATTCTCGTCGTGTGCAACAACAGGTCGGTCATGGGGGAGCACCGGAATGGGCGGGCGCTGAACGTCCTGGGGGCGATGGCCGCCATGGTGATGTTCGTGGCGGCGGGGGCGCTGATCTATTCGTGGATGACGTGAGCTATCAGCTATCAGCTATCAGCCAACAGCTAAAGCTGTCAGCTTTAGCTGTCAGCTGTTTAGCTGTCAGCTCCACTACCTCATCCACATGCCTTATACGAATCCGTCCGACGACGAGCTTCGGACCCTGCTGCTGTCTTCCCGGCGCATCGCCGTCGTCGGCGCATCCGCGCGACCGGACCGGCCCTCGCTCGGCATTATGAAAATGCTCATCGCCGCGGGGTTAGACGTCGTGCCGGTGACACCGATGGAGGAGAAGGTCCTCGGTCGCGCCACGTTTCCGTCGTTGAGCGACGTCCCCGGCCCGATAGACATCGTCGACGTGTTTCGCCGCCCGACCGAGACGCCGCCGATCGCCGAGGACGCGGTGAAGATCCACGCGAAAACGTTCTGGCTTCAGGAAGGAATCACCAACGACGAAGCCGCATTCATCGCCGCCAGCGGCGGACTGACCGTCGTGATGGATGCCTGTATCGGGAAGACGGTGCACCGGCTGGACATTCGGGTCCCAAAGCAGGGCCGGTGAAGCGCAGGCTTGCGGGTTCGCCCCGGTTCACACAATATGAATTCGGCGACGATTCGCGCCCAACCTCTTCGACCCTCCCCCAGCGAGGGTCCCAGCGAGGCAAAGGGGGGTAGACTCCCGGATCGGCTTGGTGATGCCTTTGGCGCCTCGGCGCCGCTGCTGGGGGGCGTGCGTCGTGGCCTGACCAAAGGACGAGACCAACACCATGCCGACCAACAAGGATTTCAAGCGCGTCGTTCGCGCTCGTATGCGGAAGACCGGCGAATCGTACACCGCCGCCCGCGCTCAGCTGCTCCGCGAAACACCGGCGCCTCGAGCCAAGCAACCGCCCAAACGTCGAACCGCGCGTCCGACTCCGCCGTCGTCGATCGTTCCGCCGGCGCAATACGCCGGCGTCGCCGGAATGAGCGACGCGGCCGTGAAGGAGGGGACGGGTTGCACCTGGGAACGCTGGGTGAATTCACTCGACTATCACCAGGCGTACACCTGGTCGCACCGCGACATCGCGAAGTATCTGCGCGAGAAGTACAAGACACCGTCCTGGTGGACGCAGATGGTCACGGTGGGGTACGAGCGCATCAAAGGGCTCCGCGCGCCGGGACAGCAGCGCAGCGGCAGCTATACGGTCACGCGCAGCAAGACCGTCCGCGCGCCACTCACCGCACTATTCGCGGCATTCGAGAACGATGAACAACGCGCGCGCTGGCTCCCCAGCGCACAACTCAAGCGCGCCACGAAGAACAAGTCGCTGCGACTCTTGCTCGACGACGGTTCGCAGGTGGTCGCCGGCTTCACGTCGAAGGGAGACGGCAAGAGCCAGGTTGCCGTCGAGCAAACCGGCCTTGCCAATTCCGCGGCAGCGGCCGAGTGCAAGTCCGCGTGGTCGAGCCGCCTCGAAAACTTGGCAGCGCAGCTCTCGGCCTGATCGTTGATGAACGCGTGACGAGGGTGGCCGCCCAATGGACGGCCACCCTCGCTCGTTCACGGCATTTTTCCGTACCGCACCAGGCGCATCGAGCCGTCCTGGACCAAGCCGATGCCCGCCGCGAAGCGCTTCACATCGCGGTGTCCCGGCTCGAGGGGCGTTGTCTCGTGGATGCGCAGCACATTCGTGAATGCTCCGGCCGGTGTCCGCAGACTGTCGGCGAGCGACGCAATTTCGGCGCGGTCCATCGCCAGTCCTTCGGCGAGCTCCTGATAGAATCGCATTCCCACTTTCGGGTCGCCCGGCATCATCAGGCCGAACCGCGCTCCTCCCCGTCCGGCGCGCCACGCACCCTCGTGGTTCACGACTTTCCCGTTCTTGTAGATGTCGACGTCCTCGCCAAAGTAGTAGACGTCATTCGTTCGCCGGCTCATCGCGAAAAAGTTTCGCGAGACCTCGACGAGCGCCCCGTCGTGCGTCTCCCGCTCCTCGACGACGCGCGTGACGATGCCGGCGATCGTCAGCGTCTCCGGGAGAACGGTGACAACCAATCGTTGCCCGCCGTCGGCAAACTCGAGGCGGTAGCCCGGCTCGAGCGGGAAGAACCGGTTGCGGCCGGTGGAAACGGCGTCCGCGGGATCCAGACGAAAATCGCGCCGAAAGTCCGACTGCGTCGTGTGCGGGCGGGCGCCGACCAACAGTGAAACGGCGAAGAGACCGAGCACACGAACCGACATCTTTTCTACTAGCGGCATAGTTGACACTCCTGTTTCCAGCGGACAGGTTGTACTAGCATCGTAGTAGCTTGCCCGTTTCGTCAACCCTCGCGCGCTTCCGCCGCATGACTCGACGCCGTACGCTCGCCGCGACGCTTTTCCTGCTCGCTCTCCTCTCCAACGAAGCATTTTCGCAAGCCTGGCGGCGGACGGCCGCGACGATTGGGCCCGCGCCGCGCGTGCTCCTCATTGGCACGCGGCCGGAGGACGAAGACAACGCGCTCCTCGCCTGGCTCGGACTCGGCCGCGGTGTGGAAACCGCGTTCCTCTCGCTCACCCGCGGCGAGGGCAGTCCGAACGTCGCCGGCAGCGAGCGACAGTCGGCGCTCGCCGTGCTGCGTACCGCGGAGGTCCTTGCCGAACGGCAACGAGACGGCGCGCATCAGTATTTCACGAGGGCGTACGACTTCGGATCGGCGACGGAAGACTCGGTCGTCGACCGTCTGTGGCCGCGCGACACGCTGCTGCGGGACATCGTGTCGGTGATTCGCGCCTTCCGGCCGCAGGTGGTCATCTCGATGTCTGACACCGTGAGCCGCGATGCGACCCGACGCCGTACTGCGCAACTCGTTCGAGCCGCGTTCGAGGCGGCCGCCGATACTGGCGTGCTTTCATCGCGCGCGGCGTCTCGCTTGCCTGCGTGGTCCGTCGGGCGGCTGTACACGCGCGTCGACAGCACGGTCGGCGGAGCAACCGTCGTGACGATCGAGGCGGGCGACCTGGATCGCGAGTCCGGCCTGACGTACGCGGAGATCGGCGCCGACATTCGTCGTCTGCAGCGTACGCAAGTGCCCATTCGCGTGCCGAACGTTGGCCGGGCGCCCCGACTGTTGCGCCTCGACGCCGCGCGCAGCGAAGCCGCGAACAACGACATGTTCGCCGCCATCGACACGAGTTGGAGCCGCATCCGCACCGGGATCACCGCCGTCGATGCGGCGATGGACTCCGTGCGCGTTGCGGTCAGTGCCGCGCGCGCACTCGGGTACGCGGCGCCTCCCGACGCGATCGCGGCGGCGTCCGCACGCATCGTGCGACAGACCATTGCGGCGCGCCTCGCCATTCAGTGCAGCGAATCGACGGGCGTTCCGGTCTGCGGCGGCACGTTGGGCGATCTCATGGCGACGCTCCGAACCATCCGCGAACGCGCGACGCGTGTCACGCTCGACGCCGCGGGCGTCGTCGTCGACGGCACGGTGTCGCGCGAGTTCGTCGCCGTCCGCGATTCGGTGGCCGCGAACGTGACCGTGTTCAACGGCGGCGGCGAGCCCGTGACGGTGCGGCGCCTGGCCGCCAACGGTCGCGTGGCGCTGACGACGCTCGTTGCCGACTCCGTCCGTCTCGCGCCCGACAGCGCCCTCCGATGGAGCGGACCGATTCGCGTCGATGCCCAGGCGAGCCACTGGTGGCAGCTGAACGGGCTGATGAATGGTATCGCGATCCACGCCGTGGGTCCGACGATGAGTGGATCGTTCGGCGAATTGATCGCCGGAGAAGATCGTCTCCCCGTTTACGGTCCCGAAGCGACCGTTACGATCGCCGGCGTCGACATCCCGGTAGCGCCGACGTCGTGGGCGTACCGCGGCCCGGGAATGGTTCGCGGCGATGATCGACACTTCCTCATCGGTCTGCGGCCGAAAACTGTTTTGCTCGAGCGCACCGCCGAATACGAGCGCGCATCGATCCCGATCAATCGGCTCTTTCGCGTCTACGTGTCGTCCGCCCGGGCGTCGACCGATACAGTGGTCGTCGAGCTGAAGACGCCGGCGTCGATCAAGGTCGATACGATCGAGCGTCGCGTGGTGCTGCCGCCATTCGGCGGTCGCAACGTGTTCTTCCGCATTCGCGGAATGCTCAAGCCGGGCGCCGATTCCATTTCAGCGCTCGTGCGCGTACCAACTCCAGCCGCGGGACTCAGGCGTCCCGGCGCGGTGAGCGACTTTGGTGCACAGACCTATCAAGTGGGAACAGTCCCGCGCGAGTACCCGCACGTACCGACGCAGGTCTTTTTCCGGTTGGCGGGCGAGCGTCTCGAGGCAGTGGACCTTCGCGTGCCGCCCAAGCTCCGCGTCGCCTACGTGAAGGGAACCGACGAAGTGCCGACGCCGCTCGGGCAGTTACAGATCGGCGTGCAGACGCTCGATCCCTCTCTGCTGTCCGTCGTCGACCTCTCGGTGTTCAATACCGTACTGATCGGGAGCGACGCGGCTCGCGGTGACGCGCTCGCCGGCGCGGCAGGGCCGCTCGAGGGATTCATGCGCCAGGGCGGAACGGTGGTGATGCTGCCGCAGACTCGCGAAGTCGCCGAGTCAGGCCTTCTTCCCTTCCCGGTGGTGTTCGACAGCGTGACTCGCAATATCGGCAATCCGGACGCCGAGGTGCGCGTCGTGAATCCACGGTCATCGCTGCTGTCTTGGCCGAATGTCATCACGGCGGCGGATTTCAAGGATTGGAGCGTCGAGCGGGCGCAGAACGTTCCCACCGGGATCGACGGTCACTACGGAACCGTCGTGGCGATCGGCGATCCGGAGACGGGCACGCCGGCGACGATTCTCACGGCGCGGATCGGGCGCGGGATGCTCGTCTACACGTCTCTCGCACTCGACACCCAGCTCGCCGCGGTTCACCCCGGCGCGGCGCGCCTGCTCGTGAACATGCTCACCGCGGGGATGGCGCCGGCGAGGAAGTAGGCCGGCCCCATTCCGCCCCGCGAAACGCCGATCAACTCCGGCGTCGAGGAATTATTTCCCCGGATTGCCGAACGCGCGCCCAGCATCAAGTTTTACCTCAACCAAAATCTGGAAGAGGAACTGGCGCATGGTGTTCGGCACGACAGGTGAAGTAGTTCGAGTGGCGTTGGCGGCGCTCCGCGCCAACAAGCTGCGGTCGCTGCTGACGATGCTCGGCATCGTGATCGGCGTGGCCGCGGTCATCGCCATGATTGCCCTGGGCAACGGCGCTGAAAACGCCGTGAGGGATCGCATCGCGCGACTCGGAACGACGGTCCTTCAGATCAATCCGCAGCGGATCAATCAGGGCGGCATCAATACGGGCAGCACGGCCAAGCTCTCGATGGCCGACGTCGAGGCCCTGCGTCAACGGGCAGAGCACGTCACCGGCGTGAACCAACAGCAGGATCGTCCCCTTCAAGTCGTTTGGGGAAGCAGAAACACCAACGTGCAGATCACGGGGACCGCGTCCAACTTCCCCGAGGTCCGCGGATTTCAACTCGCTCTCGGGCGCATGTTCACCGACGCCGAAGACCGGGCGCGGGCCCGGGTCGCCGTCCTTGGCGCCCAAGTGCTTCCGTTGTTGGGCGCGGACAACCCCGAAGCGATCCTCGACGAGCGAATTCGGATCGGCGGAAGACAGTTCACGGTCATTGGAGTGCTGGCGAATCGAGGCGTGAGCGGTGTCGGCGACGCGGACCAGCAGGTTCTCATTCCTTTTTCCACCGGTCGGTTCGGCGTTTTCGGAACGGATCGCATCCAGGACATCTGGGTACGCGCGGAAAGTGAGAGCACGCTCGCCCTCGCCACGATCGAAGTGCAGTCGGTGCTTCGCCGCATGCACCGCCTTCGCGCGGATCA